>Ga0209501_10000036_pt1 | contig 174866 bp, 165 predicted proteins | sample ArcticOcean_MG_C_4_FD_187434 | JGI IMG/M metagenome (GOLD analysis project Ga0209501, IMG submission 187434) | Marine microbial communities from western Arctic Ocean - ArcticOcean_MG_CB4_134 (SPAdes) (version 2) | ecosystem: Environmental > Aquatic > Marine > Oceanic | place: Arctic Ocean... | reverse complement strand
ATTTTTGCCAGTCATTAAGGGTTCTTTTTTGCATAATACCTCCAGTAGAAACTGACGATATTTTCTATTAATTAAATCCACTCTGCTAGGTGTCGTTGCTCGGACGCTTACGGTCAATGTATCTAAACGTTGCTATTGCTCGAGTCGCATTAGAGCCTAACTGAACAAGGCCATGAACGGGAATAACAATTGACATAGGCAGTATAGAGGCCATTGAAAGCAGTAGTAATAAGCCGCCTCCTGCGCCAAATGCGGCGGTAATAAATGATCCAAAAAAAGCGAATGCAATTAAAATCCCCGCATATAGCGGGGTGAGTAAATCATTTAGTAATAAGCTCAAAACGAAAAACCTTAATTGCTACATTTAAAACTCTTCGGTTTCTATTTCCGCTTGAGTTGCTTCAGGATAACGCGGACCACTAACTGAGAACGGTGAGAATAAAGCTGATAGTTGCGTTAACTGCTCTGCTGACAGTACAATTTTTTCAGCACTTACATTATCGGCTAAATGTGCATTATTCTGTGTGCCAGGGATAACATGAACATGCTCACCTTGATGAAGCACCCAGGCTAAACACAATTGAGCCAGTGTTAAATTTGTGCTTTGTGCGATAGATTTTAATGCACTTAACAATTGCTTGTTTTTGCTAAAATGAGGTTCATTAAAGCGTGGCATACCACGTCTAATATCACCTTCAACTAGTACCTCTAGACTGGTAACCTGCTCAGTTAAGAAGCCTCTCGCTAATGGTGAAAATGCAATAAAAGCAGCCCCTATATGCTTACATGTTTCGAGGACTGCAATTTCAGGATTACGTGTCCATAACGAATACTCTGATTGCACCGCTGCAATCGAATGAACATTATTTGCTCGCTTTATTGAGTCGGCTGATACCTCAGATAAGCCAATTGCTTTAATTTTTCCTTCACCAACTAAGCGCGAGAGCTCGCCAACACTCTCCTCAATCGGCACAGATTTATCCATACGATGTAAGTAATATAAATCTAGAACTTCTGTATTTAGACTAGTTAAAGACGCCTCTATTGTTGATCGAAGCGTTTGTGGACGCCCATCAATAACACGCTTGCCATTAACGCCCGCCATACCACATTTGCTCGCCAAAAAAATTTTATCTCGGTGTGGTGCTAAAGCTTTACCTAGTAGGGCTTCATTTTTACCAAATCCATACAAAGCGGCAGTATCAAAATGCTCAACACCTAAATCAATCGCTGCGTGTAATAAATTAATTGCAGCTTCATCTGAGGGAGGACTCCCATAGGCATGGCTCAAGTTCATACAGCCCAACCCAATTGGATTAACGCTATGACCATTAATTTTACGCTTATTCATACGTCCTCCTTTGCGATTAATTATTGATTATTTAATTGCTGCTCTAAGTCGTGAAGCACCCGATAACAATCAAGTACCTGCTCCACACTTGAGTTAGGCTCGCGACCTTCTTTTATAGCAGTAAAAAACTCTCTATCTTGCAGCTCAATACCATTCATTGATACATCAACAGCGGAGACATCAATCGCATTTTCTTTGCCATCCACTAAATCATCATAGCGTGCTATGTATGTTCCTGTGTCACCAATATAGCGGAAAAATGTTCCTAAAGGCCCATCATTGTTAAACGATAATGATAAGGTACAAATTGCACCATTTTCAGCTAGTAATTGAATAGACATATCTAAAGCAATACCAAGCTCTGGGTGAATTGGTCCCTGAATAGCATTCGCTTTAACCACTTTAGCGCCTGCTTGATAAGCAAATAAATCCACAGTGTGCGCAGCGTGGTGCCATAAAAGGTGATCAGTCCACGACCGGGCCTCGCCTTTAGCATTGATATTTTTACGACGGAAAAAGTACGTTTGTACATCCATTTGCTGAATACTAAACTCATCAGCCGTTATTTTATTATTAACCCATTGATGTGATGGATTAAAGCGCCGAGTATGCCCAACCATACAAGTCAGCCCCGTGCGCTTTTGTACCTCAACTACCTTTAATGCATTCTCCCAGCTATCTGCTAATGGGATTTCAACTTGCACATGCTTACCCGCTTCCATACATTGGATAGATTGCGCAGCGTGTTGCTGAGTAGGTGTACATAAAATAACTGCATCTGCGTCAATTTTAAGCGCATCATTTAAGCTTGTAAAAACCTGTGGAATGCCATACTCATCAGCCACTTTTTGAGTTTTTTCTAGCGTACGACCAACAAGTGCTACCACTTCAACACCGTCGATATTTTTAATACCGTCAAGGTGCTTAATTCCAAATGCGCCTGGTCCAACAACAATTACTTTCATAAAATTTCTCCAGGTTATTTATTTTCTAAAACAAGATGACCAACAGCAGTATTAGATGCGGGTACATGATAATGACGCTTCTTTAATTCAACCTCATCATTGAGCGCACCACGCATTACGAGCCACATAATAAGCTCAATGCCTTCAGAGCCAGCTAGGTTAATGTATTCAAGATGTGGTTTTAGGGCTAAGTTTTCAGCATCATCAACAATGTCATCTAAAAAAGCATTATCAAATTCTTTATTAATTAAACCTGCACGCGGTCCCTGTAATTGATGGCTCATGCCGCCCGTCCCCCAAATTTGTACATTCAGGTCTTCATCAAAACTTTCTACAGCTTTACGTAACGATTTACCTAAATTGTAACAACGCTGCCCAGATGGGGTTGGATAAAGTACTACATTTACTGCAATAGGAATAACTTTACACGGCCAATTTTCAGGCTGACCAAACATCAGTGATAACGGGACCGTTAAGCCATGATCAACATCTAAAGTATTGACGACAGTTAAGTCAAAATCGTCTTGAATAACAGATTGAGCAATATGTGAAGCAAATTCAGGATAGCCTTTTACATTTGGCACAGGACGTGGCCCCCATCCTTCATCGGCTGGCTTAAACTCTTCACCCGTTGCAATCGCAAAGGTAGGAACTAAATTAGAGTCAAACGCGGTTGCATGATCGTTATATACTAATAATACAACGTCTGGTTTTTGCTTTTTTATCCACTCTTTAGCGTAATCATAACCCTCAAATAATGGTTTCCAATACTCATTATCTGTTATGCCATTATCAATAGCAGCCCCAATAGCCGGAACATGTGATGTAGCAACACCTGCATTTATTTTGGCCATGATTAACTTCCTTTCTTTAATGTATTACTGCTGTCGGGTGCACGACCCCCTGATAGCATCATTTGCGCGTATTCATCTTGTGTCATCCCCGTCATCGTTGATGCTGCGGCTTGAAAACTAATACCGTCGCTAGAAAATATTTTTGCAAGAAAATAAATATTGCCGCCTAGGCTCATCATTCTGTTGTAATCACGTGCTATGACCGCTTCTTTTTGTGCTTCGCTCATTGGCCACTCATCAAGGTAGACTTTCTCACCTGCTTTAAATTTCTTCCGATTTGGCGCTTTCATCAACGACATGCAAAATTGATTTAAGTGAAAACCTAAACGCGCCATATCGGCGTCAAATATAATGGTACCTGGCACCTCTTTGTAAGGTTTATTAATAGCCATATGTATTCCTTATTTCGACCAATACAAACGCATTGGATTATCAATTAATAACTTTTTCTGTAATTCAGCAGTAGGTGCAAAAAGTGGAATCATGTCCACTAATTTACCATCGTCGGGCATGTGGCTTTTCATATTTGGGTGCGGCCAATCAGTGCCCCATAAAACACGATCAGGAAAACTTTCCACGACTTTACGCGCAAAAGGAACAACGTCTTGGTAGCCTTTATCAGGACCATCAGCAGAGATCCGTTCAGGGCAACTTACTTTAGACCACACATTTTCATTCTCACGCATAAACTGTAAAAACAACGCAAAGTCTTCGCCTTCAACAGGTTTAGTAACATCTGGGCGCCCCATATGGTCAACGACTAATGTCGTTGGCAAACTAGTGAAAAAATCATAAAGCTCGGGCAAATCTTGGCTTTCAAAATAGATAACAATGTGCCAATTACGTTTAACAATACGATCAGCTATACGTTTTAACGAGTCAAATGGCAAGGCATCAACTAGGCGCTTTACAAAATTAAAACGCACACCGCGTACACCTGCAGCATGTAATTTATCAAGCTCGGCTTCGCTAATATCTTCTTTAATAGTTGCAATACCACGTGCTAAACCATTTGATGCTAAAAGCGCATCTACCATCGCATTGTTGTCAGATCCATGACAGGTTGCTTGCACAATAACATTTCGACTAAATCCTAAGTAATCGCGTAAATCCCAGAGCTGCTGTTTTGATGCATCGCACGGTGTGTATTTACGCTCGGGCGCAAAACCAAACTCATTGCCGGGGCCGAATACATGACAATGCGCATCAACCGCACCTTCGGGTAACTCAAAACCAGGTTTTGATGGCGATTGATGCCAATGAAGCCAATCGGCATCCATTATAAATTTACTCACAAACCCATCCCTTTTAATTTGACGTCCAAGCGTGGGTATACGCGACGCGCATTCTCTTCAAAAATCGCTTTTTTGTCTGCTGCCGATATTTCTAATGTGTCAATGTAACGTTTAGTATCATCAAAATAGTGTCCGGTTTGCGGATCAATACCACGCACAGCCCCAATCATTTCAGAGCCAAATAAAATATTTTTGGTATCAATAACGTCTACTAATAAATCTATGCCTGGTTGATGATAAACGCAGGTATCAAAATATACATTTTTCATAACATGCTCGTTAAGTGGTGGCTGCTTCATCATATCAGCCAATCCACGATAACGCCCCCAATGATAAGGCACCGCTCCACCACCATGGGGTATAATAAACCGTAAATCAGGAAACTCGTTAAACAAGTCACCTTGTAAAAATTGCATGAATGCGGTGGTATCAGCATTCATATAATGCGCGCCCGTCGCATGAAAATTTGGATTACATGAGCCCGATACATGGATCATTGCAGGAACATCGAGCTCAACCATTTTTTCATAAAGTGGAAACCAACTCGGATCGGTTAACGGAGCTGAAGTCCAATGACCACCAGAAGGGTCAGGGTTTAAATTACAACCAACAAATCCTAATTCATTAACACAGCGCTCTAGCTCAGCAACTGAATTTTCAATTGGTACTCCCGGCGATTGTGGTAATTGGCATACTCCTATAAAACGCGTAGGGTATAAGTCAACAACTCGCGCTATTAAATCGTTACAGGCTGAGGTCCATTGTTTTGATACCTCCTCATTACCTACGTGATGAGCCATAGCCGATGCACGAGGTGAAAAAATAGTCATATCTAAGCCGCGTTCATCAAGTAATTTTAACTGATTTTTTTCAATACTTTCGCGAATTTCATCGTCCGAAATATAGGGAACGCCTGGAAGGGCTCTTCCCTCTTCAAATGCTTTAATTTGCGCTGCTCTAAAAAGCTGTAATGACTCTGGCGCTGTTGTGTAATGTCCGTGGCAGTCTATTATCATTGTGTGTCTCCTGCTGAGAGTCTTATTGAAACTATCTTTTAGTAGTCGATCAAGCCATTGCTGAGCCGACCATTAATAAGCGCGCGGTTCTTAACAGCGCAGAACGATGTATTTTATAAGTGCTCAGTTGAGCGATACCTGATACCTGCATTTCAACAGTAAACTGACCCGTTGGATGCTCAACAACAATATCAAACTCCCCATCAATAAAGTTTTGGTTAGCATGCCTATAGGCTACTGTACCTTTTAAAACACATGCACTTGCTACGCTCACACTGCCTAACACCCCAATAGCCTCATGAACACGGTGGGGTATAAATGTTCGAGTGTTAATTACCCCACCATTTTTTGCAGGGCTTACTAAAGACATTTTTGGAATCGTTTTATTAGTTACATCCCCTAAATTCATCATCTTAGCCGCGATTAAACGAATAGCTTCAATCTTTTGCTTTAAATCGGTATTATCTTCGAGTGTATTAGGCGACTCATCACCCACTAAACCAAACTCGCTAGCATCTAAAATAACCACCGGCATGCCGTTATCAATACAGGTTATTGAATACCCATTAATTTCATCTATGGCATTACCCGTAGGAAAAAGTGCACCACAATTGGCACCCGCTATATCTAGAAAGTCGAGCGTGATAGGCGCTGCTGAACCTGGTACACCGTCGATTACGGCCTCCCCTTTATAGCTTACTTTGCCATTAGGAGTTTGAACGCGTGCAACAGCTGAGGCTGCAGTATTTAGCATATGAATTCGTACATCGGTTGTTTTTTCTTTTGCATTCACTAAGCCCTGCTCAATTGCAAATGGCGCAACACCGGCGAGTAAATTGCCACAATTTTGTGTATCACTCACCACCGCTTTACCAACTACAACTTGTAAAAAAAGGTAATCCACATCAGTATTTGCTCGCATTGATTTTTCAACAATAGCCACTTTACTGGTGAGAGGATGCGCACCACCTAAACCATCAATTTGCCTTGTGTCAGGCGACCCCATTATGTGTAACAGTAATTCATCGCGCTTTGAGGAATCACTCGGAAGATCACTGGCTAAAAAATAAAGCCCTTTAGAGGTACCACCGCGCATAATTGAGCAAGGAATAGCCGCGTGCATTTACTTATCCTCACTTTGCTTTATATAAGTTAAGCCTTTAGCTGCTAAACGCTCGCGCATAGCATATATATCCAAACCTAACTCACCCGAAGCTAAACGCTTTCGCTTGTCTTCTTCGTTAGCAACACGTTTCAGGACTTTTTCATGAACCTCTTCACCACGACTTTGTTCAACAACAACAACGCCATCATCATCAGCAACAATGATGTCTCCAGGTTTTATATAAGCCCCTGCGCACACAACTGGCACATTGACATTTGCAATGGTTTCTTTAACTGTACCTTGCGCATAAACATCTTTAGACCAAACCGGGAAGCCCATTTCAGTCAGTGTTGCGATATCGCGTACGCCACCATCAATAATTAAACCTTTAACGCCTCGCGCTTGTAATGAAGTTGCCAACAAGTCACCAAAAAAACCGTCAATACACCCGCTCGTAGGTGTAACAACAAGTACATCACCTGGCTGACATTGCTCTACAGCTACATGAATCATCCAGTTGTCGCCAGGAGCCACTTCACATGTTACTGCACTGCCAGCAATACGAGCAGAGCGATAAATAGGCTTCATATAGCTGGCTAATAAGCCAACGCGACCTTGTGCCTCATGTACCGTTGCAACTTCAGCATTTTGGTATTTTTCTAATATCTCTTTATTAGGGCGCGCTATATCTGTAATACACACAGCCATACTATTTACCTTATTTATAATTAAACGCTATTGATGCAATGAGTATATTGAAGTCAGCTATATAAAGAACTTTAAAAAGCTGTCAAAGGACATTAGTTTTTTCTATAGTGGTAGTAATCAAATATTAATGTGTGAGTTAAATAAAAATGAATTTTAACAATAGACATTTGTTAAGCGCCTTGTATATAAAGAACTTAATGTCGTTAAGCAAGGCAGCTAATACTGTTCACTTAACCCAGTCAGCACTCACCCAAGGCATTAAAAAACTTGAAAACGAACTTAATCAAGTCCTATTTATTCGGACCCACTCGGGGATGACACCGACGCCAAGCGGTATATTTTTTCTAAACCGGGTTGAACGTGCATTTGAGTATTTGGATGAATTTTCGAGGGTTATTTTTAATAATAAACATAAGCAAGATGCCTTTAATCGCTCTGTCACTTCAAAGCAATTAGTAGCACTCATACACTTAGTACAAATGAAAAACTACACCGCTGCAGCCAATAAACTTAATTTGTCGCAACCCACCTTACACCGCAGCATCAAAGATTTAGAGCAACTATGTAAAAAGGACCTCGCGGTACGTTCACCCGTGGGTATTGAACCTACTTGGACGGCAAACTTGCTAAATCGTTTTGCAAAGCTGTTTTTCTCTGAATTACGCCAAGGTATTTATGAAATGAGGGAGTTTAATGGACAAATGGATGGTGCTCTAAAAGTAGGTAGCTTACCATTGGCACGCTCAGCTATTGTGCCATTGAGTATTATTACTTTAAATAATGAATTTCCTGATGCCCAGCTAAGTATTATAGATGGTCCATACCAAGAGCAGCTAGCTAACTTGCTTCATGGTGAAATTGACATCATTGTCGGTGCATTACGCATCCCTGCTCAACATAATGATATTGAACAAATTCCATTATTTAAAGATCAACTTTGTGTTGTAGTAAATGCTCAACACCCTTTGGCAAGCCGCCAAACAATATCAACAAAAGAGCTCCAGCAACTTGATTGGGTAGCACCTAACAAAAGCACACCCGCGTGGCAGGTTTTTAGTAACATATTTGTTAGCCGAGGTTTACCACCACCAAGCCATGTAATAGAGTGCAGCTCGCAAGTTGCTGCGCGCGGTATTTTATTAAACAGTTCTCGAGCGGCCTTGTTACCAGCCAAGCAAGTTGAAATAGAAGTACAAACAGGAATATTAGCTATCTGCCCGATGACACTGCCCGATACTGACCGTAGTATAGGACTGACGATACGAAAAGACTGGCAGCCTACCCAAATGCAATCGCGTTTTTTAACAATAATTAAAAACAATACGCGCATGCTTTAATCGAGCTAGTTAATATTCGACTGTTGCTTGAATAATGTTGGGGTTGTATTAGTGGCTAACTTAAAAAAACGGCAAAAATACGCGCTATCTTTAAATCCTAAATGAAGCGCTATTTCGTCGATTGTTTGTGTAGTATAGATTAAACGTCGCTTTGCCTCAGTGATCAGACGTTGATGAGCAATTGCTTTGGGAGAATCATTTAATAAACTTTTACAAATACGGTTTAACTTTGAAGTAGATATATGTAGCTTCTCAGCGTAGTCAGGAATAGTCATATGTGAGGTATAATTTAGCTCAATTAAGCTTCTAAAATTAACGACTATTTCTGTTTCTCGACTGCGGGCGTTACTTGCCAAAAGAGTAGTGTTTTTTTTGCCTAAAAATATTTAATAATATCAATTTTAGCAATTGCTCAACGGCAATAGGCGCACCTAATTCATTATAATTAATTTCATACATTAGCAGCTCTATGTAGTGCTTTAAATGCACTAAACGTGCTGCATTTTCAAACTCAACCGTTAATGGCTTTAATAACAATTGATTCAGGCTAGTCTCACCATAATTGCTTACTAAAAAACTGTCGTCTATTGAAATCACAAAGCCTTGTGTGCGTGGTTTAAAATGAAAGCCATGTACAACACCAGCCGGAATAATTACCCCCCAATCCCCATTCAGTTGATACTCTCTTTCATCTAACCTCGCAGCCCAAGAGTTATTAAAAACAATTACAATTTGAACTAACTTATTATGACGATGTGGTGATATCTCCCATTTAAGCTCACTGCTTCGATAAGCTATATCTTCAACATGAACAGCACCTGGCTCTTGGCGAATAAACGGCTCTCCGTATAGGTCATAAAATGGAATTTTTTTATTCATGTGCACGTGTACTCAAATTAACTTTGACTCAAAAGTACAACAGATGACATCAATTGTGAATGGTTTAAACATTAACTAATGAGCAATATAAAAGAACACGATGTTTTCAACGAGTATAAAAATGCAATCATTAAAAACTAAAATAGCAATCATTGGCGCTGGGCCCTCTGGATTGTTACTCGGTCAACTTCTAGCTAAAAAGGGGATCGATAACATAATTATAGAGCGCGCATCAGGCGAATATATTTTAGGTCGTATTCGTGCAGGTATTTTAGAACAAGGATTAGTGAGTCTACTAGCAGAAGCTGGTGTAGATGAGCGAATGAAAAAGGAAGGCCACATTCACGATGGCTTTGAAATAGCACATTATGATCAACGTCATCGAATCGATATAAAGGCACTTACAAATGGCAGCACCGTTATGTGTTACGGGCAAACAGAAGTTACCCGTGATTTAATGCAAGCGCGCCAAAACATAGGGGCAACGACTTATTATGAGTCTAGTGATGTTGCCATTCATGAGCAAAGTTCAAACTGCCCATTTGTAACGTTTACACAAAATGGTATTGAATATAAATTAGACTGTGATTATATTGCTGGATGCGATGGCTTTCATGGCGTTTCTCGACAATCTATCCCTAAAGAAAAACGTAACGAATTTGAACGTATTTATCCTTTTGGCTGGCTTGGGTTACTTAGCGATACTCCCCCCGTTGCTGATGAGCTTATTTACTGTAAAACTAAACGAGGCTTTGCTTTAGCTAGTATGCGCTCTTCAACCCGTTCACGTTATTATTTACAGGTGCCATTAACTGATAAAATTGAAGATTGGTCTGATGATGAATTTTGGACTGAGCTTAAAAAACGCTTACCTGAAGACGTAGCTGAGATGCTGATTACCGGCCCCAGCATTGAAAAAAGTATTGCCCCTCTGCGTAGCTTTGTATGTGAACCAATGCAAGATGGACGCTTATTTTTAGTTGGCGATGCCGCTCACATTGTACCACCTACAGGCGCTAAAGGTCTTAATCTGGCAGCATCTGATGTATCCACCCTCAGCAAATTGCTAAATAAGACATACAATGGTGAGGAACCTGATGCGGTAGCCAAATACTCCGAAATAGCATTAAAAAGAGTATGGCACGCCGAGCGATTCTCATGGTGGATGTCAAACATGCTGCATGAATACGATGATGACAACATGAATGAAAACGAGACTAAAACGCTTGAACGATTCATGGCATCCGACCTTGATTTTCATCTAAATTATGAAGAAGGTAAAAAAGTAATAGCAATCCAATATGTGGGAATGCCATACGAGAAAATTTAAACAAGTTCCCTTAAAATAATAAGCTCATATGATATTAGTAACATGGGCTTTATTTATTAATATATACGATTAGTTAACTAACTTAGTTATATCGTTTAAAAGCTTAACTATCTGATCGTTTTTGATAGCTTACCAAAACTGATTAAATTCAATAATTTCATTCTTTATCGCTGAAAGTAGTGGCAAATTTTGAGTAAAATAAGGTGATGGGTTGCCATATGTAACAAATTTAACCCAAACAACATACATTTCAGTGGCAACATTTTATCTGGAGGTGATTTGCTGCTGAAATTTAACTTTCACAGAATCAAAACAATTGAATTCAAATTGTATAATATGCCTCCTAAACTTTTCCTTTTAAGCTATAAGCTATGTATTTGAATCGTTAAGGCCATGTCTGCTACCCAATAAATACGGCTTACCTAGCTACAATTTTACTGAATCAATGAAATTTTTCGTAATAATTAAAAAGTAAACAGCAACGCTTTGGTCAGGGTTTGCGCCTTGATTTAATGCTATTGTGTGGTATTTGAGTTTAATTTAAATGGCACATATGCAGCTTTAGCATACTGAATCAGCCTAACAGACGGACCAAATGGTTAATACATTAAAATCTAATATCATGCTTAAAATGCACTAAACATGCTTTGTTTAATTTTTTAATAAACACATATCAACACGCTCTAAAAATATAAATTTTAGTTATGAAAATTTAATATTTATGCCAATAAAAGCCCGTATATATACGGGCTCTATAAATGTTTATTGGCTAATTAGATTGGTTATCTCATTTAAGCGATTCTCAAGTGGGTCTTGTTTTACCTCACTTCCGTTCTCGTTAAATTCAATTATTCTATTATCTTTAGCATTGTAATTAGGCCAAGCAATGCCTTGCTTAGGTGACGGGTTGCTGTATTTAGCAAACCTTACCCATGCAGCGTGCATTGCACTGGCAATTTTAAAATCGTTTTGCGATGTTAACGGATTTTGCGCAAGAGTATTAAATACAAAAGGTATTTCAGTGGCATGGTATGCGCCATCAACTTTGCCTTTTAAGTGGCTAGGGACGTAATTAAAACGATAAAGCCATGTAGGCTGTTCACTCATACTCGCTTTGCTTGCAATATAGCGCGCAGGTTCTACAAAACGCTTATCTCCGAATATCATAGAGCCTAGCAGTGGATAATTTAACTCCCCATTTTTAGCTAGCACAAATGGCGCATACGCTTTAGTAAACTGAGCTTTATTGTTCACTGATTCGAGCGTTTCTGTGGCTATTGCAATAGCACCTTTCGGATTGTAGTCTTTTAAAAATCCCCACTCAAAATCCGTACTGCCAATAAAAAGTGGAACTTTTGTTTGTAGAGCTTGAGCAAACCCCTCCTCGTCACTTGTTAATACAATAGATGAGTCAATCATAGGCCCGCTGTAAGTAGGCGTATTTGCGTTCATCATATTCAAACCGCTCAATACCTTTTCTGCAGGTAAAGCACGTAGTTTTGCGAGTGCTTTTATATCATTGGTATTAATTCCCACACTTCTAGCAAATTGAATGCCAGCATCCTCAGCTGAAGGGTTACCTTTAGTGCCTTTTTTATTTAAGTATACGACCGTCTCTGTCGAATCACTTCTACCACCCCCTGATTGCACAATCGCTTTGTGAAAAAGCCCTTTAGATTGGGGCGATAACATATGAAAATTCACCGAGCGACCACCAGCTGACTCACCAAAAAGTGTTACATTATCAGCGTCTCCACCAAAATGGGTAATGTTATTTTTAACCCATTTTAGGGCCTCGATTTGATCCATTAAGCCGTAATTTCCAAGCGGTGTATTTTTGCTTTGTTCACTCAACCCAGGATGAGCAAAGAAACCAAAACGCCCTAACCTGTAGTTAAAACTAACAAATACAACGCCCGATTCGGCAAACGACTGACCACTATAAATAGCCGCTGACGAACCACCATTGACAAAGCCTCCACCGTGTATCCACACCATAACTGGGCGCTTTTGAGTGATATCTTGTGCTGGTGCCCATATATTTAAGTAAAGGCAGTCTTCACTCAATGAGCCTTTTAGGGGCGCCGAATCACCAGGAAATGTGGTTTGCATACAGTCAGGGGCATATTGAGTTGCATCAAGCACGTCTCGCCACTGAGTCGAACTTTTAGGTCCCTGCCAGCGTAAATTAGCAATAGGTGCTTGTGCATAAGGGATCCCCAAAAATTTATTAACTGGCATTTTTGTATCTAGTACAGACACCCCTTTAACAAGCCATAATTGTGTTTTTGCAATCACATTATGTGTGGCTTTTGCTTGCTCATTAAGTTCAGCTGAGTCTTGCCCGTTCGCACAAATACTTATGCTCATAAACATTGCAATGATAAAGCGAATTCGTTTTAAGGTATTCATATTAAATTCCTGAATTAAGCAGGTTGCCTTATTGAGCAATTGCTTATTGATTAATGCAGCCACATGAAAAAGCCGCATTATATAAGTATTACTAACTTGGGTATCTCACACTGAAATAAAAAGAGCACTACTCTGTAGAGCAGGTTTAATTCGCTTTGTATTGGGTTAGCTGAATGTTCAGCTTTTATATCAACTTCGGCTATGTCCATGAGCGGTTATTACTAATTTTTTGTATGGAATCAAGATTTTGATGCTTTGGTTTTCTTGTAAAGGCCAACTTATATGTATTCTTTTTTAACCTTTAATGGAGTCCCGTAATGTGGGTAATGCTCGGCGAGATATTTCCAAATAGCATGAGAGGATTAGGCTTAGGAGTTGCAGGGCTTGCTCAATGGCTGGCTAATTTTTTAGTCACTATTACCTTTCCCATATTGCTAGCCGCTGGAGGGCTTGTACTCGCATATTCGCTCTATGCATTTTTCGCATTAATATCGGTGCTTTTTGTTATTTACTTAGTAACAGAAACCAAAGGAACGAAACTAGAAAACGTGTAACTTTATCGTCCTAAATAGCTAAATTTAGGACGATAATTTTTTAGTGCCTACCCAACTAATCTATAACCTACCGCTGGCTCAGTTAAGATATGAATAGGGCTTGCAGGGTTTACTTCAAGCTTTTGTCTTAGTTGCGCTACATGTACACGAATATACTCAGGTCTATTAATGTATTGCTCCCCCCATACCTGACTTAAAATAGCATTATGAGTAAGCACTTTATCTTTATTTTGAAATAACATAAGCAAAATTTTATATTCTTTATTAGTGAGCTTTACATCGCTACTGTTAAGCGTAACTGTGTGCTTATGCGGATCTATAATGATGCTACCGCATTGCAGTGCCAAACTCGGCTGTGTATTTACTCTTAGTAGCACACGCATTCTTGCCAGAAGTTCGTTTGCACTAAAAGGTTTGGTTATATAATCGTTTGCCCCATTATCAAGGGCTGTAACCTTTTCCACCTCGCCATCGCGAGCCGAAAGCACTAATATTGGTATTTGGCTCCATTGTCGTACTTCAAGTAACCAAGCTTGTCCATCCATATCAAGCAATCCCAAATCAAGTAACACTAAGTCAAAGCTTTGCTCACTCATTAATGAAAAACCATCAAGCCCTTTCGCACTAATTGATACGTTATAGCCACTGGCACCTAGTAATGTTTTTAAAAAACTTTGCAATGCAGGTGAGTCTTCTAGCACCAATACATTAATCATTCTTTGCACTCCAGCTAAGTATTGCTGTGGCTACTTGGGTCAGCTCATCAATAGCTAATACAAATTCGCCTTGATGAAACTGAGCAACTACATCGCAAATTACGCTACCAAGCCCAACTCCTTCATCCGAACTGCTTGGATGAGTAACTATGAGGTTGCTTACGGCTATTTTATAGTGTGTTATATTAGCAATTCGCTCAGTATTAAAGTCCACTGTCGCCACTCCATCACCGTAACGTGCCGCGTTTTCGAATATATTCGCAAGCGCGATTTCTAAAAGTGTTATATCACCTATACAACAAGTAGCTTTATCAAAGACTAACACTAAGTTAAAACCACTTAATTGCTGCTGCCTGCGTGCTTTAGCCTCAGTAACAAGTGTATGTACGTTTATAGCTTGCCATGCTAGCTGCTCTCCTATTTTATTTACCCGGCTAAGCTCCATCACTTTATTAAAATGCTGATTTAAGATTTCACTTTGCTCATAAATATTTTTTGCTTGTTCTGTAATTGATGCCTTACTCAGCTCAATATTTTCGTCAGCTAACATGCTTGATGAGCCCATAATAGTAGCTAAAGGCGTGCGTAGATCATGAGATAAACTACGCAGCAATGCGTTTTTAGCACGTTCTAACTCTGCTTGTACTTTCATCGATGCAGACTGGTTTCTAAGATTTGAGTTTTCGTGGACCTGAAACAACAAAGACAGTGCCGTATCTATAAATGCACGGTTTTCAGGACTAAGTTCGGCATCTGAACTAAAGCCGCCCCATTGTGTGTTTTGTTCGATATTGAAGTACTCTCCATTATCCATTGTATTATTGTTCCAACGAAGTGTAATACCTAGATGGTTTTTAATCGAGGTTGTAAATACTTGGCGCTGAGCGTTTATATCATCAAGCCCATTAAGCGCCTTAGCTAACTCATATAAACATCGTGTATTACTGGCATGTAACTGGGTATCACGAACGTTTTTACTTAGCTCGCCCGCCAATTTGCTTATCATCAAGCCAACTATAAGCATGACAGTAAAAGTGACTAAGTATTCAATTTTTTCGATATGAAATGTAAAGTACGGCAGTACAAAAAACCAGTCGGTACATGCCACACTAACTAACGTTGTAATCCCCGCTAAGGCGGCATTTTGACGCACCGCAACCCATGCCACCCAAAGTAATTGCAACATCACAATGTCGGTGGTCGTTAGCCACTCTCGAACTGGAAAAATAGCCAGCACAATAAAAATAGGCGCAATTGTTGTTAATAAAAGCGGCTTAAGCCATTTATTAATACCCATTTGTGCACTCCCATAAAATTCTCTTTTTATAGGTTACTGCTTTTTAATACGTTGTGTATAAAGTTTTTATAAAGATTTTTGGCTGTAGTGTTAAATGTTTATAAAGCTTAATTGATATGGGGTGACTCTTTTTTAAAATTCCATAGTCTTTGCTATGTCGTATTTTTTTAATAGGAACACACATGGCACAGTTTGCAGTAATTGGATTAGGTAGTTTTGGTGTTACCGCCTCGCTTGAGCTTGCTAATCAGGGGCATCACGTTTGCGCAGCCGATATAAGCGAAAACACCATTAACACGTTTGCTAATCAGTTAAATTACACTGTCATTTTAGATGCTAGTGATGAAACACAGCTTGCTCGACTCGACTTAACCAGCTGCCAAGCCGTATTAGTTGCAATTGGTGAAAATATAGAAGCCAGTATTTTATGCGTGCTGCACTTAAAAAATCTTGGTGTTAAACAAATATGGGTTAAGGCGTGCTCTAAAAGTCACCATCAAATTTTAAGTAAACTTGGCGTATCTCGTATTATTCACCCCGAAGAAGAAATGGGTATCAGAGTAGCACATGCACTTAACTACCCTATGGTTAACCAGTACTTTGCGCTTACACAATCTACATTTATTGTTGAGCTTGCCATAGATTTACATTTATCAGGGCGCAATATTGGCTGGCTTTTAAAAGACCGTAACTCAGATATAAAACCGCTCACCTTACGCCGAGATGATAATTTTAATACAGACCTAACACTCGACACCGAGTTACGCCATGGTGATAGCCTTGTATTACTGGGCTCTAAACATTACCTAACAAAACTCACCAAACGGTTTAAAGCTTTATGATTAACTGGCAAGCACACGTACTTCCAAAGCAATTTAATCGCCGTTTAAAAAATTTCAAAAGGCCTGTTAACCCCCCTTTAATTTTAACTGCTGGTTTTTTTGCTCTCATTATTTTAGGCACTTGCTTATTACTATTACCTTTTGCAAGTGCTGAATCGCTTAGCTTTATTCAAGCTTTTTTTACTGCATCCTCTGCGGTTACAGTTACAGGCCTAGTTGTTATTGATACAGGTACTGCGCTAACCACATTTGGGCAATGTGTTGTTATGGTACTTATTCAAATTGGAGGAATCGGCTTTATGACCGTAGCCGTTATTTCATTTTTAAGTATTGGTAAAAACTTAGGATTAAAACAACGTTTACTTGCAAGCCAAGCATTCGATACAAGCGATTTAAATGGAGTGATCCATGTAGCTAGATGTGTAATAACTTACTCGCTAATAATTCAGACTATAGCATTTTGCTTACTTTTTATTAGCTGGGTAGATGACTATGGTATTGCGGGTAGCGCCTATCAAAGTCTATTTTATACTATTTCGGCTTTTAACAATGCCGGGTTTGCACTCGATAGTAATAGCTTAATGGCTTTTAAAAGTGATGTATCTGTTAATCTTATTATCAGTGCATTATTTATAATCGGTGGCTTAGGGTTTACCGTTTTAATAGATATATATCAACAACGTCGCTGGCATAAATTAGCAACTAATACACGTATTGTATTAATTGCAAGTGCTGTAATAAATTGCAGTGCATTTTTGCTTATTTTTTTATTTGAATATTCAAATCCAGCCACACTTGCCAACCTACCTATTAACGAGCAAGTAATTGCTGCTTGGTTTCAAGCAGTTACACCACGTACTGCAGGCTTTAATACTTTACCTATTAGCCAGCTCAGTTCCGACTCGACATTGCTTACATTGTTATTAATGGTAATAGGTGGCGGTTCGGTAAGTACAGCAAGCGGCATTAAAATAGGAACTTTTGTTATTTTACTACTTGCTATGTATAGTTATTTACGCCAAAAACCACAGGTAACCATATTTAACAGAGAGCTAAGCGACAAACTTGTGATAAAAGCATTGAGTGTTGTAATTTTATACTTATTTACGGCTTTTTTAAGCATCATGATTATGAGTAAAATCGAGCAAGCGTCTCTTTTAGATATTACTTTTGAAGTAATTTCGGCATTGAGCACTGTAGGGCTATCTCGTGATTTTACTAGTAATTTAAGTATGCCAAGCCAGCTAATAATAATTTTACTTATGCTGATTGGCAGAGTAGGTCCACTGACATTTGCTTATTGTTTTGCAAAACCTAAATTACAACCTCTTAAATTTGCTAAAACAACCATACAAATAGGGTAACTATTATTAAGGCCACTTAGCCAGCATAATTTATGTAAGGTACTATTGCGGTGCAAGTTAGAAAATTAATGACTCCTAAATATAACTTTATCTATTAGGAGTCTTTTATAGAAAAATAAAAATGAATATAAGCACTCTTTTTCATTGTAGATATGAAAATAAATAAAATAAGCGCCAAACTATTACAATAGTTTTGGCGCTTATTAAAGGGGTAATATTTACCCTTTCATTTGTTCAAGCTCTTTGCCTTTGGTTTCGTGTAAAAACTTAAATACAAATATTTTTCATGATGTTGATATTGCCCCTGAAGGCAAAACACTACAAGAAAGCCTCGATTACGTAACGCACATAGCTAACATTATCTAAAAAGAAATGCAGCGCACTGGTTAAAGCCACTGTGGGGTACTGCTAACTTGTTCTCAAACAAACGTTTTTGTGCCGGTGGTGCAACAAACCCTAATCCTAATACGTATGCATATGCAGCAGCGCAAGTTAAACATGCAATGGAAATTACGCATCGTTTAGGCGGCGAAAACTACGTACTTTGGGGTGGTCGTGAAGGTTACGACACACTACTAAATACAGACCTTGCGCAAGAAAGCGAGCAGTACGCACGCTTTTTGAAAATGGTTGTAGAACACAAGAAAAAAATTGGTTTTAAAGGCACATTATTAATTGAGCCAAAACCACAAGAGCCAACTAAGCACCAGTACGATTACGATACACCAACGGTTGCAGGCTTTTTACACAAGCACGCCTTACAAGACAAAATTAAAGTAAACATTGAAGCAAACCACGCAACACTTGCAGGTCATAGCTTCCACCACGAAATTGCCGTTGCTTGCGCTAAAGGTATTATGGGTAGTATTGATGCTAACCGTGGTGATATGCAAAACGGATGGGATACAGATCAATTCCCTAACGATGTAGCTGAGTGCACACTTGTCGTTTACGAAATTATAAAGAATGGCAGTTTTACAACCGGTGGCTTTAACTTTGATACTAAACTTCGTCGTCAATCGTGTGAACGCGATGATTTATTCATCGGTCACATTGGTGGTATGGATACGATGGCAAAAGCATTACTCAATGGAGCAGCAATGATTGAAGGCGGCGAGCTTTCTGACTTTGTAGAAAAACGTTACGCAGGTTGGAAAGAAGACCTAGGCCAAAGCATTTTAAAAGGTGAACAATCACTTGAGAGCCTTGCTGCGTTAGTACACGAAAACGACATCTATCCTAAGCAAGTTTCTGGCCGACAAGAGCTGCTTGAGAATATTGTTAACCGCTACGTATAAGGACATCGCCTCGGTTTTAAAGCCGAGGCGTACATCATTATGAACTTGTTAGAACAACTCAAAAAAGTAACCACGGTCGTTGCCGACAGTGGCGATGTAGAGTCAATCAAAGCCCTACAACCGGTTGATGCAACAACCAATCCTTCGTTAATTTTACAAGCTGCAAAATTACCTCAATATAAACACTTAAATACGTTTTTCACATATATGTAATTGTTATATCTGATAGTTTTTAAATTGCTCCCACACGGCCTCTCCTACAGGTCCCAACACTTCTCCCCTTTTCTTAATAATGTAATATTTTAGAGGCGTTATATTTTGCACATCACTAAGTGACAGCATTTTCAGAGTATTATTTGCAATACCTTCATCAGCTAAATAACCTGGTAATTTGCCCCAACCCATTGCACTTTCGATAAGCATTTTTTTAGTTGGAAAGTCATTTACATACCATCGTCGCTGACCTTGCTGTACACCCCACTCTATGTTTTTTGAACCAGTGCCTGAGTCCTGCACAATTATTTGGTATTCGTTCAACAAATCAGTGGCTTGCCTTAGGTTTGGATTTCGCTTTAACAACAAAGGGGAAGCTACATTGATTAATGAGCCGCTATTTAACAAATGCTTTTCAATTTTCTCTTCTTGTGCAGAAAATTCCATTGTTGGTGTTATACACAGATCGGCACCGCCATCAAGTAAGGCTTCAATTGCACCTGTTATGTACTCTTGCCTGATTATTATTTGAGTTTCAGGGAACTGATTTTGCATATTTTTTAGTAATGGTAAAATACCTTTTAAATTAAATGATGCTTCAATTGCAATCGTTATACTTACCTCGTTCCCCTGTGCTATGTGGTGTGCAACTTGTTTAAGTTGTGCTGCATCATCTAGCAATTTCATAGCCTTATGAAACATAGTTTTTCCTGCACTGGTAAGCTCTAACCGATAACCATTACGACTAAATAAGGCAAAGTTAAGGGTATTTTCTAGTTGCTTAATACCTTGGCTTATAGCTGGTTGAGTTTTGTGTAAAAGAGCACTTGCTTCACTCAATGATCCAACCTGAGCAACAGTAACAAACATACTAAGCTGTTCTAATTTCATAATTTACGCCAAACATGTAAAGCTAAAGTTTATGTCTTATAAAAAAACATTCAATATTAATTAATAAGAACTGTGATTATTCTAACGTCAAAAGCTAAGCATCTGCTTAAATCACTCTTATTAAAGTTGGGAATAACATGAGCACAAAAGTAAAAAGAATTTTTATGTATACATCACTAGGATTAACAACACTTGCCTTTATAGCTGCAGGCTCTGCAAAACTAGCAGGAGTTGAGCAAATGCACTTATCTTTTGCACTCATGGGTTTACCTGCTTGGTTTGGCTATTTTATTGGTGCAAGTGAACTTGCAGGTGCTGTTGCTATTTGGATAAAAAAACTAAGCATTATAGCTGCAAGTGGTTTGTTAGTTATTATGGCTGGTGCAACATTTTTTCATGTAGTTTACGACAGTGTTGCCAATGCAATACCTGCCGTTATTTTATGTGCTTTTTTAATTAATATCATAATTAACCGAGTCAATGATATAAACGCCTAGGATAGTAAGTAACCTAGAGCTATTTTAAATACAATGAATAACGATATATTCGCTTCTATCGTTATTCAAACCCTCATTTACAAAATGACTAATGCTTTCGCATCTCTCATTTAGAATAAAGATAACAAACTCGATCTCTAAACAAACAAAGGCTAAGGTTGTTTTATCCATTAAATTTTAATTTTGAGTTCATACCCTGTATTTAATAATTAAATAAACGGCGTACTAAAGTTTATTACTTGGGCTTTTAATATGCCTAATTAACTAAGGTGTAAAATATGAAAAAAACATTTTTAGGCATTTTCTCGATTACAGTAATAACTTACTTACTGAGCGGCTGCACAACATCAAATAACGGTAATATTACAAAATTGAGTGAAGATAAAATAAGTACTAGATTAAATAAATTACCTTCCTCGCTAACCTCTAGTGATTTGTTCAATACCACTGTTGTTGAACCCACTCAGCTATTTGATAACCTTTATTTTGTAGGATATATCAGCGTAGGCACTTTTGTTATCACTACAACTGAGGGCATTATTTTAATCGATACCATGTGGACTCCGCACGATGCCAAACATGTGATTGTTCCTGGACTAAAAGAGTTAGGCTTAAATCCTGAAGATATTAAATACGTAATAGTTACTCACGGCCACAGCGACCATTATGGCGGCGCTCACTACTTTGAATCACATTATGGCGCTAAAATTTTAATGAGAAAAAATGAGTGGGACTACATCCATAATCCAAATGCACCTGTATTAACTGATCCTTTCGGTAACTTTTCTACCGAAATACCATTACCTAGCACTTACACCCAAGTTATCGATGGCGAAAAAATAAGTTTAGGTAAAACTAATTTAACTGTACTTGCTACACCAGGACATACGCCTGGTGGGTTGTCTTTGATAATACCTGTTACAGATAATGGCATACCTCATACAGTTGCACTTTGGGGAGGTACCGGTTTACCGGATACTAAAGAAGCAAATCAAACTTATTTGCACTCTTTAAATTATTTTCAAAAAATTGCAAACAAAAACGATGTTGATGGAAGTATCTCAAACCACCCGTTTTCACATGATCTAATTAATCAAATTAATACATTAAAAAATCGTAAATCTGATCAACGAAACCCCGTGATAACCGGTAATAAGGCATTTAATGAGTACATAGACGATGTATTGCGAAATAACGTTCAAAAGAAACTTTCGTCATTTGAGTCAAACTAATATAGCTTTTCACGCACCGGCGTTATCGTGCTAATGTATTTATAATGACGGTATATGTCGCTTTAAAGCGTTACTCATTACTAATATAAAAGCATAGTGCACTTCTTTTTATGAAACCCCACATTTGATAGTCTGTATAAAAATACAGACTATCAAATGTGGGGTTAATTACTTTTAGTTTGGTTTATTGTTCTACCAAAATGACCGATACGTCGTCTGCATGAAAATCAGCAGTCAGTTCGTTTGACTCCACATAAAGTAAAGCCGCACTTTCCTCGGTTGTTATTGAATGGGTATAAGTGCCCGAAAGCTTTACCCAATCGCCTGCAACTACGTTTGTAACAGTGGTTAGCTCGAGGTATTCAGTGCTCGCATGCTCAATTTGCAGTGTAAGTTTAATTCCTGGCGATACCGCTGTGTTATCGTCAGATAACTTAACCCACGCAGATACATTATAGGTTTTGCCCGCTGTGAGCTTGGGTTGTTTCAAGTGAAATAGTAGCACTGCCTCGTGATTGCCATGAATCAAGACCGGCTTCAAAGTCACCATTAGTTAGCAGCTCTGCGTGTTGTTAAAAGTACGACCGGTGTTGAAAACCTTTATTTAGATCAGTTAGGTGCCTTTGGTAACGTTGACCGCTACCCTGCTAGACGTATTATAACCATTGTTTACTATTCGCTCGTACGCTTTGAAGAAACCAATCTTGTGAGCGGCGACAATGCTTTAGAATGTGAATGGTTTGATGTAAATAACGTTCTCCCTTTAATGTTTGACCACGCCGACATTTTAAAAAGTGGCTTAGATTACTTACGCTATAAAGTAAGGCTCGAGCCGATTGGTTTTAGCCTGCTCCCTGAAAAGTTTACCTTGCTTGAGCTACAAGGAATTTACGAGTCGACTTTAAATAAATCACTCGATAAGCCTAACTTTAGACGTAAGTTCCAAAAAATGAACTTACTAATAAACTGCAAAGAAAAACAAACCAACGTAGCTCACCGAGCTGCTACTTTGTACCGTTTTGATATAAACGTATACGAAAAACTAAGAGAGTTTGGTTTTACATTTGAGTTTTAAATAAGCAAATGCATAATTAAATTAATGTTTGGTCTTTAAGGCCAAATAACATATTGCTAATATATATGTGATGTTTATAATTCGTCCGCATTATTAATATAAACTAATCAAAAGGAGCTTTTTTCTTGAAACTTACGCCGCCCTAGGCAACCACTCCCCTTTTTCATCAGCACGTTACGTGCAACCTTAATCGCCGCCTGCGCGAGAATCACTGTTATTTAAATAAAATACTCCCCTATACTTTGGGAAACTAACTAATTAGGTTTATTACATGTTTGATCACGTAAAAAGAGATTGGCTCTCTAATGTTCGTGGCGATGTGCTTGCTGGTATTGTTGTGGCGCTTGCCCTAATACCTGAAGCGATTGCCTTTTCTATTATTGCCGGTGTTGATCCAAAAGTAGGTTTATACGCCTCATTTTGTATTGCGGTTATTATTGCCTTTGTAGGCGGACGTCCTGGCATGATATCGGCGGCTACCGGTGCAATGGCACTGTTAATGGTAACGCTGGTTAAAGACCATGGTTTGGAATACTTACTGGTTGCTACCTTACTCACTGGTGTACTACAAATATTTGCAGGCTTTTTAAAGCTCGGTGAATTAATGCGCTTTGTATCGCGCTCTGTTGTAACAGGGTTTGTAAATGCGCTGGCGATTTTAATATTTATGGCGCAGTTACCTGAGCTGACTAATGTTACTTGGCATGTTTATGCGATGACCGCAGCGGGCTTAGGTATTATTTACTTATTTCCGTATATTCCAACTATTGGCAAAATATTTCCCTCTCCTTTAGTGTGTATTGTTGTTATTACACTGGTTTCAATATTTTTGGGTCTTGATATAAGAACCGTTGGCGACATGGGCGAACTACCAGACACTCTACCTATATTCTTATGGCCCGATGTCCCCCTAACACTCGAAACACTGCAAATTGTTTTACCGTATTCAATTGGTCTTGCTGTTGTGGGCTTACTTGAGTCAATGATGACCGCCACTATTGTTGATGACTTAACTGATACAACGAGCGATCGTAATAAAGAATGTAAGGGCCAAGGTATTGCTAATATTGGCGCAGGCTTATTTGGTGGTATGGCGGGTTGCGCTATGATTGGGCAATCAATTATTAATGTTAAATCGGGTGGTCGCGGCAGGCTTTCTACCTTTATTGCAGGCTCATTTTTAATCATCATGGTGGTGTTTTTAGATGAATGGCTGCAGTTAATTCCTATGGCAGCCTTAGTTGCGGTAATGATTATGGTATCGATTGGTACGTTTTCGTGGACATCTGTTAAGGATTTAAAAAAGAACCCGCTTTCATCAAATGTAGTGATGATTTCCACCGTTATTGTGGTTGTTGCCACGCATAACCTAGCCATTGGCGTTTTAGTTGGTGTGTTGTTAGCTACGTTGTTTTTTGCCAATAAAATTGGTCGCTTTATGGTGGTTAAAACCAAGCATGATGAAAGCAACGATAAAATAACCTATGAAGTCGTTGGCCAAGTATTTTTTGCCTCAGCTGAGCAATTTATTGCATCGTTCGATTTTAAAAATGCGGTTTCTAACGTGGTAATTGATTTAACCCATGCACATTTTTGGGATATAACTGGTGTATCGTCACTCGACAAGGTGGTTATTAAATTTAGGCGTGAAGGCGCAACGGTTAGTATTATTGGTATGAATAGCGCAACCGAAACTGTAATTGATAAATTTGGTGTGCATAACAACCCTGAAGAAGTCGAAAAACTACTTGGCGGACATTAAGGAGAATGCAATGACTAAAATAATTACCTATGTAGATGGCTCAGCCATTACTAAAAATGTAACCGATGCTGCTATTTGGGCTTCAAAAAAGCTAAATAAACCAATTAGCTTTGTGCATACAATTGAAAAAACGCAGCAAACTAATATCGGCGACTACTCTGGTAGTATTGGGCTTGGTGCACAGTCAACACTTCTTGATGAAATGACTAAGCTTGACGAACAACGCTGCAAAGTAAGTTTAAAAATGGCTGACGAATTATTAAATTCAGTAAGTGAGCATGCTAAATCGGCAGGTGTTACTAATTTTGAACTAATTAAGCGCCACGGTGATTTGCTCGATACCGTTATAGACTTAAAAGACGATACACGCCTTATTGTTATTGGCCAAAATGGTGCTGGACATAGTAATAGCTTCGCGGTGCTGGGCTCACATATAGAAACCTTAGTGCGCAATGCAACACAACCTATTTTGCTTATTCCTGAAACATTTAAACAGCCTAAATCATTTATGATTGCGTACGACGGCCGCGAAACAGCCGACAAAGCGCTACAACAAGTGATTGATGGCGGCTTGTTACATGGTTTGCATTGTCATTTAGTGAGTATTAAAAATAACGAAAAAGACCTTGAAGAAAAATTTGTTAACGCACAGCACAAGCTTATCAGTATGGACTTTGAAGTGTCGGCAAGCTTTTTAGAGGGCAATATTTTTGACTCGTTAATGCAATATAAAGAACAAAATAATGTAGAACTAATTGTAATGGGTGCATTTGGGCACTCTAAACTAAGGCAGTTTTTTGTGGGCAGTAACACCATTAAAATGCTCGAGAACAGCGATGTGCCTGTGGTTATTTTAAAATAAATTTAATAACCTGCACCAAAAAGCCTAAAATCACTTAACTGATTTTAGGCTTTTTTGTTTTTGGCTTAGCTTCAAACTTTTCAAATAAAAACTGAATAAACGACGTAACCTTTTGAGCCACAAACTTTCTATGCTGCTCTGGCATAAATGAGCGCACGCCACGTTTGCTAAATGTTGCCATTATTTTTCGTTTACCGAGTTTGTCTTGTATTGCCAACTCGCCTTCGTGAAAAGGGGAATCATCTATTGAATTTGTGTTTATCATTTTGCTTGTAATTCGTGTGCGTATTTTATGGGCTAAATTTAACTCAATACACAATGAATGATAATGGGTGTTTTATTGACTGATAATGCACAATACAATGACAATACTTGCACCCTCTTAGTGCCAGGCGCGCACCAACATATGTCAAAACGGGTTTTTCATTCACTCTAAAAAAGCATTAAATACTATTTAAACAACAACTTAAAAAACTGGCTATGTTTTTGCAAACACTCTATTAACAAGCCAGTTTTATTTACGGCAAAAATTTAGGTTGTTGGCACTATAGCTATTAGCAACCATCGGCAAAGAAGCCCGCACACAATTATGCTTAATGCGTATTTGTGGCGGGCTTTTTTGTTATTTGTATTTAAACCGTCACTTTAAGGAATGCCATATGCAAACCTCCCAAAAAATACTCATTATTGGTAATGGTATGGTCGGACACCACTTTGTTGAGCAAATGCGCCAAAGCGATGCCAACGCAGACATTACCGTACTTTGCGGAGAAGCAAATCTTGCATACGATCGCGTGTATTTATCAAGTGTATTTGATGGCAAAACAGCCGCCGATTTAGCACTTACCACTCACGACAACTATAAACAACTAAATATTAATGTGCATACCAGCCAGTGGGTTGAAGACATTGATAGATCAGCAAAAATAGTGACCACATTAACCGGTGAGCAATACCCGTACGACAAACTTATACTCGCTACAGGTTCGTTCCCATTTGTGCCGCCTATAAAAGGTAACGACCAACCCCATTGTTTGGTGTATCGCACATTAGAAGATTTAGAACAAATAAAAGCCAGTGCAGCTGTAAGTAAAAGTGGTGTAGTTATTGGCGGTGGTTTGTTAGGGCTTGAAGCCGCAAATGCGATTAAGCAACTAGGACTTGATACCCACGTAGTTGAATTTGCACCGCAGCTTATGGCTGTTCAGCTTGATGGACAAGGCGGTACGCTTCTAAAAAATAAAATAGAAGAACTTGGCGTAACGGTACACACATCAAAGGCAACCAGTGAAATAGTAAAAGGCGAAACCAGTCGCTTTAGATTAAATTTTTCGGATGAGTCATTTTTAGAAACAGACCTAATTTTGTTTTCTGCTGGTATTCGCCCGTATGACCAACTCGGCAAAATTGCTGATTTAGAACTCGGTGAGCGCGGCGGTATTATTATTAATAACCAATGCCAAACATCTGATCCTGATATTTTAGCCATTGGGGAATGCGCCCTGTGGGACAAAAAACTATTTGGCTTAGTCGCACCGGGTTACAACATGGCGCGCGTTGCAGCGAGCCAATTAAGTGGTGGCGAGCTTGAGTTTTTAGGTGCCGACATGAGCACTAAACTTAAGTTGTTAGGCGTAGAAGTAGGCTCAATTGGCGACGCTCATGCAAAAACGCCTGACTGTAAAGAGCTTATATACCAAGACGCTATTCGCGGCTGTTATAAAAAAATCATACTAAGTGAAAAAGGCGATAAATTACTGGGCGCTGTACTAGTTGGCGATACCAGCGACTACGATACTTTATTGCAGTACATGCTTAACGACATGGACTTACCAGAAAACCCTGAGTGTTTAATTTTACCAGATAGCGGCGGCGCGCCGTCGTTATCTGGCAGTGCCCTACCCGGCACCGCCACTATTTGTTCGTGTCACAATGTGAGTAAAGGCGACATCGTGGGTGCAATCGATGGCGGCTCATGCGATTTAGCCTCGGTAAAATCATGCACTAAAGCAGCAAGCGGCTGTGGCGGTTGTGCTGCGTTACTAAAATCAGTTGTTGATAACGAATTAGCAAGTCGTGGTGTTGAAGTTATCAACCATGTATGTGAGCACTTTGCGTATTCACGCCAAGAACTATTGCACATGGTACAAGTAGAAAGCATTAAAACGTTTGATGACTTACTAACTAAACACGGCAGCGGTCATGGCTGTGAAATATGTAAACCTGCCATTGGCTCTATTTTAGCCTCAACATGGAACGACTTTATTTTAGAGCCCGCTCATGTTGGTTTGCAAGACACTAACGATACGTACCTAGCAAATATGCAAAAAGATGGTTCGTACTCTGTGGTACCGCGTATTGCTGGCGGCGAAATAACACCCGACAAACTCATTGTAATTGGACAAGTAGCCAAAGACTTTAACCTGTACTGCAAAGTCACTGGTGGTCAGCGTATCGATTTATTTGGTGCGCGTTTAGAAGAGCTTCCTGTTATTTGGGAGCGACTTATAGAAGCCGGATTTGAGACCGGTCATGCCTATGGTAAGTCTCTTAGAACTGTTAAATCGTGTGTGGGTAGTACGTGGTGTCGTTATGGTGTGCAAGATAGCGTTGGACACGCAATAGAAATTGAAAACCGCTACAAAGGGTTACGCGCACCGCATAAATTTAAAATGGCGGTATCGGGTTGTACCCGCGAATGCGCCGAAGCACAAAGTAAAGATATTGGCATTATAGCCACCGAAAATGGCTGGAACTTATACGTGTGTGGTAATGGCGGTATGCGCCCTCGCCATGCTGATTTATTTGCGACCGATTTAGACACGCCAACACTAATTAAATACATTGACCGCGTAATTATGTTTTACATTAAAACGGCTGACAAATTGCAGCGTACGTCGGTATGGATGGAAAACCTTGAAGGCGGTTTAGACTACCTTAAAAGCGTAGTAATTGACGACAGCTTAGGCATTTGCGACGAGCTAGAAGCGCAAATGGAATTAATTACACAAACCTATGCGTGTGAATGGAAAAAAGCGATTGAAAGCCCAGATGCTGCCAAACGATTCCGCCAGTTTGTTAATAGCCCCGAAACCGACGACAACATTCTATTTGTGCAAGAGCGTAATCAAATTCGCCCTGCTACAGAAGCCGAAAAACGTGAGCAACGTAATACACAAAACCGTATTCCAGTAATTGAAGTTGAAGAGGAGCAAGCTGATGTCTTGGCATAATATTGGAACAATCGACAACCTAGTGGCTAATAGCGGCGTATGTGCATTAGTTAATAATCAGCAAGTGGCTATTTTTTACATTCCACAAAATCCAACGGCTGTGTTTGCTATTAGTAACTACGACCCAATTGGCAAAGCTAATGTATTATCACGTGGCATTATTGGCTCAATCGACAATAAATTAGTTGTCGCATCGCCTTTATATAAGCAACACTTTTGCCTAGAAACAGGCGAATGTTTAGAAGCAGAAGCAATACACCTACCGGTTTTTAATGCAAAAATTGAAGACGGCAGTGTATTTATAAGCGCTGAACCAAAAGTTACAACAGCAGTGGCTTAAGGGAATAGTATGAGTGTACTGTCTTATTTTTCGGGTATTGAAAACGTGTGGCTAAATAAGCTTGTTACTAAGCTAACAAGCTCAAATAGTCGCAGCGTCAAAAGCGGCAACGTTTATATAATTGGTGCGGGCCCAGGAGACGCAGAGCTAATTACAGTAAAAGCGCAGCGTTTAATTAATACCGCCGATGTTGTTTTATACGATTGGTTAGTAAGCGATGATTTATTAAAAACGCTTCCTAAAAAAGCACAGCGAGTATTTGTAGGTAAACGTGCGGGTAAACATTCGATGACCCAAGCTAACATTTGCGAACTACTGGTTAAATACGCACAACAAGGCTTAAACGTAGTGCGTTTAAAAGGCGGCGATCCGAGTATATTTGCACGTATTAACGAAGAAGCCGATGCGCTTAGTGAGCATAATATTAATTTTGCTATTGTTCCGGGTGTGACAACGGCTTGTGCTACGTCCGCTTATACGGGTATTCCGCTCACTGCACGCGATGTAGCGCGTAGTGTTACATTTTTAACAGCGCAGTTTGCCGATCCTAACAAGCAACCTCATTGGCAAAATTACGCGTTTATGCCTGCAAACAACAACCCCACTTTAGTGGTTTATATGGGGCTTTCGCGCTTACAAACGCTAAGCTGCGGTTTGCAATCAGTGGGCTGGCCAAGTAATACACCCATCGCACTAATAGAGAATGCCACTAGTACTAAGCAAAAAGTAATTACCAGTACGCTTGAGAAAATAGTAAATGAGCATGCTAAACACAACCTTCAAGGCCCTACCCTAATTATGATTGGTGAAGTAATAAATCATAAAATGGCTATTAGTCCTGAGTTACTAAACAGTGTAAATGTTAACGCATGACGTAAAATGAATAATGCACTTTTCGCGCTTACTACCTCCCCAGGAGTAGGCGCTTTTTTTGTTTTTAATTTGGGTTCAAGTTGTGTGCAATAACATACTTAAATGCACCAAATAAGTTAAAAGTAATGGCAAGTTAAATTATAGAAACACAGTGACAAATAAAAATAATACTTTAAGCAATTGTATTAGCTTGATTTTAAATTCAATGATGAAATTTATTAATGATTGGAACAGTGGTTGCACTTTAAAAACAAAAAAGTGTGGAATAATACCAATGGCGACAAGCAACCCTCTCACAAAACAGTTTTTATTAGCGGCTAAGTATCAAGAAATACACGCGCTAAAGCAATTACAAAACAGTTGTGCCTCGCTTACTAAGTTAGGCGATTTTGTACATCAGTTACAAAAAGAACGTGCAATGAGTAATATCTTTTTGGCCTCAAATCGCGAGCGATTTAAAACCCAATTACAAGAACAAATCCCTTTAAGCAGCAGCGCACAAACTGCATTTTATGATTCTCTTAAACAAACATTTATAAACGACAACGCCGATACTGGTCATACTCGGTTATTTAATTTAATTACCTATAGCCTGCAAACACTTGACGCATTGCCCGAACTACGCAATCAAATAGCACAACAAAACATTAGTGCAGTGCATGCTACGCAGTCATTCACTCAGTTAATTGCTAGTTTACTCAATATTATTTTAGAGGCAGCAGATGGCGCAAGCGATCCTAAAATAACGCGTTTGTTAGTCGCATTTTTCAATTTTATGCAAGGTAAAGAGTACGCAGGACAAGAGCGCGCCTGTGGTGCACAAGCATTTGCAGCGAGTAAATTTACCACTGAGCAAAAACAACAACTCGCGCATTTTGAACAAGAGCAAAACCACAGCTTTGACTTTTTTAATGAGTACGCCGATGCGCACCTTTTAAAATGCTTTGCCACACTAACAACACATCAGGTTAATAATCAGGTAGAGCAACTTAGAAGTTTACTGCAAAAACTCGATGACGAGAATGCTCAACCGCTCTCGCAACTAAGCGAAGTATGGTACGAAGTAACCACTACGCGCATAGATATAATGCACAAAATTGAACAAAATATAGCAGATCAATTAATTGATACCGCAGCAATGCAAATAGCCTTTGCTCAACGTAGTTTAAATACAAATAAGCAAGTACTTAACAATATGGCAGAGCAACACATAGCCCCTACTTTTGGCCAATTAGCCATTAAGCAACCAGAGCCAGAAGTAAACCAAAATATAGCGGCCGATAAGCTCAACAGTAATAAAACTATGTATGATTTAATTATCGAGCAAAGCCAGCATATAAAACAAATAAACCAAGCGTTACTTGACGCTAAAAAAGTTATTAGTGAGCAAAAGGTAATTCACCAAGCCAAGTACATACTTATTGAGCAGTTAAAGCTCACCGAAGAGCAAGCCCATAAACAGCTACAAAAACAAGCAATGGATACGCATAAAACCTTATTTAGCGTAGCGCAAACAATTGTACAAATGAGCGATTAAATATGCTGTTTTTACTTGGGCATGTTGATCTTTAGTAATACCACTACCCTAAATAATAGTTATTTATTAAGTTACAAATTTCACACCCATATTGAGTTTTGCCTTATTTTAAAATTGATTCATAACCTGCTGACTATAATAAGGTAAAACCCTAATTTGAAGTCTATTTATAATGCAAATTATTCAACGCATTCAAAATAATCAACTACAATAAGTTAATCATTTGTTGCATCTCATTTTAATGAGGCATATTTAATACTGTTGTAGGAGTTTGAATGCCCAATGTAGAGAGTTATATAGAAGGTGTATCATTAATAGATGAGCAGCAATTAACAACTTCTCTTGATAATGACATTCAAACAAACATAAAAAACATTGCTGAGCTAATTTTAAACATTTTTGATGCGAGCTCATTTTCTATTGTTGCTAATCAGCCTTCAGGTGTCGTTGAGCTATATAAATCAGGTTCAGAAATAGCAGTAGCTGAAGAGCAACTAGCTGATGATATTTTTAATGAATCGATTATTGAGCATGACCTTAAAATATTTAGAGTTATATCGCCTATTATATTGCCCTCAAACCTTAAGTTTGGATGGTTGATATTCGAGCGAGCAAGTGATTCACTACTTACAGAAAAAGAAAAATCAATTTTAAATAGTTTACAAAAAAACTTTGTAAATCAGTTAGTCCAACGTAAAAACTTATTAGATAAAATAAACAGTGCTAAGTATAATTCAACAATTTGCGAGCAAAACAAAAAAGACGAAACTGAAAAAGATCGCTTAATTAAAAAATTACAAAAAATGAGCGATGAACTTGATGAATTTACCAGTATTGCTTCACACGATCTCAAGTCACCATTAAATGCTATAAAACGTTTATTAGAATGGGTTTATGATGATTGCAAAGATTTACTCCCTCAAGAGCACCTAGAAAATTTTCAGCTTGTGCTCAGCAGAGCTAATAGAATGCAAGTACTCCTAGAAGATTTACTAAGCTACTCGAGAATAAATAGCTGTGATTCAACTCGTGCAAACATATCTTTAGAAAGTCTTTACCAAGATATAGAAAAAATTTTAGAAGTTCCACAAGCTGTCACTGTTGATATACATGCCAATAACGAAGTACTCGATATACCACTGATCCCTTTTAAAACTGTTTTTCAAAATCTTATTAGTAATGCAATAAAACATAACAATAAAGAGCACTCGGTTATCGACATTTCACTTATCCCCTCTAATCAATATTACATTATTGAAATAAAAGATAATGGCCCTGGAATTGACCCTAAATATTTTTCACTCATATTTAAGTTATTTCAAACATTACAATCTCGAGATGACGTTGAAGGTAGCGGCATTGGACTCTGCATTGCCAATAAGCTCATTATTAATTACAGGGGAAAAATTGAAGTAGCCTCCGGTGGAAAGCTTGGCAGTACATTCACTATTTATTGGCCAAAATTTTAACTATGAAATTATCAATTATAAACGAGCATCATGTTGATGCTGCTCTTAGAAGGAACGTATGAATATTTTAATTGTTGATGATGACTTAGTTGATCGCAAATTAATTAAAAAAATGCTTATTTCTGATGGCTCTCAACTTCATAACATCACTGAAGTAACATGCGTTTGCGAAGGGTTAAAAGTAATTGAAAACAACCACTTTGACATAATTTTACTCGATTATAATATGCCCAAAGAAGACGGTATTGAAATGCTAATTGAAATGCGCAAAAAACCTAAACTCGGTAATACCGCAATTATCATGATCAGCTCTTCAGAAAATTCAACCTTGGCAATTGAGTGTATAGAAGCCGGTGCTCAAGATTTTTTACCTAAAGGAGATATAACAGGAAGCAGTTTAAATAAAGCACTTATATATGCCAAAAAACGCTTCGAGGCAGAACAACGTATGCACAACAGTTATCTTGCTGTAAAGCATATGGCAGAACGGGATCAGCTTACTGGTTTGTCTAATCGATATCATTTTGAAGAAATACTAAAAGTAATGATAGCTAACAATAAACGTGCTAAAAACTGCGTGGCGTTACTTGCTTTAGATTTAGATAACTTTAAAAATATTAATGATACGCTTGGCCATAGTGTCGGCGACGAAATTTTAATACAAACAGTAGAAAGAATTCATAGTTGCCTGAGACAAAATGAAGGATTTGCTCGATTAGGTGGTGATGAATTTGCAGTTATAATAGGTGGAATTTGCAATATTAATCAAATAGGTATGATAGCAAATAGAATACTAGCTGAAGTGTCTAAACCCTTTTTGCATGAAGGTAGAACTTTAAATTGCAGTGTTAGTATAGGAAGTGCTTTATACCCAAACGATGCGACTGAATCTCATGAACTGCTAAAATGTGCTGACATTGCAATGTATCGCTCAAAGCAAAGTGGTAAAAGTAGAATTAGCTTTTACAAAGAGCAATATCAGTACGAATTTAGTCGCCGAGTGGATATTCAAAATAGTATAAAAGAGCATATAGAGGAAAAAAACTTTAGGCTATTTTATCAACCTGTTTATTGTTCAAAAACACAAATAATGACAGGTGTCGAAGCCCTTATCCGTTGGCCAGATACAACCATTCATTATACTCCTGATGAATTTATTCCTATTGCTGAAGAGTGCCGATTAATAGCCCCTCTTGGAAAATGGATAATTGCGAGCGCTTTAGAGCAGTTATCTTTATGGCAGCAAAGCTATGAAACTCCCTTAACACTATCTATCAATATTTCACCTATTCAGCTACAAAAAGAGATTTTAGAGAGCTATTTATTAGAGACAGTCAAAACATACAACTTAAAAACCAACAGTATTATTCTTGAAATAACAGAAACAGCTTTTATGGAAAATAGTAAAGAAGTGATTGAGATATTAACTTCTTTGTCTAACAAGGGATTTAGGATTGCTTTGGACGATTTTGGTATGGGGTACTCATCCATATCTCATCTAATATCTTACCCTATTGATATAGTAAAATTAGACAAAAGCATGCAGTCGTTGGATGGAGAAAATAATAAGCGATTAAAAATAATCGAGAGTTTATCTTTAATGCTAAAAAAATTAGATTTTTTTGTGGTAGCTGAAGGAATCGAAACGAAAGCCCAACATCAGCTATGTAAAAAACTAAACATAGACTACTTGCAAGGTTTTCTATTTTCAAAACCTATGCCTGCAAACGAGATTAACTTGATACTCGATGACTATTGTAAAAAATCATCCTTAAATAAATAGGTTATTTTGAGCCTCTGTAAAATTGAAGCTTAAATCAGACACCTATATAACTTTAAGCTAAAAACCTTTGGTTTGAGCCACATACTCAAACTAAAGGCTCTTCAATTGGCACAGCCTAATAGGTTAAAACTTAAAATACATGCACATCAGCTGTATTTATCTAAATGCTGACCAATAACAGCCATGACTTTTTCTTTTAACTCTGCTGCCTGAAAACTTCCTTTTACAAGGTAACCTTTTACAAAGTCGTGTGACATTATAATCTTTTTTTCTTCTTCTCTTTCAGATGAGCTAAACATCATAACTACACACGAGCTTATCTCTATCATTTTTCTGAGTTTAGAGAACTTCTCTAAAAATTGAATGCCATTAACTTTTGGCATATTAATGTCTAAAAATATAAGAATTGGAGGAAATCCATCAGGGTACTTTATTCTATTAGATTCATAATTTTCTAAAAATTCTAATGCTTCTTGACCATCTTTTTTTTCAAAAATTGTAAGGTCTAACTTGGCTTCTTTTATTAGCCTTTTAAGAATATACCGGTCAACTTCGTTGTCATCGACAATTAATATAGGGGGTTTAATTTTTGTCATATTAGCTTATCCAATGGTATTACTATTTTAAATGTTGTGCCTTTATCAGAGCTTTGCAGTGATATTTCACCGTTTAAGTACTCAATATGTTTTTTAACCAACGCCATCCCTAAACCAGAGCCCGTACTCGTCTGTGCATGAAATCGCTTAAACATATCAAACACTTCACCTTGATGCTTTTGTGGTATTCCCATTCCGTTATCTGTAACAGTAATAAAAAACGTCTCTTGTTCATTAAAAATATTACAGCGGACATAAGGGGAGTCTTTATTTCTGTCGTAATACTTCAACCCGTTTGAAATTAAGTTTTCAATAATTTGAGCAAAACGCGCTTTTTCTGACTTTATAGGTACTGATAGATTAATTGTTGTCTCGAGCTTACAAGGGTTGTCTTTCATAAGCCAAGTGAGTCGCTCTTTCATATCAATAATCAACTGATTAAAATCAATTACATATCTATCTTCACTACCAATTTCAGCTTTAGCTAATAGTAAAATATCAACAACAAGTGTCTCTAACTTTTCCATTTGTTGATAGATAACCAATGCATTTCGACTTGCCTCTTCAGTATCTCCTGCTTTTATATCTTCAATAACAAAATGCGCTAGGGATTTAGCCCCTGACAACGGTGATTTCAGGTCATGAGAAGCTCGATAAGCAAACTGTGCAAGTTCGTCATTTGCTTGCTGCAGGGAGGCTGTTTGGCTATTTATAATCTCTTTGAGTTCAATACTGTTTTCAATATTTAAAAGATCATTTTTAATCCGCTGCCTGGCCGCGATAACGAGTGCTTTTAATTCACCCGACGTTTTTATATCAAGCTCATCATCTAGGTTAATATTGCTTTCGGGTTTACTTGATAAGAGCAGGGTAAGATTTCGAATAGAGCTGGATATAGTACGAGAAAGGTAACTTATAAAAATAATATTAAAAAAAGATATGACGATAACAAGTGGAATTAACGTCATTAGTATAAACGATACTGTTTTTCTGATTGGTTCTTCAAACATCTCAGAGTGTTTGTTAAAGCTGACAAGTGCAACATTAAGGTTTAGTAAAAAATCAGCTCTACTGAGTTCACCTTTTTCATACTGAGTAACTGACAGTAGTGTTTTATCCGCAATTTCTATATCTTTTTCACAAATTGTTAAAGTTTGCTCTGTGTTAATAAATTTCATAACAGCATAATTTAATGGATTTATTTCTTCAATACAGTCAATTGGTTGCTGCCTAATTAACAATATATCTGACTCAATGGTATTTATATCTATGGGGAGATCATTTTCTATTTTTTTAACTGACTTAGTAAGTTGATGAGTATATTTTAAGTGAAGAAAATTAAGTTGGTGAAACTTGGCCCCTTTAGCTATTTCAAAAGCTGAGTAAACAGTAATACTTACCTCTGCAGCTGTTAAAATCACAATAAGCATCAGTTTTCTGGAGATATTCATATACGACACCTATTTTAGCTACTAACCCAACAGTTTATTAATAACACTATAATAATTATAGTATTTATCACATTAGGTATAGCAGGTTTTATCTTTTTTACTAGCTCCTCTATAAATAACAATTTACGCTTAACTTAGTTCATTTTTAATACAAAGCTTCTTTTTAATTTTAGTTTGCCACTCAAGAGCAAGCTCCGGCAATTCGAGTGCTGCTAATAATACACTTTCATAATCTGGATATTTTTTATCAAAAAAAGCCTGGAACAGTTTTTTTACTGATATGTCGTGCGAGGCTTTCTTCTCGATAACAACACTATCACCCGTTTTTGCAACGCCCTGCTCTAGTACCCTAAAATACACGCCAGTGCAGTAATGCTGCGTAAACAGTTTAAGGCTGTTTTTATTATTAAGGGCGATAGCTAATTTAAAACAAGGCACACGAGGCTGGCTTACTTCAAGTAATGCAGTACCAATTCGAATATGGTCACCTATGTGTATATTCGCTTCATCAAGGTCAGAAATCGTGAAGTTTTCGCCAAAGGCACCTACTGCCAAATCATCATTCTCGAGGGTTTGTTTCCAATAATCATAATGATTGTGCGAACACGCGTAAACCGCTTTATCAACCCCGCCGTGATTAACTAAATCAGCTTGCTCATCCCCTATAATATTTAGCTTTTCAATAACAACAGGTTCGTTAGTTGGCGTTTTGAATATTCCCGTTTTCACCTCTTTACCATTATGAATAAGAGTTTTAATTTTAGAGATATTAGTCGAGATGATTTTCATTGCGATACCAACGGATGAGGAAGTAAAGATTAATTATGCAGGTTTTAAAATTATTATAAATAAATTTAAGCAAAAAAATGACCGCTTAAGACTAAGCAGTCATTTAACAATATACAGTTTTTATTATTCTGCTTGTTTTAAAAAATACGTTTCGGCCAGTCCGTTATGTATTCCAGCTAAGTCTATTTGTATTTCATCGATAAAGTCATGCAACAGACCATTTTTAAGTACTCGTACGTCTTTATTTTCTAACTCAACAATTGCATCATCAATTGATTTAATAATTTCTGTTGAGTTTGGCAAAGGTAAAACCAATGCTTTTAATTCATTCATACAAAATAAAATAGATCGTGGGAATACTTTGCTGTGCATCACAAATTCTATTACATCAGCACGCTGTACTCTAACGCCCATTTCTTGGCGATACATTTGATAAGCACTTAACGAACGCAATAAACTGATCCACTGAATATTATCAAACGGCTTCACTTCTTCTTCATTAGTAATTAACGTAGCAGAGCGAATATCTAAAATTCGCGATGTCATATCTGCGCGCTCTATAATCGAACCAAAGCGGATAAAAACATAGCCCTGATCATGATTAATTGTGGCATCTAACGCCCCAAATATTTGATGGGCTGAATCTATAATCTTTTTTAAATAATCAAAACGTCCGCGCTTTGTTATCCCTTCTTTTTGATTATCTTTTACATAATAATAAAGAGAGTTAATTTCTTCCCATACATCTCGCGGTATTACATCGCGAATTGTACGCGCGCTTTCTCGTGCCGAAGTAATAGAGTTTAAAATTGACGAGCTGTTATCACTACCAACAAGTAAATACCTTAATGCTTTTTGTTCAGTAAAATCAGTATGGTTTTCTGAATACGCTTTACGCACACCAATAATATCAATTAATGGCTCCCAGCCGGTACATACGCCTTTGGGTAAGTCCATCATCAGTAAATTGTTAACGTTGATTAAACGAGCCACATTTTCCGCGCGCTCAATGTATCGAGATACCCAATATAAAGTTTCGCCTACTCTTGATAACATATTATTTAGCCTCTTCGTCAACAATCCAAGTATCTTTACTGCCACCACCTTGTGATGAATTAACCACCAAAGAGCCTTTAACCATAGCAACACGCGTTAATCCACCAGTGGTAACTTGCGTATCTTTACCTGATGATAAAATAAACGGTCTTAAATCGGTATGTCGCCCATCTGGTTTATTACCATCAAATGTTGGTACTGTTGATAAATCTAATGTTGGTTGAGCTACCCAATTTCGTGGGTCCGCTTTAATTTGAGCAATACACGCTTCTTGTTCTTTTTTCGTCGATTTAGGACCAATTAATAATCCATATCCGCCAGATTCATTTGCAGGTTTAACAACAAGCTTATCGATATTTTTAATCACATGGTCGCATTCTTTCGGATCTAAACATTTGAACGTTGGGACATTTGCAAGTTTAGCTTCTTCACCTAAGTAGTACTTAATCATCTCAGGTACATAGGCGTAAACTACTTTGTCATCAGCAACACCTGCACCTGGTGCATTAACCAAAGCAACGTTGCCTTTAGACCAAGCACGCATTAAACCAGGAACGCCCAGTTGTGATTCTGGTAAAAAGGCTTCTGGGTCTAAAAATAAATCATCAATACGACGATAAATAACATCAACTCGTTGTAGCCCTGTGATTGTTCTCATGTATACACAATCATCTTTTTCAACAACTAAGTCCCGTCCTTCTACCAGTTCGCAACCCATTTCTTGGGCAAGATAACAATGTTCAAAGTAAGCTGAGTTAAATACCCCAGGCGTAAGTACCACAACTTCTGGTTTATCTTGTGGACGAGCCGACATTGCCGCTAGCATATCAAATAATTGTGAGGGGTAATCATCAACAGGTAAAATAGACACTTGCTCAAATAATTCAGGGAATACACGCTTCATTACAGAGCGATTTTCAAGCATATAAGATACACCTGAAGGAACACGCAGGTTATCCTCAAGCACATACATTGTACCGCTACCATCGCGTACTAAATCTGAGCCACAGATATGCGCCCATATTTTATTTGGCGGATTTATTCCCACACATTGCTGGCGAAAGTTAACTGATTTTTCTAGTAACCCTTTTGGAAAAACACCATCTTTTATTATTTTTTGGTCGTGGTATAAATCATCTATAAAAAGGTTAAGCGCTTCAACACGTTGCTTTAAACCAACCTCTACGCTTTGCCATTCTTTTTTGCCAATGGTACGCGGTATAATATCAAACGGCCAGGCTCTATCAATCATATTACCTTCGTTGTAAACCGTGAAAGTAATACCCATTTCTTTAATTGCTAAATCAGCAACCGCTCTGGCTTTTACTAATTCTTCTGCTGATAAATTAGCAAAAAATTGTGCTAATTGTGTTCCATGCGATCTAACGTTTCCTTGTGCATCAATTAATTCATCAAAGAAACCTTTTGTTTGGTACGCTTTCCAATCAATTTTCATACACTCTTTCACCTTATCCATCATCATATATGACGTAGTTAAACTGCTATTCCATTCGAATCATATCAACCGCTACATCAAGCAATTGACTACCGCCACCAAATACCACTCCTTTTAAAGGAGTTACGTCAGAAAAGTCTCGCCCTACGGCTAGAGTAATATGCTGATCGCGTGGTAAAACATTATTTGTTGGATCAAAATCAACCCAACCAAAGTTTGGCACAAATACCGCAAACCATGCATGAGTTGCATCTGCACCTTCTAGCTTTTCTTCGCCTTCTGGCGGCATGGTTTCTATGTACCCACTTACGTATCGACCTGCTAACCCCACGCTGCGTAAGCATGCAAGCGCAAAGTGTGCAAAGTCTTGGCAAACGCCCCTTTTTTGTGCAAAAACAGTGCTCAAAGGCGTACTAATTGTTGTAAAACCAGGATCATAATGAAATTCATGAAAAATCCGTGCCATTAAATCTTTGCATGCAGAAATTATATTTTTGTGTGCATCAAACGAAATTAATGCGTATTCCTTAATTCCTTTATCTATTGGAATAAGCTGTGAAGGTAGTACAAATTCAGACGTTTTTAATAATTCCGCCGTATTTGGTTTAACCAATAAATCACGTACTTTTCGCCAAGCAATATCAACACTCTCTAAATTGCTATTAGCGCCGACTAACAGTTCTACCTCGCTGATCATCGTTACTTTAAGTTTTTTATGCTGTATTGCTATTTCAAACGCTGTTACCTGATTATTAAAATAATCAGTAAATGTTTGTAAGTAAGTCGGTGTAGGTTCAATTTCTACACGACTACTGTGGCATATTTGCCCGCGATTCGTTTTTGGCGTTAATCGCGCTTGGTTTTGACACAAACTAACAAAGTCTGAATAGTTGTATGTAGTCGAGTGCTTTATTTTATATTTCACGATTGAGCTTGCTCAATATTAGTCCAGTTCAATTTATTTGCCGTTTGGGTATGAGAAAAATACTGTAGTAATAATACATCACAAAATGTATCTAAGTTCATACGCGTATTATGGTTAAATTCGATTAACTGGTTACGTTGCCCATTTTCACTTTTTTGTAGGTAATCTTTCTCAGTTACATAGCAACTTGTTTTAGACAGTAAAATTGCTTTTTCGTGTGCCGCAATTACGCCTTGTCTGCGTTTTGTGGGTAAATGCTTACACAACTTATTAATTTCCTCTAACTGAAATAATAAAGAACGTGGGTATTCAGCATCTAAAAGTAATAACTCAAGCCCTGTACCAATGGTTTGATACATTCTGTATCGGCGCTTATGCGTAACTAAACTAACTTGGCAACTTAGCACTGCTTCAAGTAAGCCAAGCTCTTCGGGCTCGTCTAACTCTTTGGTTAATAAAGCCGCACTTAGTGATGTTATTTGTAAGCTCCGCTCTACTCTTCTGCCCATTTCGAGTAAAAACCAGCCGTTACTATTTGGCATACAATCTGTAATCGAGCCATTAAAAGCCATAATTGAGCCTATAACTCTATCTAGGCTGCTTTGCATTGCACGCGTTGGGATATTAATATTTACATTTTTAAATACTTTAATTTGCTCATTAATATCATCAATTATTCGGCGGCTATCATGAGATAGTAATTCTTGAATTTGCACCGACGCATTAGCAATGTACTTTAATGTATTAATAATACTGCCAGCGCATTGCTCGTCTGCAAGGAGTTGAAAGGCAGTTTCTTTAGATAGATTTACATCAATTCCATCTAGTTTTAAATCAGGTTCTATATAGGGATAAACAATATATTGCGACCTAATGGCATTAGAAAGCCGTGCAACTATACTTTTTCGTATTGAATCTGGGTAAACAGAAAATTCGGTGTACTTGTCTATAAAAATACGCAATATACGTATGGTGTTTTCGCAGCGTTCTAAGTATCGGCCCAACCAAAAAAGGTGCTCAGCCGTACGGCTCGAAATAACCCCTTCGAGTAGCGTTACATCCATTCTTTTTCTAATTGGCACCGGTGGATTATGCTCGCCTAAATCAACTCTATCGGCTGTATTTATCCATGTATCTTTGATCCAACCAGATACTCTTGGGTTGTTACTTTTTTCGTTCGAAAAACACAGTGCTGAAGGAAGTACTTCTACGCCATTTTCAGTGGTTAATGCATAACACCTAAACACCACTGGCTTGGAGATTAATTGCCCGTCATGCCAAAATGGTGCACTGCTAAAAGAAGGTTTTTCTTGGAAAAAGTAATTATCGGGTTCTTTGCTAATAAGTAGCTTTATTTCTTGCTCGTCTAACACTCCATCTAACTTGAGTGTAGGGTCTATAGCAGATAGTAGTTCGAGGTTATTCCAATCAACGGCTTGCGCTTCTTTTACACTTAAATAATTTGGCTCACCTAATAACAGCGGTTGTTTTAAAATTTGCTGCGATAACTTTTCTAAGTTGCACTTTATTGAAGGTGACGAGAGCACACCGCTACCAAACGGGTTTAAAACCTTAACCGACCCTTGTCGTACCGATTGTAATAAGCCCGGAATACCATGAAGTGAATATTCAGTTTGCTCTAAAGAGTCAATACAACGATCAGAAACCCAGCGTAAAATGACATTAATTTTACCCAAGCCTTGTAACGATTTTAAACAAACGTCACCACCACGTACGGTTAAGTCGGCGCTTTGTACTAATGTGTAGCCAAAGTAGGTAGATAGGAATGCATGCTCGTTGTAGTTAGGGTCATCAATTCCTTGGGTGAGAATTACAATGCGTGGGTCATCCATATAGTGGGTATATTCATTAATACCCTCTTGGAATAGGTTTAAAAACTCTTTAATTTGCTGAACATTACATTCTGCAAATTCTTCAGCCATTACACGCCTTGCAATAATACGGCTTTTAATTAATAGCCCTAAGCCCAGCGGGCACTGGCAATGATCGCTTAATACTTTAAATTCGCCTGTTGGCGTGCGGTAAACATCTAATGCTGTAAAAAAAAGTGTTAATTCGTTACTAGGTAAACTAAAACCTTCGCGTAAGTAATTAGGGTCTTGAAAAAGCTGCTTTGCAGGAATATGGCCATCAACTAATAGAGTTTGGTCACCGTAAATATCTTGCTGAATTTTATTTAATAGAAGGGTTCTTTGTTTTATTCCCTCTTCGAGCAAGGTCCAATCAGCTTTTGATAACATAAAAGGCAACGGGTCGAAGTGCCATTGCTTATTACTTTCATTTTTAATATTGCCATTTTGTAGTAATTGGCTAATTTCTGTAGCGCGGCTACTAACATCATCTGCTGTTAGGCTAGCTAAACGCTTAAATAAAGTATCCCAATGGTCTGGGTTTAAACCACTGTGGTTTGCTAGTTCATCATGTCCATGTGATTTATCAAGGTATAAAGACAACCACTCAGGCAATTCCGGCATCGCGTTATTGTTAATATACAAGCTGAAAGTGCTCCAATTTATAGTAAATAGCCGTGTTCATAATGATGCTTTAAAAATATTTAGTCATTCCACTTTAAATAATTTCAAAGTGGAATGACACAACTATCAATTATTATTTAAAGTTAGGCTGCCTGCGTAAATCCAAGGTATTTGGATAATCAGGATTACTACTTTCTTCATCAGGTACCACGTATTCACTTGCGCTTTGCGCCGACTGAAAACTATGCGTAACCGCCGATGGGCTCCAGCTTGGTTCTGCTGATGCAAGTAAAGATGGTGTATGCCCATGCTCCCAAAATCTTGCGACTCTGCGCCCTTCTGCTTCAAATGCATTAACCGGTAGCGTTTCAGGATTACGCCCACCAGCATGGCTCACATGATATACAAAGCCTCCAACTGAACGTCCTTCCCACGTATCGATTAAATCAAAAACTAATGGTGCATGTACGCCAATAGTTGGGTGAAGCGCTGTAGGTGGTTGCCAAGCTCTGTATCGTATACCCGCGACCATTTCATCTTTTGCTTTACCTTTAACCGGTTTAAGCGGCACTCTTCGACCATTACACGTTACAACATAGCGATCGCTCATTACTCCTTGTACTTTTATTTGCACTCTTTCTAATGACGAATCTACATAGCGCGCCGTACCCGACGCACTTGCCTCTTCGCCTAGTACATGCCAAGGCTCGATTGCGGTTCTAAGCTCAAGTGTAACGTTATCAAGTTCTCGCGTGCCACATACCGGAAACCTAAATTCAAAAAATGGATTTAACCAACTTAACTGAAATTGAAAACCTGCTTGTTGTAAATCGCGGCTTACTTCAGCTAAATCGTTTTCTACATATTGTGGTAATAAAAACTTATCGTGTAACTCAGTACCCCAACGTATTAATGGCTTGTGGTAAGGTTTTTTCCAAAACCAAGCAAGTAAAGTACGCAACAGTAGCATTTGCACTAAACTCATTTGTGAATGTGGAGGCATTTCAAAGCCTCTAAATTCTACAATCCCTAAACGACCTGTGGCTGAATCGGGTGAATAGAGCTTATCTATACAAAATTCTGCTCTGTGTGTATTACCCGTTAAATCCACCAATAAATTACGCAGTAACCTATCAACTAACCAAGGCTCAGGCACCTCACCTTCGGGCATATGTGAGAAAGCAATTTCTAGCTCGTATAAAACTTCATCACGGGCTTCATCCACTCGCGGTGCTTGGCTTGTAGGACCAATAAAAAGCCCCGAAAACAAATACGACAAACCAGGATGATGCTGCCAATAGGTAATAAAACTTCTTAAAATATCAGGTCTGCGTAAAAATGGGCTTTGATCAGGTGTTTCGCCACCAAGCGTTACGTGGTTACCACCACCAGTACCAGTATGGCGACCATCTGCCATAAACTTATCGGTACCTAATCGGCATTCTTTTGCTAAACCATATAGCGTTGTGGTTCGACTGACTAATTGATCCCACGATGTTGAAGGATGAATATTTACTTCAATAACACCTGGATCTGGCGTTACAGCGTATTTTTCTACGCGGCTATCTTTAGGTGGGCTATAGCCTTCAATAACAAGCGGCATTTTAAGTTCTTTAGCCACACTCTCTATACTACTTATTAAACCCATGTAATGTTCAAAATGACTTGTTGGTGGCATAAATATATATAAACGCCCCTCTCTCACTTCCATGACAAGCGCAGTTTTAACCATTTCTTTACCAATAAAGCCCTTTTTAAGCTTTTTAGCTTTGGTAAAATTTTCTGGAATATCAAACGGGTCGCGGTCAATAATATTGCCGCTCCACTCAAGGCTGTCTAAAGGTAGGCGATAACCAAGTGGTGATTCACCCGGTAATAAAAAACAATGACCCCGTTTAAACTCCCACGTACACGACTGCCAACAGTTTTTACTATCGTTCCATTTTAAAGGTAGAACATAGCCAACAGGCTTTTCTATGCCTTTATCCATTTTAGCTAAAAAGCCTTTTCGGCTCATTGCATGAAGAAGCTCTGGTTGATCTGGCTTTATTTCGGTAGGTAATGAGGCTTCTTGCCACATGTGATATAAAATATCTTCATAAGCCGTAGTAAGTGCCTTGGTTTCAAGACCAAGTGAGTCACACAGTTTATCAGCAAACTTTTTAGTATCGGTATGATCAAATTTGTAATCTTTATTAGGATCGGCTAATAGTGCAGCATCTTGCCATAAAGGCTCACCATCTTTGCGCCAATAACATGCGTATTGCCAACGTGGTAATGGCTCACCCGGATACCATTTACCTTGTCCGTAATGAGTAAAGCCACCTTTTGTGTATACTTTATTCATTTCTACAAATAAATTTTGAGCTAATATTCTTTTTTCTTTACCATCGGCATCAGTATTCCACTGAGGATGTTCCATATCGTCAATAGAAATAAACGTAGGCTCGCCACCCATAGTTAAATGTATGTTTTCTTCATTGTAAACATTGTCAACGTGCTGACCTAAGCGGTTAATTGCCGCCCACTGCGCCTCAGAATACGGCTTAGTAACACGTGGGTCTTCGTGTACACGCGTTACTTTATTATAAAAGCTAAACTCAGATTTACAGTCGTCTATGCCGCCTGTTACCGGCGCTGCCGAGCTTGGCTCTGGCGTACACGCCAATGGAATATGACCTTCACCAGCAAATAAACCCGAGGTAGGATCAAGCCCTATCCAACCTGCACCCGGAATATACACCTCGGTCCATGCATGCAAATCGGTAAAGTCTTCTTCTGGACCGCTTGGGCCATCTAGTGATTTTTGATCTGAGGTTAGCTGTACTAGGTAGCCCGATACAAATCGAGATGCCAACCCTAAATGACGAAACAATTGTACTAACAACCAAGCAGAATCACGACACGAACCTGTTTTTTTACTTATTGTTTCGTTCGGTGTTTGTACGCCAGGTTCTAAACGAATGCCATAACCAACTAACTCATAAATAGCTTGATTAACAGCGACTAAAAAATCAACGCTTCTAAGCGGCTCTTTAGGGTTTAAAGATTTAATTAACTCTTTAAATTTTGGACTGGCTTTGCGTTTTTTTAAATAAGGAGAGAGTTCTGACTTTGAAATAGCATCGTAAACAAACGGGAAGTTTTCGGCGTAATCTTCTAAAAAGAAATCAAAAGGATTAATAACCGTTAGTTCGGCGACCAAATCAACTGTAAAACTAAATTCGGTAGTTGGCTTGTTAAACACCACCCTCGCTTGGTAATTACCAAAAGGGTCTTGTTGCCAATTTATATAATGATCTTCTGGAACTATTTTTAAAGAATAACTTTTAATTTTTGTACGGCTATGTGGCGCTGGACGTAATCGGAATATATGCGGCCCCATATTAACTGACCGGTCGTATTTATACTGAGTATGGTGCGAAATCCCAACTGTAATTGTCATCTATTAATTCCCCTTTAATAATGTATGGCCACAATATAACGCTGAAAATATTATTTGGACTAATTCACTTGTGCAATTTTTATACCAAAAGACTTGCTTAAGTAGTACTGTTCATCCACTCGCGGCTCTTGCACAAAGCAACGTTATGCATAAAGGTTTTGACCTAATTAATAGGAAAAACACACCTATTTAATAAATAGTAAACTTAGTGTAATTTAAACCATCAATTTTAGATTTTTAATGGTGCAGAAAATGCACCAAAATAGTGCTTTAAAATAACTTACAATTAAAGCTAATTAATTTAAAATATTGAAATAAAACAAATAAAGTTAATTTTTAAAAATACTTACTCCGTTATTTATAACGCTAAACGGTTATAATTAAAAGTATTTATTTAGAGTTTAAAAATCATTAAAAATAATCATTAAATAGTAAGAAATAGTTCACAATAAAGCTGCTGTTAAAGTAAGTAACGGTGCTATACTAGATCGATTTTTAACCGCTTACGTTACAGTAAAACTAACAATCTCGATGACATAAAACAAGCAACTTTTAATACATAGATGCTTACTTTAAAGATTAGTTTTGCAGTGGTGTGTTTTAATTTCAAACAAAACAGAACACGTCCAATTTGAAAAACCAGCACACCTCACTAACCTGTTAATTTTTCATTATCATCAAAGCTAAAGGTAATGCAGCACTAGGGCGTATTGTTCTTTGGTGGTTGAATTTGCAGCAGTGTGTTTGGTATTTAAGCAAGGCAGAGTCTATGATGTGTGGTTGTTCCCCATACATAGGCGATAACGCAGCATAAATGCCAAACATGCGCTGCCCCTGGGTTCTTTCTAGGGACGATTGACTCTTTGTTGCTCGGTTTTTACTTAGCCCACTAGGTTACAAACCTCGCGCCGCGATTAAATCGCCCCTAGATTGAACAAATTTCAATCCCAAAAAACAACACGCCCTAGCGTATTTAAGATTTTTTAAATCAACCCAATCTACCTAATAGGATATTCTCTTATGCAAAAGCTAACAGATGTCGGTGAAAACTTAGTTAATGGTATAGCATCTCGTTATAACCTCAGTCACGATGCAGTAATTCACATGTTAGTTAGCGTTAATAACGGCGGTTGCTCAATGGCACAGTTTAATTGCCCAGAACTTGGTGGTTCTGGTCAATGGATGCGTGGCGGAATGACAATGGTTGGCGACATGTTTAACAACGGTTTAAAATCAACCGTTGATAACTTGTGCAACGAACTTGCTAATATATTGAGCAATAACCAAATATTTCCGGTTATTCCTGCAGGATCGCCTGGCAGCAATCAGTGGTGGCCAGGTAATCTAGGCAGCCCATTTAGCAGTGGTGCGCAAAATAATATTCGCTACGCTATATTCCCTAATCGCTTAGCCGTTGAATTAAATGGACAAGTGAGCGTATACGACACGTTAGATCATAATATTGGTGGTGTAAGCCAACAGCAAGGCAATACTACCTCCCTTACATTTAACAGTCAGTGGGGGACAATTAATGTAAATACCCTGCCATTAATTTCAGGGCAAACGCCAACGACTCCAGAACCACAAAAAGACTTTACACAGCAAGTAACGCAGCCCAATTTTGCATTATTAACGCCTAGCCAAATTGAAGCACCTGTTAATAATACAACGGGGCAATACTCGGTAGACGAAACACTTCAAATTATTGAAAAGTTAGCACAACTACGCGATTCAAATGCGTTGAGTGATGATGAATTTAATATTAAAAAGTCTGAACTTTTAAAAAGGATTTAACCACTATCCTCCAATAGCATAACGCTCAATAAAAGTGGTTTATACGGTCTCTTTTTTATTCGGTAACATATGAAAACATTTAAATGTAATTGCACAGAACAACTTATTTTATTTTTTGAAAGCAGCCATTGTTTGGCTTGTGGCAGAACCGTTGGTATAGATGATGAGTTCGACCAAGTTGAACCCTATGAAATTGATGAACAATCGGGTCTATTTTACAAAGCAGAAGCGCCTGACGTTTTTTATAAAAAATGTGATAACAATGCTCAGTACCACGTTTGTAATGGTATGGTTAATTTAGATACATTTATACCCGTTGCCGATAAAGCCGAAGTGCTGTGTTTTTCATGCCGCTTTAATGAAACGGTGCCCGATTTAAGTATTGTTGAACATATTCCATTATGGAAAAAAATGGAGACAGCAAAACGTCGCGCTTTGTATACATTAAAATCATTATCACTCCCTTTAAATACCACGATTCAAGAACCTGAGAGCGGATTAAGCTTCGATTTTATAGCAGACCGTAACGTAAGCGATCACTTTGTAAGCCCTATTATAGGTCAAGACGTTGTATTTACAGGACACGACTGTGGCCATATCACTATAAATCTAGCCGAGGCAGACGACGTAGCACGCTCTCAAGCTAAAATAGCAATGGGCGAGCGTTACCGTACTTTACTTGGTCATTTTCGCCATGAACTTGGTCATTATTATTTTGATCAACTAATCGCAAATTCATCAAAAAAACATGCTTTATGTAAGCAATATTTTGGTGATGACGAATTAGATTACCAGCAAGCGCTCGATACTCATTACAAGCAAGGCGCGCCAGCTAACTGGCATGAAACCTTTATCAGTGAATACGCTACTATGCACCCTTATGAAGACTGGGCGGAAACATGGGCGCATTACATGCATATTATCGATACTTTAGAAACAGCCAAAAACTTTTCAATTACAGGCTCAACAACGGGTAATGAGTTTGAATTAGATGAAGCAGACGAGCTTAGATTGCCACAAAGTGCATATTACTTTAATTCACAAACATCGATTGATGCTATTTTAGATACTTGGATGGAATTTTCGATCATTCTAAATTCACTAAATCGCAGCATGGGACTTGCCGATGCCTACCCATTTGTACTAACTCAAGCGGTGCGAACTAAGTTATCTTTCATCCATCATGCTATCCATAACAGGCTCAATTTAATGCCTGATTTGAGCATTGGAAAAGTGTAATAAAATAAGTTCAGTCCAAAAAACATTTTAATAAAGAGCCATTTATTCTTGCTATGACTTTTCATGCATAGGTAAGTGGCTTTTTTATGATGAGCAAAAAGCCGTAAAAATAGTATATCCCCTACTTTCTCGCTGAAGCTTTGTTAGTTTGTCACAGCGAGGTTATTCTTAAGTCGACTTATAATTTTTTCTTGATAAATACTAACTGTAGAAAACTTTTGTATTGAAACAAATAAGTCAGTTAGTTTTTCGTTTGATATATCAGTGATATTAATCCCTTTATATATAATAGGTGCATTATTTTGTCTGGTTAGATTATTCGACAGTAAAATATTCAATTTTACTGTACGTGCTAACTCTTCTTGATATAGAAAAAATTCTCTTAAATGTGTGCTAACAATATTGGCTGATTTTGATCTGTCTATCATTAAAATTTCGTCAATTAGTCGATTTAACCTGCTGCGAGACTCTATTGCTTCGTCGAGAATATCTAACCAATTAAGTTCGCTATTTGATAGTAAAGCTAGAAAATATACCGTACGTGCTTTATTGTAATTAATAAAACCAGGCCACATAACATCTTCGCTAGATACTTTAAGTGCTTTATCGAACTGCTCAGCGGCAGATCTAAGATACATAATTACTTCTTCAAGTATTGATGGCTCTATGGTATTAATATTTTTTTGAGCCAGCTCTAAACCATCAATCGACAAAATATCTACAGAGTTCATATTTAGCGACTCTCGCAGCAAATGCATGCCTTTTTTGTTGTAATACAAACCTAGGTAATTATGGTAAATGGTTTTTGTAACTGGATTACGAAGAATTGGACCTCTCACATGAAGTAAGTCTGCATGAATATTAAAATTATCATCAGCTACAAAACTTTGGTAAGACACAACAGCTTTAAATAGCTTTATCGTTTCCGTTATTTGAATTGAATTACCTTTACTCACCGAGTGCAATATTTCACAGCGCCTATCAACTTCTGACAAAATTGTATCCATACGCTTTTTATAAAGTACTTTGTTAGTTTCTGATGCATTAAAAACAGCTGGAAATAATACAATTAGGTCAATTATATACTGAAGGGTATCGGCAAAAAGAACGGCGGTTTCTGACTCTTTTTTTAGTTTATGCTCAATAGAGTCAAAAATTTCTTTCTCTAGTGTATTTTCATTTTGGGACTTAAACTGGTTAATTAACTCTGGAAGTGAGGTTACGTAATTTTCATTATCTAAAATGTTACCTTCCATTTTGCTAATATTATTTACACTATCAATTGATGTATATGTTCTAACAGTAATAAATAAAGCTAATACGGCTATACAAAAGCTTACTGTTGATATGGTAAAGCTCAGTAAATCTTTACCTTCTTTTAAATCATATACCCATACAGCAAGAAAAGCTGAAAGTAGAACAAGTAATAATATTGTAAAATATAACATTTTTGATGTGCGCATATGCCTTCCAGACTTGGGTCGAGCTAACAATCTAATATTGCTGATTTATAACACGAAAAACGCAGACTTCACACGCAAACTGAGAGCTATATAACCTCTGTAGAGCACAAGTAATGAAATATCTGCATCACTTTTCCCACTTATCCAGCGCTTGTTTGTCACTTTGTTTAAACTCAACCCAATTTGATGAGTCTTTAAAGTGCTCTTTTTTCCAAAACGTGGCGTGGTTTTTTAAGTAATCCATAATAAATTGTGCGCCTTCGAACGCGGCTTGGCGATGGCGGGACGTTACGCCTACAAATACAATTTGCTCGCCAAGTGCTAAGTAACCAACGCGGTGAATAATAGATATTCGCGCCAGTTGCCAGCGAGTTTGTGCTTGCTCTGCAATAGATTGAAGGAGTTGCTCGGTCATACCAGGGTAGTGTTCAAGCTCAAGTACAATAACGTTATCGCCACTGCTGAACTCTCTTACCAAACCTGTGAAGGTGACAACAGCGCCATCGCTTTTATTATTACTACAAAGCGTATTGTGCTCGTCACCTACATTAAAATCATCGGTTTGTACTTGAATATGTATGCTCATTAGCCACCTGTAACCGGCGGGAAAAAGGCAAGCTCATCCCCTGCTTTCACTATTTCGTCGCTTGATGACATAGTTTGGTTAAGCGCTGCAAGTAGCTCACGCTCTTCCAGCCACGGTTGCCAGTGCGGGTATTGACTCACTAATTTTAATTTAAGCTCTGAAATAGTAAGCGGCTGCGTAATCTCAAGACTTAATTTACTGCACTTTAACCGCTCTTTTAGTTGCCCAAAAAACAATAACTCTACATTTTGGGCGCTAGATACAACATCGTTTGGATTAATCGCGTTGCCAACTACCATTTTTGCCCCCTGCTTTTTGAGTAACGCGCATGCCGCTAATTTCCATTAGTGGGTCGGCTGCTTTACACATATCAAACAAAGTAAGGCTAGCCACAGATACCGCTGTTAACGCTTCCATTTCAACCCCCGTTTTACCTGCAAGTTTGCAGTAGCTGGTTATTTTAATTTGGCTGTTTGCTTCATCAAGTTCAAAATCAACAGCGACTTTACTAAGTGCAAGCGGATGACAAAGCGGAATTAAATCAGCGCATTTTTTAGCGCCTTGAATACCTGCAATGCGTGCCACGCCTAACACATCACCCTTTTTGTTTTGATTAAGCATTACTTGTTCAAAGGCAAGCTTGCTCATGCTAATAAATGCTTCAGCTGAGGCATCGCGCAAGGTTACGTCTTTGAGCGATACATCAACCATATTCGCTTGGCCGTTTTCGTCAACGTGACTCAACATACTATTGCTCACGCGATTCACACTTTTTACCAATAGTAATGTGCGGTGCAAAGTTACATGGTTTATGCATTGAGTTAAGTTGATCTTTTATAATGCCTGTCCAGGCAGTTTTACATGCGCCTGTAGAGCCTGGCATACAAAAAATAACGGTGTTGTTAGCAAGTCCTGCAAGTGCACGAGATTGAATAGTTGAGTTACCAATTTCACCGTACGATATATGTCTAAATAGCTCACCAAAGCCGTCTACGCTTTTATCAAACAGCGGCGCAAATGCCTCAGGTGTTGAATCACGTTCAGTAAATCCTGTACCACCAGTCACTAAAATAGCGTGAATGGTGTCATCGGCTATCCACTGTGATGCAATAGCGCGCATTTGGTAAACATCATCTTTAACTATGTCTTTATCAGCTAAGTGATGACCAGCTTCAGTTAGCGCTTTAATTAAGTAATGACCAGAAGTATCGGTAATCGCATCGCGTGTATCGCTTACCGTCATTACGGCAATGTTTAATGCTATTTGTGACTCAGTTGTGTGACTCATAATGTTCTTCTTAATTGATTAATGCTTTGGTCAAAATGCTCATTTACAGCTTTAAATTGCGCCGGTGTATTGGTGTTTATTAATGCGTGCGCTTTATTACATAAAAGCGTTTGCACACCAATGCTTTGGGTAAACTGTTTTATTGATTTATGACTGTTAGCGTTTGTGAGTATGTGTTTTAAATGATTTTTTACACTGCTTGTATTACGAATATACAGCGGTAGTGGTTCATTTTCAAAGTGCCAAGCATGTATTTGTGACTGATTTAATTGATTGCTCACACTTTGTACGTTATTTGACTGAGAAGCCAGCACTATTGCGCTTAACAAACTACTCGTAAGTAGAGGCATATCTACCGCAGTAATAAGTAAGTCGTGCTCAGTGGCTATTAATGTGGAATAAATTCCGCCAAGGGGTCCACTATTTGGGTATATATCTTTAACGTACTTTTCTGAGGGATAATCGCTCTGTGAATAATGGTTCAATGACTTGACTGGATTTGTAACGTTGCGACTTATAAGTATGTTTTTAGCGCCTGCGTCTTTTAATAAATCACACGCATTGTGCAATAGCGTTTTATTTTTTAAAACTAAATCGGCTTTGTCTGTGCCCATTCTTGATGACTTACCACCAGCAAGCACAACGCCTGTAAAATCTCGCTTAACTTTCATATTAGATTTTATATTAGCTTCCATATTAGCCGCCTAACATGGCTAAGTGAGTTGTCGCACCTGTTAAGCGTTTATCCAGCTCATGGCTTATTTCTTTATTGCCCATAGCGGCTCGAATTGCCTTTACGGTCGCTGCAGTATCGTCCTCGTTGAGTAGTTCGCGTAAATCTATACCTTGCTCGGCAAACAAGCATAAGTGTAATTTACCCAGTGCCGATACCCTTAAGCGATTACAGCTTTTACAAAAATCTTTGCTGTAAGGCATTATTAAACCAATACGACCATCGTAATCAGGATGACAAAATTCCTCAGCGGGTCCGTTTAATTTTCCCCTAACTACTTGTAACCAGCCTTTAGCTAAAAGCTGGGCTTTAACCGTTTGCCCACTTAAGTGGTTTTCTTCAAAAAAGGTGGCGCCGTCACCGGTTTCCATTAATTCTATAAAGCGTACTGTAACTTTGTGGTGTTTTACCCACGCTAAAAAATCCTTCAATTGGTTTTTATTAAACTGCTTGGCAAGCACTGCATTTATTTTTATATCTTTTATGCCCAGCTCTACCGCACGTTCAATTCCTTTTAAAATAAGGTTAAGTTTGTCGTGCCCTGTTATGAGTTTAAACATACTCGAATTTAAACTATCAATACTGACATTAAGCGCATCAAGCCCAGCTTCTGCAAATTCATCAATTTTCTTTAATAAATTAAACCCGTTGGTAGTAATGGCTACTTTTTCTATGCCGCGCGTGTTTTTACAGAGTTTTATAATATCGGTGACGTCGTTTCGCAAGCACGGTTCGCCACCTGTAATACGCACTTTTTTAGTACCTAGCTCTGCAAACGCATTTACTAGCGTGCTAATTTCGTTTTTATTTAAAAAATTACGCGGCGTATCGCACTGATACCCGTTTGGTAAACAATAACTACAACTAAAATTACATACATCGGTTATTGAGAGGCGCAAATAGTTAAACTGCCGACCAAATTGATCATTAAGCATATGCTTCCTTGTTTGTTTACATTACAACCGCAACATCAATGCTGCTAGAACCTGCTTTGTAATGTTGTTTTATTAATTGGCTTAATTGTGTTTTACACGAACCACAGTTCGTTCCACATTTAAGTTCAGACCCCAATTGCTCGACTGTGTTTGCACCGTTTTTAATGGCGTTTATAATTGGCTGCTCTCTTACTTTAAAGCAGCTACACACTTGCACGCCTTGGGTAAATTCTTCATCGGGGGTTGCATAAAGCAAAGACTGTAACTGTGTAAAAGTCAGTAATGGCTCTGCAGACAAATGGTTTATCCACTCAAGTGATATTTCTTTTTGTTCATTAGAAATAACACCAACAAACGCTAATTGATCGTTTTGAATACACTGCACATGCATGGCTTTTGCCGTATTCATAGCCGACCACTGCCCTTGTAAACCAGTTAAGGTTTGGCAGTAATACAGTAAATCACTTTGTGGCTCATTAAGCGCCAATTGGTAATTAAAGCAATTACTAGCATTAACTTTGAGCCAAAAATCACTGTTTATAACAAGTTCGTTTTTAGTAAACAGCTGCATATATTGCACAAAGGGTGCTTTAACTATATTAACAGCACCGTGTTTGCACTCAGCCTGACCAGATAGAGGGTCAACTACCGATTGATACAACCCACTTACTGTTGCTGATGACGCAAATTGCTTATTCCAATGAATAGGCATAAAGCATTCACCTTTGCGCACGGCATCGGTTACTTTTGCATGCGCGGTAACCTGCCCAGTTAGGGCAATTGCACTTATTAAATCGTTTTGTTTAATTGCTAATTTACTGGCATCAAGCGGATTAATTTCAATGTACGGGCGTGTAATATGCGATGAAAGCGCAGTGCTTTTACCTGTGCGGCTCATGGTATGCCATTGGTCGCGTATACGTCCTGAGTTCATTATAAACGGATAATCACTTGATGTTTGTTGCACAGGTAATTGCGGCGTTATGGGTATAAAACGCGCTTTTTTATCAGCGGTGCTAAATTGGTTATCTGTAAAAACCTGACCGTTTTTATAAGGCTGATTTTTAACAACAGGCCACATTATGGGTTTTAAGTTATCGTACTGGCTTTTTGTGAGCCCAACTAAACCAGAAAGATTTAGTAATCGGCTGCCGTTATTTTCAAAGTCGGTTAATTGTGCCCATTCTTCAAAAATGCCACTTGGGTCTATAAAATCAAATCCTTCAAAGCCCATTTTTTTAGCAACGTCGCACATAATTTGCCAATCATTTTTAGCACCCGAATAAGGCGCTACTAACGGGCGTTGCCTTGATATTCTGCGTTCTGAGTTAGTTACTGTGCCGTTTTTTTCGCCCCATCCGGTTGATGGAAAAGCAACATCGGCAAATTTTAATGTATCACTTTTTGCAATACAGTCAGATACAACCACCAGCTCGCAGGTCTCTAATGCCTTTTTAATTGCAGCGTTATTTGGCAAGCTCACCATTGGGTTTGTTGCCATTATCCACACTGCTTTTATTTTGCCTGCGGCTATTTCATCAAACATATCAATGGCATTGCTGCCTGCTTTTTTAGCGATAGTTGGCGAGAGCCAAAAACGTTGTACAAGTGATTGATGCGCTTCGTTTTCAATATCTAAATGCGCCGCTAACTGATTAGCCAAACCACCTACTTCGCGCCCGCCCATCGCATTAGGTTGCCCAGTAATCGAAAACGGACCACTGCCTGGCTTAAGTAATTTACCTGAGGCTAAATGTGCATTAATAATGGCGTTGCATTTATCTACACCCGAGCTTGATTGATTTATACCCATTGAATAAAAGCTAATCGCACTTGGGCTTTTAGCAAATAGCGCATAAAACTCAGTAACTTGCTCAATTGCTATATCGCAAAAGTCGCTAACTGCCTCACAGCTCCACTTTTGTGCCTCTTGCAATGCGCTTTCAAAGCCGTTTGTGTGCTGAGCAATAAATTGCGTATCGAGGTGGCTATGCTCATTTAAATAATTAAGCAAACCGTTATAAAGTGCGGCGTCACTGCCTGGTTTTATATTTAGAAATGTGTCGGCAAGCTCAGCGGTGTCAGTTTTACGCGGATCAATAACCACCACTTTCATATTTGGGTTAAGCTGTTTTGCACGCTCCATTCGCTGATACAAAACCGGATGAGTCCACGCTGCATTTGAGCCAATTAAAATAAGCAGCTCAGTTTGCTCTAAATCCTCGTAGGTACACGGCACTACGTCTTCACCAAAAGCGCGTTTGTAACCTGCCACAGCAGATGACATACACAGGCGCGAATTTGTATCGATATTGCCTGAACCTATGTAGCCTTTCATTAATTTATTCGCGATGTAGTAATCTTCAGTAAGTAACTGCCCTGACACATAAAATGCCACCGCATCGGGTCCGTGCTTTTGTATTACGTCGTTAAATTTATTGGCAACGTGGTCGGTTGCTTCATCCCACGTGGCTGCTTTATTATTAATGAGGGGCGACGTTAAGCGGTTATCACTGCCTGTGGTGTCTAGCAAATGCGTGCCTTTTACACATAAACGACCAAAGTTTGCGGGGTGCTCTCGCATGCCTTCAAGCTTGGTTGGCACATTATTAAAAAGTGAAATATCAACACCGCACCCTACACCACAGTAAGCACATGTTGTTTGTTTTAAACTCGTTTTATTTATAGTTGGTGATGTGTTTGCGGTTGTCATACTGCTCTCTTTTAGTGTGCTTTAATTTATGCAGGCTGTTTTACAGGCTCATTAAGGGTAACTACGTTAATAGTGTTACTTGCCTTAGCGAGCGCGCTGTTTATTACATTTTGAACGAGCTTTTCACACCCTCCACAGCCTGTACTGGCTTTGGTGCTTTGCTGCACACTTGCCAAATCTATGCAGCCTTTAGCGACTGTTTGTTCAATGGTGTGTTTAGTTACTTTATGACAAGCGCAAATAATGGCGTCATCAGGCAAGTCATCGGCGCTTAGCTCTGCTATGTCGCCGGCAAGGGGCATAATGAGCGCTTCGGGAGCGGTGGTAAGTTGAATGTCGTTTAAATGATATTGCAGCAAATTGTCGTAATCGCTGGTATCGCCAACAAGTACCGCGCCAATCAGCTTATTACTTTGTGAGTTAGTGACTATTTTTTTATAAATACCATTGGCTTGGTCTTCAAAGTAATAGCTTATTGCGCCTTCGCTGCGTGCATGTGCATCGCCAATAGAGCCTACTTCAACACCCATTAATTTAAGCTTGGTGCTCATATCGGCACCATTAAATTCATCGGCTTTATTGTCTAAGCCAGTACTTTGCAAAGTACCTTGCTGCGTATCTTGTAAAATATGCCCAACTGCTATTTTAGCCATGGCGTAACCGGGTGCCACTAAGCCAAAAATAAAATTATTCCACAGTGCACATTCACCAATAGCGTATATGTTTTTATCACTCGTTTGGCAGTGGTTATTAATTACAATACCGCCGCGCTCGCCTAACTCTAAATTAAACTCGCGGGCTAAATTATCATAAGGGCGAATACCCGCCGAAAATACAATCATGTCTGTTTCAAGGGTTTTGCCACCTTTAAAACACATTTTATAACGGCAACTTTCGCCTTCTACTATTTCCTCAGTTGCTACCGCTGTATGTACAGTAACGCCCAAATCCGTAATTTTGTTTTTTAGTAACCGACCGCCACCAGCATCAACTTGTACACCCATAAGTTGCGGTGCAAATTCTATTACGTGAGTCTGTAAACCCAATTGCTTTAATGCGTTTGCAGCTTCAAGCCCCAGTAAACCGCCACCAATTACCACGCCTACTTTGCTGCCGTGGGCTGAATTTTTTATTGCGTGTAAATCGTTAATGGTGCGATAAACAAGGCAATGCTCGCGATCTTTACCCGGTATAGGCGGTACAAATGGGAATGAACCTGTAGCAAGCACAAGTTTGTCGTATTCAAACAATTCCCCTTTAGCGGTCGTTACAGTTTGCGTATCACGATTTATATCAACCACTTTAGAATGAGTATGAAAGCGTACTTGCCAATCGTCATAGGTTTTATTACATGTAAGTGCGAGGTCGTCTGCGGTTTTGCCTTTAAAAAAAGAGGATAGTTGTACGCGGTCATACGCTAAACGGTCTTCACCGCTAAGTACCGTAATTTCAAATTGCTCATCAGCTTGATTTTGAGAAACTAGCTGTTGCACAAAATGGTGCCCGACCATTCCGTTTCCTACCACTACAACACGCTGCTTGCTTAACATTCACCCACCTTAAAGTGATACCTATTTTAGTAATTGACTAAAATTGAAATCGAATAATTTGTTATAGGTTTGTTGTAGCAATATGTAAGCCAAATATATAAGCATTTAAAATCAGCAAGTTGCCTACATTGGTGCAGAGGTGAAAAGCATAAAGTCCCACAAGATGGTGCAATTGCACCATCGTGTGTCGCTATAAATTACAAGTGAATATTAGAAGATAGAGAGGGTTAAAATTTAGCGCTCATCCATACCCACAATTTTTGAGTATCGACTTTATTAGCAGCAGTATCGCCCGCTGAGTAATCAGCATACTTAACACCTACTGCGTATTGTTTATTAATAGGTTTAACGTATTGTACGTTTAGTTCACTGCCTAAATCGTCAACCCCATTTGATTGCTCATTAGCATCAAAACTGTGATAAGCCACCAGCCATTTTCCGTCAAACGCTTTACCGTTTAAGCTTATGTAAGTGTCGTTCAAACCTTGTGTGGGTGTATTTAAAAACGTATCTGTCCAACCATTAAATTTATGTAACGTGGCAAGCGGTGTTGCAAACCCGTAATCGCCATTATCAGAGCCAAGTGACTCTATGCCAACTTTTAATGTTACTGTTTTTATGCCCAACCCATTTAAATCGACAGCGCCTTCAAGTGCATAGTAATCGGCATCAAAATCACTCACGCTTGTTGAAGCAGACTGCGTTGCATACTCCGCTTTGTAATAAAATTTTATGTCGTTTAGGGTTTTATTACCGTTAAAAGAAACGCCATAAGTATCTAAACTGTCGTCTTGTAGTGCATCGTCACTTAATAAGTAACTGTATAAAACCACTTTACCGTAGTCTGTTTTAAAGCTTGCATTAATTAAATGATCGGACGATTTAATGTCTTTATCGTCAGCAAATATGCGGTTACGCTTATTTAAATAACTGTACTGTAAATTTATGTTATTAAATGCGTAATTAATGGTCGCGGCATCAAAGGTTTGTCTGTCTTGGCGCCAACCTACGTGCCCAACAAAACGCTGCCCATCAAGAGCTATTATTTGGCGCCCTACTTTTAGCGATAGACCATCGCGTACATATTTAACAAAGCCTTGGTCTATCTCGGTGTTTTCTGGGTCTGCAATAACAGAATAATTAGTGTTTTTCCCCACTGTATTGTTGTAATCATCTACGCCCAATAGGCTGCGAGTGTCTTCTACTTCAATAAGTGCTGAAAAACCATTCACCTCGTCTGTTTGATGCGTTAAGCGGGTTCTAAGTGTTAAGCCGCTTGCATCTTTTAGAGCATTTTCTTGATCAACGCTTTCAAAGCGCAGTCTAAAATCAAGATCAGTTTGCGCAGCTTGGCTTATTAAAGGCGCAGTGAAGCAACCCAGTATAAAAATAATAGGTAAGTTGTTCTTGTAATTAAGCATTTTGGTTCTCTAAGTTTTAATTATTAATACACATACCAAAGCAATAAATAAACACAGCGAAATACATTTCCACACCATAACTGGATCGCGTTTCATTATTGAACTTTTATTAGCGGTACTTTCTAAATAAGGATTAGGTTTGTTGATATCGTTTATAAACTCAGAAAAAGCTTGGTATCTGAGCTCAGGTTTAGGGGCAAGCGCCTTCATAAGGGCTTGATCTAACCAAAACGGAATATCGGCTCTGTATTTACGAATACTTGTGTAATGCCAATGGCTGTAATCTTTTGGCGCTACGTGGTTAAGTGGCAGTGGTTTATAAGGCAATTTTGAGCACAATAACTCATATGCAATCACGCCAAGTGAAAACAAATCACTTTTAAAATCGGCGTGCATAGTAATAAGTGTTTCGGGTGCGGTGTAGTCGGCAGTGCCTTGCGGGCAATCATCCGCAATTTGTTTAACCGACTCGTCCATGGCCGCAACACTTACTGTGCCGTAATCTATTAGCGTTACTTTACCGTGCGCATCTATCATTACATTATCGAGTTTTAAATCACGATGTACCATATCGAGTCGCTGAAACGCCCTTAGTGCATGTACTATTTGTTCAATAATACTGCGTACTTGAGTTATTTCTGGGTGCGGCACGTCGTGCTTCCAATCACTGAGTGTTTGCCCGTCCATGTACTCACAAATATGATACAAAAAACGACTCTGCGATTGCGTACTTAGCACTTTCATCACGTTTAAATGGTTTATGCGTTGCCCTACCCAGCCTTCTCTTATAAAGCCTTGAAGGTAGTGCACATCGTCTTCAAAATTAACCGAAGGTGCTTTTAAAACCACTGGCGGTATATCGGGCGCTTGTTGCACTAAATAAATGTGCGAGCGACTACTAGCATGTAATTTACGAATAACCGTGTAATCATCAATTTTTTGCCCAACATTAAGCGCAGGTGGAATTTTTCGTCGTGTTAGCGAATGGTAAAGTTCATCTAACTTTTGCTCGGCAATATTTTCTACTTTTACCAGTAAACAACTTACGTTGTCGTCACTGCCTCGTGCTAATGCAAGTTCGGTAATTGCTTTAGCTGCATTTTCTAAATTAGTGTACTCGTTAATTAATTTAGCTATATCACTACTTGGGAGCACATCGTGTACGCCATCGCAGGTTAATATATAAATATCGTCTGCTTTTAGGTCAACCTCGTATACATCTATTTCTTGATGAAGTTGCGCGCCAAGAGCACGCGTTAGCGTATCGTTTACTTTGTGATCCCGTGTTATTGCCTCTATTTTATTTCCTCGCAAGCGAGTAATACGCGTATCACCTAAGTGGAATATATAACCCGTTGCCGACTTTAAAATAAGTGCTGTAAAAGTCGTCATCCAATCGGCTTGACGCTGACCTAAGTGATTGTAATTAACCGATTGCGAATAAAGCCACTGATTTAAACTTGCTAACACCTTCGACACTGACTTTTTAACCGCCCAACTTTCGGGGGTATTTAAATACTCATTTATAAAATGAGTAACCGAAAGTTGAGACGCTTGTTTAGCATTTTTTGCTGATGAACACCCATCGGCTAAGCAGGCAATAACGCCTTTAGACTCTTTTTCTTGCGCTTTGGTATTGAGAGCTGCAAACGCATCTTGGTTTTCTGCTTTTAACCCTTTAGCACTGTGCCCGCCAAATGAAACGTTGAGTTCATTTTTTAGCGATTTAGCGTGGAGTGTTTCATCAAACATAGTCAATAATGCCTTAAGTCACTGAAATAAGTTCAACGGTGCCGTCTTCATTTACTTCGGTAATATGGCCATCTGGTTCTCTCATAAAAAACAGTGCAGCTAGACCAAGTAATGCACTACCCGCAATAATGAAAAAGAAAGTTTGATAATCAACAAGTGACAATGCCGTTAAGTACACTACTGCACCTACATTACCGTAAGCACCTGTCATTCCAGCTATTTGCCCAGTTAAACGACGCTTAATTAGCGGTACTGCGGCAAATACAGCGCCTTCACCAGCTTGCACAAAGAACGAACACGCCATAGCCGCAACAACTGCAAGCCATAAAGGCCAAGATGCATCAACCAAGCCCATTACAAAATAACCAACAGCAAGACCCGTTGTAAGTACAATAAGGGTAATACGGCGACCTAATTTATCTGAAATCCAACCGCCACCTGGGCGAGATGCTAAGTTCATAAATGCATAAGCTGAGGCTAAAATACCCGCGTACACCATATCAAGCGCAAACACATCCATAAAAAATAGCGGTAACATAGATACAACTGCAAGCTCAGAACCAAAAGTTGTAAAATATAAAATATTTAAAACAGCCACTTGCTTAAATTCATAACGATGAGACTCAGGTACAGGCTCTTTAAAAATATGACCATTTACGTCAAAGGTTTTATACACTTCGTAAATATAAAGCAGAACTAAAAAAGCATACACGGCAAGTACAAAGTTAGCCGAAATTAGGTTAGCACCGGTTGGTGAAAGCTTCCAAGTAAGTAATGCTAGTGCACCATACATAGGGATTTTCATAATAAGAAGTAATACAAAGTCGCCTTTACTGGTTACTTCCATTGCGCCTACTTTTTTAGGCTTAAAGTATGTACCGCCTTTTGGTGTATCGGTTACATTTAAGTACCAAATAATACCAAATATAACGCTTAATACACCCGTTAAACCTACTGCGTAACGCCAACCATCTTCGCCACCAAACATAAGTGCAATAATTGGCAATAACATAGCCGCTGCTGCTGAACCAAAGTTACCCCAGCCGCCATAAATACCTTCTGCTATGCCCAGCTCGTTAGCAGGAAACCATTCACTCACCATACGAATGCCCACAACAAAGCCAGCACCAATAAAGCCTAGCGCAAAACGCGCTATAGCGGCTTGTTCAAATGTGGTTGCCATAGCAAACATAAAACACGGAATACTACAGGTAATAAGTAGCGCGGCATAAACAATCCGGGGACCAAATTTATCGGTCAGCATACCCACCACAACACGGGCAGGAATAGTTAACGCTACATTTAAAATTAGTAATGTTTTAACTTGTGCCATGGTAATACCAAGCGAGCCCGCAATTGCACCTAATAAAGGAGCATGGTTAAACCATACAAAAAATGACACAAAAAAGACCATCCAACTCAGATGTAATACTTTCATTTTTCCTTTAAAGGATATTAAGTTAAATCCAGAACTCGGTTGCATGTTTATTTCCTCGTAAACGTATTATTGTTTTATAAATGCCCCACTCTTTTATATGAGTAGTAGCTCAAACTTTGTTAAATTTTAGTTAACCAAACACAGCAATTACTGAGCCACAAATTAAAAACCATATATTTCAGCTAGTTATATGTATTTATTATTTTAATGCGTTATAGTTGCACTATATGAGTGAGGGGGTAAGGGCTGTTACAGTGCAAATAAAAAGCGTTACTACTTGCTCTAGGATTTAACAAATTGGTATTGTTCAAAAAAAGTATGAGATATTTAAAAATGCAAAAAGCACCGTTAACGTACCAACAGCAACTACGCTATTCTCGGCATATTATGCTGCCGCAGCTTGATATAGACGGACAAGAGAAACTATGGCAATCGCATGCTTTAATTATTGGTGTGGGTGGGCTTGGTTGCGCGGTAGGTCAATACTTAGCGGCATCTGGCGTTGGCACGCTTACCTTAGTTGATAACGATGAAATAGACGTGACCAACCTGCAAAGGCAAATACTGTATAAAGAAAGCGACATTGGTAGCTCAAAATGCAGTGTTGCTAAAAAACAGCTTAACGCGCTTAATAGTGAAATAAACATAAATACTATTGAGGCATTTTTTGATGCAAATACCTCTACAGAGCAGCTATTTAATAACATTGATATAGTAATTGATTGCTCAGATAACCTAGCAACGCGTAATGCACTTAATAGCGCCTGTTTTAAAGCTAAAGTTCCGCTAGTGTCAGGCTCTGCAATACGAATGGAAGGACAAGTCGCGTGTTTTACTATGGATGAAAACAGTCATTGTTATGGTTGTTTATCGCAATTTTTTAGTGAACAAACACAAAGCTGCTCTGAATCCGGTGTGCTCTCTCCTATTGTGGGGCTAATAGGCAGTATTCAGGCAACTGAAGCGCTAAAAATGCTTGCTGGTTTGCCAAGTGGCTTAGACAAACACTTATTGCTGGTGGATGGTTTAAGCATGGAGTTTAATCGTTTTAAAATAGCTAAAAACAGTCAATGTGCGGTGTGCAGCATTTAGTTATTCTAGATTACTGATTGTTGTATAAAGCACATCGCCAACTTTAAAGTTGTTTTTGTCCCACACTCGCCTTGAAGCCAAGCCAAACAAAGTTTGCCCGTCAACATTAAGCGTTAACTGCCACTTATTATTAATAAGCTCAGCCTGAGTTAATACCGACCTTAAAACATTACTGTGCGTTGTTTGCTCAGGCTTTAACACACTAAGCGACATTTGCTCACTTTCTATAATTAGCTTATTACTGCTATCGACAAGTGCAGGAAGCACAAAAAGCGGTTGCTCACTTTGCTGTAATTGCAGTTGATATAGCCCGTAGTCTTTATCAAATTTAACCACATCGTAATTAATTAAGCTCAGCGGTGTTTGCCTGTCGTTTGCGTAAATAGCCTTTGCAACGTGCGCACTTGCACCTTGGTTTATCACCTTACCTTTATCAAGCTGAATAAGGGTATCGCAGCAAAATAGCAGCTCTTTTAATGAGTGACTTACTATTATAAATTTAATATTAAACTTAACGGCTAACTCATTGAGTTTAGTGAGCGTTTTAAAACGCAATGACCAATCAAGCGCACTAAAAGGCTCATCAAGCATTATAAATTTTTGACCGGCAAGCAAAGTGCGCGCAAATACTACACGCTGGCGCTCGCCACCCGATAAGCTTTGTACATCACGATTTAGTAAATCTTGTAATTCAAGTGTTTTAACAACGTATTGAAGCGTTAAGCTGGTTTGCTTATTTTCGCAGTGTTTTTGTGTAAACGCTAAATTACCTGCCACATCTAAATGAGGAAACAACGGGCACGATTGCAACTGAAGCGTTATACCGCGTTTATCACTTGGCAACTCATGCACTGGCTGATTATTAATATGAACACTTTTTGCAGGCTCTAAACCACTAATACAACGCAGTAATGTTGACTTACCGGAGCCTGAAGGACCGTAAACACCCAATACATTAAACGACTCAAGCTCAAGGTTTATATCTAAATCAAAATTATTGAGTGCTTTAAAAAGGCTTAACTTAATCATGTTATTGCTTAACCCCTACAATGCTTTTATTAAACTTAAATAACAGCACTAAACAGGCAAACGAAATAGCCAGTAAAATAAGTGAAAGCTGATGCGCCGCCGTATAATTTAACGATTCAACATGGTCATAAAGCGCAATAGACACCACCTGTGTTTGCCCCTGAATATTACCGCCAATCATTAATACCAAACCAAATTCACCCAATGTATGCGCAAAGCCTAAAGCAAATGCGCTACCAATACTGGGTTTTAAAAGCGGAATAATTAAATGCACAAAGCGTTTAAATGGGCTTAATCCAAGCGCAATGGCAGCTTCGTTATAGGTTTGATTAATATGCTTAAACCCAGCCACAAGCGGCTGCATTACAAAAGGCAGCGAATAAAAAAGCGAGCCAATAACCACGCCCTGAAAACTAAACGCAAGCTGCGTACCCGTTAGCCAAAACCAAAACTGCCCAAAAGCGTGATCAGGCGAAAACAAAACAAGTAAATAAAACCCTAACAACGTAGGCGGTAGCACTAAAGGCATTGCAATTAATGCCTCTAAAAATGGTTTAAATTTACCGTTATAGCCAGCGAGCTTGTAAGCCAGAGGAATACAAAAAATAAGAAGAAGTACTGCGGTTATAAAGGCAAGTTTTATAGTTAACCACAGCGCGGTTAAATCACTTTGAAGCATTGTTGTCCTTTATTCTGTAACCTAATTCAATTAACTGCTGCTGCGTAGCTTCTGCCATTAAAAATTGCATAAGTTGCTTAGCACTAGCATGTTTTTTAGTCGAGCTAATAATAACGCCTTGTTGAATTATATCGGGATATTGATTGGTAGGCAGCACGGTATAATCTAAATATTTTTGATCTTGCGTGTTACGGTAAGCCGCCTTTAGGGATGAAACAGCCACCAGCCCTACTCCTACATTACCACTTTGCACAAACTGAAACGCATGCGTAATATTATTCCCGTACACATAATTTATTGGTTTTTTAAAATGGTTATTCGCGTAGTGCTCTGAGGCACGTCCGTATGGTGAAAAACGCGGATTAGCAATGGCTACTTTATCATTTACTTTTTCAGCTTTGGGTTGCCACAAAGCAAGTTCGCCTAACGCGTAAGTGATCAAACTACTTTGCTCGGCATAACCTTCTTTAATAAGCGATTGCGGGCGAAAATCGTCGGCCGATAAAAACACATCAAATGGCGCGCCATGCACTATTTGCGAATATAAAACACCGCTAGAAGCGGCTGATATTTTCACGTCAACATTAGGTAATGGGGATTTTTTTAGTAGGGTTTCCAATACAGTTTTAAAATTACTCGCTACGGCTACTTGCAGCGTTTCTTTTGCGTTTACGCTGCACGAAAACATGCATATCACACACAAAAAATAACCCAACCATGTATTGTAAAGCTTTGACATTATAAGTATTGTTTCAAAATAAAATGATTTAAGTAAGCAATATATATGAACGATGTTTGCAATGCACCCGGTTTATTGCCAATTGAAACTGCAATACAAAATATACTTGGCACAATAACGCCTGTTAAAGACGTTGAAACCATTTCTATAATGCAAAGTGTTGATCGCGTTTTAGCAAGCGATGTTAAGTCAACTATAAACGTACCCGCTCATAACAACTCAGCAATGGATGGCTATGCGCTGTGTATTTCAGATAAAAGCTTAACCTACACACAAGTAGGAAGCGTGTTTGCAGGTCAAGTTTTTGAAGGAACACTTACCCCAGGGCAATGCGTAAGAATAATGACCGGCGCCGCCATTGCACCTGGCGCTAACGGCGTTGTAATGCAAGAAAACGCCTCGGTAGATGGCGATAAAATTACGTTTACCGCGCAACCAGAGCTAAATGAAAACGTACGTTTTGCTGGCGAAGATATTGCAATAGACGATGTTATTTTAAAAGCAGGGGATAAATTAAAAGCCGTTGATGTGGGATTACTTGCATCTTTAGGGATTGCCAATATAGACGTGGTAAGAACCTTAAAAATAGCCGTGCTTTCTACAGGCGATGAGCTAATTGAACCTGGTCAGCCTCTTAAACAAGGCGCTATTTTTGAAAGCAACCGCGCTGTTATTATTAGTGCGCTGCAACAAAAAAATATAGACGTGCTTGATTTAGGAATAATCCCTGATGACAAAGAACTCATCACTAATGCATTTTTGAAAGCGAACGAACTTGCCGATGCCGTAATAAGCTCAGGCGGTGTATCGGTTGGTGAAGCCGACTTTACTAAAGAAGTTCTCAACGAAATTGGCGAAATTCACTTTTGGAAAATAGCCATGAAACCAGGTAAACCTTTTGCCTTTGGTAAACTAGCTAACAGTTACTTTTTTGGCTTGCCAGGTAACCCTGTGTCGGCTGCTGTTACGTTTAATCAGTTAGTAGAGCCTGCACTGCAAAAGCTGTCGGGGCTTGGTGTAGTAAACCCTAAAATGCGCTTTAACGCGGTTACTACATCCGTTATTAAAAAGCGCCCTGGCAGAGCTGACTTTCAACGCGGTACTGCAACAATTAACGAGCAAGGTGACTTAGTGGTTGCCCCGTTTAATAAACAGGGTTCGGGTGTACTTTCGTCGCTTAGTAAAGCTAACTGCCTAATTGTAGTGCCAGCACAAAGCGGCAATATCGAAAAAGGTGCAACAGTAAGTATTGAGTTGCTATAAAGCCTAAAATGCTACAGCTAACTGTATAATTTAGCTGTAGCGCTGCTGCAAACCTTAAAATATTTTTATATTTAATGTTTGAATTAAACAATTTAACTTTTCGCTACGCCCTACAAACTCTTCTTTACTTAATCTATTAACGCACTTCAGCGCGTTTTTAGTCGCAAAGTATCTATCATAACTTAGGCTTCTTTCGCATTTAACACTATACGTTGAGGGCCAAGAGCCACCGGCACCCGTTGCTATGCCAACAACGTTACATGTAGCATCTATATACTGCTCCCATGCTTTTATTTGCGCTTTAACTGCATCTACTTGGTAATCATCAGTTAGTTGAGAGTAGATCTCATCCATCATTTTACTGATTTTAGTTTTGTATCTATTGCCCTCTAAATTATAAGTATTGCCCGTGTGCATTGCACCGCCTTCAGGCCAATCATCAGTACTTTGTGCAAATGCGCCAAATGATGAAATAGCAAAAGCAAACCCAATAATAATTTTATTCATTTTAAATCCCTTTAATACCAATCTGCTTATATATGGGGTCTATTTAACGTTAAGAAAATTACGCTAGAACTAGGCAAAAATTTTTGTATCTAGTTGTTCTAAATAAAAAATTTTTAACGACGTTATAGTGCAATTTAATTCCTTAAATTGATCAAAGATTTATGCAGGTTGGTATAATAGTTAGACCAGATACCTGTAAAAAACGCCTATAAAAAATGCCGCTAAGCTTAACTGAGCGGCATTATATTATTCAATAAGCTTTTATAGAGGCCTATTAAAAACCAAATATTTTTAAATCAAAAAACTTAGTCGCCACTGTATTTATAAATATTACAGCTAGAATGACAGGAATAAACGTTGAAAGTGAAAAGTTAACGTACTTTTCCATCAAGCTTCCCGCATAATTAGGCGAACCTAAGCTTAGCTCTTGTGTTAATCGTGCTTTTTTCCAGCGGTACATTACAAACAAACACACCATTAAGCCATTAAGCGGTAAAATTGTGTCGTAAAATACATCAACAATAATATCAAAAAAGCTCTTACTAACGCCGCCATAACTGGTGAAAGATGTAAGGCTGTCAATCATACCAAACGACATTGTACATAAAATAGTAAGTACACCGGTTGAAAGTGTAAGGATGCCCAATGCTTTTTTACGGCTAATACCTTTACGGTCACTTAGGGTTGCAGTCGGGACTTCTACTATTGAAACAAGTGAGGTAATTGCTGCAAAAAATACTAATAAGAAGAACGAGAATGCAACAATAGATGCACCTACATAGCCAATATCATTTTGCAGTGCTAATAAGATTTTAGGTAGGTATACAAAAATCATCGATACAGACGAGTCAGAAAGTGCAGCTGGGTCTGTATTAGGATCAAAACTAAATATAGCCGGTAGCACCATTAAACCAGCTACAAACGCAACAAGTGAGTCAGTAATAGCAACCATTTTAGCGCTACTTACAATGTCATCCTTTTTAGAAATATACGACGCGTAAGTCATTAAGATGCCCATGCCCAGCGATAGCGAGAAAAACGCTTGGCTTAATGCGCCATTAAGTACACTTGCACTCATCTTAGAAAAATCAGGAATAATGTAGTATTTAACACCGGCCATTGCGTTATCAAGCGTTAATACATAAGTAACTAGAGCTAGTAGCATAACTAATAAAGCGGGCATTAAAAATTTGGCGGCTTTTTCTATGCCTTGTTTAACACCACCTAACAAAATTAAGTTCACCATAATAACCACAACAGCCATATAACCAAACACAGTGTAACTATTAATAAAAACACCAAAGTGGCCAGGATCTGCAAGTAAATCTAAATTACCGAGGCCTGTTTGCGTTAAATAACCAAAGATCCAAACCGTAATCACCATATAAAATACAGCAATCATAAATGGTGTAAGCACCGCAAAAAACCCAGCTAACTTCCATTTTTTATCGTTATTAGATAATAGTTTGTACGAACCAAGTGGATCTTTTTGAGCGTTACGACCCATTGCCATTTCAGCCATCATGACTGGTAAACAAATGAATATGACAAATAAAGCGTAAATTAATAAGAATGCGCCACCACCATTTTTAGTAGCAGAAACCGGAAAACCAACTAAATTACCAATACCAACAGCTGAACCGGCCGCTGCCATTATGAATCCAAGGCGGGAACTAAATCGTTCTCTATTTTCGCTCATGCATAAAACCTTTTTATTATTTTGTATATTTCAGCGACTCTACCAGTGTTACACAGAGATTTTCAAGCAATTACAGCTTAAAAATAAAATCGAAGTGTAAACCTGTGTAAATACGCTTTTAATTCACCAATTTTCAACGCTGTGGTAGTATTGCGTTAATCAAATTTAACAATTTTTATGAGATTCCTTATGTTGTACATGATTCACTCAACAGACGTTGAAAACAGCTTAGAGCTTAGAAAAGCAGCACGCCCGGCACATTTAGCACGCCTTAGTGAGCTTGATTCACAAAACCGTCTACTTACCGCCGGTCCATTACCGGCAGTCGATAGTGAAGATCCTCAAGAAGCAGGTTTTACCGGTTCATTAGTGGTTGCTGAATTTGAATCAATTGAAGCAGCTCGAGAGTGGGCAGCAGCAGACCCTTACGTTGCCGCTGGCATCTATGAAAATACAATTGTTAAACCTTTTAAAAAGGTATTTCCTGCTTAAAAAGTATTAAACCCTAGAGCGTGCGTTGCACTGTAATTCAGGGTTTGTTCACAGGTTTTTAATTAAAATTATCAGGATAAAAACGAATTTACCGTTTTTACTTGAATTTTAGTAACTTAGTTAATTAAACTAAGTGAGTCTGGTCTAGGAGTTTTCCATTATGCGCGTATTATTAAGCCTCGGTTTTATTGCTTGTGTTAGCTTAGCTAACTTTAGTCAAGCAGCAACCGCCACCCAAGCATCTCATGCTGAGGTGGACAAAAAGAAAGCCGTAATACTCGCAAAGAAAACAATTGGCGGTAAGACCTTAAAAATTACCGAAAAAACAGATTTTTATACCGTACGAATACTCAAATCTGACGGCCACGTCGTTGATTTACATATTAATAAAAAAACCGGCGAAGTGAAAAAGGATTAACAAATGCGAATTTTAGTTATTGAAGACGATTTACATTTAGCAGATAACCTACGTAATGCTTTAGAAAAAGAACGTTACAGCGTGGATTTATGTCACGATGGTGAAGCAGGTCTTTTCCACATTACAGAATACCCGCTTGATATGGCAGTAGTTGATTTAGGTTTACCTAAAATAGACGGTATTGAGCTAATCAATAAAGCACGAGCACAAGGCATTACTATTCCTATTTTAATCTTAACAGCGCGCGATCGCTGGCAAGATAAAGTAGAAGGTTTAGATGCAGGTGCTGATGACTACCTTACTAAGCCATTTCATGTTGAAGAGCTTATTGCCCGTTGTAATGCATTAATTCGTCGCAGTGCTGGTAAAGCAAATCCAGAAATGACTGCGGGCCCAATTAAAATTCATACACGTTCACAACAAGTATGGGTTGATGATAAAGAGCTTAGCCTTACAGCTTACGAATATAAAGTACTTGAATACTTAATGGTAAATCCGCAAAAAGTAATTTCTAAATCAGAACTTACTGAGCATATTTACGACCAAGATTTCGATCTTGATTCAAACGTAATTGAAGTATTTGTACTTCGTTTGCGTAAAAAACTTGACCCTGATGGCGTGCTAAACCCAGTAGAGACACTACGTGGGCGTGGTTACAGGCTTAAAAGCCAGTGGTAATACCGCAAATATCGTTAAAAATAAGGCAAGGATTTATCCTTGTCTTTGTTTTGTTAGTCGCACTTCCTATCTTATTTTATTCAATTGGTAAGGCGTATTACGCTTCACTTGTTGATGCGACAGAAAAAACTCTCGAAGCACAGCTTTACTCGCTAATATCTGAAGTCGACTTTACTGAGCATGGTATTATTATGCCCAGCACTATTTTAGCGCCTGAGTTAAACAGATTAAATTCAGATACCTACGCTATGATTTACCGCGATGATGATCCTGTTTGGAACTCAGAATCGGCTGTAAACTTAAACTATGTACCTCAACAAATAGAAACCAAAGCCGGTGCTGCCGATTTCAGGCGCGTGGAGTATAATAACACCGCGTACTGGCAACTTAGCCTGACTGTAATTTTAAATAACATAGATCAATCAGAACAAGCTCGCTTTATATTAGTTAAACGTAATGACGCTCTGCTTCGTTTAATGGATGGCTTTAAGCAAACCCTTGTAGATTGGATGTTTATAATGGGCATTGCAATTGCAGGCCTTATGGCGATTGGTTTTATTTGGAGCGCTCGCCCACTCCAACGACTCGATAAAGAAATAAAAGCAATTGAATCGGGTGATATTCAAGAAATTAAAGGCCTCTACCCTGTAGAACTGCAAACAATAAAAGCAGACCTAAACTTGCTACTTGAGTCGCAACAGCGCCAAAAAGAACGCTATAGAGCCTCATTGAGCGATCTTGCTCATGCACTCAAAACGCCGCTTGCTGTATTAAAATCAAGTCCATTGGCAAACGATGCCGATGCACAAGAACAACTCGACCGCATTAATGTGATGATCGAGCACCAATTAAAGCGTGCTGCAACCGGTGCATCAGACACGTGGAAAAAACAAACACCTATTAAGCCAGTACTCGATTCAATACTCAGTGCTATGGCAAAAGTATATCGTGATAAAGATATTATTTTTACCTGCACCGTAACCGAAAAAGATTATTTTTTAGGCGATCAAACAGATTTAATGGAATTACTCGGTAACTTGATTGATAACGCCTGTAAAGCGTGTCGCTCACAAGTAGCAATACAAGTTATTCAAAGCAAAACTTTATGTATTGGAATTAGCGATGATGGTCCTGGCGTGCCAGAGGACAAACGTGAATCTCTACTTACACGGGGTACTCGTCTGGATACATACGAAAGCGGACACGGCGTAGGGATGGCAATTGTATCTGACTTGGTTAAGTCCTATCACGGTACACTTACTATTACAGAAGCTGATAACTTAGGCGGCGCTCAATTTATTTTAGAGTTTAATTACAATGACAAAAAGTAACTATTTATTAAAACTAACTGCCATTGTGTTATTAGCTTCAAGCCAATACAGCTTTGCAGATGAAGCATGTACTTTAGCCGCTAAAGCAACAACCGATGAAGCTAAGCGATATATTCAATGCCTAGATAGCCAAATTGATAAAGCAAAACAAGCACAAGGCAGTTGGATACAAAAGCGTAAATATGAGCTAACTAAGTCACAAGAAAGCACAGGCAATACGCAAGTGCTGCCGTTATTTATGCGCAGCATTAAAAATAATGAAAAGTACCTTGAGAGCGCCTGCCAATGGCGTTACTTAATAAAACTTCCTAATGCGACAACCGCAGCCATTAGCTATAAACTGTGTGAAATTGAGCTTATAAATCAATTTACAGAATCACTAAAACACCCATTTTGACGTAACTTAAGCACACTAAACTAGTTACGTTTCTTTACTCACTCCCTATAGCTTACTTGACAATTTATTCATACCAAAACAAACTACCTACTAGTAGATTGCTAAAAACTAATGGATAAACAGATGACCAAACCAGTAATTATTATAGGTGGCGGACTTGCTGGTTTATACAGTGCGTATAAATTACAACTACTTAATATTGAGTACTTATTATTAGAAGCTAAATCGCAATTAGGTGGCCGAATTTTTGCCGCGCAATCACCAATAAATAACGATGTTAGTTTTGATTTGGGTCCTACGTGGATATTTCCCCACCAACCAAAAATTCAAGCGCTAATAAAGTCACTCAACTTAAGTATATTTGAGCAATACCATAAAGGTGATGTGTTATATCAAGCACCTAACTCCAAGCAACCTCAACAAATTGCAGGTGCTGGAGATATGCAACTATTTAGACTCAAACACAGCATGAATACCTTAATAACTGCCTTATATGAGCAGCTTAATCCTGATTCAATATTATTAGAACATAATGTCACTGAGCTTAAAAAAGGTGATAATAACTGGCTAATTACGGTTAATCACTTAGGCAATATAAAGCACTTTACTACTGGCAAATTAATTTCAGCAATTCCTCCTCGTATGGTTACAACGCATTTAACACCTGAACTATGGGCGACTCCAACACTCATAAACCGCCTTAGCAGCGTACCTACATGGATGGCAGGACAAGCCAAGTTTATAGCTACTTTTGAACATGCATTTTGGCGTGATAAAAACTTATCTGGGCAAAGCTTTAGCCGCGTAGGCCCTATGGTCGAGATTCACGATGCCAGTGCTGAGGATAGTAATTACGCCGCATTATTTGGCTTTATAGGTGTGCCCTACTTATCACGAAACCAAGTAACTCAAGAGCAATTAATTCAAGCCTGTGCCCAACAGCTCAGCTACTTTTATGGTAAGGATGCTGAAAAGGCAACCGGATACTTTATTAAAGACTGGGCAGAGGATAAATTTGTAGCTAATAGAGACGATCAAACTCAGCCTTCACAGCACCCAGAATTTGATTTTTCAAACTTGGAAGAGCAATTAAGTAACCTCAATATTCATTTTGTAGCGAGTGAGTTTGCAAAACAAGAAGCTGGATATTTAGAAGGCGCAATAAACGCTGTGGATGACGCAATTAAATCGTTTATTAATTAATAGCCCTGTATTTATTGATAACTTAACCATCAAGGGTTTTAATTTTACAGCCCTTGATGGTTATAAATGTTAGTTGTTTTTAGTAACGTCTTCACCACTGCCTAGTAAAGTGGCAACCCACTTACCTTCTGCACTGGCTTCTAGGGCTATTTTTACAATCATTGTTAATGGTACAGATAAAAGCATACCCACAGTACCTAATAACCAGCCCCAAAATATTAATGATAAAAACACCACTAACGTTGAAAGACCCAGCCCTTTACCCAAAAATTTAGGCTCTACAATATTACCCATTACCGTATTTATTGTTAAATATCCTGCAGCAACAAGTCCTGCCACTAATGGGCCTTGAGTAATAAGGGCAAGTAATACAGCTGGTACAGCCGCAATAATTGAACCTATATTTGGAATGTAATTGAACATAAATGCCAAAACGCCCCAAAGCACAAAGTAGTCAACGTCTAAAATCCATAAATAAAACGCAGCAATAATACCCGTCCCTAAACTTACTAGCGTTTTAATTGCCAAGTATGAATTAATAGATTCTAAAAAGCGGTCAATTTGCTTCATTTTACTATCAGGGTCTTCAAGTGCCATATGTATTTTCTTGCTCAGCATTGGCCCTTCAAAAAGCATAAAAACAACCGTTAAAATAATTAAAAACATGTTTGCCATTACGCCACCTAATCCAGTGAGCATATTAGTGGCCACATCAACCATTTTGCCAGGGTCGAACATATTGATTAACTGATCTTTATTGATCAGTATGTTGTATTGAGATGCTAAATCGACCAGCCACACAAATTCTTCTTTAAGTTGTGTTTTATACTCAGGAAGCTGCTGAGAAAAATCGTTGATAGATTGCCCTACAAGCCCGCCAAGGCTTACCCCTAAGCCAACTATAATCAGCACGACCAACATAACAGCAATGCCTTTAGGAATTTTGTAGCGCGCAAAAAACTTGATAAGCGGGTTACAAATAATGGCAATAAATGCCGCCAAAATAAACGGAATAATAATTACACTCGCGGCTTTTATTCCAGCGAGGACCACTACCAAGGAAGCAAAAACTATTAAGCTTTTATTTACTCCAGTTAAACTTGCCAATTTATTAATCCTTTTATTAACTATATCGTCCCAGTGTAAGGCAAAAGGTAATTAAATGAAATAATTACGAAGTGATCATAAAAGCCTGTTTTACGTATAAATTTGCAAAGCTGTTTGCTAGCGAGTATGTTTTTTAATCACTTGCTTCTATTTTATTGTAAGGATGAATAATGCATATATTTATAACTGGCGCGACCGGATTAATTGGTAAGCACTTATGCCCTTTTTTACTTCATCATAATACTGTTAATGTACTTAGCCGCAATCCAACTAAAGCAAACGTATTATTAGGCCACAAAGTTAAAGCCGTAAGTGACATTCGTGATGTTGACTTTAACACTGTTGATATCGTTATTAATCTCGCTGGCGAGCCGATTGTAAATAAACGCTGGAGCGACAAACAAAAGCAAATAATACGAAACAGTCGTATTGATATTACACAGCAAATTAGTGAAGCAATTAAAGCCTGTAGTATACCCCCGCATACTTTTATATCTGGCAGTGCAATTGGTTTTTATGGTCGACAAAATAGTAATCCTATTGATGAAACTTTTGAACGCCCACACGATGAATTTAGCCACCAGCTTTGTAAAGACTGGGAAAATGCAGCACTACTCGCCCAATCAGAACAAACCAGAGTATGCCTTTTGCGAACGGGTATTGTTTTAGCTAAAAAAGGAGGTGCACTTGGAAAAATGTTACCTGCTTTTAAATTATGCCTGGGTGGCCCGATTGGTAATGGCGAGCAAGGCATGTCGTGGATACACATCGACGATATGATTCAGCTAATACTCTTTATTATTAAACACCCAGAAATATCAGGCCCTGTTAACGCAACAGCACCCAACCCTGTAAGCAATGCTCAATTTAGTAAAAGCTTAGGCGAGGCGCTCTCTCGACCTGCATTTATCACTATGCCAACCCCAGTACTTAAACTATTAATGGGTGAAATGTCAGACTTACTAACAACGGGGCAATTTGTAGTCCCTAAAAAGGCACTCGTTAACAATTATAGTTTTCATCATCCTGATATAAAATCGGCTTTAGAGAGCTTGGTTTAGCGGGCGTTAATATTCGTTCAGTTAAAATCCCTTTCAAATTAGATATATGGGTAAATTACTACTTTTTACCCATATTGACCTTTAAACATTAATACATAATAATCAGCAAGTTTTCCACACCAACCACGCCTATCTTTAATAAAAGAGAATCTTAAATGCTACACCTGCCTACTGTGATCAGTCTCTCTTTTATTCTTAACGTATTAATAGGCTTGTTTTTTTTATCCGTACATAACTTTAAAAAACAAACATCATTTTTATTATTTGGCCTAGCATGCATTACCTTTGCATTTGCCGAGTTACTTGCCTGTTTAAAGTTAGTAATAGACGCGCCTTTTATTACACACTATTTGGCTGATATTTTCATATTACTAAGTCCATTGTTAATTATTATTGGGTTAAATAAATATAAGCACAGTAAGGCACTAAACTTAAAACCTCTTTATTGTCTCCTTGGATTAACGGGGGTTGCTTTATTACCCATATATTCAGACCCTGCAGGGCAAATGCTGACAAGCTTAATTATTTCGGTTTTATACCTATATTCCGCATATATTATTAAGCAGATGAACTTTGTAGCCACTTTGCAAAAAAAAGCGCTGATAGTTTGTTTTTCAATTCACAGCATTTTAATGCTCATACAAACAACACTATTGGCAATATCTATTTTTAGTATTAATTCGCCAAACTACATAGAGCCACTGCAACTTATCTTAAGTAGTCATTTAATTTTGGCCACTTGTAGCGCACTAATATTGCCATACCTGCTGGCTTCTAATACAGAGCATACACTTTCAAGCCTTGCTAACACCGATACTTTAAGCCAATTACTTAATCGCCGTGGCTTTTTTACAAAAAGTAAAGAAGCACTAAGTGATCCTAAAAATATAGACAAAAATGTGTCTGTTATTTTGCTCGATATTGATTTTTTTAAACGTGTAAACGATCAGTTTGGTCACGAAGCGGGCGACCACGCAATTAAGTGGATATCTCACTTTATTAAAGAGCAATTTTTAAATGTAGGTATTAGTGCCAGAATTGGCGGAGAAGAATTTGCCATTTTACTACCTGATTACACCCTTAGTGCAGCAAAAAGTGATGCTGAGCTATTAAGAAAGAATATAAGCACTCAAGCTTTTTATCATGAAAATCAGCATATAAAACTTTCCGTAAGCGCTGGGGTAAGTAATGCAATTAATGGGAATGCAACTATAAAAGAACTGCTCGCTTATGCCGATAAACGCCTTTACTTAGCTAAAGAAACTGGCCGAGACAAAGTAGTAACCTTTGATGAAAAAAACTTACTCACGAAAAGTTAATTGCTTTTAAGTGACTTATAAGCGCATTAAAAACAACTATATTTAAACTACCATATTTTATCTAGCTAACATCTATCCATAAAAAAAGCCCTTCAACAGAAGGGCTTTGGTATACACACAATAGAGTTAATAAACTACTTACAAGACAGCGTAGCCTCGTCCGCTTTATTTGGTACAAACTGAATATTAGCTACAGAAATTGATGCTTTACCATTGCTGTGCAAGCTAAATGGGCTTGTAAGGCTTGCAAAATTAACACCTTTATCAGCAAAACAATCTAAATCGATTGATACTGACTGCCATTTATTTTCAATAGTTTTATCCACGACGTTTGCTAAATCAATGCTTGCACCACACTCACCAGAACAAGTCATAGCAAGGGCTACATCGCTCGTTAGTGCTTCGTTTAATTTAATATCAAAGCTAATCACACTGTTTGCTTCAACGTAGGCAATGGTATCTTCTGCAAAGCTTGTTACTATTTCAGCACTGGCTTTTTCTGCACCGCTGAAGTTAAATTGGCGCGCGTCTTCTTGTACTGTTTTGTCCTCAGTACGGTATTTAATTGCACCAAATTCATGCGTACTACTCGATACATCTAAAAGCTCATCGCCCGATTTTAACAATAAGCGCCATGGTGCTACAGGTGCACCAACAAGTATATCCATACTCGTAAGCCCTGAGTTATCAAGTTTAGAGTCTTCATCAAGGTCGTCAGCTAGCACATTTTTATCGCCATACGTTAAACCAAAACCATAAGGAAGTAATGGATCGTAATTTTCATCGCCTTTATTAACCGCAGTTTGTACCGCCGATTTAGGCCAAGAAAACGATAGCTTACCTTTAAAGTTATTTTGGATGGTACCGTCTGCCGCTTTTAATAACACATCAGCAATACCCGCACCTTCTGTACCAGGTAACCAAGCAGCCACAAACGCATCAGATGCGTTAAGTTCGCTGTTCACCCACATAGGGCGACCAGAAATAAACACAGATATAACAGGGATGCCTTGCTCTTTTAGCGAGCTTAAAAGTGCTAATGACTTTTTATTTCCGCGCTCAAACTCTAGATTATCTTTATCGCCGTGCCCTTCTGCGTAAGGTTCTTCACCAAATACAACAATGGCAACATCAGGACGTTGTTCAAACGTACCATCAGCACTTAAAGTAACACTTCCACCTGCTGCAGATATTTGCTCTTCAAGCCCTTTGTAAATTGACGTTGCTCCTGGGAAATCTGCATTTTTGTTATTAGTCCCTTGCCACGTAATACTCCAACCACCCGACTGTTTACCTATGTTATCGGCACTATCACCTGCAACAAGTACGTGTTGATTAGCTGCGATAGGTAATAGGTTATTTTTATTTTTAAGTAATACAAGCGATTCGCGCACAGCTTGGCGTGCTACTTCGCGATGCGCTTGAGCGCCAATAAGCTCTGTTTTACCCGAGTACAGGCGCTTAGCCGGACTTGGTTTATCAAATAACCCAGCGCGTAACTTAACGCGTAAAATACGTGCAACCGCATCATCAATGCGGCTCATACTTATTTTACCTGCTTTTACTTGTGCAATTGTATTTTCATATAGCGGCTTCCACGCACCTGTTGGCACCATAAAAATATCAAGGCCAGCATTTACCGCTTCTGGGCAGCTTTCGTTAGTACAGCCTTTAATTTGCCCATGGCCGTTCCAATCTCCCACTACAAAACCATCAAAACCCATACGTGTTTTTAATACATCTGTAAGTAAGTATTTATTGCCGTGATTTTTAACGCCATTCCAGCTATTAAAAGATGCCATAACAGATTGACTACCCGCCGACAAACCACCTACGTAACCTTGGGCATGAATATCAAATAGCGATTGCTCGCTGTCTATATTATTTCCCTGATCATCTCCATCAACGGTGCCGCCATCGCCAATAAAGTGCTTAACCGTGCTAATAACGCGCTTATCACTTAAAAAGTCGCCATCGGCTTTACCTTGCAATCCATTTACAATCGCTGCTGAGTAATCGTGAACAATTTTTGGATCTTCAGAATAGCCTTCGTACGTTCTGCCCCATCGGTCGTCTCGTACTACTGCTACAGTGGGTGCAAATACCCAATCTATCCCCGTAGCCATTACTTCTACTGCGGTAATAGACGCTATTTGCTCTATTAAATCTGGGTTATTAGCCGCACCTAAACCAATATTATGTGGAAAAAGTGTCGCGCCAATTACGTTATTATGACCATGTACTGCATCGGTGCCCCACATAGTTGGAATTTTGCTGCCGTCCACTGAGTCATCAATAGATGCTTGATACATTTTTTCTGCAAGTGCAACCCAATCCTCTGGCGTTGCATGCTTATCGCCATTAGGAAAAGCACCACCGCCATTGAGGTAAGAGCCAAAACCATATTTGCGCATGTCTTCAACGGTAATATCACGAATTTCTGGTTGAATCATTTGCGCTACTTTTTGCTCAAGCGTCATATTTTCTAAAAACGTGACAATTTGAGCTTCAATAGCAGGGTCTTTTTTCACTGCAATTGAAAGCTTTGGCCAAATTTTCTCAAGCTTTGATTGCGCTTCAACATTTACTTTTTCAACATTGCTTTCGTTAGTACATCCGCTTAGTGCAGTAACACTTCCTACTAACGTTGCAATTGCTAATGCATTAAGTTTAAAAGTCGTTTTCATTATGATGGCTCCTTCACTAATACTGGTTTGCTGCCTCGTAGGCCGTAAAAAACAATAAATATGTAACATAAAATAGGTAAAACATACGAAAGTTGAACACCCACACTATCAGCAAGCGCACCTTGTAAAAGTGGCACTATTGCACCACCTACAATCGCCAAACACAAAATACCAGAGCCTTGAGCGGTATGCTTACCAAGTCCATTTAACGCTAAACTAAAAATAGTTGGGAACATAATCGAATTGAATAAACCAACCAATAGTATTGACCACATTGCTAATTGACCCGACGTGCTCATGGCAATAATGACTAAAATAATAGCCATGGTTGCGTTAAAGCCAAGTACTTTACCTGCGGGTAGTTTTTGCATTACAGCAGCACCAATAAAACGCCCAACCATAGCACCACCAAAATAATAAGTGATGTAATGAGCTGCAACATTCTCTTTTAGCCCTGCTATATTTTCTTGTACTAAAAAGCTTACTAAAAAGCTACCAATTGCAACTTCGGCGCCTACATACATAAATATACCCACAGCACCTAATACAAGATGGCGATACTGCCAAGCACTGCCTTCAATTGCCTCTGATTTTTCGGCTTCTGCTTTTTGCTCGCTCATAATGTCTGGTAATTTAAGCCAAGCAAAAATACCGGCTAGTAAAATAAGCATTGCAGCTAAAAGGAGGTAAGGAAGTTGAACTGACTCTGCATTTTGAGCCGGTGTTAAAAAGGCTTCTGACGCTGAGTCTAGAATTAACAGAGCACCAAATGATGGCGCAACAGTGGTACCTAATGCATTAAAAGCTTGGGTAAGCGTAAGTCGAGATGACGCAGTTTTTGGTGAGCCCAACAAACTTACGTAAGGATTAGCAGATACTTGCAATAATGTTATGCCGCTGGCAAGTACAAATAAAGCGAATAAAAATACAGGGTAACTATGTAAAGACGCTGCTGGGTAAAATAATATACACCCGACTGCTGCAATTAATAATCCAATCACGATGCCTTTTTTATAGCCCACCTTTTTAACTATATAACCACTTGGAAGTGACATTAAAAAGTAAGCGCCAAAAAAGCAAAACTGAACCAACATGGCTTGTACATACGTTAAGTTAAATACGGCTTTTAAGTGTGGGATTAAAATATCATTTAAGCAGGTTATAAATCCCCACATAAAAAATAATGTTGTTAGAGAAGTTAATGCAAAACTGTAATTTTTATCCTGATAGTTTTGCGACTGTGTGTGTGTTGTCACTGGTGCTGAACTTGCCATGTGTTCTCCGTATTTTATTATTATAAATCTATTCTTAAGGTGCCCTGTTTTAGTTTTCAGCTGTCTTTAAACCATCCAGAAGCATTAAAGAGTTGACCTAAGAATTAATAAACACTAACCTTAAATGTAAGCGCTTTCATATGCAATTAAATACGAACAAGCTGTATATTTCAACACTTTTTATTTTTTGTACCACGCATACAGCATTAATTAAGCAAAAACACAGAGCTGATTTCTCTGTAAATGACTAACAAAAGGTTTGTTATTAATGACAAAATTATCATTACCACCCCATTCACCGCTTTTATCTAAAAACTTTGTATACGGTGTGGCCACAGCTTCTTTTCAAATAGAAGGCGGATCACAAGATCGTCTCCCATGTATTTGGGACACTTTTTGCGATACGCCCAATAAAATAGTCGATAGCTCAGACGGTCATACCGCCTGCGATCACTATAACCTTTGGCGTGATGATATAGACCTTATTGAGTCACTTGGCGTAGATGCATACAGGCTTTCTATTTCATGGCCGCGCGTGATGACCCAAGACGCAAAATTAAATCCTGTAGGCGTGAAGTTTTATACTGATATTTTAGATGAGCTAAAACGTCGCAATATTAAAGCCTTTGTTACTTTGTACCACTGGGATTTACCGCAACACCTTGAAGATGAAGGCGGTTGGCTTAACAGACAAACAGCTTACGCTTTTGAACATTACGTAAATTTAATTACCAAAGCCTTTGGCGATCGCGTTCACTCTTATGCCACATTGAATGAACCATTTTGTAGTGCGTTTTTAGGTTACGAAATTGGTATTCATGCCCCAGGTAAAGTGGGTAAAGAATATGGCCGTAAAGCAGCGCACCATTTATTATTAGCCCACGGACTCGCTATGAGCGTATTAAAGCAAAACTCGCCTAATACATTAAATGGCATAGTGCTTAACTTTACGCCGTGTTATAGCCTTACTCAAAGTGATGAAGACTTAAAAGCCACTGCATTTGCAGACGACTATCTTAATCAGTGGTATATAAAACCAATAATTGATGCCCAATATCCTGATATAATTAATCAATTACCATTAAACCATCAGCCTGAGATTTTTGAGGGCGATATGGAACTAATTTCTCAATCTATTGATTACTTAGGTATTAATTTTTATACCCGCCAAGTTTATAAAGCGCACCCTGCTGACATTTATGAGCCTATTGCACCTACGGGCCCGCTAACTGATATGGGGTGGGAAATTTACCCGCAATCGTTCACTGACTTGCTCGTATCGCTTAATAAAACATACACCTTACCGCCTATTTATATAACCGAAAATGGTGCAGCAATGCCCGATACATATAATAATGGTGAAGTTAACGACTTAGACCGTTTAAGTTATTATAATACTCATTTAAACGCGGTTCATAATGCAATTGAACAAGGTGTTGTTATACATGGCTACTTTGCTTGGAGCCTAATGGATAACTTTGAATGGGCAGAAGGCTATTTAAAACGTTTTGGTATTGTGTATGTAGATTATAAAACCCAGCAACGCACTATTAAAAACAGTGGCTTAGCTTATAAAGAACTCATCTCTAAAAGATAAGAGCATACCCATAACTAAAAACAAGTATAAAGCGGGATAAATAATCATGGTCAGTGTAAAAGAAAAAATAGCGTATGGCTTAGGCGACACCGCCAGTAATATTATTTTTCAAACAGTTATGATGTTTTTAATGCTGTACTACACAGACGTAGTGGGTTTATCACCCGCTGTTGTCGGTACTATGTTTTTAGCAGTACGTATTTTTGATGCCGTAACCGACCCATTAATGGGCAACCTTGCTGACAAAACACATACGCGCTGGGGGCACTTTCGCCCCTACCTACTTTGGCTTTCACTTCCTTTTGCCATTATTAGTATTTTAGCGTTTACTACGCCTGATTTAGAAGGCACCGATAAAATAATTTACGCCTTTACTACTTACACACTTCTTATGGTGGCTTACACCGCTATCAATATTCCTTATTGTGCACTGGGCGGTGTACTTACTGCAGATGTAAAAGAGCGCGTGACTATTCAGTCTTACCGCTTTGTATTTGGTATGTTAGGCGGCGTAATAGTAGCGGGTTGTACTATGCCAATGGTTGAGTACTTTGGCCAAGGCGATGCAGCTAAGGGCTATCAATTCACCATGACTGCAATGAGCATCTTAGGCTTTGTACTTTTTTTACTTTGTTTTTTAGGCACAAAAGAGCGTATACAACAGCCAAAAGAGCAAAACATTCCTTTTGCCCAAAGTGTTAAAGCATTAATTAAAAACGATCAATGGCGAACGCTTTGCTTAGCTGCGTTTTTTTTACTTACCGGTCAAGTATTAAGGCTTACGCTTGCTGTTTACTACGTAAAATACTATTTAGGTCGAGACGATTTAATCACCTTATTTATGACACTAGGCGTTGCAGCAAGCATGCTAGGGTGTGCTTTAGCTCAACCGCTTGCAAAGCGCTTTTGTAAAATAAAAGCCTATATAAGCTTACAAGTTATTGCCGCCGCTATTTGTGGTTTTAGTTACTTTATTAGTAAAGATCAATTAGTACTCGCATTTACTGCCTTTATTTTATGGAAATTCTTTTTAGATATGGCAACCCCTTTGTTGTGGGCAAAAATGGCCGACACCATAGATTACGGGCATGAAAAAACAGGTGTACGCATTACGGGTTTAGTTTATTCAGGCGTCATATTTTTTATTAAAATGGGCGTGGCGGTAGGCGGCGCAATTGCAGGCTGGTTGTTATCTTTTTACAGTTATCAGGCCGATGTAGTACAAACACTTGATACTCAACACGGTATTTTACTTTCATTTACTGTGTTACCTGCTTTTGGATCTTTATTTGTTGCCTACATAATGAAAAAATATACACTGACTAATCAGGTTGTTGAAAATATTCAATCTAAACTAACAGCTAGTTAAGATATATACTCTAAGGTATTATTTAGCCGAAGTAGTTAAGGATAAGCGAGTGAACAAATAACATGGCAACAATTTATCAAGTCTCAGAGCTTGCGGGCGTATCGTTAGCCACCGTTTCTCGCGTGATGAACAAAAATACCCGTGTAAGCGATAAAACCAAACAAAAAGTGCTTGATGCCATGGAGCAGCTTGGCTACAAGCCTAACTCAATAGCGCAATCTTTAGCCTCTAACTGTACTAACAGTGTCGGTATTTTAGTGTCTGAGTTACATGGTCCTTTCTTTGCCCAAATGATGGCAGGTATTGAGTCGGAGCTTCGTGCTGCGGGTAAACACGTTATTATTACCACCGGGCACAGTGAAGAAGACAAAGAACAAGAAGGCATTGAGTTTTTAATTAGCAGACGCTGCGATGCTATTATTTTGCACGTTGAAGCCGTTTCAGACGACTACCTAATAAAACTAAGTAAAGGCTCTACGCCCGTTTATTTAATGAGCCGTTACGTAGAGCAATTAAAAGACAACTGTATCAGCCTAGATAATCAATTAGGTGGCTACCTAGCCACTAAATCGATATTAAATCAAGGCCATACACAAATAGCGTACATTGCAGGTCCGCAGTTTAAAGCAGATGCTTTTAACCGCTTAGAGGGTCATAAACAAGCACTCACAGAGGCTGGTATTAAATTTGATCCTGCGCTTTATTACATTGGGGACTTTAACGAAACCGGCGGTAGTAAAGGCTTAAAACATTTTATTGATGAAAAGCTCAGCTTTACTGCACTAGTGTGCGCCAATGACGAAATGGCTTCCGGTGCTATGAAATATGCTCGAGAGCACGGTTATAATTTACCAAACGACTTATCGATTGTTGGATTTGATAACGTTATTTTTGCAAACTACCTGTACCCTACACTCACGACCATAGATAATCCGATCGGAAAAATGGGCGAAATGGCTGCTAAATTAGTGCTTAAAGATGTTTATCAAAATAAAAACCTTGTTATAAATCGCTTTTTTGAACCTACTTTAATGCAGCGCGATTCATCTGCACCACTTATCAAATAAAGACTAAAAGCGAATACTAATTTTGGTACAAAAAAGCGGCTAAATGCCGCTTTTTATATGTGAGCTACTTAACAATCCAAGGCGTTACTTTAATAACGTTCGATATATCGCCAAGTGACGCGGTATCATCTTCCCAGCTATCTTCAACTGCAAAGTAACACACAGACTTTTCACACGTTATATTTTCATCATCAAATTGCATTGGGCTTTTAAATGTAACTGCTACGCCCTTTTGCTCTGGTAATAAAAACCACATTAATTTACTTACAAAAAAGCCCGATAAATCAGTTAACAGCTCATCAAGTTCTTCGTTAATGGTATATAACGACTGCTTTGAAAACGTTAAGTCTTCAAGTTCGTTTGCTTCTATTTGAAGTTTTAATTGGCAATCATGATCTGGATTTTGTGGCTGCACCACAATGACGGCTTTATCTGTATCAAGTTGCTTATCGAACGGTAATAATAGCTGTGCTTTATCGGTGAAGTTAAGTGGGTACTCGTTTCTTTCAGTTAAAATAGTGCCGCTTTTAATGGCACACGCTTCATTAGTTGCTATATCACTTATATAAAAATTAACTCGCGCATATTGAAAGTCGCCTTTGTTAACAACTTTTAATCGGTCATAAAAACCGTCATACGACATAACAAATTCTCTTGCATTAACATTAAATGCACTCATGCCCAGCAGCACTAACGCAATGGCGTTGGTGCAATTAAAAATGTATTTATTCATCAAAGTAGGCTCTATTTTGGCTAATCATCGTGTTTAGCTCTTCTATATACGCTTCACCGCGCTCAGAGTAAGACATTAAACCATGTGTAAGTTCAGTCGCTAAAATTGGTTTTTGCTCAAGACGTAAGTTTTCACGTATTGCGCGCAAATCTTTATAAGCAGGATGCGTATTTATGTTTTTAAAATAAGAGTTTATAGCAGCTCTTACCGATTTAAACGTAGCAACTTCGTGTGCAGCTCCAGTATTACGGCGTTTTGGTACCATGCCACAACCTTTTGTGTAACACCACTGACCAAAAAAGTTAAGGCCAATACGTGCAAAACGCGATGTGCCCCACGCAGACTCATTCGCAGCTTGCATAAGCGCTAATTCTTTAGGGATTATATCAACACGGCGTAGTGCTTGCGTAAGTATTAGCGTATCAATGGTGGTTGGTAAACCGTACGACTTTAAAATTTTAACAATATCTTTGCTTTGTTTAGATTGCAGTGGCTCGTTACCCTCAAGCATCATGCGTGCTATTTCAAGCTTAGCGCGTTGCTGTAATATTTTTTTGTTTTCGGCTTCAACGTGCGGACGAATAAAGCTAAAAAATGCATGTTTTTTTTCTTTAACATCACTAAATTCTGAAAACTTTGGCAGTTTTACATTATGTAATGGTTTTTCTTTTTTCTTCACTTTTTTTGGTTGTTCTGACGTTTGTTCATCTAGTTCAACATCATCATTTTGTATAAACGGATATGCAAGCGCCCATACAAAAAACACGGTTAGTAAAAGCTTAAAAATCGTTTTTAACATGTATTCTCTCTTTGAAACAACAACTATGCATGGTTAATACACAAGCATACGAAGGCGCATTATACCTAAGCCACTTTATAAACGCGAATAACTGGGGTTTGATGACCTTTAAGGTTGAATTTTCAGCAGTGTATTTGGGTTTTAGATAAAACAGAGCCTATGTAGTGCATTTGTTCATTCGCAATTTATAAGTCCATGGGTATACTGAGCAAAGTTTAATATTATTAACTATGTGTGAGTAAGCAGTATGGATAAACAATGGCAAAGCCGAATAATAGAGCAATATAAACATCGTCCTAACGATAACCGCTCGCCGTGGCAGGTCGACCGTTCGCGTATTATTCATGCCGCAGCATTTAGGCGTTTGCAAGCTAAAACCCAAATTATGGGCATTGGCCTAAACGACTTTTACCGCACTCGCCTTACCCACTCTTTAGAAGTATCGCAAATTGGTACCGGCATATTGCGCCATTTAAAAGCGCAACATAGCGACTTTACGCACTTTCCATCAACTGGACTGCTCGAAACACTGTGTTTAGCGCACGATATTGGCCATCCACCCTTTGGCCATGGTGGCGAAATAGCGCTAAATTACATGATGCGCGATCACGGTGGTTTTGAAGGTAACGCACAAACACTGCGCATAGTTGCAAAACTTGAGCCCTACAGTAATGGGCACGGTATGAACCTAACTCGTCGTACTTTGTTAGGTTTTATAAAATACCCCGCGTTTATTAATACGCTTTGGCATACCATTCCCGATGCCACAACCGGTCGTGCATTTATAAAAGCGGATGATTGGCGACCAGCCAAAGGGTTATACAACGACGACGCAGCCATATTTAATTGGATAGTAGAACCACTGAGTCAAAACGATAAAACATTGTTAGGTAACCATGCCGCTATTGATAAGTACCGCGCTAAAACAACGTATAAATCGCTCGACAGCGCCATAATGGAGCATGCCGACGATATAGCATACGCGGTACACGACTTAGAAGATGCCATTGCAACCCACGTACTCACATTAGACGATTGGCAAACTCATGCTCTGCCCCATTTAAAAGCACTAAACTTTGACTGGCTAAACGCCATGCTTGAATCGCTGACCCAGCGCTTGTTTTCAAAAAATGATTATGAGCGAAAAGATGCCATAGGTGAGCTGGTTAATACCTTTATTATTCATATACATTTGGATATTCAAAACGATAACTTTGAATGCCCTATTTTAAAGTACACCGCTAAATTAGATGCCCAATACGACAGTGTATTGCAAATACTTAAGCATTTTGTGTTTCAACGTTTAATACGTGACCCCGAAATGCAGCAAATAGAATTTAAAGGTCAAAATTTGCTAATAGAGTTATTTACCGCTTTTGCTAGCGATCCGCTGCGTTTATTGCCCGAAACAACACAAGCACAATACATAGAAGCGCAAAAGCAAAACCAAGGGATGCGTATAATTTGCGATTATTTGAGTGGAATGACCGACGAGTACGCCTATAAAACATACCAACGATTGTTTTCACCTATGCAGTAGCTAACTGCTAACTGCTAACATTGAAAAGGCCGAGTAAATTTAATTTACTCGGCCTTTTTGCTCAGCTATTAAAGTTAGCTATTTTGTTAAAGCGCTTTTATAACGACTCTACGCCCATGTTGTATAACGTAAAACCAAATATATCAGCGTACTGCTCAATTGTTTTACTCGTTGGTGTACCTGCACCATGCCCAGCATTGGTTTCTATGCGAATAAGCATTGGATTATTACCCGTTTGCTTTGCTTGAAGCTCAGCGGCAAACTTAAACGAATGCGAAGGAACAACTCGGTCATCATGATCGCCAGTTGTGATCATAGTCGCTGGATACTCAACACCTGCTTTTACATTATGAAGTGGTGAATAACCTTTAATGTATTCAAACATTTCTTTGCTTTGCTCACTGGTACCGTAGTCGTATGCCCAACCAGCGCCCGCAGTAAATGTATGGTAGCGCAGCATATCAAGTACGCCTACAGCAGGTAGAGCCACTTGAAATAAGTCTGGACGCTGCGTCATCACTGCGCCAACTAACAAACCACCATTAGATCCACCGCGAAGTGCTAAGCGCTTTTTAGATGTGTACTTTTTATCTTTTAAATACTCAGCTGCGGCAATAAAGTCGTCAAACACATTTTGTTTTTGCAATTTAGTGCCTGCATTGTGCCAGTCTTTACCGTACTCACCACCACCGCGAATATTAGCAACGGCGTACACACCACCTTGCTCAAGCCATACTGCATTAACGGGGCTAAAGCTTGGCGTTAAACTAATATTAAAACCACCGTAACCATATAAAATAGTAGGGTTTGAACCATCAAGCTTAATGCCTGTTTTATAGGTAATTACCATCGGTATTTTAGTGCCGTCTTTTGATGTGTAAAACACTTGCTCAGACGTGTAATCATCGCTATTAAAATCAATAGCCGACTTACGATAAACACCCGAGTCACCCGTAGCTACATCAAACGTATAAGTAGTACCTGGTGTTTTGTAGTTAGTGAACGAATAATAAAGCGTTGTTTGATCTTTTTTACCGCCAAAACCACGTGCAGTACCCACGCCTGGTAATGTAATTTCGCGAATTAGCTCGCCTTTTTTGTTGTACTGTTTTACCTGCGAAATCGCATCAACCATGTAGTTAGCAAAAAAGGTATCGCCACCTTTTGTAAGATTTAGTACGTTTTTGGTTTCAGGAATTAAATCAACCCAATTTTCAGGGCTTGGGTTGCTTGCATCAACCGTCACTACTTTTTTGTTTGGTGCATTAAGGTTAGTAACTAAAAACAGCTTGCTGCCTTCGTTATCAATAACTGATGTATCTGAATCAGTATTTCCTACAACCGTTACAAACTCACTGTTTTGCTTTGTTAAGTCCTTTATAAACAGCTTATTGCCTGAAGTAGACGTACTAGCTGAAATAAGTAAGTAGCGGCCGTCATGAGTTACATCAGCGCCTACATAGCGATGTTTTTGCTCATCAGTTTCACCAAATACAACACTATCTGCAGATTGTGCAGTACCTAGCTTATGGTAATACGCTTTATGCTGATCTGTTTTAGCCGACAGCTCACTGCCTTTAGGTTTTTCGTAACTTGAATAATAAAAGCCCTCGTTACCTAACCAATCAATGCCACTAAATTTAACGTCAACAAGCGCTTCTTCAACTTGCTCTTTAGTATGTGCATCAATAACTATAATTTTGCGCCAATCGCTGCCGCCTTCAGATATTTGATACGCGAGTAATGACCCATCTTTTGAAAACGATAAACCCGACATAGACGTCGTACCATCTTCACTAAACTTGTTTGGATCTAAAAATACTTCAACGTCGCCACCATCTTTACTGCGGTACAAAACATATTGATTTTGCAGGCCATCGTTTTTATAAAAATAGGTGTAATCGCCTTCAGTAAAAGGAGCGCCTATTTTTTCGTAGTTCATTAGTTTTTCAAGGCGCTGCTTTAACTTATCGCGATAAGGTATCTGCTCTAAATAAGAAAACGTTAAATTATTTTGCGTTTTAACCCAATCGGCAGTTTCGCTGCTCATGTCATCTTCAAGCCAACGATATGGGTCACTAACGGCTTCTTCAAAGTAGGTATCTACTACATCGCCTTTTTTTGTTTCTGGGTATATAACTGCGTTAACTTGCTTCATAGGTGCTTTTACTTCTTCTTGAGTTACCGTATTAGTTGGCTCTGAACAGCCGCTAAGCGCTACAATTACAGCACACGCTAGAGTATGTTTAAACATCCTGAGTTCCATTCTTATTTATTAATAGTGCGCCTAAGTTATTAACTTTTAGCCCTTTTGTCTATTTAGATGCGTTAAGCGCCATTTACCGCTGTAAACAAATGTAAACTTACGCTTTAATAGCACGACCCTCATTAAAATAAAAAACAATAAAAGAGCACACTATGCAAAGTACAAACCCCACATTTAAAAGCTTTAAAGCTTTCTATCCTTATTATTTAAAAGAGCACCGCAACGTGACTTGCCGCCGCTTACATTTTATAGGAAGCACCCTCGTTCTTGTTGTAATCGCAATAGCATTATTAAAACAACACTACAGTTTATTGTGGCTATTACCTGTTATTGGATATGGGTTTGCGTGGGTCGGGCATTTCTTTTTTGAAAAAAACCGCCCTGCTACTTTTAAACACCCTTTTTACAGTTTGTGGGGAGATTGGGTAATGTTTAAAGACATGCTTATTGGAAAAATTAAATTTTAACACTATTTCTAGCACTCTTTTTTATACCAATTACTTATAAAAACAAAATTACTTCATGCTTTAAAGTATAGGTTCTAATAAGTAGTACATAATTTATAATACACCCATTAAATGTTAATTTAGTTAACATTTAATGGGTGTATTTTTATTTTATATTTTTAAAAATATTTATAGCTCAACAGTTGTTTATTGCCAGCCCAATAAAAATGGCTTCCTACAAATAATTAGTTAAATCTACCAACCTCATCTTACCAGTTAATTAAACGTTAAATTTAATTTTTAAATATAATTCATTATCCATCAATTACTTAGCAATTACCTTCGCTATATAACTAAAACAATGGTCATTATAAAAAACAACCAAATGTAATTATAAAAACCCTTAAATTAATTGAATGTTATTCAATTGACTGGCTTTGTTAATTAAGTATATGTTCAAGGTAACAAAGAGGTTTAATCTTTATCTTTTTGTACAAAACTAAAATAATTCAATGGGTATGGGGAAATACAGCATGAATAGAAAACCGTTATTAAAATTACAGCAGTCGGTACCACAAATATTACTCGCCATGAGTGCATCAGCTGCACTAGTTGGTTCGCTCTCAGTAAATGCTGCAGAGCAAGAAACCAAAGCAGAAGAAAACATCGAACAAATAAGCGTAATTGGCTCTCGCCGATTAGGCCGTACAGTAGAAGACAGTGCAGTACCCATCGATATAATTGGTGCAGATGCACTTAAAAATTCAGGCTTTACTGAAACGAATGCCCTACTTAGCAATTTATTACCTAGCTTTAACTTCCCGCAAGCATCACTTACTGATGGTAGTGACCATGTACGCCCTGCTCAACTTCGTGGTTTAGCACCTGATCACACTTTAGTGCTTGTTAATGGTAAGCGCCGCCATAGCAACGCATTACTTAACTTAAACGGCTCAACGGGTCGTGGTTCATCATCAGTTGATTTAAATGCAATTCCAGCAAATGCTATCGACCGCATTGAAGTATTACGTGATGGCGCAGCAGCCCAATATGGCTCTGATGCTATAGCCGGTGTTATTAATATTGTGCTTAAAAGTGCCAGCAGCGGTGGCTCAGTGGCGGCTATATATGGTGCTAACGTAACCGAAATGGACGGTGTACCACAGCTTGAGTCTGTATCTGAAGGCAGTGATGGTAATTTAGCCTTTACCGAAGGGGGCGATCGCTCTTTAACAGACGGCCAAACACTAACGCTGCAAGGTAACATGGGTTTTGAACTTGGCGATAATGGTTTTTTAAACATTTCAACAGAATACCGCGACCGCCATTCAACTAACCGCTCTGACTACGATAATCGTGAAAACTACGCACGATCAGATGATGGCTCTCTCGACCCGCGTGAACTTACCGTAAATCGATATAACCATAACTTTGGTAATGGCGATGTTGAAGACTTTTCAGTGTTTTATAACGCAGGTTACCAGTTAACAAACGAAGTAGATTTATATTCGTTTGGCTCTTACAGCAAACGCGAAGGCGAAGGCGGTGGTTTTTATCGCCGTGCAAGCGATAGCCGTAATATAGAAGAAGTTTACCCTGATGGCTTTTTGCCTGTTATCACCTCAGACATAGATGACTTTTCACTGGCACTTGGCGCTAAAGGTTTTGTAAGTGAATGGAATTACGATGTATCGGCTGTATATGGTCAAGATGCGTTCGAGTTTGGCGTTATAAATAGCTTAAATACCTCATACGGCCCTACTAGCCAAACAAGCTTTGATGCCGGAACACTTACCTACGATCAACTTACCTTAAACGTTGATTTTAGTCGCGAAGTAGACGTCAGCTTTTTAGAAAGCTCGGTAAGTGTAGCTGTAGGTGCTGAGTATCGCCGCGAAGGATACCAAATAGATGCAGGCGAAGAAGCTTCATATGCACAAGGCACATTTGGCCCAGGAGGCGCAGTAACCGACCCAGTCGATGGCCCATTTGGCGCAGCGGGCGCACAAGTATTCCCGGGGTTTACACCCGAATCAGAGGGCGACAATAGCCGCCATAACGTGAGCTTGTATATAGACCTTGAAACCTACCTAACCGACGATTGGAATTTAGCGGTTGCCGCCCGTTATGAAGATTACTCAGACTTTGGCGATACACTTAACGGTAAAGTTGCGACTCGTTATTCATTAACTGAAGACTTAGCGCTGCGCGCCTCTGTATCAACTGGTTTTAGAGCACCCTCTTTGCAGCAACAATACTTTACCTCAGTGGCCACTGTATTTGTTGATGGCGAACCAACCGAAACAGGTACGTTCGCACCAAGCAGCGATGTAGCAAAAGCACTGGGCTCACCTGGTCTTGATGCAGAAGAAGCTACTAACTACGGCGTTGGTTTTACATGGTCTACCGACTTTAATTTCAGCTTATCGGTTGATTACTACCAAATATTAATTGATGACCGCATTGTGTTATCAAACAACTTATCGGGCGATGCTATTGCCGATTTACTTCAAGGCACAGGCGCTAACCAAGGTCGTTTCTTCTTAAATGCAATTGACAGTAAAACCCGTGGTGTTGATGTGGTTGCCTCTTATAATGTAGCAACTGATGGTTATGGCGATTTAGCCTTTAACCTAGGTTACAACTACGGTAAAAATGAAGTAACAAATATTATCGACCCACCAGCAGAGCTGCAAGGTGCTGGGTTTGATCAAGACAACTTGTTCTCAGGCACTGAGCTACGTCGTTTTGAAGTAAGCACACCGCGTAATAAGTACAACTTAAGCGCAACATGGACTAACGACGACATACGTACCACGCTTAGAACAACACGTTACGGTGAAACTCAAGATCCATCATCAACGGCAGAGCTAAATGAAGTACTAAAACCAAAATGGATCACTGATTTAGACGTAGCTTATGCACTTACCAATAACGTATCGTTAAGCTTGGGAGCGAATAACATTTTTGATATTTACCCAGACGCAACACGCGAAAATGTTGACGAAGTAAGCACTTTCTCACGCTTGTTCGCATACTCAAGCTTTTCACCGTATGGATTTAACGGACGCTACGTGTACGGCAAAATAGAAATGAAGTTTTAATAAGCACAGCTTAAAGTAACCAAACACACAAAAGCCACCGATTAGGTGGCTTTTTAATGCGAGTTACTATTAAATCTATTACTAAATCTATTATTAAATCTATTATTAGATTTTAGTTAACCAGCCGTGCTTGTCTTCACTTTTACCCCATTGAATATCGTTCAATGCTTGGCGAAGGCGCGCAGTAGTTGGGCCTGGCTCGCCAGTACCTACTTTGTATTCTTTATCGTTATGAATAAACGTACCCACAGCAGTTAGTACAGCTGCAGTGCCCGAAAGCGCCGCTTCAGTACCAGGTTTAGCAGCACGCTCTAGTAGCTCAGTAACGCTAAAGTTACGCTCGCTTACCGTCATACCTAAATCTTTTGCAATGGTTAAAATACTATTACGCGTTACACCATGTAAAAACGTGCTATCAAGCGCTTTAGTAATAATTTCGTTGCCATCAATAAGTATAAAGTTAGCAGCACCGGTTTCTTGTACGTCGCCACCTGGGCAAAATAAAATTTGATCTGCTTGATACTTAGTTCGTGCAGCACTAATAGGTGCTAAAGCACTGGCGTAGTTACCACCACTTTTTACCATTCCCATGTGCGGGGCGCAGCGCATGCCATCTTCTTCAAGCAGTACACGCAGTGCAGTTGCACCACCGGCAAAGTAATCTCCTACTGGCGATAGTAACGTGTACAAAAGCGAGCTCATTGATGGCGCTGCCGCTTTACCAATTGCAGCCTCAGTTCCAATGTGCGTTGGACGAATATACATAGAGCCCGGCGGTAATGGCGTTTCATCTGCGTATTCGCGCATAATATCGATAATCATCGTTTTTAGCATATCGCTGTCAAAACTCGGTAAGCTTAATAGCGCTGAGCTTTGTTGCATGCGTGCAATATTTGCATCCATTCTAAAAAGATAAACAGAACCATCTTCATGGCGAAAGGCTTTTAAGCCTTCAAAACATGTACTTGAATAATGAAGAACGTGCGCACCAGCATGAAGTTCAAGTTTATCGGAAGGGACAATTGAGCTTTCGCTCCATTTATTATCAGAAAAACGAGCTTGAATCATCTGCGGCATAAACACGGTACCAAATGCGGCCATTTTAATCTCTCTTGTGTGGTCTATTTCCCTCCATTGTATGACAATCACACGCTATTTAACCATAGCTAAAGTAAGGCTTTTTTAATTAACTATGAGAATTTTTTGCAAGTGCTGTTTACTAATCAACCGCTTTGGGTGCTATAAACAAAAAAATCGGCTAATACAGTTGCACTAGCCGATTCTTAAAGGTAAATAATTTACTTGAACGAATATCTAATAATACGTTTTAACACCGAGGTATACTGTTTAAAAAAGCTACCTGTATGGTAATCAATACCGTGTTTTTTCAAAACGGCTTGTACTTGAGGTGCAACTTCTTGATAGCGCGAAGACGGCATATCAGGAAATAAGTGATGCTCTATTTGGCAGCTCAAATGCCCCGTTAAAACATGAAACCAATGCGACCCTTTAATATTTGACGAGCCCAGTACTTGGCGGTAATACCACTGTCCTTGCGTTTCGTTTACGCAGTCTTCTTGTTTAAAGGTTTGCGTTTCTTCAGTAAAGTGACCACAAAATATTATGGTTGATGTCCATAAATTACGGATTAAGTTTGCCACTAAATTACCCGCTAACACCCATAAAAATAAAGGCCCTGCAAGTAACGGAAATATCGCATAATCTTTAATTAACTGGCGAGCGCCTTTACTAAAAAAGCGCTGCTTTAATGTAGAGTGTGATACAAGCCCTTCGCGGTTTTCTTTCTTTTTACCAATAAAAACACGCTCTGCAGCTAACTCGTGATACGACACGCCCCACTGAAATAGCACACTTAAATTAATATATGTAAAAAACTGCCATACATTTTTAAAGCGCCATTTAAAATCATCGCTTAAACGCAACAAGCCATAACCAAAGTCTCTGTCTTTACCAATAATATTAGTATACGTATGGTGTTCAAAGTTATGAACGCGGTGCCAACTTTGTCCATCGCACGCTATGTCCCACTCATAATGTTGTGAGTTAAGTTGCTTGTCGTTCATCCAATCGTATTGACCATGCATTACATTGTGGCCAATTTCCATATTGTCTAAAATTTTAGCAAGCGCTAATAGCAGCACGCCTGCAACCCACAATAGTGGCTGAATAAAACCAAGCATAAGCAAAATTCGCCCGCTCCATTCACACACTCGCTGTTTGCGCACAACAGAGCGAATATAGTCAGCATCTTGTTGGCCAACTTTGCCAAGGGTGTCCATTTTAATGGCATCTAGCTCGCTTGCGAGCATGTCGTAGTTAATGTTTTTCATAATTGTAACTCCAAATCACTAACAGGTTGGCTTACGCAAAGTTGTATTAATTGCTCGCCGTTGTCACTCAATTCACCTGTTTTTAAATTACGTACCACGCCTGACTTTTTAATACATTGGCATTGATGGCAAATACCAATACCGCAACCGCGTTTAACGGGGAGCTTTTTTTCTTCAAACTGAGTCAGTAAAACATCGTTGCCCGATACAACATGGGCACTGGCGTTAATTTTTACATTAAATTGGCTGTCGTCGTTTAAGGTAGGCAGCGCTAAACCAAATGCTTCTTGGTAGTAATTTAGCTTATGCGTTTTAGCAAAATCGCTCACCGTTTGCATAAATGCAGCAGGGCCACAGCAGTAAATGTCTGGGTTTTCCCACGGCTTAATATTGCTGGTTATATCGCTTGATTGCTCGCGCGTTAATAATAAAAACGAAAAATGCTCAAATTGCGCTGCCAACTCACTTAGCTCATCAACACATTGATGCTCAGTGGCTTTTGCGTAATACACTAACGACACTTTTTGCGTAGTTTGGCCTAAGTAATCATCAAGCATAGCCAGCATAGGTGTTATACCCGAGCCGCCTGCAATAAAAGTGGCTGGCGTGTGTGTGTTTTTAAACACAAAGTCGCCGCTTGGCGCAGAAATATTGCACCACAACCCCGCTTTTAATGCACTGCTGAGTAAGCCTGTAAAGCGCCCTTGCGCATTTGTTTTGATTAGTAAGCGCACCAAACCTGTATTTTTAAATTGCTTAGCGCTTGAGGCCACGGTAAAAACGCGTGTTAATAATCGCCCATTAATTTCAACCGTTAAACTTATATGCTGCCCTGACGTATGCGCCTGCCATTGTTTGCTTGGCTTAAGTTGTACACTTAAAAAACCGCCATCAAGCACAGCGGTACTAACTACTTGCGCTCTAAACTGCCCTGCACGCCACGCAGGTTTAAACACCTGCATTACGGGCTCTATGTAGCCTGCAAAACTTTGATGGTGTAAAAACCATTTTGAAAATTGGTTTAATACTTGAGTCATCATGATTAAATCTCTATCAAATCTTAATTGCTTTGAACTTACACGTGTACGCCCAAACTTCAGCGCACAAGTGTACGCTCAAATTTCAAGTTTTCAACCCCAATAGAGTAATTATTCAATTTTTTTATTAGCGCTAATTGCTAAAACAATTTCCTGTGAAGAGGTAATTTTATAAATAGAAGTGTGTGTTTTTCATTCAACTCAACACTTAACAAATTTATTTATGCCATGATAAGGTTATGTAAGATTGGATTAATTTTGGAAGCCATAATGATAAATTTAATGTCACATAACACACTCCCTAAACTAATAAGTGCAGGCTTAGCCGTTGCTATGTTTGCTACTAACGCCCCCGCAAATGCAAAAAGCGATTACGTAAAAAACTATAAACAGCTCGATACTTTATCGCTTAGCGTTAACGCAGTAACAGCGGCAGAAGGTGTAGTTATACCTTGGGCTATTGAACCTTTAGTTAACGGTGACTTATTAATATCTGAGCGCAGCGGAACGTTATTTTTATTGCCTAAAAATACCACTACATTAACTAAAGTGAAGGGCCTACCAAACATTGATGCAAATGGCCAAGGCGGATTGCTTGATTTATCACTACACACCGACAGTAAACAAAACCAATGGCTGTATTTTAGTTACGCAAGTAGTGAAGGCAAAGGAAGCGGAAGTAACACCGCCTTAATGCGCGCCAAGCTAAATAGCGATCATACGCAGTTGTCTGATCAGCAATTGCTATACAAAGGCGAGCATAATAGTACCAAAGGCCAGCACTACGGCAGCCGTATTGTGTTTGATAATGAAGGTTATGTTTATTTTTCAATTGGCGATCGCGGCTCGCGCGACATAAACCCGCAAGATCTCACTCGCGATGGCGGTAAAATTTATCGCTTACACGATGATGGCCGTATCCCAAGCGACAATCCGTTTGTTAAACAAAAAGATGCAAAACATGCGGCATGGTCTTATGGGCACCGTAATCCACAAGGCATGTGGTTTAATAATCAAAACAATATTTTATGGTCTCACGAGCACGGACCACGCGGCGGCGATGAACTTAATATTATAAAAAAAGGCGCTAACTACGGATGGCCTTTAGTAAGTTATGGCGTTAACTACAGTGGTACCAAGTTTACCGACCTTAAAGAAAAAGACGGCATGCAATCGCCTGTATTACATTGGACCCCTTCAATTGCCCCCTCCGATATGTTGTATGTAACGAGTGATAAATACCCAAAGCTTAAAGGTAAGCTATTACTAGCATCAATGAAATTTGCATTCATTAGCGCACTAGAACTCTCAAAGGGCAAGGTTGTTAAGCAATATAAAATACTCGATGGAATTGGCAGAGTACGCAGCCTAGCCCAAGGCAGCGATGGTTTTATTTATTTAGGTATTGATGGACAAGGTATTAAACGCCTAGAGCCAGAAACGTAAGCACTAGAACCAGAACTAGCACACAGTACGTTAATAACTACACCGTGTTTACTTTGCGCTTTTAAAGCGCAAAGTAAACATTTTCACCAAACAAAGAACTATTAAGCCAATTAATGCGTACACTAAATACATATAATTTAATAAATTAAGAGAATAATAATGTTTTCATTTTTAAAGCCTGACCCAATAAAAAAACTGCGTAAAGAATACGACGTAAAACTAGAGCAAGGCATGCAGGCACAAAGAAAAGGCGACATTAAAAGCTTTGCAATGTTAAGTGCAGAAGCCGAAAAAATCTGGAGTGAAATAGAAACTCTAGAGGCTAAAAAAGCCAAGTGAGTAAATATGCTAAACGAGGCTCTACTATAAAAGCACAGAGCTTCGTTTAGTAAATAAATCGTAAATTCGTATAGCCCCTACTTATACAGGTTTAGTATTTTTTAATTACTGCCAAGTAAAAGTAGTCATTAAATATCACCCTACCATTACTTTAAAACTTCAGATAAACAGCCAAATCTCACTTCATAAAACAAAATAAATCACTGTGGGTCTAAACTGTTTTATATATTGTCTCATAATATTATTAAAAGTCGTTTTGAGATTTGACAACAAAGCTTATTTTACAACTCGTATAAACAACTGTTTACAATAGCGTTTTTAAGTGGAATTATTAGATAATGTAATGCAAGCTATTTTGGGGAATTATAAACCCTAAAGTAAAATTTAATAAAGTTTTATGCCGCAAAGGAGTGTTCATTGAGCATCGAAATTATTTCCACGAACTGTCTAACAAAGTCTATAGAATGTGAACAGGTAACAGAACGCAATTTATTAAAAATAAAAATCCCTAAAGCTCGTGCCTTTAAATATATCACTTTAAATGAAGGAATTGCTCAGTTCGCTGTAGAGCGTAATATTAACTTTCTTGATTATCGGTTTATTGAAGGTTATGAAGCTATTTGGTCACAAGAGCATGATGTTATTGAATGTGAGATAGAACTACCACAAAGAGGCTTTGTTTTTGATCGAATTTTTCGCAGCAATAAAGATGTTTCTGAAGCTGGGAAACTAATTATTGATACACACCTTACGAATGTAAAGGTCGAACTATCTGAAGTATCATATGAGTTTCACCTCCTAGATATATATAAAGATACAGCTCGTTCTCGACCAATGATGGATATTGAACGGTTTGATAGAAGAAAAAACTGGGCTACTTCTCTAAAGATTACAGGGGTGAATGTTACTAGCCATGACAAAGCAAAAGAAATAATAGAGACTATTTTTGCATCAATATGCTTCCAGTTTGACTGCAAAACAAATCTCCCATTAATGCTTGCGGTAGAGCGAAGTTTTTCAAGCGTTAAAACTGATAACTCAGCCACGGAAAACCTAGAGTTAACTGCAGTTAATCAGAAGTATGATACCGAAGCATTGTCATTATATTGGTATGCACAATCTTCTATTGGCATGCCACTGTTACAGTATTTAGCTTTATACCAAGTCATTGAATTTTACTATCCAATATATTCTGAGTTGGCTGCTCAAAAGAAAGTTGCCAATACTCTTAAAGACCCTTGCTTCAATTCTCATAATGAAAAAGATATAGCTAGAATTTTTAATATAGTTAAGTCTGCTTCATCTGCTCGGTCAGAACTTTCTCAACTGGAGTCTACCTTCAGGGAATGCATCGATGTAAGTTTGCTTCGAGACTGGCTAAAGTCTGAAAATAACAGAGAGGAATATTTTCGGTCAAAAAATGCAGTTAAACTTTCTGAATATCAAGTAAATTCCAATGCAGACGATGGTGATTTATTAAAGCAGGTATGGCAAAGGTTTTATAATATAAGATGTCGAATAGTACATACAAAAGGAGCAGAGGGAGAGTTAGATGTACTTCACCCTCAAAGTAAAGAAGTTAAAAATTTGGGTTATGATATTGAACTGGCTAATTTCTTAGCACATCGAGTACTTATCTCATCTAGTAAACCAATCAATGCGGCATAACAAGCCATTGAAATGGGATTTTGGTTTTCCCCCAATTTAGTGAACACCTCCTCTTAACATCGAGGAGGAAAAAGTAGAAATACGCTGCTATTTCCCATACACATTCTCAGGATTTATTTGCATTAGCAGTGCGGGGTTATCTATCGGTTTGAACCCGTATTGCGCATAAAGACCATGCGCATCAGAAGTCGCTAATAAAAAGCGCCTGAGCCCTTGCAGCTCAGGGTGCTCTACTATTGTTTTAATAAGTAACTTACTCAGCCCATTACCTTGCAAGTGCGGAGTAATAAATACATCGGCTAAATAGGCAAAGGTTGCTTTATCGGTCACTACTCGGGCAAAGCCAACTTGTTCGTTATGAGCGCTGTAAACACCAAAGCACATTGAGTTATCAATAGCTGATTGCATCACGCTTTTAGGAATGCCTTTGGCCCAATAGCTATTAGCAATAAAGTTATAAATAACGTTAAAGTTAAGTTTACTTTTGTCTGTGCTGATTGAGTAATCACTAATGTTTGCGGTCATAAGTTAATAGTCTTTTTTACCAATGTTTTTATAAACATTCTTATAGAAAGTCTTTAACGTTCCTATAGTCTATAAATAATTTTTAACGTTTTTAAGCTGTTTGTCGTGTACCTTTGAAAGTACTAATAGCGAGCAAATAGCCCCAAATAACGCCAGTCCCATATCTGATTGGGTATCCCACACGTAACCTTGCGTGCCTAAAAATGCTTCTGCGTTTTCGCCGCTTAATACTGCAACCCACCATTCTATTAATTCGTAAAACGCGCTAAATGCTAAACATACCGAAATAACAAAGGTGATTAACCAACCTTTGCCGTTTACTACTTTTTTGCGCAGTAAAATTTCGCGTGCTAGTAGTGCTGGTACAAAACCTTGAAAAAAGTGCCCTACCTTGTCGTAGTTATTACGCTCGCTACCAAATAGGTTATCGAAAAAAGGGACTTCGGCGTAGGTGTAATGCCCGCCAATCATCAGCACTATGCAATGCGCTAAAATAAATGTATATAAAATAGGGGTAAGTTTAAAATGGCTATAGGTACTTGCTAGCAGCACTAAACCAATAATTGCGGGGATAACTTCAAGCAGCCATGTAAATTGATCTTTTGGGTTAATACCAGACCAAATTAATACAATAAAAAACAGGCTCAACCATAAATACTTCATTTAGAATCCTTTTCTAAATTGATCAAATTTACGGCATTTTACGCCTTTGAAATAAACGACGCTACCTATAGTTTGTTTTTGCAGTAATGCGATTAAACAAAGTAGGAAAAAAGCGCTTAATTGTAGGCGCCCAACCACTCAAACCTTTGCCAATAATCACTTCGTCTTTTTTATTGCTAATGGCACGAATCATTTTTGAAGCAGCTACGCTTACATCCATCCCATTTTCTATCGATTCTTCTGGTTTATTTTGAGCTATGCCTTGCTCGTTTAGTGAGTTATGCGCAATTGCTGTTTTAATAGAGCCTGGGCAAATTGTTAAACAATGAATGTTATGTTGTGCTACTTCTGCTCGTAGGCAATCCATAAAACCAACCACCGCATATTTAGAACCCGAATAACCTGTTCTAAATTTTGACCCAACTTTACCCGCCACACTACTAATAGACACAATTGAGCCACTGCGCCTTGCCACCATAGTAGGCAATACAGCTTTAGTAAGTGCAATTGAGCCAAAGTAATTAACCTCCATTAATTGGCGGTACACGTTAAAGTCGTTTTCTAAAAATAAGCTACGCTGAGATACGCCGCCGTTATTAATTAAAATATCTATTACAGGAAGCTCGCTCATGTTTGCTGTTATTGTACTCAGTACATGCTCTGGCTGGGCTAAGTCCAGCGGCAAAACTAAGTGCCCTTCGCCTTTAAGCGTTGCTTTTAAATCGTTTAGTTTATCTACATTGCGCGCCGATAAAATAACGCGCGCGCCAAGCTCGGCAAATTGTATAGCAAGCTCTTTACCAATACCTGATGATGCGCCGGTGATCCACACGGTTTTATTATTATATTGCATGCGTTATCTGCCTTTTATTATTATTTATTAAGTTTTATTAAGGTACTTAGAAAAGTATTTTACGCCTTTGTAGGACCAGCTATCGCGTTTACTTCATCTTCTAATGTTTTGTAAAAACCCATTAAAAATAGTAGTTCAACAGTTACGTACAAAGGGCCAATAATTAAACCCATTAGGTCATCTACAAACGCTGGTTTTTTACCTTCGTAATAGTGCCCAATAAACTGCAGTACCCAACCAAATACAAACACACTTAGGCCAATACTCAACCAAGGCCAAAACGACATTGCCGCAATAGGCTGAGCACCAACAAGGAGTAAAGTGAATATCACGGCCATAATAAAGCCAAGCGAAAAGCTCAGCATAAAATAATAAACAACCGACGCTAATACAAAAAGTTGTGCGCCATCAATTACTACACTACCAAGGGGGATTTGAATACGCGCTAGTAAACACAACGCTGCAAATACAATGAGCGGAATACCAATAAAGTGCGTTAGTACATTACGTTTAGAACGATGATATAAACCATATTTACCAAGTTGCTGTTGAAGTGTTTTCATTGTTTTGCCTTTATTTTTATATATAAAACTTACTTTAGCAAAAGTAAGCATAGCAACAATGTCAGGTATCCGACATTTTGTAAATTAAACAAATGCAGAAATTATTTTACCCGGCTCATGCTCATCTTGCATATCCGTTCGCTCGCGCCCTTTTTGATACTCTTGCTCAAGCATTTTTTGAAGTTCCTCTATTTTATTAGCAATTGCGCTAGGGTCTGCGCCCTGACCTTGTAGCTCTTTAGTGAGCTCTTCTATTGTCGCTTTTAGCTCGTCTATTTTGTCTTTGTTTACACCTAAGCGCTGATAAACCAGCGCTTCTTGGGCACCTTCTAAAAACGTTTGATCTTTAGGCGTTGAGCTTATGCCTTTAACACCATTTGGTTTTTCATTAGGGAGGGTATTAGTTGCCGCAACTTCGCTTGAACCTGCCGCTTTATTTACTGTAGGAGAGTTATAATTACTATATTGATTTTTAAAGGTTATTGTAGTCATTAGGTCAAATCCATTGTTGCGTTACATTATCTGTAGCAATTTTGGTTCCAACTAAATAAAAAAGTCTCTATTTAAGCTTGTGTAGCACGCGCCTGTAACTTTTGTTTATCTAAAACAGTTATGCGTTGATACCCCAAACTAATGGCTTGTAGGCTAACAAGCTGTTGCAGTATTTGATTAATAGTTTGGCGCGTTAGGTAGGTCATATCAGCAAGTTGCTGCTGAGATAAAACAAGCGGTGTTAAGTGCTCAGTATGTTCGCTAAGCATTAAAAGTCGATTGCATACTTTTTGCTCAGCGCTTAGTAATGCGTGATCTTCCATTGAGGTAAACATTAGGCGTAACTTTTGTGCCAGCAATAAACCAAACTCTTGCCAATATTGTGGCTGCTTGTTTAATAGCTGTTCAAGCTCGCGTTGGGGCACGTAAAAAAGCACAACATCAGTTTGTGCATATACATCATGAGTGCGCAGGCCACCATCAAACAAGGTAACTTCGCCAAACCACAGTGATGAATCAATAAAGCTCAATACAGCTTCTTTGCCTTCGTTACTTACGCCACTAATACGCACCACGCCGCTAAGTACGGCATAAATTCCATCGTGCTTATCACCTCGCAAAAATAATGATTGCTGAGCCTTTAGTGAGAGCGTTTTGCCCTGCGTTAATAAAAAGCTTTTTAAATAAGCGCTACGGTTTTTAAACCAATGCCCTTGCTCTATAACGTTTTGCTGCTGTGGAGTCATTATTTACTGCATTTGCTTATTAAATGGCTGTTTTTCGATAACCAATTTTTTAGGGAAATTTAAATCGGTTGCTATAACAAAATCATCGTAAGGATCATTACCCGAAAACAGCTCAGTTATTAATGTATCGTTTTTATAAACATTAACGGTTACACCGCTGCCCATACCGCCTGAGTTAATAATATAGTAGTGATATTCGCCGTTACTAAAAAATAAAATACTCTCGCCAATACGCCCTACTTGCCTGTAGTAACTGCCAAATGGAGCATTCGGTGTTGCTTCTTTTTCAAGCCCTATGTCATTAACTCTACCAAATCGATAACTAAGCGATGAGTCATCTTTTGCAACACAAATAGAAAGCACTTTATCGGTAGGCTCTAACTTGTAGGCTGTATTTTCATCTGGGTTACGCACAACTTTATGCATTTTTGCGTTAATGTAGGCTGCTTCATTACTTTTACAATGTGTTGCTAGCATACCGACCACTAAAGCGGGTTCGTGTGTTTGAGCTGCTGAAGGCGTGTTTACTTTGAGATTAGAGGGTGAGTTACTTACATTATTATTTAGCTGAGGACTACCTTGAATTGCCATACTTTGGTCGTCACAACCAAACAATGCAAACAAGAAGAAAGAATAAAAGCTCGCTAAAAATTTAATGCGCATAATAAAATCCATCTATGAGAGAGCCTTTAAAATAGCGATAAAACTAGCGACTCGCAACACCTTATGCGCAATACTTTATAAGTTTATTTTTAAACCATCTTCTGCAAAAACTACGTTACTTTTTAGTGATTTAATTAACGATTTTTTAAACAACTACTGGTTTTTAATGACCGATACATAAACTGAGATAGAACCGCCGCTTGATGCGATTGCTTCAATTGCGTTGTACATAATCACTACATCGGCATTTTCGCTAAGTTAGCAAATGTACCTATTTTTTGTTGAGTGACCAACGGCCGATTTATTAATTTTAGCTAGTATTAAAAGCTGATTTAAACACCTTATAAAAATGTGTAAATAACTAAATTAATCAATAATTGGTTTTCTTATAATAAAATGTTGTTACAGCACTATTGCAAACGGCTTTTTATAACCAATTGTAATTTATGATTTAAATAAAATTAAATCCAAAAAACATACATTTTAAAAACAATTTAGTCTCATTTTATTAAAACAACAGTTGACCCTATTCAAAATATAAACTAGCATTTCTGGAAGCGCTTCCACAAATCCTAGTTAAACAGATTTTTCTGGAAGCGCTTCCACACATTTGACAATGTTTATAACTACACAATAACAGCCCCATACAAGCTGTTAATAATAATGATAAAAGCGCGAGGGAAACCGAATGTCCAACCATATTGTAAGAAAAACAAAGATAGCGACCAGCCTATCTCTGATTTTAGGTGCATCAATCTCTTTGCCTGTATATGCACAAGAAGCAAATACAGATGTTGAAGTAATCCAAGTTACTGGTTTTAAAAGCAGTATTAAAGAGTCGACTCGTTTAAAACGCGACGCCGCCGGTGTTGTAGATGCTATATCAGCTGAAGATATTGGTAAATTCCCAGATACCAACTTAGCCGAGTCGCTACAGCGTATTACGGGTGTGTCGATTGATCGCTCAAATGGTGAAGGCTCTAAAGTAACGGTTCGTGGTTTTGGCCCCGACTACAATATGGTAACCCTAAACGGGCGTACAATGCCGGCGGCATCTTTGCCTGCAGGCGGTGGTACACCCAGCTCTCGTGCATTTGATTTTGCAAACTTAGCGTCTGATAGCGTTAAATCGGTTGAAGTATATAAAACTGGTAAAGCAAGCATTGCATCAGGTGGTATTGGCGCAACAATTAATATTAATACCGCTCGCCCACTTGATAACCCAGGCTTTGTTTCAAGCATTGGCGTAAAAGCTTTACACGACTCAACAAACCGCGTTGGTGATGACATAACACCTGAGCTTTCGGGCTTAATTAGCTGGACCGACAGTGAAGCTAAATTTGGTGCCTCGTTAACTGCAAGCATGCAACAGCGCGATAGCTCATCAACAGGTGCGTTTGTAAATCAATGGAATACATCAGCTTTTGACGGCACAATCCCACAAGCTGCAGACGATATTGTTTTAACTAATGCACCCGCCGTTGGCCAGCTTTATTCAATGCCATCAGATTTGCGCTACACCATTGCCGACAGAGAACGTACTCGTACAAACGCGCAATTAACGCTGCAATACAGCCCTATTGACGATTTAACAGCCACGCTTGATTACACATATTCTAAGCAAGATTTATTCGAAGCCCGTGCTGAGCAATCAATTTGGATGGATAACTACAAAAGCGCGCTAACGTTTGACGATAACACGGTAAAAACCCCGATTTATTACCGAGAAGAACGTCGCGATCAGCAAACACGCGATTTAGGTTTAGCGTTTCAAGAGCTAAACCAAGTTAACCAAAACGATTCTATTGGTTTAAACGTTGAGTACTATTTCAACTCAGAATTAAGCTTTATGTTTGATGCGCACAATTCAAAAGCCACTAGCAAACCAGATGCACCTTACGGCAGCTGGGTAAACGCAGGCTTAGGCGCAAACGTAGTTAACGCACAAGAAGTTGATTTTAGCCGCGAGCTTCCATCAATGAGTATCGATTTTGATGATTGCCGCCGAGACAACCTAAATTGTAATAACACATTAGATGCCTCTGATGTGGGTACGTCTATTTTAGATTCTAACTTTGCTCGCCAAGAATCTGAAATCACAGAATTTAGAATCCATGGTAAATACGAAATTGAAAACGGGGCAATTGACTTTGGTATAGAGTCTCGCTCTATGGAAAGCCATTCACTGCAATCACTTACACGTAATACAATGGGTAACTGGGGTATAGAAAACCCAGGCGAACTACCTGATGGCTACCTAAACCCAACAAACTTTTTAGCTGAGTTTGACGACTACGATACATCGGGCTCGTTCAACCAAGGTTATACTGGCAGCGCATCTCAAATTGGTTACTGGGCAGGTGAAGAATACGGCTTTAACTTTGCAGCCGATGGCGCATTTGCAACTAACCGCACCATTGAAGAAGACATAACCGCTGCGTTTGTGCAATTTACTTACAACGGTTACATTGGCGATATGCCATACAACATTGTTATTGGCGCGCGGCAAGAGTCTACCGACATTACCTCAACGGCTAATATCGATTTACCTAACGCAGTAGCGTGGGAAGGTAATAACGACTTTAATGTTCGTTTTGGCTCGGCTAAAGAAGATTTCACGCTTAAATCTAGCTACGATCACTTTTTACCAAGCTTTGACTTTGACATAGAAGTAATCGAAAACGTGAAAGCGCGTTTTTCTTATAGCACGACAATTGCTCGCCCAACTTACGATAACTTAAGTTCAGCAGCTACTGTTGGTGTACCAGGTGCCCCTACTCTTTTAGCGGGTTCTTCACCGGCTACAGCGTCAACAGGTAACCCTGGTTTAGTGCCGCTTGAATCAGATAATATTGATGTATCGGCTGAGTGGTACTTTGCAGAAACAAGTTATGTGTCGGTAGGTTATTACACTAAAGACATTGAAAACTTTATTGGTTTAACACCAATGACGCAAAACTACTACGGATTACGCGATGCAACAGCGGGTCCTCGCGCACAAGCTGCCATTGCTGAGCTAGAATCTCGCGGACTTGCTCTAACCGATTCAAACTTATTTCAAATGGTTGCCGCAACAGAAAATGGCGTTGATTTTGACTCTATGACCTACGAAGAGTTTGAAGCCGCTTACGATGTAATTGCTAACAGCGATGACCCATTACTAGAATTTACAGCGCAAGTACCTACCAACAATAAAAATGCCACCATTGATGGTTTCGAAATTGCCTTTCAGCACTTTTTTGGTGAAAGCGGTTTTGGTGTGCAAGCAAACTACACCACAGTTAATGGCGACATAGACTTTGATGTAAACGCTGACCCTACTACAACACAATTTGCACTAGTGGGTTTAAGCGATACAGCTAACTTTATTGCAATGTACGAAAACGATGATTTTCAGGCACGTATTGCTTACAACTGGCGTGATAAGTTTTTAAATAGCGCAGCTCGATACGTAAATGAGCCAGGCTTTACTGAAGAATATTATCAAATCGACTTTAATGTTGCGTACAACTACAGCGAACAACTATCGTTTTTTGTTGAAGGCCTTAACATTACTGAGCAAAACAGCCGCGAACATGGCCGTACGTCAGCCCAATTGTGGAACTTACAACAGCTAGGTGCACGTTACAATATTGGTATGCGTTACAACTTCTAAAGGTAATACAAAGCAAAGCCGTTAGTTTTTACTAGCGGCTTTTTTGTATTTAAAACAGTATTAATGCTAGTTTAATTGTTATCAACTTTAGGGTGTTAACTCATGACCAAACCAATAACAAAAATAGTCGTTTTAGGTGGTGGCACTGCCGGCTGGCTAAGCGCAGGCTTATTAGCTGCCGAACACCCGCACCTTAATGTAACGTTAGTGGAGTCAGCAAACGTGCCTATATTGGGTGTGGGCGAAGGTACATGGCCGTCAATGCGCAACACGCTGCAGCGCATTGGCATTAAAGAAATTGATTTTATAACCCAGTGCGACGCATCATTTAAGCAAGGTTCTAAATTTATAAATTGGCGCAACCTCAGTGAGGGAGAAAACTACTACCACCCTTTTATGAATCCACAAGGCTATGAGCAAACCAATTTACACGCCAGCTGGCAACGTATTGCACCTGATCAAAAATTTGCCGACGTTGTTAATATGCAAAGCTTTGTATGCCAAGCAGCACTTGCACCAAAGCAATTACAAACACCCGAATATGCAGCGGTCACCAACTATGGCTATCATTTAGATGCGGGTAAATTTGCTGAGTTTTTAAAAAATCACTGTGTTAAAAATCTAAACGTTACACATATTATTGACGATGTAACCGAGGTTATTAACGACGAACATGGTTATATTGCTTCATTAAAAACAAATAATAATGGCGATATAACAGGTGATTTATTTATAGATTGCTCAGGCTCTCGTGCTCGTTTAATTGATGAGCATTTTAATAATGAGTTTATAGCGCAAGATCATATTTTATTTAATAACAGCGCTGTTGCGGCGCAAATACCTAATGCACACATCAATCAACCAATTGCCTCTGCTACGCTATCTACAGCGCAAAGTAACGGCTGGATTTGGGATATAGCCCTACCAACGCGCCGTGGTACAGGTTATGTATTTAGCAGTAAATATCAAAGTGATGAAAGCGCAACAAATACTCTAAAAAGCTACATAGCTAAAACTACCAGTGAGCAACAAGCTGAGCAACTTAACTACCGCGTATTAAAATTCAGCCCTGGTTACAGGCAAAAATTTTGGATTAAAAACTGTGTTGCCGTGGGTATGTCTGCTGGCTTTTTAGAGCCGCTTGAAGCGTCAGCTCTTGCTATGGTTGAGCTTTCAATTAGCATGATAAGCGAGCAACTCCCGCAAAACCGCACCCACATGAGCCAGCTTGAAACGCGTTTTAATGAGCGTTTTAGCACTCGTTGGCAGCGCGTTATTGAGTTTTTAAAACTTCATTATGTGCTAAGCGAGCGCGACGACACTCCTTATTGGCAAGATATTAGTAATTTAAATACCGCGCCCGAGCGCCTGCAAAACTTACTTAAACTTTGGCAATTTCAACCCCCTAGCCGCTTTGATTTTATTGAAAACGAAGAAGTGTTTTCATCAAGTAGTTACCAATACGTTTTATATGGCATGGGCTTTGATACACAAACAGTATCTGCACAAAATACATTTAACGACCCACGCGCTGGGGATTACTATTATCAGCAAAATCGCGAAAAAATAGCGCAGTGCTTAAATGGACTGCCAAGTAATCGCGCGCTTTTAAATCATCTTTTATCAAATAATGGGCAGCCACATAATGACTAAAACAAACGCTGTTAAAAACGTAGTAATTGCTGGAGGCGGCACTGCAGGTTGGATGGCCGCAGCGGCACTTGCTAAACTAGTTGGTAACAATATAAACATAACCCTTGTTGAATCTGACGATATTGGCACTGTAGGTGTTGGCGAAGCAACAATTCCGCCTATTCGTACATTTCATAAATTGCTGGGTATAAACGAGCAAGCATTTATGAAAGCCACTCAAGCAAGCTTTAAATTAGGTATTAGCTTTGAAAACTGGGGCGATGAAAACACGCATTATATTCACTCATTTGGCGCAACGGGCAAAGAATGTTGGGCGGGTGAATTTCATCACTTTTGGCTGCAAGGTAAAGCACTTGGAATAAACAACCCATTTGGCGATTACTGCTACGAGCTGCAAGCGGCTAAAGCCGGTAAGTTTGCGTTTAATCAGCAAAACCCTATTAACTATGCCTACCATATGGATGCCACGCGTTACGCGCAGTTTTTACGTGAATTTTCAGAGCCATTAGGTGTAAAACGCATTGAAGGTAAAATACAAAAAGTAGTAAAAAACCCTAAAACGGGCCATATAGAATCATTGATTTTAAATAATGGCGAGCACATTAACGGCGACTTTTTTATTGATTGCACTGGCTTTAGAGGCTTATTAATAGAGCAAGCATTACATACTGGCTACGAAGACTGGTCGCATTTACTACCGTGTAATAGCGCCATTGCGGTGCAAACAAAATCAACCAGCGAGACCGTATTACCACTTACCCGATCTATTGCCCACAAAAGCGGCTGGCAATGGCGTATACCGCTGCAAAACCGTGTAGGCAACGGATTAGTTTATTGCAGCCAATATATGGATGACGAGCAAGCCAAAGCGCTCTTATTAAGTAACATTGAGGGCGAGGCGCTTACAGAGCCACGTATTATTAAATTTAAAACAGGGCGCCGCTTAAAAGGCTGGAATAAAAACTGCCTAGCGCTTGGCCTTGCCAGCGGTTTTGTAGAGCCACTTGAGTCCACCAGCATTCACTTAATTATGTCGGGTATTATTCGCTTTATGCGTTTATTTCCGTTTAATGGCATTACCAATCACGCCATTGACGAATACAACAAACAGCTTAAAAGCGAAATTGAAAATATTCGCGACTTTATTGTGCTGCACTACAAAGTAACTAATCGCGATGACAGTGAGTTTTGGCAGCATTGTAATGCCATGGAAGTGCCAAAAACACTTCAGCATAAAATTGATTTGTTTAAACAAACCGGCCGTGTATTTTTAGACGATGGCGACATTTTTAGAGTCGACTCGTGGGTGCAAGTTATGCTTGGTCAGGGTATTGAGCCTAATCAACATCATTTAATAGCCAGCATGATGAGCGATGAAGAACTCACCCGTTTTTTACACGGTATTAAGCAACAAATAGAGCAGCGCGTCAGCCAATTACCATCTCATCATGAGTTTTTAAAGCAGTATTGCCCAGCATAAATATCCTCTTTAAAAAAAGCCCTTATTACTAAGGGCTTTGAGACAACACACAATAAACTTAACTTATAAGCACTCTACTACTCACACTTTATTTTTGCTGTTTCAGCGCCTTGTGGTTCAAAGCTAATATCTGCAACTGAAACGTTAAGCTCGCCTGCCGTTTTAATAATAAAAGGGCTGGTTACTCTGGCAAAATCAACACCCTTTTTAGCAAAACACGTTAAATCTATGCTCATGGTTTGCCATGTATTTAAATCAGCATTTTCAAGATCACGGGTAATATCAAGCTCGCCACCACAGCCTTGTTCGCATTTCATTGCAAGGTATGTCTGTGAGCTAGGTATTTGGTTTACTTTATAGCTAAAGCTAAGGGCCGAATTTGCTTCAATGTAGGCCACTTTGTCTTCGGTAAAGTTGCTATTAATTTCGATGTAGCTGGCTGCAGTGCCATCAAAATTAAATTGCATCGCATCTTCTTGAATCGCTTTGTCTTCAGTGCGATAAGTAATGCCGCCAAGCTTTACACTGTTACTTGCTACTTGGTGCTGCTCGCTGTTTGAATTTAAAAACAAACGCCACGGTGTTTTAAAGCTGCCATTAAATATAGATAAGGACGCAAGGTTACTAACATCAACACCTGAGTCTTCATTTAGATTATTGGCACGCGTACTTTCATCTTTATACGTTAAGCCAAAGCCATAGGGTAATAATGGCGAGTAATCAGCATCCCCCTTATTTACTGCGGTTTGTAGTGGCGATTTAGGCCACGAGAACGACAACTTACCTTTAAAGTCGTATTGTACCTGCCCACTTTCATCCGCTAATAATACATCTGCAATGCCTTGTCCTTCAGTGCCAGGAAGCCATGCTGCTACAAATGCATCTGACGCGTTTAGCTCGCTGTTAACCCACATTGGTCTGCCCGATATAAACACCGACACCACCGCAATACCTTGCTGCTTTAATGTTTTTAATATTTTAAGAGAGCGTTTATTGTTACGTTCAAACTCAAGGTTGTCTTTATCGCCATGTCCCTCTGCGTATGGTTCTTCACCAAATACAACAATGGCTACATCGGGTTTGGTATTAAACTCACCCGTTGGGCTTAAAATAGCGTTACCGCCAGCGGCATCTATTTGCGTTTTTAGCCCCGCATAAATAGACGTTGCCCCAGGAAAATCTGCATTTTGATTATTAGTTCCCTGCCATGTAATACTCCAACCGCCCGATTGCTTGCCTATGTTATCGGCCGCATCGCCTGCTATAAGTATGTTGCTTGATGGGTTAAGCGGTAATAAATGGTTGTTGTTTTTAAGCAGTACTAGCGACTCTTGTACCGCTTGGCGGGCAATATCGCGATGTGCTGGCGCACCTATTAGTTTTAATTTACCTGAATATTTTCGATTTGCAGGGCTTGGCTTATCAAATAAACCCGCACGTAATTTAACGCGTAAAATACGTGCTACGGCGTCATCTATTCGCGCCATTGTTATTGTGCCCGCTTTTACTTGTTTAATTGTATTTTCATAAAGTGGCTTCCAAGCACCCGTTGGCACCATAAAAATATCAAGCCCCGCATTAACAGCCTGTGGGCAACTTTCATTTGTACAGCCTGCAACTTGTCCGTGTCCGTTCCAATCTCCTACAACAAAGCCATCAAAACCCATTTTTGTTTTTAATACATCGGTAAGTAAGTATTTGTTGCCGTGATTTTTTTTACCATTCCAGCTATTAAACGATGCCATAACCGACTGACTACCTGCGGTTAAGCCACCTATATAACCTTGCGCATGAATGTTATATAACACCTCTTCGCTATCAATGTTATCGCCTTGATCGTCACCATCTACTGTGCCGCCATCGCCTAAAAAGTGCTTAACGGTACTAATTACGCGTTTGTCACTTAAAAAGTCTTCATCGGCTCTGCCTTGCAATCCGTTTACAATTGCGGCTGAATACTCACGTACAATTGCAGGGTCTTCTGAGTAGCCTTCGTACGTTCTGCCCCATCGGTCGTCGCGCACCACCGCAACAGTCGGTGCAAACACCCAATCTATGCCTGTTGCCATTACCTCTATTGCAGTAGCTGCTGCAATGCGCTCAATTAATGCGGGGTTATTAGCAGCACCTAAACCAATATTGTGCGGAAATAACGTCGCCCCAATCACATTATTATGGCCATGTACTGCATCAGTGCCCCACATGGTTGGAATTTTACTGCCATCAATTGAGTCATCAACCGAGGCTTGGTACATGCTCTCAGCAAGTGTTATCCAATCTGCAGGCGTTGCATGCTTATTGGCATTTGGGAACGAGCCACCGCCATTTAAATACGAACCAAAACCGTATTTGCGCATGTCTGAAGCGGTTATATCGCGAATTTCAGGTTGGATCATTTGCGCTACTTTTTGTTCAAGCGTCATTGTTTTTAAATACTGTGCAATCGTATTTTCAATTTCAGGCGTTTTCACTACCTTACTTTTAAGCGTTGGCCAAAGTGATAAATCACCTTGCTCATGCTCAGCCTTTTTGGCTACGGCGCCTTGGCTATTATTAGCGTTAACCTCTTGTTTATTACACGCACTTAAAACGCATAATCCGCCTATTAAAATGGGGAGCATGTGTAACCTGTTAGTGTTTAAGCTTTTTTTCATTTTTATAGCCCTGTGTTGTGTCAGTGTGATTTTGTGAGCGCCTATTTGTTATTTAAATTTAACTATTGACCTGTTTAACAATAGCCACTAACCTAAATATGGAAGCGCTTCCTTAAAGTTATTAAATACCATACTTAGTGATTAATCAAATTAAATATGGAAGCGCTTCCAATAATGAATTTAATATACGCTCTATACAAAGCAAACTTTACCAAAAAAGAAGCAGAGGTTTTCTCTTAATGAAACAATTATCTTTACCTAGTGGCTCACCACTTTTAGCCAAAAATTTTACTTATGGTGTAGCTACGGCCTCATTTCAAATTGAAGGCGGCGCAGCTGATCGCTTGCCATGTATTTGGGATACCTTTTGCAGTAAAGAAGGCAAAATAGTCGATAATTCAAATGGCGATGTAGCTTGCGAACACTACACTCGCTGGAAAGACGATATAAACTTAATTGAATCATTAGGTGTAGACGCTTACAGACTTTCTATTTCGTGGCCGCGTGTAATGACTAAAAGCGGTCACTTAAACCCGACAGGCGTTAAGTTTTATACCGACATTTTAGATGAATTAAAACGCCGTAACATTAAAGCTTTTGTAACGCTGTACCACTGGGATTTACCACAACATATTGAAGACGAAGGTGGCTGGCTTAACCGTAACACCGCTTACGAATTTGCGCATTACACAGATTTAATTACAAAAGCATTTGGTGACCGCGTACACTCTTACGCCACCTTAAACGAGCCTTTTTGCAGCTCTTACTTAGGCTACGAAATTGGCGTACATGCTCCTGGCATAGTAGGTCGCGAATTTGGTCGTAAAGCCGCGCACCACTTATTACTGGGTCACGGTTTGGCTATGCAAGTACTTGCTAAAAATAGCCCAAATACACTAAACGGTATTGTACTTAACTTTACGCCTTGTTACTCAGTTACCCAAAGTGAAGACGATTTAAAAGCCACTGCATTTGCTGATGACTATATAAACCAATGGTACATGCAGCCTGTAATGCAAGGTAAATACCCTGATATTATTAAGCAATTACCTAAAGCCCACCGCCCAGATATTTTAGATGGCGACATGGAAATAATTGCTCAACCGCTAGATTACCTAGGGGTTAACTTTTATACCCGCATGCATTATCAAGCAAGCAATACCGACTTTTACCATGAGCTGCCACATAAAGCGCCAATGACCGATATAGGCTGGGAAATTTATCCTAAAGCGCTTACAGAATTACTTGTATCGTTAAACAAAAAATACACCCTACCACCTATTTATATTACCGAAAACGGTGCAGCTATGGCTGACGAATTTACAGACGGTGAAGTGAGAGACAACGACCGTATTGAATATTACCACGAGCATTTAAATGCCCTGCATAACGCAACAGAGCAAGGCGTAAAAGTAGATGGTTACTTTGCGTGGAGCCTAATGGATAACTTTGAATGGGCTGAAGGATATTTAAAACGTTTTGGAATAGTACACGTAGACTACAACACACAAAAACGAACTGTTAAAGCCAGCGGTAAAGCGTACAGTAACCTAATAACTAGCCGATAATTTATCGGCTTATAACAAGAAGAACACACACTGTGAACAAACTCCCTTTATACGAAAAAGTCGGTTACGCCATGGGCGATGCCGGTGCTAACTTAGTATGGCGCGGCGCGCTTGCTTATTTAGCGGTGTTTTACACCGATACATTTGGCATATCGGCAGCCGCCGCTGCCATGTTGTTTTTGGTGGTAAGGCTGTCTGATGGCGTAACCGATATTATTATGGGTATGATTGCCGACAGAACGCAGTCGCGCTTTGGTAAATTTCGCCCGTGGATACTCTACTCGGCACCGTTTTTGGGCTTGTTTATGGTGTTGTGTTTTACTACACCCGACTTTAGCACCACCAATAAACTTATTTATGCTTACGTAACTTACATAGGTTTAACGCTTGCTTACACCGTAAGTAACGTGCCCTACTCGGCACTTATGGGCGTAATGACACCAGACGATACAGAGCGCACAAAGCTCTCTGGTTTTAGGTTTGCAGGTGCGTTTACGGGTGGCTTATTGGTTATGGGTTTTTTACCTGAGCTAGTGGCATTTTTTGGTGGCGGCGACAACGCCAAAGGCTATCAGCTTACTATGTACTTATTTGCCAGCTTACTTATTATTTTAATGATTATAACGTTTGCGACCACCAAAGAGCGTGTAACACCGCATGCCTCAAATGAAGGGAATTTAAAATCAGAGTTGTTTGATTTAACCAAAAGCCTGCCATTTATAATCCTACCTTTGCTTGCTACCACCCTGTTTTTTTATTACCGCGATTTATACAGCGGCGTATTTTTTGCCCTTGTTATGGCTGCAATGACATTCGTTATTAAAAAATTACTCAATAAAGATAAACAAAGCTTAACGGGATCACAGCGCGACATGGTTGATCTTCTGACCAACAAACCTTGGTTGGTGTTACTCGGCATTGGTTTTTTAACCATGATGTTTAATGGCATAAAATACGGTGTAATTGCGTACTACTTTAAGTATCACGTAGCCAATGAACTCATGGCTGGGCAATACTTTATTGCTTTGTTGGTTGTATCTATATTTGGCGCACTTGCCACAGGTAAACTGGCCGAAATTATGGGTAAACGAAACCTATTTATTGCTTCATTAATGCTAAGCGGCATACTCACTACTGCATTTTACTGGGTACCTAGTGATAACCTTATTGCTGTATTTACCTTTGGTTGCGCTGCTGAATTTTTTGCCGCGATGATGCCAACATTATTTTTTAGTATGCTTGGTGATTCAGCCGATTATTCAGAGTGGAAAAACAAACGCCGCGCTACAGGCCTTATTTATTCTGCGGGTACATTTGTGCAAAAAACCGGTGGTGGTTTTGCCGGTGCATTAGTATTGGTGGTACTTGCAGGCTACGGCTATAACGGTATGGATGAGCTAACAATTACACAAGCCCTACCTGGTATGCAGTTACTTATGAGCTGGATACCTGCCGCATTTGCTTTTTTAGGCGCCGCATTGATGCTTATTTATCCGCTAACCTCAGCGATGACGCAAAAAATAACAGAAGACTTAGCAATTAGACGCAGTAATGTGTAAATTAACTTTTAATGACCCTTCGCACTTTATATTTTTTATAAAGTGCGAGTAAAAATACATATAAGCTAGGACATCAATGGCGACAATTTATCAAGTATCAGAAATGGCAGGTGTGTCTTTATCAACTGTTTCAAGGGTACTTAACGACAACGACTACGTAAGCAAAAAAACTAAAAAAAAGGTATTAGAAGCAATGAAAGAGCTAGGCTATCAGCCAAGTTCTATTGCTCGCTCTTTGGCGTCTAGCACTACAAACAGCGTCGGTATTTTAGTTTCTGAGTTGGATGGTCCGTTTTTTGGTCAAATGATGTCAGCCATTGAAGAGCACCTTCGTATTGCGGGTAAACACGTTATTATTACCCCTGGGCACAGTGACGAGAAAAAAGAAAAAAGCGGCTTTGAGTTTTTAATAGGCCGTAATTGCGACGCTATTATTGCCCACGTAGAAGCGGTATCAAACGAGTACCTAATTGAGTTAAGTAAAGGCAAAACCCCTATTTACTTAATGAGCCGCTACGTTAAAGAAATTGAAGAAAACTGCATTAGCCTCGACAACGTAATGGGCGGCTACTTAGCCACTAAAGCCATGATCAACAAAGGCCATAAAAACATTGCGTACATAGCAGGCCCGCAGTTTAAAGAAGACGCGTCAAATCGTTTAAAAGGCCACAAAAAAGCCCTCGCAGAATACAACCTAACCTTTGACGAAAACTTATTTTACATAGGCGACTTTAAAGAAACCGGCGGCAGCGACGGCTTAAGGCATTTTATTCAAAATAAAGCGCAAATAACCGCCCTTGTATGTGCCAATGACGAAATGGCATCGGGTGCTATGAAATACGCCCGCGAACACGGTTTTAACCTGCCAAAAGATTTAGCCATTATTGGGTTCGATAACGTAATTTTTACCAATTATCTCTACCCAACACTGACTACTATAGATAACCCAGTTCCCGAAATGGGCCGAGCTGCGGCTAACTTAGTGCTTAAAGACATTTACAAAAAAAGCGGCATAACAGTAAAGCACGTGTTTCAGCCAAAGCTTATTTTAAGAGACTCTACACCGGATATTAATTAACTTTAAATCTAAGTTATGTAACTCATTACGTACCCACTGCGTATCTAAATATTGCTCTACGTATTGCTCTACGTATTGCTCTACGTGCTGCTGCGAAAACTTTAAAAAGTGACGTGCAGCATGCGATATGTGCCTATCTGCTTGCATTACAAAAAACTCTATTCAGACATAAATGCTCACAAATATAAAACAATATCTACATAAAAACACTACAATAAAAAGCATAATAGATCCGATAATTTACCAAAAAGATCGTTTTAAATTTATTTATATTATTTAATAAAATATCACTTTACTTATTTTTAATTTGGCTCTAAATTCGCGCAAATTTTATTATTAAAGTAACCTCTCAAACTTTAAAACAGTGGTTATTTACCTTGATGAGTCGATAAACACACATGGCCGAATCAGCCGCCACAAGCACCTCTAATAACCCTTTAGCACCCGTTATCGGGCTGTCATTTTTTGCTATCGCATCCGGCTTTTTAATGAGCCTTATTCCGCTGTCGTTACCCGCATTTAAACTCGATGAAAACCTAGCGCCTTGGCTTGCGAGCATTTTTTACTTTGGCTTACTTATTGGCGCCACCACAATAGAGCGCATTGTGGTAAAAACGGGTCATCGCTTCGCATTTATATTATTTTTAAGCCTATTAATAGCAAGCGTGCTTGCACAACTTGCACTGCCAAATACCGTTAACTGGTTAATTGCACGATTTGTAGCTGGTGTTGCTGTTGCCGGTGTGTTTGTCGTTGTTGAGTCTTGGTTATTAATGACCAACACAGCAAAGTCGCGTGCTAAACGTTTGGGTTTATACATGACCTCACTTTATGGGGGCAGCGCGGTTGGTCAACTTGCTATAGGGCCGCTTGGCACCGAAGGTTCAACGCCTTATTTATTTGTAGCCTCGTTATTATTTTTAGCTATTTTAGCCCCTTTATTAATAACCAAAGGTCAGCCCGAAAAACAGCACCTTGAAAAACTACCACTAAAAGAAATAAAAACATTAAGCCACCCAGCTATGCTCGGATGCTTAGCATCGGGCTTATTACTGGGCCCTATTTACGGCTTAATGCCGGTGTATATTGCAGCACAAGCTGATCAAGCTCAGTACACAGGAACACTTATGGCGGTTATTATCTTAGGCGGCATGGTCGTGCAGCCGCTTGTGAGTTACTTATCTACTCGGCTTGAAAAAAGCTTATTAATGGGTATGTTTTGTTTAGTAGGCGCAGCCGGTGCTGTGGGTATACTACAAGCAAACACTTTAGCAGGATTAATAGTAAGCTACTTAATACTAGGCGCATGCAGCTTTGCACTTTACCCGATTGCTATAACACTTGCGTGCGACTCATTACCAATGGCAAAAATAGTATCTGCAACTGAGGTAATGCTTTTGAGTTACAGTATTGGGTCGGTATTTGGCCCTATGCTTGCTGCAAATTTATCTGATGCACCCAACGGTATTGTGTTTTATTTAGCAGGCTGTTTAATCACTACCTGTATTTATATGTTTATTAAAAGCATTAAAAATATTCGCGCGGGTAAAACCCCAGTTGCAGGCTAATTTTTAGCTTAAATACACGCTTGCTTATTAACTAATTCTAGCTGTTAAACATCTTGATTTAACAGCTAAAACTATTATTTAGCAGTGAGTTTTTTATGTGGGCTCAAAAAAAACATCTTTTTCCACCCTTGGTTTTGCGTTGTAAAAAGCCACGGCATGGGCACTAACGATAAAATAGAATAATGCACATGAGGCTGTTTTCCTGCGGCATTTCCGGTATCGCCCAGTAAGCCAATTTGACTGTTTATGCTTACTACATCACCTGTACTTACCGAGTAGTTATTTAAATGTGCAAAATAATGCACGCGCCATTTAGGCCCAAGCACCGCAACCACCTTACCACCACGAGTTAACTCACCTGCAAATATAACAATACCGCTTGTTGAGGCAACTACGGGAGTATTTTTTGTGCCAAAAATATCAATTCCTTTGTGCACACCCGACCTACCCCAAGGCTCGTACCAAAACGTGTTATGGTTCCAATCTTTACTTGTGGCACCTTGTACCGGAATCATTATTTTTTCGGGAATTAGTAAGCCTATAATTAGTAAAGTAGCTATTCCAATTGAAATCCACTTAAGTACTTTCACTTTTCTATCCTTGATATTTAAATAACTTATACTGGTAAATTATTAGCCATAATAACTGAACTCATCATGAGTCGTATTTATGGTTTTATTTATGAAGTTTTATTTGAATGAAATACCCGACTAACATGTACTAAGCTGATCAATTTCAAAACAGGTTTTATAAGTAATTGAGCACTGCCCGCTATAAACAACCATGTGCCACTTTCTATTAGTGAGTCATTTAAAAAGAAAAAACTGCCAATTAAAAACCACACAGCAATCAAAAAATCGTTAAACGCTCCCAGCGCTTCATATCGTCGCTGGATGGTAATATGCTCTTGTCCTAAATCTAAAATAAACTGATTACTGGGGTCCATAAGTACTGCTCACTCTTTTATTTAATAATTTAAAAAGCTTGTTTTCACAAGCTAAGCCGCACCATACAATAACAAAATTTACGCAATAAAAAACGCTGGCCAATGCGAATCAGCCAACGTTTTTATTGTTTGTGCAATACTTAACTAATCGTTTATTTTTTCTCTTTTTCTAAACGCTTTTTAAGACTTAATGCAGCATCGGCGGCTAATAAACGCATAAATTCAGAGCCATTACTTTGCTCGCCTTGGCCTGCGCCTATTACAATTTCAGGCACTAAACGGCTATTACCTAGGCTTGTAAATAAAGCGGTTTGAATTTTAACTTCTGCTTTTAGCGTTTCATCAAATACATACTTTGGATCAAGTGCAGCAGACTTAGCTCTTAAACGAGCCTCAGCTAAAACGTCCATACCTAATGCTTCTAAACGTTGTTGCTTTAGAATCTCTTCTTGCTCTTTCGCAAGCTCCGCTTTTACAGCCACTCGTTGCTGCGCAGAAATAATGGCATTTGCCTTAATTCGTTCAGCATCAATTTGCTCTTTTATTTTTAGCTTTTCAGATTCAGCACGTTGCTTAGCAATTGCTTGTTCACCTAAAGCCACTTCAGTACGCGCTTGTTGCTCTGCTTTTTTAAGGTTTTGACGCGCTAGCGCTTCATCAGCAGCAGCCTGCTTTTGGGCTTCAAGGCGAGCATTTACTTTGCTTTCGTAGTCAATATCAATAATGCTGGCATCAACTACTGTAATACCGTAAGCGCCTAAAATGGGTGCGTTACGCAGTGTATTACCCTCATCATCCATTTTAATATTAATAGTGACACGTTGCTGTTTACTTAAATTACCTAAGTCGTCAGATTTATCGCGCTCACCTGTACTAATAATTTGCTCAGTAACAAAAATACCGTTGGTTAATTGATCTGCAAAATCTTGGCTTAATTGACCATTACCACCAGAGTAATGTTGCTCTACCGACATCATTCGCGCCGACGCTTTTACATTTTCGGTGGTTGCACGCATTAATAAATTAGATATTAATGTTTCTTGTGAACCAAACTCTTCGTGTATTTTAAGTAAACCACGTAGAGCACCCGACTCTGCTGCTGGTACATTGCCTGGTAATCTAAAACGAGAGACACCTCGTGCGCCACCTGTTGTGGTATCTAAAAATCGAATTGGTATTAGCGGTACAATTGCGCTTGCTGTTGCACCGGCATCGCCCGTAAAGTTAATCGAAATTACTTTTTTATAAGCAGATGTACTACCAAACGCTTTTAAGTAAGGGCCGGCTTGATTTATTACGGTTAAGTTACCTGTAAAAGCCGATTGATGTACTAAACGCTCATCTGCTTCATTCCACGAAACAACTTGCGATGTAAGGGTTGCTATCACTACCAATACAACAACAATTGATGACACTATAATTACATTACGACGACCAAATCGACTCATAAATGAGTCACTTTTTACTGCTGGGACTGCTTTTTCGCTATCCATTTTTATTACTCTCCATGTTTAATTTCTTTTTAACAAAGTAAATAATTTCCTGTTCACTCAAATGTGCGCAAAAGCTACCAGAGCGATGTAACTCAACAAATGTTGCAAGGATTTCTTCTTTACCTTTAGCTGTTTTATCTTGGTTTTCTTGTGTTTGATTTTTTTCTGTTAGTTGAGTGATTAGTTCATCAACTATCGTGTCTTTATCAAACAGTACGTTGTATTCCTTGGATTTTCTTACCCGACTTTTATGTACGTTGCTGTAAATTACATAAAGTGCAACGCATAAAATAATAACAAGTAAACTTAACCCTATAATATAAAAAATCATAAGCTCTACTTAAATTAGTTTAAATACTTAATGAGCAATAACAATTGTAAGCATTGCTTAACAAATGTTAACCCAGTAATTTTACAGTAAACCCGAGTAAAAAACAGATTAAAAATAAAGTTCATCAGGTATACAGTTATAAGCGCACATAAAAGTAAGCTTTTTCAAACAAAAAATGCCAGTCAGTTATTAACTGACTGGCACTAAGCTAATATTCATTAAAGTGCTTTTTACATTATTCGCATGGCCCCCAATCAACACCGTTTTCACCGCATTCATACAGCATTGTTCCATCTTCTCGGCGAGTCTCTCTAAACCATTGCCCTTCAATTGTTTTTATAATACGTACGTTGTCTGTGGTTTTGTATTTACGCCAAAAGCTAGCATCAATAGATGTTTCGTCATCAAACTTATAAGGCATAGCAGCGAGTACGGTCACTAAATCTTGAGTTTCTAAGTCAGTAGCTTTGTCTTTAACATTTACCCAATCAGATAATGTTTGAAAGTCGGCATTTTCTTCTCTAAAGGCAAAGTCAATTTGGTAAAACGATCCTGACTCAGTATAGCTAATGCTAAAACCTCGCTCGAACGGTGTATCTAAATTAGCACTAACGCATTCATCTGCTGTTGGGAAGTTAACCGATGGGCTAGTATTAGTAACGCCATAAAGCACATTGCTTTGCTCAAAACTAACGTTCTCAATGCTAGAGCATCGGTAAGTACGATCGGCGTTAATGTAAACATCGTCTCTAACTGTTAATTTTCCATTTAACGATTCTTCGCCCCAAGGCGTATCTATTGAATCCAATCGAGACAAAATAACGTCAATTTTGTCGAGTTCGTCTGTATTTTGAAGCTTTACTTGCTCATAAATAAGTTCAGCGCCTGCAAAAATAACTTTGTCGCGGTACCATGCATTTTCAAACCCATACTCTGCATCTTTTGCTGTGTCTTGATAAATCACTGCTCTTACTTCTTCTGCATCAGGATACTGAGCATCTAGCTCTTGCTTGAATTTATAGGCGGCTTTTAACCCCTTAACAATTGCTTGTGCTCTGTCGTAAGCGTCGCTGTCGTTAGTAGCGATAAAATCTGAATAAATTTGTTCCGTCGACAAATTATAATGCGCAACCAAGTTTTGCATAACATTTGTTATTTCGCTTTGAAGGTTTGCCAGTAGCTCAGTATTTTCTTTAAGTGCATCACAACTTAAATTATTGTTACCAATTTTTTGTAATTGAAGGCTCAACTGTTCCCAAATAACGGTTGTTAAAGGGGATATATTTCGAATATCTTCATCAGTCAGAGCCTCAATTGAGGGTGGAAATGACATTTGATACGCTTGTGTTACCTCTCCTAAATCCTCGTCAATTGCGCCGACAGGTACATCAACGTACATAGTTGAATACGGCACACACAGCGCCTGCTCTTCTGTAAAATTAAAACTATAATTACCCGATTCTTCAGAGACTACAGAAGGTTCTGATTGCTCGTCAAAAGTACCATCGCCATCAATATCCAGCCATACTATTGCACCAGATACATAACCATCAATAACCTTTCCTGTAAGAGAGATAGTGTTAACTTCTACGGGCTCTACTTTCACGGGATCTGGCTTAGCTACAACTGGCTCTACAACGGCCGCTTTATCACCGCCACCACATCCAACAAGGCCTAGCGTAAACGCTAATGAAATAGCTAACTGACTTTTTTTAAAAAACATACAAAGACTTCCTTTTTTGCACTTTAATTATTATTAAAAATCATATTGTTATAAATTAAATAAGTTACTTTAATACAAAATAAGTAATGCCAATCTGCTTATATATGGGTTCTAGTTAGCGTTAAGAAATTACGCTAGAACGAGGCAAAAATTTTTGTATCTAGTTGTTCTAAATAAAATTTTAACGACGTTATAGTGCAATTTAATTTGTTAAGTTACTCAAAGATTTATGCAGGTTGGTATAAATTTAAACAACAGAAATTTATTGAATTTTTATGGGGGGATGGCAACAAGTTAACATGCCCTGTACCTATATAGTGACACAGCATGTTATATTTAGCTCTTACATTTGTTAATTAAATATAACAAATGCCAGCTATTCTTAACTAATATGGACTACAGGCACCTAGAGTAAAGGGCTCAAGTGATGACCGAGTTTTGTAAACGAATGTATATTATACATAGGTTGGTTTAGAGCCCTTCGAAAACTCTAAACCAATTATATAAGTAAACCATTAGCATTTTTGATTCGCTCTTAAAATTAAAAAGCCACCTAATTAAGGTGGCTTATGTTTATTGCATTGTGTTTCTAAAGTGCCTGAGTATCGTTTTCTTCGCGTTTATAAATATAGGTTTGTTGGGTTTTAAAGCCAAAACCAATTGGTTCAGCGCCATTTACTAGCTTAACTTTTCCACCTTCAACATTTAAATTTGGCCCAAGTATTTCAATAGCTTTTATCGGCTTATCAGAACCTTTAACCCCAGGGCCTATTAAATAAAACTGACTAACTTGCGTTACATCCGTTGCATCATCCCAATCGCACTTACCATCCGCATCATTATCTGCACACGACGGGCCTTCCCCAAAAAATAGTTTCGGTGTATCAGGTACATCATTACTTGTTGCAAATTTCACATCGTCATAAACCTTCGTTCCATAATGCAAATGAAAGGCGTAAAGCGAACCACCACCACCCGTTAACGAACATTGGTTTTGTGTTGATGATGAAGATGCAGGCGTAAAGGAAGTAAAGTAAGCAACCCCACCAACGACCGTTGCTGCAGCAAGGGACTTTTCGCCTGTCCCTAATTCGTATCGCCACCCTTTAAATTCGGCTAACTTAACTTCAAGGTTAACAAATTTATCAACGTCATCAAGTGCATTACCAAATGGGTCTTCATTCATTTTCATTAAATCATCTGGCATTATTGGGGCTGGAAATTCAGTAAATATTTTTGTTAGGGTGTTTTCATCACGGATCATATACAGCTGATCTTGCTCATTAGTAGCAAGTGGGTTTGAACGATTTCCGCTACCTATAACTATTGCGTCGTACGGGGTATCTAAACGGGTGGTGATCATTTCACCACCATAATTGGTTTTAGTAACTTTACTAAACAGCGTTCTAGCAACTAATGGTTTGTAAAAAAAACGTCTGTCTTGCGACGCTAATGTACTGCCAAGTTCCGCAAGTTTAAAATGGGTAATATCACCTTCATCTTCACTAGGAATATCTACTCGCCAAATATTACCGCCAGTATCGGTTGCATAAATTCGGTCGATATACCCGTCGTAATCTGAGTCAAGCGTAGTTACATCCGCTGCAATACTGTGCTCTCCGGTAAAACCATGCTCATCTGGAGTCAGCGCCCATACCTTTTCGCCAGTTTTAGCATTAACAATGTAGATACCTAGCCCGGTTTCATCTGTTGTTCTAATCGCATTATCTTTGTTTGTATCGTAGCCTGCGCCAAATATTAGCAATGGATCCTCACCAAAGGCTTTAATGTATGCAATTTGAGGCTTAGACCATGTTTGCGCTAAATATTTAAATTCTTCTGAGCCACCAACAATAGGCTTATTCCATAATTTTTTAGGTTCGTTAGGGTCACTTATATCAAGCGCGTAGTAATTTTTACCGCCTCTGCGCATACCTGCAAATGCCCACACTTCATCACCATCACTTGCTCTAATAACACCATCGTTTAACCCTTCGCTATTTGAGCCTTTATTATTAAAGAACACACTTATAGGCCCATCCATGCCATACACTTTTGTATTTGCAAGATTACTACGCAAAGCAGGAATGTTTTTTAATAAGGCAGCAGGTGTAAAAGCCCACTTTTCTTCAACAGTATCGCCTTTGTCTTCAAACATATGTAAAAAGCCGGCATTAGTACCAACAAGTATGTGAATACTTCCATCGCCGTAATCTATAGATACCGGCTTTGAATGCAAAGGGTCGCCAAAAATATTGATTCGCTGATCTACTGATGAGTTATCACCATCTTCATTGTCAACATCAACCCCTCGTGCCCAGCTAATATCACTCTCCTGTAAAGTTAGCCCGATATTAGGAATCAAATCAGGGGCAAGATCGGTAACTGTACCTGTCGCTAAATTTAAAATGGTTTGTACTTTATCAAAAGTAAAATCAATAATACTGCCCGTTTTATCTATGTAAATTTTACGACTGTCAGGGTCTAAAGTTGATAAAAGTAAATTTACGCCACCCTGGGCTACTAAATTCCCATCTGCAGGCTTATTAGTTGGCAGCCAAAAAGTTCGCGCTTTCTCATCAATTAACCCATTTTCATCAAGGGCTATTTTATCAGTTGAATCGACTATATTTGCACCTGATACTTTTAGTTTTTTTAAATTCCCGCTCCAACGTGCGCCTGTTTCTGGGTAAAACATCGCAAAGTAAATTGACTCTCGGCTACGTGTTTGGTCAACATTATTACTTGCTACCGTAGGAGATGAAAAACTATCGTTAACTTCGCGTATTTTCGATATTGTATTATTAAGCGCTTCAGAAAGTTCAGTCGATGTATCGGCATGTAAGTACTCGCCGCCGCCCAATAAAGCGGTTTTTTCTAATAACTTTTTACCATTTGTGCTCATGCCACTACCAAAACCGATAGTAAAAACTCGCCCCGTATCGGCAACCTCTGGCGTGGTGTCGTACAAGTCAACTTCAACATCTCTTGTACCGTGTATTATTTGAGCTAAAGCGGCTAAATAGCTATTACTTGTAGTACTAGGATATGAACCAAAAGTAGATTTGTATAATGATTTGATATCATCATTTCGGGTAATATCTTGTGTCGGATCACCATCAGTCATTAATATTAAGCTAATTGAGTTATCACAACGCTCATCTGCACCAACAGCCTGTTGAAAAGGAGAAACATAACGAGGTATATCAGTACCACTTTGATCTCTCTCAATCGTAGTATCTCGTTTGTCCGTATTTTGCCCATACCAAACCGTCTGCCCAGTCATATATAGGTAAGCTTCCCATAAGGTCTCAGTAATAGGTGTATTCCCGCTAGCAGGCAGCTTTTTTATTTGACCCAATATTTTGTCATGTGAGGAGCCTAGGCCAGCCATAACATAGCCACCATCATTGCCATTAAAACGCATCAAACCAAAATCAATCGAGCTGTTATCATTTACTAATTGGGTCATCGCGCTTATACCAGCATCGATTTTTCTAGGTCCACCATTAGGCAACTTAGTCTTCATACTTCCTGAAGTATCAAAAATAATAAGTACACGAGGGTTTTCGTCGGTTTCAACATTATGGTTTACGTATAGCTCTATATCTTCGGCAAATACAGAAACGCTAATACCTACCCCGAATAACAAGGCAGCTATTTTTTTTAGTTTAAATTGCATTTTTAAATCCCTTTATTTGCGCTTTTTATTTTTATTGCGCAAGTTAATAACTACTCTATTCCCTGTTTAATTTTTAGTAATATTGAGGTGGGACTAAAAATAAAACAAAAGTCATATCTAGCTATTCATCACAAAACAGTGATTAGCATCCACGTGGCGTCAATGCTATAAAATATATATTACTTCGATTTTTAAATAAAAACAGACTAAAGTCAAAGACATTAGGTTTTATTATCATTTAAAAACAACAGTTTAAATAAAACAATCCCGTTTTACTGCACAGTTAAATCATGCTAAAAAACTATATTTTTACCTATGTTTCTATATTTATAGATCTATGTTTTAGGTAACAAGTACTTACCAATATAAATTAGTAACGTAAGGCTCTAAAAATCACCTTTAAAAACACTATTATTCAGTAAAACTGTTTTATTAAAAGAAGTGTGTTTATAGGTAACTACGGTTATTCAAACATACAAAAAAGCCCATATTAGGTGCTACCTAATATGGGCTTTTATACTCTCGCTAAATTATAAGCGTTTTATACAAGCATTCTTATAAAGATAACTCTTTCTTAGCGCGAGTTAAGTTATGTGTTACAAGTGAGTTTTTAGAAATTTGAACCGCTTCATATAAATCAGAAATACCAGCAGTGTCTTTTTGAGCCTTAATACGTGCTACACCACGGTTACTTAATGCAAACGATGTAAGTTCACGTACTTTTAAACGCGGACCATGGCTTTGCTTAAGCAATGCAATTGCTTGTGTACAAATAGCTTCTGCTTCTTCGTAGTTTCTTGCTTCAACATTTAAAGCACAGCTATTAAATGATTTTTCAAATGCAGGTGCTGCAGTTACAGAGTCTTCAATAACCATTAATTTATAATCACCTTGATTAGCCATTGCAGCAGCTGAGCAAGTTAATAATGAGCCAAGAGCGATGGTTTTTAAAAGTGTAAATTTCATGATTATATTCCTAATTAGTTAAGTCGTACTTGTTGCCGACAACTTAACTTTAGAGTGTTAGCTCAATTACCACAAACGATAAAAACAAACCTAATAAGTGAATAAATCTAAACTATAGACTTTAGTCTAACACCAACAAAAATACCCAGAAATTACAATAAGTTAAAAACCATAAAAATCACTAAATAATAAATAATAAATAATAAATAACAGAATACAGTTTTATTATTTTTTAATAATACCAATTCGCTTAATTAAGTGATCTATTTTGAGGATGAAAAAACGTGTTGATAGCTAGGCAAAAAATTCGCTATTTGGTTGTTCTAAATGAGAATTTTTTAACGCAGGTAGCGACACGTTTAGCCCCGCAAAATGATTAAGTATTATTGCGGGTTGGTATAACACAATAGAAAGTTAATAAGCACGAAAAAGCCGATATTGAGGTTTAACCCAACATCGGCTTTTTTACTCTCGCTATTTTATATCATGCTTTAGTAAGCGCTTTATAAAACACGTTATAAAGGTTTTTTATAACGATAATTCTTCTTTAGCGCGAGTTAAGTTGTGCGATACCATTGAGCTGTTAGACAATTTTGATGCCTCGTATAAATCAGCAAGTGCAGCTGTATCGTTATGCGCTTTTAAACGTGCAACACCACGGTTGCTTAATGCAAATGACGTAAGTTGGCGTACTTTAAATTTAGGGCCATCTGCGTCTTTTAAAAGTGCGATTGCTTTAGTACAAATTGCTTCCGCCTCAGCGTAATTTTTTGACTTAACATTTAGTGCGCAGCTATTAAATGATTGCTCAAGTGGCTGTGGCGCTGTTGCAGTTTCAATAACCATTAATTTGTAATCACTTTGATCAGCCATTGCAGCAGCTGAACATGTTAATAGTGAGCTAAGAGCGATAGTTTTGATAAGTGTAAATTTCATGATTAATTTCCTGTAAGTTAAGTCGTACTTGTTGCCGACAACTGAACTTTAGAGAATTAACACAACCCCGACAAACGATTAAAACAAACCTAATAAGTGAAGAAAATTAACCTATAGACCTTAGTCTAATACGTTTAAACTTTTTCTATATATTTAAACAACTTACGCACCAATAATCGTACCTAAAATCGCTACTTTACGTTTTAAAATGTATATAATTATTTATGCTTTTTTTTAGTTGGTTTTATTTTAAACACCTTACTTTGGCATAGCTGAGTAACTATCAAACAAATTTATACATTTAATTACATGCAATACTAAGTCATGTATTTATAATTACAGCTCTGGTAACTTTTCATCATTAATGGGTTAACTTTTTTGAAACACATACTTTCTCTTTTTGTTTTATTAAGCACGCTTTTATCATTTAGCCAAAATGTTAACGCAAGGCTTTTGCTCGGTAATGACATGCCTAACACCGGTATGTTTATAAAATCAGAATTTAATGGCGATAGCAGCATTACATCTGCGGGTGTAGAAATGATGGTTAAGCAAAATTACAGTAACTTTGGTGTTGTTTTTACAAGCGCAATTGGCGCGGCAGTAATCGATAATAAACAAGGCGAGCAAGAAGAATTTATAACGTGGGACAACGGCATGAAGCTTGGTTATTTTAATGACTTTTTTATATACGCCGAGCTTGGCTTAGATCTGTTCGAACTTGCCTTTAAAAACGATAGGGGCGACAACACCTACCAAATAGAAAAATCGAACAACGACATAGACGGCTACGCAGGTATAGGTGCGGGTTATCACTTTAAGCCATTTAAAATAGAAGTATTTACCCGAGCACGCCAAATAGATGGCGACTACTGGGAAGCACAAGAACATATTTACAGCGGTGTGCAGCTCAGTTTTACGTTTTAATTGCCCTTTTCTTATAAGAAAAATAAAAAGCGTGTGAAATACAGCTATTTCACACGCTTTTTAAAGAATTATATTTAACAGGTTTGATCTATCCGATTTATATTTAACGGATAGTTTTGGCTACTTTACCAATACTCAAACCCTGAATTAAAATAGAAAACACCACAACCGCATAAGTAAGAGCCAACAAAATATCGCGCTCGTTCCCATCAGGTAATTGCAATACCAGTGCAACCGAAATACCACCACGCAAGCCACCCCAGGTTAAAACTTTCCACGCACCAGATGGCAACTCTAATTGCTTATTAAATGTAGTGGTTGTTATACCCACAACAATTAAACGTGCCATTAACGCTATTAAAATTGTTAAGCCACCAGCAATAAACAAATTACTCGAAAATGCAATCATGACGACTTCAAGCCCTATGAGTACAAATAAAATGGCATTTAAAATTTCGTCAATCAGCTCCCAAAATAAATCAACGTAATGGCGTGTTTTGTCGCTCATAGCCATACTGCGACCATGATTACCCACCATTAACCCCATCATTACCATTGCAAGTGGGCCCGACAAATGCCAATGGCTTGCCAGTGCATAGCCACCAATAACGCCCGCTAAAGTAAGGAGTACTTCTTCTTGGTAACTATCAATACTTTTAAGTAAGTAATATAAAATACCACCTAATACCAAACCAAAAACAATACCGCCACCGGCTTCTACCGCCAGCGTGTGTGCTACATAATAAGTTGTAGGAATATCACCACTTGATAAAACACCCAATAAAAGCACAAAAATAACCACGCCAATACCATCGTTAAACAACGATTCACCTGCAATCACGGTTTCAATACTTTTAGGCGCACCCGCAGATTGTAAAATTCCCATTACCGCAATCGGATCGGTTGGCGAAATTAATGCGCCAAACAATAAACACCAAATAAATGCTAAATCAAAACCAAGCAAAGGAAGTACTAAATAAAGCGCACCAGCAATAATAACCGTAGATAGCAACGTACCCATACAGGCCAAAATACCTATTGGCAACTTATAGCGCCTTAAATCGCTAACATTTACATGTAGCGCCCCAGCAAAAAGTAGCATAGAGAGCATGCCATCGAGCAAAACTTCAGTAAAATCTAACTGATCGAGCAAGCTCACTTCGTAATCTATAAGATCATCAAACCCTAAAAAGCCCAAAAATATAGCGCCGATAGATAAAAGCATCGAAATAACCATAACGCCAATGGTTGTTGGCAAGCCAATAAAGCGATGGTTTACATAGGTGAGTAACGCGGTAATTGATAAAAATATCGCACTTATTTCAAGTACGCTTAGGCTGGTTCCTGGTGCCATGGTTTAAATCTCAATATTTATTTGATGATGCCTTGCTCAAAAAAAGCAAAGCAGAAGGGTTATTATTTTTATACGGTTATCTCGCATTATATTCGTGTAGCCTAAACAAGCATACCCAAAATATTAATTATAAATACACACCCTACTCTATTAACGTATTTAAGGTATTAACTTACGCATTTAATAAAACAAAAAAGCCCATGTTAGGAATTAACCTAACATGGGCTTTTTTACTCTCGCTATTTTATAACATGCTTTTGGTAAGCACTTTATAAAGTGTTTATAAAGAAAGCTCTTCTTTAGCGCGAGTTAAGTTGTGCGATACCATTGTACTTGTAGACATTTGGTTTGCTTCGTATAAATCAGCAAGGCCTGCAGTGTCGTTATTCGCTTTTAAACGTGCAACACCACGGTTGCTTAATGCGAATGACGTAAGTTGGCGTACTTTAAATTTAGGGCCATCTGCGTCTTTTAAAAGCGCAATTGCTTTAGTACAAATTGCTTCAGCCTCAGCGTAATTTTTTGACTTAACATTCAGTGCGCAGCTATTAAATGATTGCTCAAGTGGCTGTGGCGCTGTTGCAGTTTCAATAACCATTAATTTGTAATCACTTTGCTCAGCCATTGCAGCAGCTGAACATGTAAGTAGTGAGCTAAGAGCGATAGTTTTGATAAAAGTTTTCATGATTATTGTCCTGTTAAGTTAGCCGTGCTTGTTGCCGACAACTGAACTTTAGAGAATTAACACAAAACCTACAAACGATTAAAACAAACCTAATAAGTGAAGAAAATTAACTTATAGACTTTAGTCTAATGCCAAATTACTAATTTACGGCAATTGGTATTTATACAATCAGCAACCAAACCCACACCTTATTTAGTGCGTTCAAGCAACTTAACTACTTGGGCTACAACCATTTCTGGCTCATCTTTTTGCGGGTAGTGATAACTTTTATTTGTTATAACTATTTCACCTTGAGGAAAGGCATTAGCCCACTTTGAATGTAAGTCGCCCCACATTTCACGCGCTTTGTCGGTAAAAAATAATACCGATGGCTTTTTATATTTTTTAACTGAGGCGATAACAGTCACGGGTATATCAGCAATTTGTGGATAATCAGGCAGCGGGCGCTTTGCCCAAAAATCTAAATACTGATTCGACATGCCATTTTTCATGTCATCAAGCTTTATTGCTGCAATTTCTTTTTCAGCGCGTGGCAAATCAATCGCGCGCAATATAAGCACCATAAGAGTGCGCAACATACACAACAGGCTCTTCTATTTTCAGTGTTTTAAGTAATAACACAGCCTCAGCTGCATATTCTTCTGAGCTATAGTTTTTCTTTATTTGTGCAGAGCCGCCATTACCAATACGAGAATACCGTATAACTTTAGCGTGCTTGGTAAGTGATTCAAAAATCGGGTCCCAATCACTTAAACCAGCAGAACCACCCGCTTCGAGTAAAATAGTATGTTTACCTTTACCACCTAGCTCGTATTCAACGTCAAAGCCATTTACTTTGACGACAGTCAATTTAGCTAATGCATTATTAGATAATAAAAGTAAGAAAAGGATTTGTATTGTTGTTTTATAAGTCATAATTTAATTAAACTTCACCATTACTTGAAACAAATATTTGATCACGCAACTTTCACCATGCTCTAAACCTCAAAAGATGCAATCTTCCTTAAGTATCTTTTTGAATATTCTTACTTCATATCTTACCTCAGATTAAAATTGTAAAAAAATTACTTTCGACTAGGAATATACGTAACCTCATTTATCACCCAAACCTATAAACTCCCTCGCCCATATGCCATAATCTAAATAATTCATTATTTTAGTAACTTGGCGCGTATTTAAGCGCTTTTAAGTTAACTACTCAGGGTTTTCAGCATGGCATATCAAGAGCAAAATCAAGCAACAATCTATTGGCACGATTATGATACTAAAACATTAACCAACTGTTTTATAATACTATAATTAAAAACAAAAAATAATTTATACACACATTTATACACACCACCTTCTATCTGTTTCATAATCCATTTACTTATTCTACTATCGGCTTTAGTGTACTTTTTAAGCTGCTCGCTGCTGACTTGTGCCCTGTAAACTCGCCTTGTGTAATTGGTGGCCCTGCGCCTTGGTCTTTATGGCCGTGGGTTTCTAGGCTTTGGTTTATGTCTTTAACCAGGCTTATTAAATCAAGGAGTACTTGAGCCACGTTGACAGAACTATCTCCAAGCCACACTGTTGCACCTTCGACCTTTGCAAGTTCAGTGGCTTTGGCGTGTAGGGTTTTGAGTGTGGTTAGGCTCATGTTTTCGGTGGCTTCAATATCGACCTGTTTTTTACTGCCGAGTAATAACCCTTCAAGGGCTACGATCAATGCTTTTTCGCCGACCACGGTTTTTAAGGCGCCCATTACCTCAGTGATTTGGTTGCCGTCTATTTTTATTGTGTCATGGCTGGCTATATTGATGCTGCGTTCGTGGTAGTTTTGTTCGCTTTTGCGTGCTGTTGTTTTGCTCGTGTCACTGGTTTGGGTTATATCGCCGTCAGTGGTTATGTGCCAGTTGCCGTCACGGCCTTGTAGTTTGCTGCGGCTATTTTGCTGCAGCGTAACATCGGTGCGTTTGTGCTCGGGCACTAAACTTTGCCATGGTAATAAGCTGGTGATGACGGGATGGCTGTTTAAGCCATCAATGTATTGTATTAAACACTGCATGCCTGGCATAGGTTCGTTCAACAAACCGTGATCGGATGCTTGCCCTGTGCCGAGTGTTACTTGCTCAAATACGGGCACGGCTAATGGCTCATTTGTGAGCGGGTTTAATAGCTGTACGTCGGCCGCTTTTAGTGGCCTAAATGCGGTGCTGATTGCTGCGGCGCCACTTGGTAGGTCGTATATTTTTTCGATACGTGCAAGTTGCGGCAGGTGTTTACGCTCATTTAACTCTGGAAAATAGCGCTGTATTAGGCGTTTAATGGCTTGTTTGACCATCGTATGTGCATCCTATCGTTGATTAGAGTTGTTTCGGCTATGTGGCGGCCATTTAGTTTTATGCCTGGTCTTAATTTTGGTATGGCGATTAGCTCGCCGGTTGTTGAGCTTTTAGCGGTTATTGTGTGCTCTGGAAAGTCGTTGATTGCTGCGAGCGCCCAGCGGGAGTCGTGCCAACTACCTACAAATATTTTGCCGTCAGGGCGCTGCTGAAATATAAAATCGCTAATACCCCACACCTTACCTACTTGCCTAAGCGCTTCAATGCCTGTGCCTCTGTGATAAAACGCGGGTGCTATTTTATTTAAATATTCTGCGTTTTCAGATGTCACTAACTCAACACCGAGCTTTGCCAATTCATCGAGCACGGCTTTTATTGTCGCGTGACGAATAGCCAGCGGGGCGGGAAAGCTTAGCGCGCCGAGTAATTCACGGCAGGTTAAATACCAACGCCCATTGGCTTGGTGTTTTGACTCTATGACGCCAAGGAAATATGGAACCATATTATCAAGCGTATAACCTAAATGCAGTTCGACTAATCCGCTTGGCTCTTGCTCTGCGACCACTTCAAATTTTGCGCGGCCTGTGCTGGCAATGTCTAGCTGCACGGTTTTACTGACTATGTTAGTTACTGTGCTGCCGCCAATGGTTAGCGTTTGAGATAGGCGGGTACTCATGGCCCTTCGACCTCGCTAAATTTATTTTGCACATCGTCGTTACTGGACGTTGCTTGCGGTTCGGCGTTGCTGCTGGCTTGCTCGTCTAGCTGCTGTTGCTCGCGCTCTGAAACTGATTGCACCTCAACGAGTTTAAATGTTACCTGCCATGCTCGCTTGTCTTCAAGCTCGGTGGCTTTTACTTCACCGTCAAATTTTGCTTTGCGAATTTTATACGCCTCAGCCAGCGCATTGGTAATGGTGTAAACAACACGGGCGCCATTTTCGTCTAGCGCTTTTGATTTTGCGATAAGGGCAGCTAGCTCGCTTTCATCCAGCATCGGTATTTTTGTTTTTACAGTTATTAAACCTGGCTTAACACCTTGGTCACTACTCAGTGCAAAGCTACCAAACCCCGACATATCACCACCGGCGAGTTTTACCGATGCATCAACACCGATTTCAAATCCCGGTATGTTCCAGCCGTCAATTGCTAAGCTCATAACACCTCTTTAATTTGATTAAGTTCGCCCAGTTCGCCAACAAATAAACAGAGTGCCCAGTAGCTATAATCATTGCCTTTACTCGCCACTGAGTCGGCTAGCTGTTTAGCTGTGCCTGCTGTAATTAATTGCACATCTATCTCGCTACTTTTAGCAGTAAATTGCGCTTGGTTTAGCCGCTCGTCTCGGGCTGTTTTTAGCTCTGCTGCTTGGGTTAGTGCATCATCAATGGTAGTAATTAATTGCTGACCGCTGCTATTTACTGTGGCGAGCTCGTCAGCTATTAGCTGTTCACGAATAGGCCATAGACTTTGCAGGGTATTTATTTGCCACTCTATGCTTTGCCCGTCATACGTTGTGAGTTGGGTCTGCTCTAATGTACTTTGGCTATTGGCATACTGGGCGCAGGCGACAAACTCAGGTATTGGGCAATAGTTGTTTATTGATTCCAACTTACTGGCCAGCGCTGCAGGGTCGACTGCACTCACTGATAACAATAAACCACCATAACTTGTTGGTTTATCGGTGCGCGAGTCGTCATTAATGGCAGACGTAAGCAACTGTGCGCCCACTTGCATAGAGCAAGGGGCGGCAACTTGGTGATAACAGAGCGCTACGTTATGCATGTTCAGGTAGTGGGTAACGTGCTTTTATTTCAGCTACTTTGTCTTGCCACTTTTGATGTGACTCCGGTGTGCCATCAAATTGTGATTCCATAAATAATGGGTCTGACTCGGCTATGTAAGCAGCTTGGCGCTTTTCAATATTTTGGCTTAGCTCAAACTGCTGCTGATTTAATACAGAGTCAATTTGTTCTTTGTCCATGCCTAGCGACTGCATGTATTCGCTGCTTGTGTTGCTGTGACTTGTGCCTTTGTAAATGTATGTAAACATAGTTTTACCTCTTAATATTTTGGAAAGCGCGATAAAAACCACACTTAAGTGTAATTAAAGCTCAACGAGCTATTACACAAAAAGTCCTGGGCGGAATCCTATATTGCTATTTTTAATAGTACGTGCACTATGAAGCCCTAAAGCTCCCATCCCCGCGTTTGAACCAATCAACCAACTACCTCCACGAATCGCAAATCTTCTACCATAGTTTCTACAATAAATAGCTCCATTTACCGTGCTAGCTGATTCTGATTCTATTAGGAGCCTACGTAATAACTCTATTTTGTTATAGTCTGCTGCTTTCTCTACAGCTGCAAAATGAGCGTTACTCGTAGTGGGGTTACCGTGACCATTATCGCCTAATGCTCCATTCCTATTGCTAATGCCAGAGCTGAGCTTAGGTGAACCTATGCTATCTGTTCCTTCAGTATTAGCAGTTGGTGAGTCAAAAAATGCAACATGCTTGTTCCAGTTGTCTTCAACAATTTCAGGGTTATTATCTAATGTTGTAATCACCTGGCCTTCGTCTAGCATCATTTGATCTAACCACTCCCAAACATTACCGACTAAGTCTTGAACACCCCATTCAGTATGATCATGCGTCCATGTTGCGGGCCCCTTTCCTGTATCTGTGCTAGCTGTTCCAAATGTTTCTCCTGGGATACCATTATCGCTACGGCGGGCTGTTTCTAATTTATTTTCGTGGCTGCGACCGTGGTTTGTATTTCCGCGTGGTACTGTGCCGTTAGCAAGTGACCATAGTGCGATTGCAGCCCATTCATGAATGCTCATCATGTGCCAGCCTGCACCTTTGTTGTTACACAGCGCTTTTGCTACATCGTAGTTAACTGATGTACGTGGTTGTACACCACCAATTACTGAACATCCGCCATTAGCCCCTGATGATGCTAAGTATTTAGCAATGAGCACCTCACCCATTTGCTCGCCATTACGTTGGAACATAGTTGGTGTGCCGGTGCCTAGCATTAAGTCAACGCCAAGGCGATCAAGTATTGCTTGGTTAATGTCTTCGTAGTTAAAACGCGGGATGCGCACCATAACATTTGGATTGCCTTGATCGTCAATTACTACAGTGTTGCGGCCACCTGATGCATCTTCGATTGCTTTACGGTATCCATCTGATGCAACGATTGCTAATTGTGCCGAGTTCTCGGCGACTTGCTGATCAAGGGCGGCTTTTTTACTGTTGTAGTCGCTGTCTAGCGCGGCTGTTTTTGAGTCTATCTCGGCTGCTTTGTTTTCTACCGCTGTAACTACACGGTCTGCCGCTGTTACGATTTCGTTGATTTGTTCAATGCTCATCTTAGTTCCTTAGTAAATATTGTAAAATCTGACATTAAGAAATAGTTACGCAACGTGCGGTACATGTTGTTTACCTGCGCAGTTGCTGTGGTTAGTGATAGCGCGTTTAGCGCATCAATTTGTGGGCTGTAATCAAACATCCATGACTGCGCTGGAATTGTAATACGAGCTAATGCCGCAGCCGCTGCAAACTTAAGAACAAACGATCGGTTATGTACGTTATTTACACCTTGGCGTTTTCGCTGTAATGGCAAGTAGTCGATTGCTAATAGTGTGCCGTCTTTTGTTACTAGGCCTATCCAGTTGTAGTCAAAGTCGCCGATGTCTTGCTCTAGCACTACGGCCCACGCCACTGTGTTTTCGTCAACATAGCCAGATACATCAATATTTCGGCGGTGCACGATTTGTAAACCACTTGGCATGGGCTCGTTTGGGTTGCGCTCTCCCTGTTCGTTTAGGTTTGGTATTTTTGCAAACACCAGCTCTTTTACATCAAGCCCTTTGTTTTGAAGTGCTCGGGTAGTTATGTAACCTCTTCCGGCGTTGGTCATAATGCCGGTGATAGCTTCGCTCATAGTGTCTCCTTGACGATACTTACACCGCCCTCTTTACTTAAAAATCCATAATGCTTATGTTCTGCAATAACATGCTGTACATCAGTGTTTATTGCTTGATGCACGGTGTTGCTCACTAGGTTATCAAGCCCTAAGAATTGATATATCTGATCAATTGGCAATGTGTGTTTAACGTTGTGCGTTATTGCATGCAGTGGCGCGTGGCTACTTTCATTTTGCAGGCTAGTAAAACCATGGCTATATTGCTGCTCTGCATTATGTTCAGCACTAAAATCCAGTGGGTGATCAATATGACAGTTATCCCATTGCACATGCGTTAGCCCTATACACATTGATACATTGGCTGTGTTATGTACTGTTAGCTCGTAGCGGCGACAAGTGCGGCCATAAAGCTGTATTAGCTCTGGTAGTAAATCAGTATTGCCTGCGAGTGTTGAATCGGTCATGTCAATAGCAATAATGTCCCAGTCACGTCCGTTGAGCCTTTCGCGCACGTTAAGCACCTCCAGCCCTAAGCGGTCAAAAATACTTTTAACTGAGGCAATTTCGCCAGCATCAATGGTATTTACCAGTGCATACTGCACGCGCTTACGATAGAGCTCTATCGGTTCGTCATCTAAACGAGTAGTTAGGCGCTCCCACGCCAAAAAACCTAATACTGGCTCTTCGTTTTTAGATTCATCTTTTTGGTTAACAGCCCACATAACGTAGTCGCGTGATTGATCCCAATAGCCAGTTGCTGCTTTTACCAGTTTTTCGGCGTAGCCTTTGTTTAACCAGGTAGCTATTTGATTAGCCATTTGCCACCTCATTAACGGTTAATGATTTAAGTACCGGCAGCCAGTTCGCGGCGGTTATGTCGTCAATATCAAATTTAATTGATTTAAGCTCGCTAAATTGCTCATGGCATTCTGCTATTAATTGGCTAATGCTGAATACTGCTTGATGCGCTACGCGTGTAGGTGCATACGCTGCATTTTGACGAAAAGCGGCTTGTATAAACGTGGTTAAATCGCTTTGAATACTGGTGCTTTGTGGGTTCAATTTATACGTTGCGGTAATATCAAAGCCCGTAGTTGCCATGGCGTAAACCATAAAGTCGTCACCCAAGCCATGATGGCCTGCGGTGCGAATATGCTGGTTAATCGCGCTAAGTAATGCTGTTGGTACGGGGCCAACGTCTAAATAAATATACGCATTGGCTGTGCCTGGACCCCGCGGGGCGTTTGTTTGAATTTCGATGTTATCGATTGGCACAGCAAAGCTGGCAATAATTTGCTTGTATACGGCGTTAATATGCCAGCGCGCGGCGGTGCCAAATACATTACGAATACGCAGGCGGTAATGCTCGGTGCTTTCATCGTCGGAACCTGGCTTAATTAGCCAATCGTCATTATTGGTTACGGTTATACCGTCTTGCTGTTCTGTAAAGTAGCGGTAAGCATGGGCGGGTAAGTTAAATGCGGCGCCGGTGTTTTGCGCCTCGGCCAGTGCATACGCTGTGCTTTGGCCGTCACTAAAATAAACATCTTGCAACAATGTGAGCTTATAAACAGTACCACCTAACACGTCAGTTACCACCTGCGTACCAGCAACAATAGCGCTTTCACCTTCAGTATTGATACGGGTGAAAGTGAGCATGCCTTGTGCTTTTACGCCTGCTTGAATAAATACATTGCGCGCGGGGCCGTGGCGTTCAATGAGTGCCGTTCGGCTGGCGGTCATAATAAATAAGTCAGGCATTAATTGCAGGGCTATCCAATTAAAGAGCTGTACAACGGGCTTTGTAATCAACGCTTCAACGGTTCGCCAGAACGGGCCAAATGTTGAGTTGTTGGCAACTTGTATGTTTTGTTCTTTTAGTTGTGCTTGCCACTGCGCTTGTGCCGTTTGCTCGTCCATTGGCAAGCCTGCTTTTTGCATTAGGGTTTTAAAGTCCACTTTGTAGGCCTCCGTATTGGCGCGTTTGCGCGATGATGCTTAATGTACCGTCGTCATTTCTATACACTTTTATAGTGCCTGGCTTAATGCGATTGTCTTGCTCTGTAAGCAATTCAAGCTCAGTCAAAATTGGTGCTATACCGTTTTTATTACGCAGGCCAACCAGTTTAGTTAATAGGCCGCTTTCTAAAATTCGGTGCTTAATATCCTGCGCGATAACATCAGCCTTTTTTAATGTGCTTGGGCTTAACGAGTCGTTGAGTACAAAGTCGTTATCTTGTATTTCTAAATCTATATGCAGCGCTATATCAAATTCCATTAGCCGGCTAACTCCATCATTTGTTCAAAGCTTTGCGCTAAGTCGTCAGATTTAAAGTTCACGGTTTCAATATGCACGCTCTTACGGTTATCGCTGTCGCTAGAACTGCTGCTGTTATTTGTATTGCTGGTTAGGTTTTGTAAAAACGCAGACTTTTGCACCTTGGCTTTATAACTATTGCTTTGCTGTTGTTGCTCAGTGCTTAGTTGGTCAACTTTATATGCGCTGTTGTTTGCCGTGTTGGTAATTGCCTGATCTGTTTTAGCCGTTGGCAACGGCTGCAACGGCGAAACCGTTTGCTTAACGCCTGATAGTTGCGCTTGTGAGCTGCTAAATATTGGCGAATTAGCCGCGTTAGTAAAATTGTTGGCTGTGCTGTTTTGTAATGCTGAGTTAATAGCACTGCTATTGATATTGGCCGTTGTTGCACTAGTTGAGTTTGCGACATCGTTAGCGGCTGGGGTTACTGCGTTATTTATTAACGTTTGGCTACGTGCTTGCGACTCTAAATTTAACGGTGCTGCAGTATCTGTCGGCACTGCAGGTAAGCGTTGACTAGTAAATTTAAACGCATCGTTTGCGGCTTCACGCTCAGTCATTACTCTTGGCTGAGCAACTATGGCCGCTGGCGCTACGTTATTTTGAACGGCGTTAACTGCGCTGCTAGTTGCTGCGTTACTTTGCGCTGTATTTATTGCGCTGTTTGTTACTGCGTTGTTTTGCGTGCCAACGAACGCGTTATTTATTAGCGCTTGGCTGCGTGCTTGCGACTGTAAATTTAGTGGCGCGGCGCTATCGGTTGGCACTGCGGGTAAGCGCTGGCTAGTAAATTTAAATGCGTCGTTTGCGGCTTCGCGCTCGGTCATTGCTTTTGGCTGAGCTGAATAAACAGGGTCGTTTGCTGCTGTTTGCTCTGTCAATGCCTGCGTGCGCATTCCTTCAGTTTCAGTAATTGTTGTTACTTTAGGTGCTGCATAATTCACAGCGCTGCTTGGTGCTATATACTGCGAGCTTGCTTGCGGTGCAGGCGCGTTTGCTTTGCTGATAACGCTTTGGCCGTAGTCGCGGCTGTACGCTTGGTCGGCACTTTGCATAACCATTGTTTGCGGTTGAAGTGCTTGCGTTACTTTGGTTGCCTTTACTTCTACTTCGTCGTCACCAAAACTAAAAAAGCCTTTTATTGAGTCGGCAATGCCTTTTAAACCACCGAGCTTTTCGCTTAACCAATCGAACGCTTTGCCGTAGCCTTTCATCATCACGCCCATTGGCGTAAAGCCAAATACTGTTTTGATGAAGTCGAAAAAGCTGCCTAACGGAGATTTAACCGCATTCCACATACTGTTAATAGCGCTCGCTACCCAAGTGATGCCGTTAACAAGCTTAGTTATAAACCAAATAACCACTTTTAATGGGTAAAGTACTAGCTTTAACATTGTACCAAACACCAAGCCAAACACTTCACCTGCTGATGTTACCCCGGCTAACGCTTGGCTTGATTGTTCAACCGGTGTAAACAACGATACAAACCAATTAAACACGCTTTTAACTGCGTTAATAATAGGCGCAAATGCTGCACCTAGCTCGCTAAATGCATCAATGACTGGTGCAAAACTGTGTACAAAGCCATGCCAAAAACCACTCATAAAGGCTTTGATGGGTTGCCAAAATTTATAGATTAATGCAGCGAGTAAAACCACTAAACCGATGATCACGCCTAATGGGTTGGCCAACATTACGGCATTTAAAAACCCCATGATGCGAGTGACGTTAAATAGGCCCATGGCAAACTTACCCATGCTGACAGCCGCACCTTTGGCATAAGCACCCAGCGCTGGCAAATAGCCACCTGTAAACGCTGCCGTGGTGTGGAATCTACTTTGTGCTAACGTGGCTCGCGCTGTAACGCCAGCAAAAAGCTTGCTCGCTAATGATGCGCTGTGTGTTGCTTTCGTTGATGAAGCTAATGAAGCAGATAGCGCTTTGTTGGCTTTTGTATAAAGCCCTGTAACTGATGTAAGCCCGCCAAAAACTGAGGCAAGCGTTAACCCTGAAAATTTAAGTAAACCCATTGAAAAATTGATTAATCCGAACACCGTTACTAATCCCACAACCACAACCACAGTGGTTGCTAGCGCACTGGATAACACTGGGAATTGCTCAGTAAGCGAAACGATACCCGCAAAGCTTGCGGCGAGCATTTCAACGAACGGCTCTACCACGGGTAATAAGCGGTTACCCATTGCTGTAGCGGCGGCATTGAATGAGCCGCCCAGCCTATCCCATGGGCTGGCAATGATGTTTGCCATTTCGGCCGCTTTTGAGTTGTCTTGCACACCTTCGAAAACGGCAATGCCGTCTTTTAATTTGTCGACTTTAGTGCTTAGTACGTCGACCGCTTTTGCACCTTGTTTACCAAATATTTGCGTTAGCACGTCGCCGCGCGCAACAGAACCCAACGATGATAGACGGTTGTTAATACGTCCTAGCACCACGTCTATTGCAAGCATATCGCCATTATCAGCTGTTAATTCTATGCCTAGCGTTTCTTGTGCCTTGCCAATACCTTGTAATAACGATGCGGCCTGCGTGCCCGCAACCGACCCCGACTTAGCAACTAACTGTAACTCGCCCACTAGGGCAAATTGTTGGGCAGAGCTTAGCCCGATGTTTGTTGCGGTTGCGCCAAGGTTTGAAAACGCCGCTTGCATTTCTGCACCGGTGGTTTTGTAAAGCTGTACTGCGGTTGCTGTTTGGCCTGCTATTTGGTTTACCCAATTAGATTTACCCATTTTGTTGGCTGTTTTTTCGAATATGCCATACATGGTGCCCATGTAGCTGGTAATAGTGGCTGCGTCGGCTTTGGTTGCTACCGCTAGTATGTTTGATGTTTTAGTAAATTCTGATAACTCATCGCCCGTTAGTCCGGCAATGGCTGATTGAATATCGTATGCACTGCGCACAAACTCGGCAGAGTTACCACCGAACTGAAAGCCAAATTCGTATGATGTTTTGGTTAGTTTTTTCAATGCGTCGTCGGCAACGCCGAGTGATTGCACTTCGCCCAAAGCGGCAACGTGATCAATTGCGGGGGCGAGTGATTTAGCCAGTGCGTAACCACCGCCAACGGCTGTGGCTGCACCGCGCATCATTTGATCTTGCGCGGCAGCTGTTTGCTGGCTCAGCTGATTAATTTTAGCCATGACTTTATTAACCGGGCCTGTCACCTTGTCGATGATGCCGATTGAATAAGTCAACTTGTCTAACTTGCTGAGTGTTGCCATTAAATTACTCGCCGCCTAATGCTGTGCAAATGCCGTTATTTACGGCGGTTACAAAGTTTTCTTGCTGTGATATTTCAAGGTAAAGCGCCTGTGCCAAGCTTTCGTTGGTTACTGGCATGTTGCTGAAGTATTTAGCGTGGTATGCCAGTAACTGATCGAGTCTGTTTTTGCCTATTTGCTTGGCTCGGCCTTCGATTTTTTTACGGTAAAATTAAACTCTGGCTGGTATTCTTCAACAATCGCGCCTACTAAAAACAATGCTGCGCCCGGCTGTTTCACCAGTTCTTGAACTTTTTTAGCATCACTTTCAACCACTGTGTTTAATACAAAGTTAGTGGCTGGCTGTACTTTGTTATTTGGCTGCGTCGCGTTAATGTATTTGTTGTAGTCTGCGGCATTTACGTTAAATGTAATGTCGCCAACGGGTGTTTCTAATGTGATTTTTTTCTCAAACGCCATGATTATTCACTCTCTTTTATGTCTGCTTGGTCTAGCAGTGTGTAGGTAAAATAAGGGCCATACTTGGCTGCTGATTGCTCACACAAAGCAATAAATTCATCAAAGTCATTTGGGTTTGCAAACACCTGGCAACCGGCAGACCATTTATCAACTTGCATTGATGTGACCTTGCTGTTTGCGCGGTGGCAGTTAATGCCAAAGTAACCTTGCTGCAGTACTGCTTGGGGTGTGACGTCCGTGTCTAACTCGGTGTTTCGGTTGTTGTCACGTAGAACAACAACCGGTTTATGTTGTACAAGGGCGCGGTATTTGCCCTGGTGATAACCCAGCGCCCATAAACTTCTATGCTGCCCTGCAATTAGCACAGCGGTGCCGTCTATGTTCATTGGGTTTTTGCGCCAGTATGTGCCTGCGTCTGTTGTGGCTTTAAACTGCTTTAACTGCCATTCGCCATTTTGCTGATACAGCACACAAATTGCATCGTTAAACGTATTGGCGCGGGTGTTTGCGTGGCGAATACCTATAACATTTAGGTTTAACTCACCCTCAAATACTTTGTGCCCACACGCTTGCATGGTGCTTAATAGTGTTGCTGCATTTAAGTTGCGAATGGCTTTAGTCATTACAAGTCTCTCACTTCATCTGCTGTTAGGTACGGCACGCCATTGATTTTTACAAAATCAGGGCTGGTAACTGGACACTTAATTGATGTGGTGTCTTCTTCACCGCCATCCGCTTTGATGTTTAAAATTTCGTCTAGCTGTGGCAAACAACCAAATGCTTCTACGTTCTTTTTGCCTGCGGCCACTTCAGCATTAAATGCCACATCGAACGGTTCAATACCTTTCCAGCTGCCTGCTTTTTCAGCTTGCGCTTGCACAATTAACCAGTTTTCGTGATCGAGCTTTAGCGTTACTTCTGCCTCTACATCGCCATCAATAAAACCTTTTGGTATACCGCGCACTTTTTTTACCGTGCGGCCGTCGGTAATTTTTACTGTGGCTTCCATGACATGCACCATTGAACTACCAATGAAGATGTCAAAATCCTTACCGCCTAATACTTTTTGCATGTTCGCGCTCCTATTCTGCGTCGTCTAACATGATCCCAACAATAATGGTGCTCGGGGAATCAATTGGTTTTACTTTAAGCACAACCTGTAATGTGCGCGCGTCCATAAATGTAAGGCTGATGCTGTCATCTTTTGGCGCATCAATAAGACCCGGGAACTTATCAGCACCAATGTTGATAGACTTGCTCATATCGCGCAGTGGTTTACCCATCACACGCTTGCCAAATTCAATACCACTGGTGCTGTTATTTAAGCGGCGGTTTTTAATTTGCTGAATTGCAATAATGCGCACAGCTCGCGCTGCTTTATCTACAATGCGTCCTGTTTCTATTTGCTGAAAGTCACCACCTTCGGCGTCTAGCATGTTTACGTCGCCAAAATAAACGCCATCAAAGTCAGGATAAAACTGCGTACAGCTAAAGCGCAGCGCATCAAGCGCGGCAGTGGTTGCATTGGTTAGCGGGTTGCCTGCTGCATCTTCTGGCAATGGCAGGAGCGACATTGCACCAGTCAATACTCGCATTGGGCTATCAGCGATAGTGACTGCGCTTTTACATAAGCGACCTGTTACTGCGCCTAGTTCGTCACCAAACAGTAATGGCACCACGGCCACTCGGTCACCCACGACACCATCGGTTAATGGTTGCAATGCTGTCACTAAATCTGACCAGTTTTGCTCAGCAGTTAAACCTGGCGCGGCCAGTAAAAAACGAACACGGCGCGCAAGGCTTGATAAAATCTCAAGCGCTTTGGCTTGATAGCTTTCGATTTCGGCCTTGCCTGTAACGGGCGTACAAATAACAATTATTTCTGGACTAACATCTTGGTCCATTGCTTGTTCAATGAGTGCCATTACGTCGTCACCCGCACCATGCGGGATAGCGTATCCGCTAACTAAATCATCGCCGTTGCGTTGCCATGCTTTAATTTGTGTTTTTAGTGCTGAGTCGGCAGCGCCAAATAACTCATCAAAATCACTTTGTGCATTAATGGCTAGAATGCTGCCGTTGTTCTCGGCTGCTTGGCCAATAAACAACACGGTGCGTTCTACCTGTTTTGTAGCGCCACTGCCTGTTTGTATGGCGGCAACGGATACTTTACCTTGTGCCATGATCGTTCCTTTTGCTTTGCGCTACGCCACTTGCATAGCTTTGTTTAAAATAAAACTCTGTTGCTCTTTTTGTTCCGCAACGGTTTGCCCCAAAAAGGAGCGGGCTGGCAAGTCAATTTGCCATGTGCTCTTGCTTGAGCTGCCCTTAAATTCGCGTAGTAAAAACCCTGCTTGGTTTTTACTTAAATTTTCTGTAATCCATTTAATGCTTGGGCGTTTGCTGCCCTTGCCTTTGCCACGCGGTATTTTGTAGCCCTCGGCTATTAATGCGCGGGCTAAGTTGCGTGTGGCTGGGCCCTCTTTATTTTGTGCGGCTTTGCCTTTTGGCTTGCCTGCATCAAGACTTACACCTTCTTGGTGGGCACGGGCTATTTTCCCGCTGTTGCCACCTTTGAAATATACCCCTGCGCTATTTGCGCCGTAGCGTACTTTCATGTTGCGCTTTAGCTTGGTGAGCATTTTCTTTTTTTTACCGTTTGCTCTGCCTTGCCATGTTTTGCCCGTTAAATCACTTTGCCTGGTGATCCGCTCTTTACTGCTTCTGTTTGCTGCGCGTATTGCACCGCGTAATATGTTGCGGCGCTTACGCGGCTTAAGCTTTAAAAACGCTAATTGCTCTTTGCTGCGCCCTTCGTCAAATTTGACGTTAAGCACTTACTTCGCCATGCAGTGTGAACGCTTCAGCTATCCATAGGCTTTGCTCGCCAAAGTCGTAACGGTTGCCGTTTAATTCAAACGGGCCGTTGGGTGTTTGAATAAGCTCAATATCTTCACAAAGCTGCTCTATCGTTAGCTCTACTTCGTTGCTGTTGTCGTCGTTTACGTCGGCGCTAAATTCAATGTCGGTGCTATCAAAACGCCCGCCATTGTTTTGCAACCAAAACGATGCAAAGGCACAGATCAATGCTGCCGGTGCTGCACAAGGGTTTATGCTAATAACCCCTGAGTAATAAAAACGCGCAGCTAATAAGCCGTTACCATTGACCGTTTTGCTACTTGGCTCTATGCGACCACCTTCTATCCAGCTGTCGAACTGAGTGCTTAGCGCTAAATTACGGCCTTGGTATTCAGCGCTGGCTAAATGCTGTTTAAGCATTGCTATTTTGCTTTTGCTCATAACAGCTCAACCGATAAGTTAGGGCTCAGTGCTTGCAGTAGTCGCATGGCGTTTAGGCTTTGGCCTTTCCAGTGTTCATAGTTATCAACAGCTGATTGGCTCTGTGCTGTTGCGCTATCGCGGTGTGTACTGCCTAGTTTTGATACCAGTAAATTAGCTTTGGCTTTGCTATACACTGCATCGTTATAAAAAATTATTTGCTGTGCATTTAATGGCTCGCCATTGGTTAGCTGAACATTTTCTAGCTCTTGGTTAATTTCGGCCTGTGCGCGTGTAAGCTTTTCAACAAGTAAATCGCTTTTATTCGCGTACTCGTTGGCAACTGCATAGTGCTCAATAAAATACGCGGTGCTGAGTGCTGGGTAATAGCCATTGCCTGACACATCAACATTGATGCTTTGTAAATCTGCTTGTGGCATACCGCTTAAGTTCATATTGCACCTGTAAAAACACACACGTTAAATTGGGTGTGGGCGCCACTTAGTCACAGGGCGTCAAACAACGAATGCTGACGAAGTGCTAAGTTGCCCACCGGCGTTGGAGCTAGTCAGCGGTTTGCTGTTCTGGCTCCGCTGGTTTAATCATTTTTTGCAATTCTTTGAGCATGGTTTTAACGCCTGCTTTGTCGTTAATGGCTTGGGCCATTTCGGCAAAGTAAAGGGCGTTGCCTAAGTTGAGCTGTGCTTTGTTTACTTTTGCGGCTATGGCGTAAAGCTTGCCGCCTACGACCTCAAGCCCTGCCCAATCTTGGTTTTTAACTGCATTAATTAAGCGATGCAGCGTAAAGCCAATGTCATACAGGCCTTGCTGCTTTGATTCTGTTAGGTAGTAATTTGCATCATCGTAGAGCTGGTCGATAACGAACGCAGGCCAATGCTTGGTATTGAACACGGTTGGCAATGGCTGCTTTTGTTCAATCATTAATGGCAATAGCTCTAACACTGCATCCCAGCGCTTTAAATCAACTAACCAAATAAACACCCACGCTAGTACTTTGTTGTGGTGATTTTGGCCGCTTAGACGGTAACGGTTAATGTAGCCTAGGTAGTCATTGCGCTGCAGGGCTTCTGACTTGTAGCTGGCTTTATCTGCAATATCGGTAAATGTTTTTAGTTGAGCTAAGTCTGACTCGATAGCCGCTGCAAAAAACGGGTACTCGTTTTGCTCGGTGTTGTTTGCTGGCGCGTTGGCTTGAGTGGCTGTTGCTGTTGCCGCTGCCGTTGGCGCTTGCTTTTCAGTGCTAGTTGGTACACTGCTTACTGCTTTGGCTAATGATTTTTTGACTAAGCTCATTTAAAAACACTCTTTAATTTGGTTAAAAAAAGCCGCCCCGAAACTAGGGAAAAGGGCGGCTAATTGGGAATGTTACTTATACCCAGGCGTCGCCTGCGCTGTTTGGTAACTTGATGTTTGCAGACTCAAAGTACATTGCTTTTTCAAGGTCTTCGACGTAGTAGCAATCGTTGCGTGATAGGTAGTCTTCAACACGTTTCTTTTTGGCGTTGTCTTCTACGTGGGTGCGGGTTGACCCTGCTTGCACGTAGTGGCTTAGGTTTTCAAAGCTGGTAATTAAAATGCCGCGCTCTGGAAAGAACGGAATTTTATAGCTAGCTAGGCCGCCGTAAGTGTCAATCACCTGTTGTAACTCAATTTTGGTTTTTTCACTTGGCGTGTGTGCTTGTTTGGCGTATAGCTTGTTTTTGTCATTCGCTAACAGCTCGTCGCCAATGATGGCCACCATGTTTACACGCTTATGAACTGGAATACCTTGCAATGCATCGTGCACCGCTTGGTCTAGGTTTTCGTAATCGCCACCGGCACCAATGCGAATTTCGTCAGTTACAGCACCTTCGGTAATTACACGCTCTGGCGCATCGCGGCGTAACAGTTGTAACCAACCAATGTTTACGTCTTGCAGCATGGTGTTTGTTGTAATGTCGGTTGTGTCGGCCGCTGATGTGCCATTAAAGCCAATTTTAATAATGTCGAGTGCAATTGCTTGGCGCACATGGTTACGGTAACGCTGATGAAAATCAGGAAACTTTGACCATTGGTCCATTTTGTTCCATGTGATGTGAATGTCACACTCAACCGGGTAGCAACGGTATTCGCGCTTAGCGAGCTTTGATACATCGCGAGTTTTACGCTCTTTGGTGTCGTCAGTTTCAACGCCTGCTCGACCTGTCACGCCGCCGTCTACACTCATGATCACTGACTGGCCAACAATGTCGTCTACCAGCGCTGTGTTGATCATCTGTAAAAATTCAGCTGACTCATACGTTGCATCGTATAAGCGCTGTTCAGTTGTTGGTTCTACGTTAAATTGCTCACTCATTGAAGCAACACCGTAGTTGCTTGCCATGCCTGCAAGTACTGCTACAAATAACTGTTTAGTTTTGGTCTTCATGTTCTTTCCTGCGTTTTGCTAAGTTAAGTTAGAGTGAATGCAATTACAGCAACTGGCTGTATTTGCCTTCGTCGCCTTCGGGTTCATCGTCGGCGTCGGTGGTATCACCCGCAGGTGCTTTTAATGCTTTGGCAAACTTGTCGTTTAGTTCGTCCAGTGCTGTTTTTGTGCTTGATAGCTCTTCTTTAAGCTTTGTAAGCTCCGCTGATTCTTCGGCTGGCGGGGTTGTTTCGTCTTCGGCTTCCACGTTGGTGGTTGAGAATGAATCAAGCTTTGCTGTTAGGCCGTCAAGCTTTTGGCCAAACTCGCTAAGCGGTGTGCCGAGTGCATCTTTTAATGCATTGGCTAATTGCGTTTCGTTCATGTCGGATTCTTCCTTTGCGAATAGTCGTTTAAAAAAGGGTTTTTTAGGTGTGTCGATTGGCTCACATGACCCTAAATCAACGGTTAATAAGGCGACTTCCGTGTCGTCTGCTTTGCTCTTACTACTGAAATGAATGCGGTCGGTATAGCAACTTGCTGGGTAGTCGGTCACTGCTAAGCCGGTTAGGTAGGTTTTGCCAGAGCCCATAAAATCGCGGCTTATTTCGATACTGAAATATACGGCTTGGTCTGCTTTATTGAGCTGTACAAAGCTTTGGTTTGGGGCAAGTACAGCGTATAAACATACAATGCCCTCTTCGTTTTCGTATGCTTCAACGCTTTCTACATCACCCAACATGCCAGGTATATCAACATTGTGTAGGTTTTTAGCGGCCCAGCCTGACCAGTTAAATTCATGATCAAGGTTTATACGTGCGCCATATTTACGCGGGTTGTAGGTTTCTACTATGTCGGCTACGTCTTGCTCGGTTATTTCGCGGCCGTCAACGGTCATGCCAACGGCTGCAATAGAAAGTGGTTTTGTACGTAGTTGACCTGGCATATAACAAACCTTTTAAAAATGTTTTTTAGTTAAGCGTTTTGCTTTAAAGTAATTGCAGTTTGCACCCTCTTTTTAATCCTTTCCAACGGTTTAACTTTTTGAAATTCCTATATTTAGCTTTTAGGAAATGACAGGTTTTTAACAAACAGATTACGCGCTTTATTACTAATACACTGCCGCTATGGATTAATTAACGCGGTGCATTATGAAGGCGAACTACGGACCAGAAATACGCAAAAAAGCACAAGACTTGTATGTTGTTGAGGGCTATACGGTGGATGAAATTGCCGAGCTTGACGATATGCCGAGTGCGCGTAGTATTCGCCGTTGGGCTGAGGCTGGTAAGTGGGAGGATATGTGCCCAAGCTATAATGCTGAAATGGCGTTCAGCAAACGCATTAATGTGCTGGCCGATAAAGAAGATAAAACCGATGCCGACTACAAAGAGTTAGATTTTTGCACCCGCCAATTATGCGCACTTAATAAAAGTAAGCTTGTTCCTGCCCCTAAACAACGTGCCAGTAATGATGATGCGGGGAACAATAATGGAGGCGGTAGCAATAAAAAGTCGAAGAAGAAAAAGAAAAACGATTGCTCTGGCATTACCGTTGATATGCTCAACGAGCTTAAAGACAAGCTACTTTACCCACACCAAAAACATTGGTTTGAAAACCAAGACTACCGCAGTCGCTTTATTTTAAAACCTCGTCAAATTGGTGCCACATTCTATTTTGCGTTTGAAGCGTTTTACGATGCTGTGGTAAATGGCCGTAATAAAATATTTATATCGGCAAGCCGTGACCAAGCCGAAGTATTTAAAGCTAATATTGTGGCACTGTGCCGTGAGCATTTTAATATTGAATTAACCGGCTCGCCCATGGTGCTTAATTTAGCCGGCGGTAAAACGGTTAAGCTGATATTTAAAAGTACCAATGCGCGCACGGCTCAGTCGGAAAGCGGCGACTTATATATAGATGAAGTGTTTTGGATACCAAACTATAAAACGCTGCGCGGTTTGGCACAGGCCATGGCAACGCATAAGCATTTGCGTATTACCTACTTTAGTACGCCAAGTGTTACCAGTCATGAAGCGTACGACCATTGGAACGGTAAATGGTACAGAAAAACCAAAGCCTGTAACGACCCTGAATTTGCCATTGATGTTCGCCATAAAAACTTAAAGCATGGCCTGTTGTGTGACGATGGTATTTGGCGGCAAATGCTCACCGTGCACGATGTGGTTAAAAGTGGCTTTGACCGTATTGATATTGAAGTACTTGAAAACGAATACAGCACGGATGAGTTTAATAACTTGTTTATGTGTAAGTTTATTGATGATGCCCACAGTGCATTTAACCTTAAACAAATTATGGCCTGTGTTGGCGACTCAACTAAATGGGATGATTTTGATTTAGAGTGCGAACGCCCGTTTGCATTAAAGCCTGTGGTAATTGGCTTTGACCCCGCCCGCTTTGGTGATAAAGCAAGCGTTGCTGTGTTAAGTGCTCCGATGAAGCCTGGCGAAAAGTTCCGTTTACTTGAAGCAGTCGATTTAAGCGGTAATGACTTTGAAGCGATGGCCAGCGAGATAAAACTACTCACCGAAAAATACAACGTGCAACACATTGGTGTTGATACCACCGGCATTGGTTATGGTGTATGGGAGATGATCACTAAATTTTACCCTAACGCCGAGCCAATACATTACAACCCAATTATTAAAAACCAACTGGTTATTAAGGCGATTAACGTAATTAAAAACCGCCGTTTTGAGTTTGACCAGGACGCAGTAAATATTGCCAGCTCGTTTATAAATATTCGCCGTAAAGTGGTTGGCGACCAAATTACCTATGCCACAAACCGCACCGCGACCACAGGCCATGCCGATATTGCGTGGGCAATTATGCACGCTATGAAATTTGAACCACTGGACGGCAATGCCCACAGCCGCCAAACCTCTGTAGGAATTGCAGCTTAATGAAACCACGATTACAAGTAAGTAACGGCCATGCGCCTAACTATAACCAACGAACAGCGGTTACCGATTCGTTTAGCTTTGGCGATCCTGAGCCGTGTTTAGATAACCGGCTAACTGATTACATTGGGGTATTTAGTGATAGCAACGGCATTTATGCACCGCCAATAAGTTTACAAGGTTTGGTAAAGCTGCTGCGCGTTAATGCCCAGCACGGGCCCATTCTCTACTTTAAGCGCAACATGATTTTAAAATGGTATAAACCTAACCCACTGTTAAGCCATCAAGCGCTTAGTAAGTTTGCCTTTGATTTGCTGTGGAGTGGTAACGCCTATTTGCAGATTATTAAAAACTTATTTGGGCAGGTCATTAAGCTGCGCCATTTGCCTGCACTGACTATGCGTTATACCGATACGCGCGGCGTATATGCACAAATAAGTAATCGCAGCCATGAGCCTATTTACTTTAATGCAGGTGAAGTTATTCACGTAAAAGAGTACGACCCAGCGCAAGGTATTTACGGCATACCGCAGTATTACGGGGGTATTCAATCAGCCTTACTCAATGAAGATGCCACTTTATTTAGACGCCGCTATTACAAGAACGGCGCGCACATGGGTTTTATATTCTCAATGGCCGACCCGAACTTAAGTGATGCCGATGAAACAGCACTTAAAAATGCCATACGCGATAGCAAAGGCGTGGGTAATTTTAGAAGTTTGTTTTTTAATTTCCGCAGTAATAAGGCCGATGCTGAAAAGTCGATAAAGATAACGCCCGTTGGCGACATATCAACTAAAGACGAATTTGAGCGCATTAAAAAAATTACGCTTAACGACATGCTCAGTATGCACCGCGCACAAGAAGCACTTAGCGGCCAGTCGTCTGGTGATAGTGCTGGCTTTGGTGATTTAGATAAAATTACCCGCGCCTATTACAACAATGAAGTGGTGCCACTGCAGCAAGATGTTTTAGGTATTAATAATTACTTGCCTGCAGCGCAGCGCATTGAATTTAAAGAGCCTGAATATTCAGACCTTAACCCAACACACAAGGAAGACGCATGAGCTGGATAGATATAGTTGAATTTATTAAACAATGGGGGCAGTTGCTTATGTTGAGCTTTTTAGCGGCGGCTATACAAATGTATTTAAGCCGTAAGGTGTTTACGTTTTTTCATTATTTTATGAGTGTGTTAATCGCTGTTTTTGCGGCTTACTTGGCGGCTATGTTTTGCGAGTGGCGGCAATTTGATGAAAGCTTAAAAACGGGCGTTATTGGTGTAACTGCGTATGCGGCCCCGCACATTTTAGAGGGGATCAATAAATTTATTGAAACGTTTAGCAAAGACCCAAAGGGCTTTATTAAATTAATTAGAGGTGGCAAATAATGGGCTGGTTAAAAACATTAGTTTCTTTTATCACTGACCCAATAGCCGACTTAACCGGCGGCTATGTTGAGCGCAAACGTATAGCGGCAGAAATGGCCGCCGATGTAGCGCGCGCTGAAAACAATTTTAAAATTGCGCAGTTTGAAGCTAAAGCAAGGCGCTGTATGCAGGCCGAGCAAAACGACGCTGATTATGACTTGTTGGTTTTAAAAAACCGAGATAAAACTATAATGGATGAAGTGATCATTCTATTCTTTTTGGGTTTGTTTGTTTGCCACTTTATACCGGCCATGCAACCTTACATGCATAAGGGCTGGCAAGCTATGGGCTATACCGGCGCGCCCTGGTACTTTGAATTTGTGATTGTAGGCATTGCAGTTTCAACCCTTGGGTTAATGCGATTGTTTAGGGCGTTTTGGGGGAGCAAGAGCGGCAATAAAAAAAGCGCTAGTTAGGAGCTAGCGCTTTGGTGTTTAAACTTCTTCTAGGAGCAAATCACTTGTTAATCTGAATGTTGAGCCTTGCTGATTTACTTTAGTAGATTTTGCTTTTGCACTATAGAGTCTAACCGCTTTACGTATGCTTGACTCAAGATTCTCTAGCTTTTCACCAAATATCTGCTTGCTTCTAAATTCACGAAATGCCTTTTCATCTTCTTCTGTTAACTCCAAATAAGTATCATCTATGATTAAATCAAAATTAACGTAAATCTCTTCATCTCTGGATCTAAAGTGATATTTAATAACCGATGTTCTTGTCGGCTCAGCGTGCTCATCTAAACCTAATTCATTTAAAACGTACTTAATAAAATCTAACATTCCTTAATCCATTTCTAATGCATAGTAATAGGTACATTAAGCTAGCTTTTTTAATTAACAAAGTCTACTAGGCCAATCTAACTCTTTAACCTCTTCAACTTTACCTGCAACAACTTCAAGACGCTTAAGTGCCCTTGTAAAATTTGGCCCAGGCACACCATTAAGTGTTGCTGCATTGGTCTTGCTAATACCGCGAACTAAGTAATCACTGAGTGCTGCTTTTATATCTTCACTGGTGCTTTTGCCAAACGACAAAAGCACATCTAACCGCTCTTGGCTTTGTGATCCTTTATATAAATATTTCACAATTTATTTATCAGTTAAGTGATAATAAACTAATGATATTTCAATATTCGATAAATCACCAATTATTTGAGCTTTTAGTTGTCACTTTATGTCCAACATTGTCACACTTTTGACACTGCGATCCTTTTTAACTTTCTTTTAGATCCTTTAGTAATAAGGGCTAGCCAGAAAGGGCTTGTCACTGGGGGTGTCAATTGAACGCATTTTTTGCACGAAAGCGGAAGGCGAGGAGGAGTGAATTTTGGAGTCTTTGGGTTCTCAGCTAATAGTTAAATGGTTGTTTGGCATACATGCAACCACTGTATATAATGACAGTTGTTTTTATTAACGATTGGTGAATATTATGGCGCGGGTTACTTGTCCAAATTGCGAAGCTAAAGCAACAGTTACATCACGTGAAAAGCAAAGCGCCCATGTGGTGAATTTATATTGCTCGTGCACTAACACTAAAGAGTGCGGGGCTACATTCCGTATTACCCAGTCGTTTGATCACTTCTTAAACCCGCCTTGTAAAACTACTGCACAATTAGCGGCATCACTTATTAAAAACCTACCTCGAGAACAACAATTGGAATTGATTGGGCTTTAGCCTTAACTTTATTTTAGCCATAAAAAAACCCACAACATGTGTGGGTTAGGACGAAAACGTTAAAAATTGCCTTTCGGCAAAGTTAAATTTAGCTGTTTTGTTGGGGTTTGCAAGTTTCGGTAAACTTAACAATTGAGTAGTATACCCAGTTACGACGTTTAATTTTTGGTTTCATGTTCGTCCTCTTATTAATAAGCTTGGGCGCTTAAATAACAAGGCGGTGTTTTGTAACTGCTCAATAGTGATTCTGCGGCCATCGATAGCGACTACTTTAATTTTGTTCACTGGGTGGCTCTCTTCAATAATTTCATAACGTGAGTTCTTTTTAATATTTTCAATACTACGGTTGCCGTCTTTTTGAGACTCACCAAAGGCATGGCCTAACATTCTTGCTGTATAAAATAACCCGGTTGAAAGCATTTTTTCTGCTGCTGAGTGAGTATTCATAATGCCACCTGCTGTTTTGGTTGTGTTCTGTTAGTTACTGTAAATACGTTGGCGTTAGGTTCTTGCTGGTAGCCGTTGCAAATTTCGGTAGCAAATACGCTGTTATTGTTTTTTCCGCACTGGCCGTATTGGGTTTTAGGCTTTGGCTTGTCGAATTTTGTAATAAACGGGCTGTGCTGATCCTCTGCAAAACCTTTTGGGCAAAATGCCTGGCAACTAATACATGCCATCGGCATTAATACTTTTGAAATTTGAATAGTCATATTTTCTCCTACGCCATTAAATCTAGTGCCCACCAATCGTTACTGCTGATTGCTGATGCGCTGCCTTGTTTTACTAAAGTAACTAGGTCCCAATCGCCAATAGTGACTAGGCCATTTTGTATATGGGTATTATTTGGTGTGTTGCGACCGTCAAGCTGCGCGTATTTATAAGCAAGCTCTACATATTCGCGGGCTTGTTTCCAATGGGCTTCAGTTATGTACCAGCTACCTGCTTTTTGAGAATATGTTTTAGCCAATGACTCAATAGCTAAGCGCTGATCATGCTTTATTTGCTCATCAACATTTAAAACTTGAAGTTGGCCGTCTCGTATTTGGTAAATTTGGCCGTTTCGGCTGATCCTTTTTCCGCTATTTAGATCCTTTATTACTTCATCAACATCATTTTTTGAGGTGCCCATCATATCGAGTAACAACTCAGCCCTAGACCCTGCGGCTATAGGCGTACAGTTATTACCACTAGTCCAAGATAGGTCGGCTACGCCGACGTTGGTGTTATCCTTAGCATTGATTTTTTCGGCTGTACCTTTGAGTTGTCTGGTCCATTCTACTAAGCGTGTTTTAAGGCTTGTTTGGGTAATTACGTTATGTACGTTTTCAAGTGTTCGTTTAAGCACGGCCTTGTAATCGGTATTAGTAAGTACACCTTTTATGCGGCGTACTACTTCGGCGTAGTCGTTACCCATTTGCGTGTCTTCGTACATTGATTTGAAATTAGCAGCACGCCCTATACACATACCGCCTTGGAGTTTTACGTAATCTTTCCAGTTGGCGGTGTCAGCAGCGTGGCGAATAGGCTCTATGGTTTCGTCGCTTATTGCTTTGCCCTTAGGCATGCGGCGCAATTCACGATACACAGTGACGCTTGGTGAGCCCTGAAATTGAAACTGGCGAATATTCCATGTACTAGCCCAGGCTAAAACAGGGTTAGCTTGCTCTTGCAGGCTTTCGCCTGTTTCGGCATCTTCATGGTCGCTTAATTGGTAGCCATCAATATTTTTACTGATGTATTTGGCAATGTAGCTGGCCGCACTGCCCTTACTTTTATCCATTTTTATAGCGTCAAAGCGTGGGCTAAAAGTACGGTAAAATTTACTAGGCGCTTTGGCTTTTTTGCCTTGGCTTTTTTTAAGGCCCCACTCACGGCGCTTTTGTTTATAGGTTTTAAATAGCTCACTTTTTTTAGTGCCTGAGCGGTAGCCTATGCATTTTTCGACGGTTTTAATGTGTGTGCCGTGAGTATTTATATCTACCCATTCGTTTACTACTTTTGCGCGGGTTTGCACAGGGCCGTAATAATCGTAAAGCTCTGTTTTGTCTTCTTGAATAAAGTACCAACGCAAAATAGCGTTCACTTCTTGTAGCTTATTTTTAGGCATAAACAACATCATGTGCCAATGCGGGCAACCGTCGGCATGTGGCTCAACTACGCGCACACCAAAGTATTTAAGGCCACGGCGGTTTAACTTAGAACGGGCACGCGCCCATGTTTGGGTTAGGTAATTTTGTGCATCTTTTGGGGTTTCGCCGTGCCATTTACTTGAGTTTGCATGAAAACGCGACGGGCACGTAATAGTGTAAAACACACCTACATAGCCCATTTCGTCGGCTAACTCTTCGGTTTCGCGTATGCGTAACATTAACTCGTTACGGCGGTTGGCAGGATTTGCCATACCGCTTTTTACGGCTTCAATTAAACTTATTACGTCGCCGTCGCTGCTTTGCAGTTCCATCATTTCTAGGAACTGGCGGCCACTGGCTTGTGCAAAGTTAAACTCGCGCTGTGCTTGTTTTGACGAGTAAGGGCTAATGCCACGGCGTTTAAACTTTTTGCTTTTTTTATCGTGGTATAAATCTTTGCCTACTTGGCCTGTGGCAATTTCTAGTAACTCTAAAAACTGACGGCGAATAGTTTTTAATTGGCGAGCCCACCATCTATCACACTGCATTTTTAGCAGTGCTATTTCGTAACACTCGGTTGGCAAGTTGTCGTCGCGCATGGCGTAAAATGGCACATTAGCACCTAGGGCTTTGGCATGCGTGGCTATTGCATCGTAGGTTAACGATATTATTTTTGCGTACGGTAGGTGTTGGTTTTCTTCGCTTACATCAAGCGTTATTTGCACGCACTCCATAGCGAGTGTGCCTGCGTGTTTTTTGGTTTTTTCAATACTGCTTAAAATATGCCATGGCAATGGCATATTTTGAGTAATACTAAACAGTACGCCAAAGCGCGGTTTTAAACGGGCAATGGTGCGGCGTAACCATGTATTAGCACGGTATTGGCTACCCGCTTTTTTCTGGTTGTAACGGTCAATGTACTTACGGGCCATACGACTTTGCAAAGGCACTGGCACACTCTGCAAGCCACGCGCTAAAAAATTACGGTCGTCAATATCGTTTATAGACGAAATTAAACCCTTAGCTATACCAGATAGTCTAAGGGTTTCTAGGTCGATTGGTTTAGGGTTAGCCACGGCGTTACAGCTCTATTTCCATTGGTTCGCCACCAATTTGCACAGCGTTTAATGCAATGCTCATTTGGCTATAAACTTGTTCAAAGTTAACATCGTCATCAGCAATCAGTTTTACGATTGGTAGCAAGTCGGTTAGCGTGTCTTCGCACTGCATAAGCATATGCACGGTGCTGCGCTTGTTTAAAAGTCGGATAGTAAAATTGGCTTGCTCAATAGTGTGTAAAATAATATTTAGTATTAACTGTTTTTTAGATAGATCTTGGTCTTTGATTGTGTTCATTTTAGTAGTCCTTTGGGATTAAATTATTGGTGTAGATTTACTGAGAATGTGTAGCTGTGTGCGTAGATTCATTACTTCACTACTCCAAGCGCTGAAAATATCTTTCGGAACTCTGCGGTTCTATCGCCTAGGTAAGTAATAAAACAGCCTTTAGGTGCGCCTTTTTTTACATTGCCTTGTGCATCGTTAAAATGTGTACGGCCATCAATAAAACAACTTAAACCTGCGTTTAATAACTTTTGGCACCATGCCTCTGAGCTATTAACAAAGGTAATATTCATTGCTTCTTTAAAGTTACCTTGTGCGTACTGGTCTAAGTAGTAATCAATCCAATCGCCGTTGCTGGCTATGTCTTCGGTAATGCAGTGGCCGCGATACTTACTGTAAGTCGGGTCGTTACATATTTTTTTAACGCACTTCGGTTTGCATGCCTGTTCACCTTTATTGAATGGGTGATTTAACCAAACCGTGTTTGCTATCCAATTTCGTGTTAATGCATCATCATCTTTGGTTAAATAACACGTTGCTTTTACTGACTTGTTAGCCACTACACAACTTGCTGGGTCTAAATCAATAACCGGAAACATTTGGTGCACATACTTCAAAACTTTATCGGGCGTGTAAAATTCAACATTGCCACTATCTTGATTGATTAGCTGATCGGGAGTCATGGCCGTTCCTTAGTGTGTTTGTGAATCAGTTTTTGACTGTTTAACTAAACGCGGAACAACATCAAACTTAGGCGGGGTTCTTTCGAAGTTTTCGCGGCCAAGTACGTTGGCGTCGGTAAAAGCGGCAACAATGTCTTGTAACGCTAAAATGCCTTTGCGCACTGCTTCACGCTCTTGCAAATTAAATTGATAAAAGCTCATTTCTATATGGCGCTGTTTAAGTCCTGCAGCAATACACACTAATTTTCGTTGTTGATCAGTTAAAACGGCATTGAATAAATAACCAGGTGTGCGCGTTCTATCGCTCATTAGCGCTTTTATTTCAGCAAGGCCTTTTGGTATGTGTCGCCCTTCTACAGCTTTTAATGGCGCTGGTTGTGCGTTATTGGTGTGTTTAACTAATGCATTTGCCATGGTTATACTCTTTGTGGTTGTTGCTGTGGTTTAGATAAAGCTTGTGTTTTTAACCAGTACACGGCTTTTTGTATGGTTTGGTTTTCGTTGCCGTGGCAGTAAATAGGTAATGGCAACTCACCAACAAAGGCTTGTAAGCACGGTTCAAATTCAACTGATTTACAATTAACGGCGTCTTTAGTGCTTATTTGGCACTTAAGTAAATACTCAGCTTTGGCGGCTAAGTTAGGTAATGCGTTATACGTGTTTTGGTCAAATATTTGGTATGTGCTCATTGCTTTGCTCCTAGTTATTAACGCTTTGTTGGTGCTGCGTTCTAAATTTAATTAGCTCGTTTAAGCGATAATGATTAGTTTTGCCAAATTGAATTGATTTAGGAAAATCAGACAACTTCGACAAAATCCAAAACTTTTTACGCGCACATCCCAATACCTCGCATGCCTCAACGGTGCTAACTAGGCGGTCTTTTTGCTCTTCAAGCTCAGTGCGTAGTTGGTTGTTTTCTTGCAGTAGTGCAAACAACACGGCTTTAGCGTCTGGGTGAATATCTAATAAAATGATTTGTTGTTCAGTGCTCATGCTGCATCTTCCTTTTTGCTTTTTTGATGATCGGCTAGTAAATCGTTTACCGATATTTCACCGTTAGTTAGTTCTGAAATACGCGGAATGTATTTCGCTGGGGCTTGGCAGTGTCTATTTACCCAGTTCCAAACTGCGGTTTGTTGAGTACCTAAAAGACGAGCTAACCTTGTTTGCCCACCAATCAGGCTTACTGCTTTTTCTATGGCTGACATAAACACCTCTTAAAAAATGACTTTAGGTGATAATAAGATCACTTTATTTCATTGTCAAATTCAATTATCACTTTATTTGATTATTAAGCATGATTTTAAGTGATTTGTAATTATCACAAAAGGTTGTGATAATCTTTCCTATATTACTTAAAGTCATTAATTTATTTAAAGGTATTAATATGGATATTGCAGAAAGAGTTAAGGAATGCCGTAAGAAGTTGGGGTTGACCCAATATCAACTTGCTGAACTAGTTGGCACCGTTCAAACCTCTATACAAAAGTTGGAACGTGGTGGTACTAAGAATCCTCGCAATATTGAGTCATTAGCGCGAGCACTCCAATGTACACCAGAATATTTGCGCTTCGGTATTGGTGAAAACAGTAGTAGTAATGTTGCACCAGGGCCATCAATCAAAGCCACGGCCCCACTTATTAGCTGGGTGCAAGCCGGTGCTTGGTCAGAAATCAGTGAGATTAAAGCGTATGACGCAGAACGTTTTATGTGCCCGGTTAATTGCAGCGACCTAACTTTTGTTTTAAAAGTGCAAGGTATTAGCATGGAGCCAAAGTTTGATGAAGGTGATTTGATTTTTGTAGACCCTGAAGCCGAATGCATCCACGGTTCGTACGTAGTAGCCCGCCTAGACGACGACAACCAAGCGACATTTAAACAGCTAATTATCGAAAACGGCCATAAATTCCTAAAAGCCGCAAACCCCAACTGGCCAGAGCAACTAATACCCATCAATGGCAACTGTACTTTAGTAGGAAAAGTTATATTTGCAGGTAAGTCACTTTGAAAGCGGTTACTGACAATAAATTAAGGGAATAATTATGTTTTTTCAAAAAGACGATAACAAAGCGATTATCAGAAGCTTTCTAGATTTAAAGCTTTTAAAAGAACGTGAAAATAAATTTTTTGAAAGTGACATAGCTGATGCCAATTTTGATTTGCTTAAAGCTTCAGCGAATATCATCAGCAATACATTCGATTACCCGGTTGCTTGGGACAATTATACAAAACTAAATATCGGCCTTTATGGCGAACAGTTTCTTGATTGCATCAAAAAGGTTACCAATACTTCTGTTAATAATGATCATATATCCCCTCATATTCAAAAGCTTTACTTAAGCTCATTAAGGTTTTTCTTCGAAATAGACTTTATGCTCAAAGAAGGTGAAGAAGAGCATGAAGCATTTGAAAAATCGTTTTCTAGAATGAACATAAAAAAAGAAGCTGTTAGCAATACTATAAATGAATTTTTTGATGATGAATTTAAATTAGAGTTACTTTACATCATTAACTCAACTCCACTTTTAATTACAAAAAATTTATTCCACTCTAAACAGATTAAACTTTTTTCTACATTTGACGAAAAGAGACTTACTGTAGAAGAGACGTTAAATAATATTGCTAGCTCTAAAGATGAAATAATAAATAAAATATCTGATTTTCAAACTGAATTAGAACAAAAAGAACAAACAGTTAAAAATTTACAAGCCACATTAGATAAGCAAGAGACTGCTTTTAACTTTGTTGGATTATACAAAGGCTTTAATGAGCTAGCAAAACGGAAACATAAGGAAGCAACTAATACTTTCTTTGTCCTTATAGTATTAGCATTTTCATTAATTGCATTTCCTTTATCCGCTATGATTTCTATATATAACCCTAACGATATTAGTCAGAATCCTGCAATTTCTACACACCTACTAAACTTGTTACCTCTTATTTCGTTAGAAATAATTTTGCTCTACTTTTTCAGAGTTGTGCTACACAACTATAAATCAATAAAAGCTCAGGTTCTCCAGGTTGAGCTTAGACAAACTCTTTGTCAATTTATTCAAAACTATGCTGATTACTCTAAAGAAATTAAAAAAGGTGATCCTACCGTTTTAGAAAAATTTGAGAACTTGATATTTAGCGGTATTATCAGTGATGCTGAAAACCTCCCGAGCACATTTGATGGCATGGATCAGATAGGTAAATTGTTAAGTTCACTTAAAAGTAAATAACACTAATAATTGCCCGCTAAATGCGGGCTATTATTAGTGATCATCTCTCATACTCACACCAATATCATTAGCCAATGGTATGAGTATACTTTTATCAAAAGGCCAACTATCTAAAAGCTTTCTCTTTTTCCGTTTAAGCATCCAATATAAGAGAAGTACTGTACTTTGTTTATATAAAGCACTATCTGAGTACTTTTCTTGAATTATTTCGGCTATTTCAGGCGTTTTATTGATATAAGATTCTATCGAATCAATCAGAGTATCATTAACTAAGTCTTCAAATTCATCTAAAATAGTTAAGATAGATTTTTGAGTGTTCGGTTTTATTTTTGTACTAGAAAAATAAATAGCATCTAGCTTAGATACAATGCCAAGCTCTTCTACTGGCCCATGGTTTAATTGATGTGATACTTCATTGAAGAAGCCATCAGTTGTTTCAATCAGAGCCATACTTTTAGCAACTGTGCGGTGGACACTAGGCTTTACTGCTCTTTTTGCTTTATATATAGCATCATGAGTTAACTCAGCATGAGCATGTTGCAGTAAAGTTCTAATCTGTACTTCACAAGGTATTTCTGTTGTGATATTGCAGCCTCCAACATTTAATGCCTTTTTTGGTCGAAGAATAAAATGTACTGATTGATAGGTAAATAACAACGGTTCTCTTTCTTTATCTTCATCAAAATGTTTACAAGCATCAAACGTCCACAATTCAGAACGTTTGATAATGTCATCAATTAGCTTTATATCTTCAATCAACAGGACTACAAAACGAGCACCAACTTTGTCTTCTATCTCGTTATATGGGTCTGTGTAAGATTTGTCCGGTCGATAAAAAGCTTTATCGATTAACGATTGTTCACCTTTGACCCTGTGCTTTGGTGGTATTTTTAAAAAGACATCAATAGATTTACCCGCTTTTTTTAGCTCTGTGCAGATTGTTGCAACAACAACCCCCCCCCAAGCATCATAAGCTAGTTTATCCCTATCCCAATGCTGTTGAAACTCTTCCTCTGTCATTCTTGCTTCACTATTTTGTCCTTAATTATGACTTGAGTCCATTCTTCTGGAAGGCCAGATTTTCCAATGTCCCCGTCTATAGTAGACATACTAATTAAACTTTTAAAGGAGTCCGAAGGTGCAGATATTTTTATATTTTTGCTAAAGCTGACTTTTCTAAACTTTAAGCTACTAGAAATATATTCTATATCTTTAGTAAAGGATGCAGTGGGAAGACCTGCATCATCCATATATCCAGCAAATTCATCCTGAGTGTCTTGATCAAAATATTTAGATGCGAAGTCTGCTGTACTTATTGTTGATGAGGTATCAACTTTTAAGTAAGTAGTTAATGCATTAATGTAATCACTTTTTTGAGATTCATCTACTTCTAGCGCTTTAATGAATTTTTTTGTCTCGTCGTAGAATTGTTTAGTTGTTCGTGCACTAGTTTGGGGGTAACCAAAACCGAGAAAACTGTAATAAAAATACTTTGCTGCAGCTTTACCATCAGTTTTACCAATTTGCGAGTCTGACACCATTACTAGCCATTTATCATTCAAATCTTTAGATTGTGGATCAGAATTAGCTTTCTCAAAAAAAGCTGCTGTTTTATAAAGTTTAGAACTAGGTGTTAATAAAACCTCTTCAACATATTTTAAAGATATTTCCCCGGTCTGAGAGTCTTTTTCTGCTTCATATGCACTATGCGTTTCTGCTTTAATTATACCAAGAAATTTATTAGCCGAACGCCCTACAGTACCAGTAAAGATAACTACAATCCCTCCGGGTATACCTCTGCTTAGCTGAGAGTCACTAAGCTTTACTGCAAAGTCATAAGATGAAACAGCAAATGTCACACGATCTTCATCAATAGAATGGTTAACTAAGTGAGAAACACTAGTTAAATCCTGATTAACAATTTCCATCTCAACTGCTTTTGAGCTTTCACCTAGAGCTTCTACAATACGTTGCTTAAATGTTTCCATAGCAGCCGGTGCAAAATTTGTATAATCATGAGTTTGCATTGGTTTGACACGATGTCCATCGGCATCTCTCTGATATACTTGATGAATTATGATTTTATCTATGTTGAGCTTGAGTAACTGCACTATATAATGTCCTTATTTATTATTTACCTACTAGAAACATCTAGAGCCTGCAAATCTAGCAGGTACTAATCGAACATACAATTTTAATGTTAGATGAGCTTTAAAAAAGGCTTCCCTTTTACAATCACTTTTGTTCTATCTAATTCATTAAGCTCATTCGTATTTATGTTTAGTAAATTAGCTTCAAGTTCAAATATGGCTTTTTGTGCTTCTTTATCAACACTCAACACTTTAACTTTTGCAAAAGTTTCGGCCTGCTCAGATCGAATAAGCGGTTCACCTTCTATATCACCAAGTACTGTAAAGTTAGGGTTATTCTTTGAGTTTGATATAAGCTCAACACCCTGCTTTATATCTTTCTTTTTTATAGCAAATGCATGAAAGTCGTTTTCATTTTTACCAAATGAAACAATAACAGACTCATCTGGGCCAGGTAACAAATTGAATGTATCAACGCTTATATAAAGTATTTTCTGCTGAAAACCATAAATCTGGGAATAAATTACCAAAACTATAAATATTACGGAGATAATTATTTTCATGGGACTGACCTCTATATAATATAGAGCATAGTTAGCTTTAAAGCCCTTTACCTACTTGGCTTTTGACATATAGACGCAATGCACTTACTTGCATTTCTTCCCATGAACTAAAATTTGTATTGTTAGCTATATATGCATCCCATTCAGCATTGGCAGCTACCGCTTCAAAATCTTTTGCAGTTTCAACATTGAAATGACTACTGCTTAATAGTTCATCAAAGTTTTTATATTTAGAGTGGCTAGATACGAAACCGTCATTTATCAATTCATCTAGTCTTATAGATTTTTTATTACCTAATTCCTCTAAGTTTTTAGATAGTTTTTTCAATCCGCTCATATCTGTTTTTGTAGACATGTAAACTCCCTCTTATTTTTAATTAGGAGTCTAGCTTAGTTAACTATATTGATTTATCAAATTTATTCACAAAAAAACCCGCTATTAGCGGGCTTGTTTATTAAACTCTGTTGATTGTTCTATCAGCTCATCAATACTACTGGGTATTGCCCCTTTTAATAGCATTTTTTTGAAAACTTCGTAAGCATCTGTTTTACTGCCTTCTTTACGAAGCGTTGACTGGTCATTAAACCAAGCTAGAACTATTACTTTATTTGTACTCGAAAACTTAAAAAACAAACGATATCGATTAGGCATGCCCTTTTTGGCTCTTCGCCAATCCCGGTTACTTTTACCTAACGTATTGCCCAGTATAAAAGCTGGTGCTTGAGGATCTATAAATATGCGATTTTCTATGCAATCTGTAACACATTCAAATAATTTGTAGATTGCAGATTCGTAAAAGTGTTCTGGGTCTTTTTTGGCTTCGCGTTCGACCTGATCCAATACTTCCGTGTATCTATTCTCAAATACAGTATGCCAATACTTTTCCCAGTACATTTACATCTCTATTAATTCGTTGTTTTGACGTGCAACAAGTGCTTTGTGCTTAATTGCAGCGATGCGATCAAATACAGAATCAGGAATTTTTTTTACATTTCCTGCTTTAATGTCAGCATCGAGCAAGTTTAAAAACTGCTCTGTTGCTGCATTCTCTTTTTTTACTTCGCTTAATTGGATAACTTGATTTTTCATTACAGCTCCATTCTTAGCTATAAATAAAAGCCATTTTAGTTTAATAAAAAGCCGATTAATTACATTGTTGGGAGCCCATTAACTGTACCCACAACCAAATTTCTGGGTGTCATTAACTGTACCCACAACCAAATAGTAGCATATGGGCTCACAAAACAGCAAGAGACACTAGGAGACTAAAAGAGACAACGGTGATAACTGTAGATATCAAAGGTCAGTTTATGATTCCATTCAATATTTGATGACCAATGTATTTACACAGCTGATTTTATTCTTCTTTATATAAATTTAAATCAATAGCTGATGTACTGGTCTCGAATGAAAACTCTTCGTTATATAACGATTTATATTCAATTTTGACCCTGCAATTAGTAACAATTAGATTAATTATCTTTTTAAACCTATCTGTTGGTATGTCGCTTGATACGTCTGAAACTACTGTTAAATCTATCAATTTAAATATTTCGTCATTTGACATGCCGAAATCACTGCCAAGGTTAATTATTTTAAGATGATCTTTATGCTTAATATATGGATTTACTTTATTTCTTAGCTCTTCGTCAGTTATTTCTTGACCTGCCCAGTAGTATTTAAAAGACTCAATTTTAGCCACACCATGACCTTTATTTCTGATTGAGTATGTGAAGCATTTATCACCCTCCTCCATAAAGTCATAAATTAATGGTTGAACGGACAACTTATTATGCTTACGGCTAATCCAAGCTTGATGTACAGCAACAAAAAACGCTAAGCACGCAATAAATGTGCTCCAATCAAAAACAAATTTAATGATTTCTTTGCTTTCTTCCATTCTAATTTTATCCTTTATTATTGAGTGATTCTAAAATAGCATCTTCAATAAGCTGGCAATAGAGCTCGTAACCTTCGGCCTGTTCTTTTATCCAATCATGTTTGTTGTATACAGCCATTACTCCTCGCATTGTATGGCCTAACATTTTTTCTGTTACATGCGGTGCGATACCGTTTTCACTTAACAATGTTGATAGTGAACGGCGGGCATCATGCGGTAAAAACTTAGGCATTTTGTACTTAGCAAATAGGTGATCCCACATTCGACAACAATAACGGTTAATGCTGTGAGTGGTCATAGGTTTGTGAGGGTTGCCGCCAGGTATTAAATATCCTTTACGGCCATAGACCATGGCAAGCGTATCTAATATGCTTTTCATCTTAGTTGATATTGGCCTGCGGATAGCTTTATTTGTTTTTGAGTTTTCGGGCGGTACTGTCCAAATGCCATTTTCAAAGTCAAAATGCTCCCACTTTGCTAAACGAACCTCTGATTGGCGCGCCCCTGTTATATAAATTAGTTGTAGGCATGCTTTAGTTGCTGGGGTGGCTTTTGAGCTTTCTATTTGTATCCAAAGCTTTGCAATTTCATCAAAGCGCATAACTCGTTGGCCAACCGATGCTTGTTCACCGATATCATTTACATTTAATGTGAGCACAGGGTTAAATGGTTTTACTTCCCCTCGCTTTTCAGCCCAACCAATAATCGACTTAATACGTACTAGTATAGTACCGGCTGTTTTAGCACTGCCTTGTGCTTTTATTTCATCAAAATATGTTATCCAATCTTTAATGGTCATTAAATCAAGCGGCGTATTTTTATCATTAAGTATTGGTACAATCCATTTACTGACTTGGTTTGCGTATAAAATTTGCGTTTTTTCTTTTAGGTCGGGTACTTTTTTATCTAACCACTTTGCAGCAACTTCTGCCATTGTGGGCAAGCCCTTGGCATTGTTACGCATAAGCTTGAGTTCTAGCCGTGGATCTTTATCTTGGCTTAACCAATTTTGAAACAACGGTATGTAGTCTTGTGCTTCTTTAATGCTTAGCCCAGGATAACGCCCTAGCGTAATAATTACCTGTTTAGCATCAACACGACAACGGTATTGCCAAGTGATAGTCCCCTTAGCTGATACCCTTACACTTAAACTATCTCTATGCGATAATACGCACGGTGTTTGATTTTTACCTAGCAGCTTTCTTAATTTGGTGTCACTGATTGCCATTTAATTTTTTATACACAGTTAGCAAAAAATTTATACACGATACTATACACACAATGCGTCAATTACAAGAAACTCAAAAATACAAAAAGAAACTGAGTAGCGCTAATAACCCGCAAATACAAAGGTCCAAGACATAGAATGAATAATGAAAGCTATCAAGAGAATCAAGCAACAATCTATTGGCACGACTACGAGACTTGGGGGGCGAGCCCTCAAAAGGATAAGCCGAGCCAATTTGCGGGTATTCGTACCGATCTTGATTTAAATATAATTGGCGAGCCGCTTATTGAATATTGTAAGCCGCAAGCGGATTACTTGCCTCACCCTGAGGCATGTTTAATTACGGGTATTACGCCACAAGTGGCGATGAAAAAAGGCTTGGTTGAGGCTGAGTTTATAGCAAAAATTCATGCCGAATTTAGCGTGCCAAACACCTGTGTTGCCGGTTATAACAGTATTCGGTTTGATGACGAAGTAAGCCGTTATAGCTTTTACCGTAACTTTTACGACCCATACGAGCGTGAATACAAAAATAACAATAGCCGCTGGGATATTATTGATTTAGTACGTGCTTGTTACGCGCTGCGCCCTGAAGGCATTGAATGGCCGTTAAAAGAAGACGGCAGCCCAAGCTTTAAGCTAGAGCATTTAACCGTAGCTAATGGTATTGAACACGCTGCAGCGCATGACGCGCTAAGCGATGTAACCGCCACTATTGCACTGGCTAAGCTAATAAAAGAAAAACAGCCAAAGCTATATAACTTCTTTTTTGGGCTGCGTAATAAAAAAGCCCTTGCTGAATTGGTTGATGTATTTAACATGACGCCGCTGGTGCATACCACATCGCGCATACCTGCAACACAAGGCTGTACAAGCTGGGTTGCACCAATGAGCTTTCATCCGGTAAATAAAAACGCGGTTATTTGTTTTGATTTAACCCAAAATCCACAAGTACTCATTGATTTAAACGTAGAAGAGTTACGCAAACGCTTATACACCAAACGTGTAGATTTAGCCGAGGGTGAATTACCTGTTGGCTTAAAACTAGTGCATTTAAACAAGTGCCCTATTTTAGCCCCAGCTAAAACATTATTGCCTGAAAACGCCGCCCGCCTTGGGATTGACCGCGAGCAATGCTTAGCTAACTTAGCTATTTTAAAAGCCAATACCGACCTTCGCGATAAAGTAACCGAAGTGTTTAACGAGCAAGGCGATTACAGCGCAACTACTAACGTTGACTACTTACTTTACGATGGTTTTACAAGCCATGCCGATAAAGCTAAATTTGCGATTATTCGCGATGCTAAACCAGATGAATTGGCTGGGTTGAAGTTAGACTTTGAAGATAAAAAGTTTAATACATTGTTGTTTAGATACCGCGCCCGTAACTGGCCTGAAACGCTAAACCAGCAAGAGCTTGACCAATGGCGCCAGTATTGCCAAAACAAGTTAATGCACGGAGAAGATCAACCGTCGATTAATGCGCAAGATTTTATGATCACCCTTGAAAACCTAGCGCATGAACATGACGACAGCGAAAAAAATCTTACAATTTTAAAGGCGTTGTATAACTACGCACAAAGCATGTAATTCGGTGTAGACGTAGAGCTTGCTCACGTGAAAAGCACCGCTTTTAATTACTTAAATAAAACTCTATTCACAAAGAGAAGCGCATGAGGAGTAAATGAGAATACATAAAAGCAATAATCTTTTGATCCATCACTGCCTCTAAAAGCGCAGCGCCTCTAAACCTCTTTGTGAATAAATCACTTTACGGGCTTTGCCCGTCACGCAAGCAAGCTTCGCGTCTTGTATCTCTCATTGATAAATGATTAGCTATCATTTATCACATCGAAGTCAGTGAGCTTGCCTTCGCGTCTTGTATCTCTCATTGATAAATGATTAGCTATCATTTATCACATCGAAGTCAGTGAGCTTGCCTTCGCGTCTAGTATTTAATACTGCTCCGTAGATAAAGCCCTGACTTTCTATTCTCACAAACTGA
>Ga0209501_10000035_pt1 | contig 175596 bp, 183 predicted proteins | sample ArcticOcean_MG_C_4_FD_187434 | JGI IMG/M metagenome (GOLD analysis project Ga0209501, IMG submission 187434) | Marine microbial communities from western Arctic Ocean - ArcticOcean_MG_CB4_134 (SPAdes) (version 2) | ecosystem: Environmental > Aquatic > Marine > Oceanic | place: Arctic Ocean... | reverse complement strand
CTTGGCGATCCCCAAATTCAAAGACCTTTTCTAACATTTCAGCTTCGGACTGCTCCACAGCTCCTTCTTGACGGCCTAAGGAAATTACAAGTCTGATATCTTCTTCAGAAACTGTGGAACTCTCTGAAGGGTTTCCGATGATTTTTTGGACAGCAGTGGCAAAAACCTGAATTAACAATATCAATGGGCGAAGGGCAATTTCAAAAACCCTGAGCGGGCGCCAGTAAAATAAAGCCAATTTCAATGGGTAGGTTGTAGCAATGGTTTTCGGGATAATTTCTCCAAATATAAGAAGCAAGATTGTAACGGCTACGGTTGCCGCTATAATTCCAATTTCTTCATTGTCAAAAAGGTTAAGGCTCAGGGCAGTTCCCAATGCAGCAGCAGCGGTGTTGAAGGCATTGTTACCTAAAAGTACTGTTGAGAGAAGCCGGCCTGGTCTTTCTGCGTAGTCTTGTATTTTTTTTGCTCCTTTTGTATTTGTAGATACCATATGTCGCAAGCGGACCCTATCAAGATATAGGAAAGCTGCTTCAGAGCTCGAGAAGAAAGCGGACAAAAAGAGACACAGAATAAGCAATGCGATTGGTAAATATAATGGAAGCTCTTCCATGGATTAGCTCCTTGAGTTTTGTTCCGATGGTGGATTGGATTGTGCAGTAGATAATATTAGCATATTGTACCTATTCATAATTTACGTAAGCTTCGTAGTTTCATTAGCTTGAAGAACTCGCGAGAATAGTGATATCAATAAGTTCTTTAAATACTTTGGTCACGTACCCTTGTTTTTCCCCAGGATCAAGTTTTGATATGTTGCCAGTTCGGTTACTTTGCACAGATTTTTTCAAATCCTTGAGGAGGCTATGTGTTGCTATCTCAGATCTATGGAGTAGGAGTCTTTGCCCTGACGCTATCGAAATTGTGGTATGTCTCAGGGGGGCGAATTCTATAGTCGGTAATTTGATAGGATTGGCCCTTGATTCAAGTAGCATTTGAGATAAGAGTTGTGATTGGGGTTTTTCTCTACTTATCAGTACCCATTTGTTGGTTAACGGGCGTTTATTGAACCAGAGTAGTGGATCTCGAAGAGATGCTACTTCGCCAAAGCAGTGCTGAAAGAGTAGTCACAATTCTCTCTTGCTTGTACGTCAACTTCAAGGAACAGTTCTGTATGTAAGCATCCTAGTTGTAGAGTACACTGCACATCTAGTCCATGGCTGATATATCTACAACGGAGTAAGTATATTGAGATAAAATTCACCCACAGTATCGATGTTCTGATACTATTGTACAGTGTTTGATTCCCTTATCTTATAAAGAAAAGCTAGGTTCATTCTCTGAGATTTGAAATTTGACTGAAAAGCTTAACGAGAAAACACAATCCGAAGCTAGCCCCGGTGTCATTTCGCGTACATTTTTGGCATTGCAGTTTCGCAATTATCGATTCTTATGGCTAGGAGAGATGGGGCATGCAGGAGGGTTGTGGTTGGAGATGATTGCTCGACCACTGTTAGTTCTTGATTTAGTTTCTGATGCTAGAGCTGCGGCACTACATCTTGGGTTAGTAATAGCAGCACGTACAGTCCCGTCAGTGGTTTTGGGCCTAGTTGCAGGTGTTGTGGTGGATACATTTGACCGCAAGAAAGTGTTGCTTTGCGCCAAAGGTTTTGCGTTCTTCGGGGCTCTGTTATTTTCCATTATTATCCTATTTGACCAAGTGGTTTTATGGCATGTCTATGTATTTAGTATTATCCGTGGCAGTTCAATGGCTTTTGATCAACCAGCACGGCGGGCGCTGATCCCAAATATTTTGCCGAATCACCTTGTGACAAATGGGTTGGCTCTTAGTACTGGTACCGTGCAGGTAATGCGAATACTTGGAGCTGCAGGGGCAGGTCTTTTAACCGCCTTCTTTGGGAGTGGTATAACTTTTATGGTAAGTGCTGCGCTTTATGGCTTTGCATTTCTTTCCACTGCATATATTCATTTGCCTAAGATTGAGCTGGAGCCATCTAGAGATGTAGGGAGTATGGCTAGAAACCTTGTTTTGGGATTGCAATTTGCGTGGCAGAACACAGCAATTCGTAGCGTGATGTTGTTGTCGTTCGTTTATTTCCTCTTTGCTTTATCTTTTATGCAGGTTTTCGCCCCCTTGTTTGCAAAACAAGTATTAGGGCTAGGGGATGAGGGGTTTGGATATATGATGTCTGTCAGTGGGATTGGGGGGATTTGTGGGGCGTTGGTAGTTGCAAGTCTAAGTCCGGATCACAAGCGGGGGTTAATACTAGTAGTGTCATTTATTGCATTTGGAACCACTCTGGTTTTGTTTTCTGCCAGTACCTACGTGTGGGTGTTTCTTGTTTATCCCATAATTGCGATTCTCGGTTTTGGGCAGTCCTCAATTATGCCCTTATTGACTACAGTGTTGTTGCAATCTGCGCCTGAGAATATGCGTGGTCGAGTCATGAGTTTAATGTCCTTGGATCGAGCCATGATGTCTGTTGGAAGTATAATCGCTGGCCTTCTAGCAGCGAAAGCAGGTGCTCAGATAGCGCAGATAATATGTGGGTTGGCTTGTGTGGGGGTCGCTTCGATGTTTCTGTTGTATAAGCCTGTAAGGACTTTGGACTAGGGATTCATATGTGTTCTATTCATGATTACGCTGGTAGAACTCCTGAAGTGTGAAGGTATGGTTTTGAGTTCCTGTTGTCTCCACACAGAAGGAGGCACAGGTTGCTCCCATTTTTGCAGATTCAATTGTTGAGCTTCCAGTAGTAAGCCCTTTGAGTAGGCCGGCTCGGTAGGCATCGCCGGCACCAGTTGGGTCGATGGCTGATTCCACCGCTGACGCCTTAATTGAGAGTTGTTTAGCGTGACTAATCAACATGGATCCGGATGCTCCTTGGGTAACAATGATTTGGTTCGTCAGTTGCAAAAGGTCCTCTGTTGATTTTTGAGTCTTTGTTTTTATCATTTCAAATTCATATGCATTACATATTAGGAGAAATGCCTCGTTTATACATTCCAATAATTCCTCTTGGGGGATGGCGGGGATTTGTTGTCCTGGGTCAAAAATATATGGTGTTTGGGATTGCTTGTAATGTGTAGCTAAGTTAGACATTTCTACAATGTTGCCAGGAGAAACTATAGCAAAAGTTTCGTTAGGGTTAAAAGTGGTAGGCGTCATTGCGGATGGATACTCCATAGATCCAGGATAAAAGAAGGAAATTTGATTGCCGCTTACATCTGTAGAGATATAAGCAGTGGCTGTATACGTAGATTGATTGATAGTCAGATTTTCCGTTCTAATACCATTCTTGGAAAGCCAATCTAGGTATTGAGCGCAGTCCTTACCTAGGCTTGCAATCAGAGTTGGCTGTTCGCCTAGAAGGGCTAGGTTATAAGCTATATTGCCTGCAGTTCCACCAAACTGCCGGGATAGGTCGTTAACTAAAAAGGATACATTCAAATCATCTGATTCCTTGATGAAGATGTGATCTTTGAATTCTCCGGAATAACGCATTATTTGGTCGTAGGCAAGAGATCCAGAAACCGCTATATTCATCATTGCTCCTTTTCGCTATGATTATGCACTTGGCTGTTATGTTTGATGACGAAAACGGTAGTACTATGATACTCTGATAGACTGAACCAGAGTGGGGCTTTTGTCAAAGAGGCGTATGCTAATGGGAGTTAGTGTACTGTTATACTAATGACTAGAAGATGCATGGTTATAGATAAGTATAGTTTCAATTTTCTTGAGCGATGACTTCAATAAAAGTAGATACCGAAAATACTGTGATTGGCGTGAGTTGATTGAGGAGCAGAAAGGAGAAATAGTATGCCTAGAAAAGAACCAGGTGAACCTTATCAGAGAATTTCGCTTGAAGAGGCTGTTGTTATGAGAGACGCAGGATCAGTTGTGGTTGATGTGAGGCGTCCCGATGAATATGCAAGTGGGCATGTGGCAAATGCAATATTAATGCCTGTTGATGATGTGCTTGGGCGTCTGTCTGAGTTACCAGAGGAAGGGAATTTACTCTTCATATGTGCTGCAGGGGTTCGTAGTGGTTTAGCTTGTGAAATGGCTGCAGCGATGGGTATTGAAGGAGATCGCCTTTACAGTATAGATGCTGGCACAGGTCCTTGGATTGAAGCTGGATTACCGACGGAATATTAATTAGCAGTGAACCCGGAAGTTTGATTTTTTTGAATGGAGGAGATACGTTGAGTCAAGTAGCCAGTGATATAAAAGATATAGGGTTGGCTCCACAGGGGGCACAAAGGATATTGTGGGCAGCTCGAGATATGAATGTACTCGGCTCCATTACAGAGAGGTTTGAACGTGAGAAACCCTTGGCAGGAATACGTATAGCTGCGTGTCTTCACGTTACATCTGAGACAGCCAACTTAGCCATAGCTTTGAGCAAGGGCGGAGCTGAGGTGACGCTTTGTGCCAGTAATCCATTGAGCACTCAAGATGAAGTTGCGGCATCTTTGGTAGCGGATCATGGTATCTCAGTCTATGCAATCAATGGGGAAGATAACGATACATATTACAGGCATATAAATACTTCTTTGGATGTTTCTCCTCATATTACTATGGATGATGGGGCTGATTTAGTGGCTACCCTGCATCGGGATCGTAGGGAGTTGTTATCTACAATTATAGGTGGCACAGAAGAGACAACAACTGGGGTGGTTAGGTTGCGTAGCCTAGCTGATCAAGGCAAACTTGAATACCCAATAATTGCGGTGAACGAAGCAGATACTAAGCACATGTTTGATAATCGCTACGGCACAGGACAAAGCACCTTAGATGGAATAACTAGAGCTACTAATTTACTATGGGCCGGTCGTCGGGTAGTTGTCGTTGGGTATGGGTGGTGTGGTAGAGGGGTGGCAATGAGGGCACGGGGTATGGGTGCAAACGTGACTGTGACCGAAATTGACCCAATCCGAGCGCTAGAGGCAGTTATGGATGGATTCCATGTTATGTCAATTGGGGCAGCCTCAGAAATTGGTGATGTCTTCATCACAGTTACTGGGAACATTCATACTATCGACCAAGAGCATATGGAAAAAATGAAAGATGGAGCAATAATAGCCAACAGTGGTCATTTCAATGTTGAGATTAATTTGGCTGCGTTGGACATTATAGCTGTGCAGAAACGTTCTGTACGGCCATTCGTTGAGGAATATTCGCTTTCTAATGGTCGAAAGATCAACGTTCTGGGAGAAGGACGGCTTATTAATTTAGCAGCTGCGGAAGGACATCCTTCAAGCGTTATGGATATGAGTTTTGCAAATCAGGCTTTAAGTGCGGAATACATTAAATCTGTTTCAGACGATATGGATGTAAAAGTTTATTCTGTCCCTACTGCGATCGATCGCGAGGTAGGAAGGTTGAAATTAATGTCCATGGATATTGAAATAGATACGCCGACGGATGAACAAAATAAATACATGAACAGCTGGGAAATTGGCACCTAGGTATAATAGAAAAAATACTCAGGGTATAAATGATATGTGAGGGAATGAATATGGTAAATAGTTTTAGTGGCTCTAAAAGCTATCTGTTGACGTCTGAGTCAGTTACTGCTGGTCATCCTGATAAGTTGTGCGATCAAATTTCTGATGCAGTGTTGGATGCGATTCTGGCTAGAGATCCTGAGGCAAGGGTTGCATGTGAAACTGCGGTGACTACTGGTTTGGTAGTTGTTATGGGAGAAATTAGTACCGGAACGTACGTCGATATGCCATCTGTCATCCGGGAGACGATTCGAGATGTGGGATATACTCAGGCGGAACATGGGATAGATGGGCGTACGTGTGGAGTGATTCTGTCAATTCAAGAGCAGTCCCGGGATATTGCTATTGGAGTAGATATTTCTGGTGAAGTTCGTGCTGGTGATGCGGGGACTAATCACGAAGCTGATGTTGAATCAACTGGAGCTGGGGATCAAGGAATGATGGTTGGTTTCGCGTGTAATGAAACACAAGAGTTGATGCCACTCCCTCTTTCGCTGAGCCACCAGTTAGTTAAGCAGTTAGATATGATAAGAAAAGAAGGTGTTTTGCCATACTTGCGCCCTGATGGAAAATCACAAGTCACCGTTGAGTATTCATATGGAGTTCCGCTAAGGATTCATACGGTGGTAGTGAGTGCCCAACATGACCCTGAAGTCAGCCATGATGTTATTGAAAGAGATATGATTAGTCATGTAATCAATGAAATATTGCCTAATCAGCTAGTCGATTCAGAAACTAAGATATATGTTAATCCGACGGGAAGATTCGTTACTGGCGGGCCGATGGCAGATACTGGGTTGACCGGGAGGAAGATTCTCGTTGATACCTATGGTGGTATTGCAAGGCATGGTGGGGGAGCGTTCTCTGGCAAAGACCCAACTAAGGTGGACCGATCAGCTGCCTACGCTGCTCGATACGTTGCAAAAAATATAGTAGCAGCGGGTCTGGCAGATCGTTTGGAATTGCAAGTTTCCTACGCTATAGGCAGAGCACACCCTGTTTCCGTTTCTGTTGAATCATTTGGGACAAACAAAGTATCGGATGAACTCATTTCTCAGTTGATTGAGAAACATTTCGACTTGCGCCCAGGGGCGATTATTAAGGATTTAGATCTCAAGAGGCCAATTTATAAAGCTACAGCGGTGTACGGGCACTTTGGCCGAGAGGATCTTGATGTGCCTTGGGAAAGAACTGATAAGGCAGATATTCTTCGTTCGGAAGCAGGCTTGTAATTTCAAGGAATTGATGTGCAGAGTGTAGAAGTGTTGACTTAGTGAGATCCACTGTTTATGCAGCAGATAACATACTCTAAGAGATGTGTGCCATATGAAAGCGTTGATTCTCGCGGGTGGTATAGGTAGCAGACTTAGGCCACTCACGTATAACTTACCTAAACCTATGATTCCTATTTTTGAGAGACCTTTCTTATATTGGATGCTTAGAGGGCTCGCCGACAGCGGAATTACTGAAGCTATTTTAGCGGTGAATTACCTTCCAAATACTATCGTGTCGTATTTTGAAGAACATGATGTTGGATTAAAACTCACTTGTGTTTTGGAAGATAGACCTCTTGGTACCGCAGGTGCTGTACGTAATGCAACTGCGTTTCTTGAAGATGATAAATTCTTGGTTTGCAACGGTGATATTTTCACTCACCTTGATGTGGATCAGTTAATCCATTTTCATGAGTCTAAGAATGCATCCCTTACCATAGTGGGAACGTCAGTTGAGAATCCGTCTGCATATGGGGTTTTGGAAACAAATGCAGCGGATCAGATAGAAAGATTTGTTGAGAAACCAAGTATAGGAGAAATTCGATCTTCATGGATAAATGCAGGCACATATTTAGTGAATCATGAAGTCCTTGATGAAATACCAATGGGATCTTTCCAGATGTTTGAAACTGAAATTTTTCCTAAACTTTTAGATAACGGCTATCCTTTATTTTGTTATAAATCGCGGAATTACTGGTTAGATATTGGGATCCCTGCTAATTATATCAAACTGCATAGCGATGTTTTGAAAGGCAATGTTCATTTGCCGTTTGAAGGTGTGACCTATCAAGATGGGATGTGGCAGGGAAATGATTGTGAAATTGCAGAAGGGGTAGTGCTTGAACCACCGATTTATCTGGGCGCTGGAGTGATAATAGGTCCCAACAGTATACTTACAGGGCCTGTGGCTATCGGGTCAGAATCGATAGTTGGGACCAACACAAGGATTGAGAATTCGCTCATATGGGATAAGACTGTAATCGGTAACGATTGTATACTGGAGGGCAGTATACTAGCTCAAGGAGTTGCAATAGGAAATGGGGTGAAAATTGCTGCTGGGACTATTGTGGGTAATGAAGCTGTTGTAGATTCAAATAACGAAATCCCAGAGAATGTAGCCATCATGCCAGGCCATCGAATACCTAGCGGCAGTATTCTTAACCTTCCCATAACATAAGGGTTTTGAAGAGAGGGGAACTGACCTTGCCTATAAAATTTGGAACAGATGGCTGGCGAGCCATTATTGCAGAGGATTTTACATTTAAGAATGTGCGGGTATGCGCTGCGGCAACGGCCAAATATATTCAAGGAATTGGTGGCAGCGAGCAGGGACTCGTAATAGGTTATGATACAAGGTTTGGATCTTACGAATTTGCCATTGCAGCCGCAAGAGCAGCAGCATCAGTAGGAGTCTCAGTGACCTTGTTGGATAAGACCTGTCCAACCCCTGTTGTTAGCTATACTGTCGTTAATAATGGCTTTGCTGGCGGTATTGTTATTACTGCTAGCCATAATCCTCCTCAATGGAATGGGTTTAAATTCAAACCTAGTTACGGCGGCAGTGCATCAACTGAGGTGGTGTCTGCGATTGAAGGGCATATAGCAGATATAGAAGACACCTTTGGCAATGTTCCTGTTGAGGATAGCGATATTTTGATCAAGGGGTTAAGCCCTGATTCTTCTTATCTTAACCATATCGCAACGTTGATAGATCTTGAATCCATCAATTCAAGCGGTTTAAGTGTGGTAGTGGATGCGATGCATGGTTCTGGTGCAGGTTACTTTGAAAGACTCGTTTCTGGAGGGGCTACGAGCCTCCTGGAGGTTCGTTCAGAGGTGAACCCATCCTTTCCAAATATGGAGCAACCAGAACCGATTCATAATAACCTTGTCCCTTTGCAAGATGCAGTCAGGAATATGAGCGCGGATGTGGGGATTGCTCTCGATGGAGATGCAGATAGGGTAGGTATTTGTGATGAGAAAGGCAATGTCCTAACACCACTCCAGATTTTTGGGTTGCTTGGGCTTTATTTGCTTGAAGTCCGATCCTTACGAGGCCCTCTGATCAAATCTCTAACAAGTACGGCGATGATCTACCGGTTAGGTGAAAAATATAACGTGCCGGTTATTGAGACGCCTGTCGGATTTAAGCATATCGCACCGCTTATGCTATCTGAAGGAGCGTTACTGGGTGGAGAGGAAAGTGGGGGCTATGGGTTTGGTGCGCATATTCCGGAAAGGGATGGTATTCTTAGTGGTCTTTTCATTTTAGATATGATGCGTAGGACTGGTAAGAGCATCTCTGAGCTTCTAGTATGGTTGTACTCGGTAGTTGGACCGCATGAGTACGTTCGACATGATCTGACAATTACCGAAACTGAGAAAAGTGTGATTGCTAGCGCAATGGAGCGCATCGATGTTGCTTCTCTTGCTAATCAGACGCTGAAATCGCGAGATAATACAGATGGCACGAGATTTGTTTTCGAGTCAGGGGCTTGGGTTGTTGCAAGGATGTCAGGTACTGAGCCGTTGTTGCGTGTGTATGCGGAAGGTCCAAGCCAGGAAGTTGCTAACGACTTGGTTTCTTGGTTACGTACCTCTTTAAGTGTATAAGTAGACAGCAATCAGTGGGTTATTAGTTCCCTATAGCCTGTGCAAGAAAAAAAGTGTCTTGACGTGATAATCTTAGTACAGTATTAGGAAGAAATACTTAAGATTCAATAGAGTGTATAAGTGATTATTGAGCAAGAGAAACTAGATGATCTCGAATCGATAAAGATATTGGATCCATCCAATATGTGGGAGCGCATGAAGATAGTTCCCGAGCAGATGATATCTGCAGGGAAGCAAGTATCGGAACTCGCGTTTCCAGTAGCCTACAGGAATGCCCGTGCTATTGTTTTTGCTGGAATGGGAGGATCTGCGGTTGCAGGAGATTTTGTGCAATCCGTGCTGGAGTCTCGGCAGGTCGTTGTGTGGGGCCGTCGTCCTATTTTCGTTGTGTCGCGAAGTTCTTCATTACCTATGTGGGTGGATGAAACGACCCTTGTGTTTATATCTAGCTATTCAGGTGATACTGGAGAAACGCTAGCTTGTTTCGATGCGGCAGTGGAGCGATCTGCTATGATTGTCGTTCTCACAAGTGGAGGGAAGTTACACGAAAAAGCAATGCGTGCGGGTGTTCCTATTTTTGACCTTGGAAGGTTTATTCATCAAGAGTTTCCTGAAAGAGAGAAGATAGAACCCAGAATTACCGTTATGACAAGTTTCATTGGAACATTTGGGGTACTGTGCGATTTAGGATTGGTTTTTGGTAGTGGGGTCCAGCTTGAGCTTCCGTTTGATACAATTAAATTAGCGGAATATACTGAAAGGCTGATAAGTAAATATGTACCATCAACTCCAATCCTCGTTAACGGTGCCAAACAATTAGCAATAGAATTGGCGGGGAAAATCGTGGTCATATATGGGAGTGGTGAACTTAATTCAGTTGCGCGTCGGTGGAAAAACCAGATCAATGAGAATGCGGACTCCTGGGCATTCTCGGAAACTTTACCCGAGGCAAATCATAATTCTGTTAATGGATACCAATTAGAGGACATGAAAGGTAAATTGGAAGTTGTTTTGCTGGGTGCTAGCAGTGACAATGATGGATTCACTAAGAGAGCCGTGGTAAAACAATTATTTCAAGACAAAGGTATATCAGTACGTTCTATTCTAAAAGAAGAGCTTGAGCAAGGCTCTCATGCGGAGTCCTTTGATAAAGCATTCTCAGTGACGTATGGCTCTTTCATGCGCCCTATTGAGGAAATTCTTGCCGGTACCTGCTTAGGAGATTGGGTGAGCTATTATATGGCCTTACTTATTGGGGTCGACCCATCACCAGTGCCTCATATCACTGCACTGAAAGACGCCAGAAGTACACCAATTATTGATTAGCGCTTGGTGTACTGAGGGGCTCTGCGAGCTCCTTTGAGCCCATATTTCTTTCGTTCCTTTTCTCGTGAGTCTCTAGTCAGGAATCCTTTCTCTCTTAAGACAGCTTTAAGCTCTGGGTCTGCCTTTAATAATGCTCTTGCTATGCCGTGTCGTAGTGCGTCTGCTTGTGCCGGCTTTCCCCCTCCATGAACCTTTGCTACAACTGTATATTTGCCAAGCTGATTAGTGACCTTAAGCGACTCGACTATAGTGTCTTGCCAAGAAAACCACGGGTAGTATTCATCCATTGGTTTGCCGTTTATCGTCAGGCTGTCTCCTCCGGGATATATACGCACCTCTGCTATACCCGTTTTACGTTTCCCTGTACCTTGGTAGTAGTGCTGTGTGGTCATGGTTTGTGGAACTCCCTTTTACATTCTGTGGTTGGTTTAGTTTGCGGCTTTTTGTTTTGCAGCAATCCCTATTTGAGCTGCGTGCGGGTGGTCAAGTCCACTATATACTTTGAGCCTTCTTAACATAACTTGGCGAAGTTTATTCTTCGGTAGCATTCCCTGAACTGCTTTGATTATTATTTGCTCAGGTGCCTCTTTTTGAAGTTTGGAATATACTTTCTCCCTGAGACCTCCAGGATAGCCGGTATGGCGATAATATATCTTGGTATTTGCTTTGTCTCCTGACACATGGATTTTCTCTGCGTTGATAACCACCACGAAATCACCTGTTGCTATATGGGGTGTGTATGTTGGTCGATGCTTTCCTTGAAGAATTGTGGCTATCTCGGTGGCGAGCTTTCCAAGAACCTTATTATCAGCGTCTATTAGACGCCAGTCTGGATTGACATCCGCTGATTTTGCCATGTAGCTTTTTTGAATTTTCAGCATATTATCGCCTCGTATTTTTCCTGATTGTTTGTTATGTGTGGCATATCAGCCTGTGATGTCACAATGTGCTGACCAGTAGTTGACTGCGACGACTCCCATTCAGCATAACATACATTTGTGAGATATAATCCATGCGCTGGGGTCGTAGGACCTGCCTGCAATCGGTTCTGAGCAGTGGAGATTGTTTTGAATGATGGCAGGCTTGTTGTTCCTTTCCCAACTTCCAAGAGTAGACCAACCATTCTGCGGATTTGCTTTGGAAGGAAAGCGTTGCCTTTGACTGTCAGGATTAGCATTCGTTGAGAGGCTTGAATATCGAGAGTATCGATCCGTCTGATGGTCGTGACGTCATCAGGTACATTAGTGAATGGTCGAAAATCTCTTGTTCCTACTAGAAAGCTTGAAGCTTCCTCTATGGAATCAATATCAATACTAAACGGAAAGTGAAAAGCGCGGTAGTGGAGCAGAGGTGATGGGGTTCTGGTCGTCAGCACGTTATATTCATATGTTCGTGATAGAGCATCGTATCTTGGGCTAAAATCTAAGGCTACTTCTCGAGCTTCTTTGATCTTTATATCGTCAGGTAGATAGAAATTTAGACCGCTTACGAATCTCGAAGTATCTAGTGCAGTGGTATGGGTGAAGCTAACTACCTGCCCCAACGCGTGTGCTCCAGAATCTGTCCGGCTAGCTCCATGTATCCTGATAAATGTGTGGGTGAGTCGTTTCAGGGCGGCTTCGAGTTCTCCTTGTACAGTGTTCCCATTTGATTGGAGTTGAAATCCAGCGTAGTTGGTTCCGGAATACTCAACTAACAATGCTATTCGTATTTTCCTAAAATGGGTAAGCACTATAGGTTTTTTTGCAAGAGCTTGATCTGACATCTTATACCAACTCGAGTAAAGCCATCGGAGCTCCGTCACCCTTTCGTGGTTGGAGTTTAAGTATTCGTGTGTATCCACCGGCACGAGTTGCATACCGTTCAGCTAGATCATCGAAAAGCTTGTGAGCGACTGGTTTTTCCAGAATCATTGCGAGAGCCTGTCTTCGATGATGCAAGGATCCCTTTTTGCCAAGCGTGATGGCGTGTTCCGCAAGTCTGCGCGTTTCTTTTGCTTTTGCTTCGGTTGTAACGATACGTTCGTGCTTCAACAGCTGAGTTACTTGGTTACGTAACATTAGCATTCGATGGCCTGTAGGGCGATTAAGTTTTCTTCCTGCTATTCGATGCCGCATTTCGTTTTAGCTCTCCGCGTTCTGAGGACGAGTCTCAAGCTGGTCCTCTTGTAGTATACTTCACTCTTCTTCGTCTTGATATTCTAGTTCCTCAGTTAGTTGACCCTCTTCGTCTGACTGATTGATGTCTGAGACAGCCTCACCAAGGGTAGGATCTTCGTCATCAAGTAGACCTAGAGTTTGTAGTTTCAGGTTAAGCTCTGCACGGGATTTCTCTCCAAAATTTCTTATGCTGAGCCATTCTTCTGGGGCCATGCCTAGAAGTTCTCCTACTTTCGAGAGTCCATGCCTTTTCATTGCGTTAAACGTCCTCCCAGTCAACTCGAGTTGTTCAAGCGGCATGTTGTATATTTCAGGGGATATCTCCATAGACTTTGTTGGAGCCTGAGTTTGAGTGCCAATATTTTTCAGTATGAAAAAGTGAGAGAGGAGAGTATCAGTTGCTTCTTGGATCGCAGCTGTAGGGGTTTTGGTACCATCTGTCCATATCTCTAGAAGTAAGCTTTCATAATTTGTGAATTGCCCAACACGAGTTCTCTCAACTGAGTAGTTCACTCGCACCACAGGGCTATAGATTGCGTCTATAGGTAAGTGTCCGATGGGGAACCCTTCATGGGACGCTGCAGGGACGTAGCCTTCTCCAGTTTCAACGTTGAATTCTATGGAGACAGATGCATCCGCATTATCAATATATCCTAACCGAAGTTCAGGGTTAACTATTTCGAAATCTGATGGCGCAATTATGTCTCCAGCGGAGAGTTCTCCTTCTCCACTTGCCTCGAGTCGCATTTTCCCGGGTCTATCAGTATGACCTCTAAGGCGAATTTTTTTTACATTCAGTATGAATGTTTGCACATTCTCCCGCATGCCGGGTATCGCGCTGTATTCATGCAGAACCCCGTCAATTTTGATCCAAGTGACAGCAGCTCCCTTCAATGAACTCAGCAGCACTCTGCGTAGTGGAGTCCCTAGCGTTGTTGCGTATCCTCGGCCTAAAGGCCCTAATCGGAATTGTCCGTAGTTTTCAGCTTCCTGCAGCATTTCAATGGAAGGCTCAGGAACCTCTACTATGGCTGGCTCTTCAAAGCCGAATTCTGAAGTTATTGGAATTGTTGTTTGTTCCATAGTTTTTCTTTCCCTGAGATTATCGTGAGTAGAATTCGACGATAACTCTGCTATCTATTTGGTTATCTGTATGTTCAGGTAATGGGGTTATTCTTACCAATCCACTCATCGCAGATATGTTTAGTTCAAGCCAATCTGGTATTGGACGAGTCGGAATGTTCTCAGCAGCGTTCTTATAGACATCTTTCCTCTTGCTAGATTCTTTCCATTCAATTATGTCGTTTTGATTGACTAGATATGATGGTATATCAGTTTTGTGTCCGTTTACCTTGATGTGTCCGTGGTTAACTAGTTGCCGTGCCTGTTGCCGAGAGCTAGCGAAGTTGAGTCGATACACGACATTATCTAGGCGCCGTTCCAGTATCTCTTGTAGTATATCTCCTGTCGCCCCCGGTCGTTTTTGAGCACTCTTGAAGTGTCGGACAAATTGCTTTTCCAATGTGCCATACATTCTGCGCAGTTTTTGCTTTTCCATTAGTTGGGATCCATATTCTGTGGGGCGCCTTCGTCGGAAAGAGACGGTTCCCGGAGGATTTCTCCTGCGATCTACGCTGCATTTGGGGGTATAGCATCTATCCCCTTTAAGGAATAATTTCTCTCCCGCCTGTCTGCACAGCCTGCAGGCCGGTCCAGTATAGCGAGCCATATTATGTATCTCCTCTCATTTTTGCACCCGTTATCTTAATTGTAATCTGGTGCGATGGGCATAAAAGATATTTCGCGAAGTAGCTTTTAGGTCCTTCTTTTTTTAGGTGGTCTGCAGCCGTTGTGGGGTATGGGTGTTATGTCACGAATGCTGGTCACTAGCAAGCCTGATCCTTGCAAGGCCCTTATGGCAGATTCCCTACCAGCGCCAGGACCCTTAACCAACACGCTAATATTTTTCATGCCATGATCCATGCCTTTTCGAGCTGCTGTCTCAGCCGCTCGTTGCGCAGCGAAGGCCGTACCTTTTCTAGATCCCTTGAAACCAGCTGTACCAGCACTGCCCCAGGCAACCACATTACCTGTAGTATCAGTTAATGTGACTAGTGTGTTATTGAAAGTAGACTGAATATATGCCTTGCCTTGTGGTATTGATTTTCGTTCTCGTCGCCGGGATCTGGTCCTCCTAGGGGGCATTACTTACTCCTTCCAACTGAGTGCATATTTATGACACGATAGATTTACTTCTTAACAGTGCGTCCTCGACCGGATATTGCTCGTCTTGAGCCTGCTCGTCTGGTTCTCGAATTTGTTTGAGTTTGTTGTCCTCTGCTCGGCAGACCACGGCGGTGTCTTAACCCTCGGTATGTTCCGATATCAATCAATCGACGTATATTTCCCTGAACCTCACGCCTAAGATCACCCTCGACTTTGTAAGTTTTATCGATGACTTCTCTGATCCTCGATAATTCGTCTTGGCTTAAATCCTGCACACGAGGATTCCCATTGATACCCGCTTGTTCAGATATCTCGACAGAGCGGGTCGGCCCTATTCCGTGAATACTTCGCAGTGCAATCTCAATTCGCTTTCGATCGGGTATATTTACTCCAGAGATTATAGCCATAATTATTCCTTTAGTTATAGGTGTCGCTTATTGAAGGTTGAGTTATCCTTGTCGCTGTTTGTGTCGGGCATTTTCACATATCACCCGAAGAACTCGGCGACGCCGAACGAACTTACACCTGTTGCATCTTTTTCTCACCGAAGCGTGAACTTTCATGATATTCTACTTTCCGTTCATTTGATTTTATAGAGTATTAGTGTTTATTTGAATCGGTACGTAATGCGTCCCCTAGTAAGGTCATAAGGGGATAGTTCAACGAGCACCCTATCGCCTGGGAGAACACGGATGAAGTTAGTCCGTAATCTGCCTGCCAGATGAGCTAAGACTTTATGCTCATTTGCTAATTCTACTTTGAAAACGGCATTTGGCATAGCTTCACGTACAGCACCTTCAACTTCAATTTTTTCTTCTTTAACCATAATTACCTCCACATGTTGAGTTTGTTATTGAGGTTTAAGCTCGTGTCCTTAGTTTGTAATCTGACGGTTAGATTGATTCGGATTTCCTCAAGCTGAGAATTTCAGGCCCATTTTCGGTTATTGCCACCGTGTGCTCAAAGTGGGAAGATAGTTTCCCATCGGCGGTTACGACGGTCCAGTCGTCACTCAGAACTTTAGTTTTCCAGTTGCCTGCTACAACCATTGGTTCAATCGCTAACACCATTCCAGGCCTCAAAGTAGGCCCCTTAGAATCCATCTTGTAATTTGGGACAGAGGGCTCCTCGTGCAGGTGTTGTCCAATTCCATGCCCTACGTACTCGCGCACTACTTCCATGTTGTGTGATTTGACAACGGTCTCAACGGTCTCAGCGATGTCACCGATTTTGTTGCCGACTAAGGCCTGTGAGATGCCAGCGATCAAAGCTTCTGCCCCGACAGTGATGACCTTCTTCGCCGTGTCCCCTATAGTGCCTACAGGTAGGGTGAGCGCAGAATCAGAGTAATATCCTTCTACTATAGCCCCTAAATCAATGCTCACAATGTCACCATCAAGCAGTACTCGATCGCTCGGGATACCATGAACGATCTCTTCGTTTACTGATATACATAGACTACTCGGGAAACCCCTGTATCCCTTAAAGGCTGGTTTTGCTCCTTGGCTTCGAATTGCTTGCTCTGCAATTCGGTCGCATTCCATGGTCGTGATTCCAGGTTTTATTATGTCAATTAAGGTCTCTAATGATCTTGCCAATACTGACGCAGACTTTCGCATTAAATCAATTTCTCGGGTTGACTTAATGGTTATTCCAAATTTTGTATCGACGATTTTTAACTTTTGTGAGTTGCCTGTCGTCATAATATGTTATCGTCGCTCGTTTCTGATACTCTTTTTTGTTGAAATTGGCCTCAGCCAGAGAGTATCCTGCAGTTAAATAGCTGCAATCAGGGATCGCTTGACATCCGCTATAGATTGTTCTCCGTTTATTTCGATGAGTATGTCCTTAGACCTGTAGTATGAGACTAGTGGTGCAGTTTGTTTGGCAAATACTTGAATTCGCTGCCTAACTGCGTCAGCGGTATCGTCTGGTCGTTGATAGAGTTCACCTTGACATTGGTTGCACACACCTTCAATTTTAGGGGGTGAGCTTACCAGATTATAGGGAGTCTGGCAATTGTTGCAAGTAATTCTACCACCCAGACGCTTTACTAGTTCGTTTTCTGAAACTGTGATATACAACACTAGATCTATCTTAGAGTCCAAGCTGTCGAGTAGTTTGTCTAACGAAGTTGCTTGCGTTACGGTTCTTGGAAATCCATCCAGTATGATACCGTCTCCACAATCAGGTTCCCCTAAGCGTTGCTCTATCATTCTTATGGTTACTTCGTCTGGCACTAAATCCCCTTTTGACATAAAAGAGGCAGCTAGAATTCCGAGTTCGGTTTGTTCCTTTTGGTGTTTCCTGAATAGATCACCAGATGCAACGTGAGGCACTCCTTTGAGCTGTGAAATAGTTCCTCCATGTGTGCCTTTCCCAGCCCCAGGTGGCCCTAGCAATATGATACGCATGTCGTTCCTTTCATCGGTTCATGAACCCTTCATAGCGCCTAGTCAATAATTGGGCTTCTAACTGCCTCATTGTGTCTAGGGCTACACCAACCATAATCAGTATTGCCGTGCCTGTAAGTACGGGCGATTGTGCGAACGTCTGTACATCACTTATCAATCCAATTATGTAAGGGCTGACTGCAACGAAACCAAGGAATAGCGCCCCTCCCCAAGTTATTCTCAGTACTATGCGGTTTAGGTATTCTTGGGTAGGTCTGCCAGGGCGTATGCCTGGTATGAAGCCTCCGTTCTTTTGCAAGTTTTCGTGGAGTTGCTGTTGCTGAAAGACGACGAATGTGTAAAAGAAAGCGAACATTACTACTAGGATAAATAATATTACCCAATACACAAAACTGGATCCATTGAACAAGCCTACGAGAAAGTTAGCAGAACGAGCTACAAAAGCATCGCTCAGCGGGTCCGCGAAATATGCGGCCGCAATTCCAGGGAGGGTTACTATGGAGAATGCAAAGATAAGGGGGATCATTCCAGCGGAGTTGACTCTAATGGGCAGATATGTGGTGCCGCTAGCACGTCTCATTTGACCACCACGAAACACGGAGCGGCCATATTGAACAGGGATCCTCCTCACTGCTTCTGAGAAGATGACGATTATGTATATTACTGCTAGCCATAATGCGAAGAAGAACAGGAGATTTATGGGTCTGCCTTGTTCTGCAGTTACGCCTTGTAGTAAAGAAGGCAACCCAATGACTATTCCTCCGAATATTATGATAGAAAGCCCATTGCCAATGCCTTTCTCTGTAATAAGTTCACCGAGCCAAACAAGAAACATTGTTCCTGCGATCATTGATACGATTACTGCTAGGGTTCCCACGATTCTTTCAGGAGCGAAACTAACTGCTGGAACAACCCCTGCTTGCGATAGGATGACTAGCTGTCCGTAGCTTTGTAGTGCAGCAATAGGTACCGTTAACCAATGGGTGTATTGATTTATTCGCTGTCTCCCCATTTCCCCCTCTTGCGATAGAGCTTTCAGGCTTGGGGTGAATGGTGTCAATATCTGCATCACAATGGATGCTGTTATATAGGGGTAGACGCCCAGAGCAGCGATACTCATGTTTTCAAGAGCACCTCCGCTGAATATATTCATTAACCCAAGTACTTCACCGGTTCCTTCTTGTCGAAACAGGTTCTGTAGTGCGTATTGATCGACGTTCGGGATTGGCACATGTGCAACGAAGCGAAAGATAACGAGCATCCCGAAGGTGAAAAGTATGCGCATTCGGAGATCAGGCGCCTGAAAAGCAGCCACTACAGCTTGGATTAAGGTGCCTGATCCAGTAGTTTCGGATGATCTCGCCCGGGGTTGATAGCGGGATTCTGCCACAGCTACAACTCCGTAACTTGCCCACCAGCCTCTTCGATCTTCATCTGAGCAGATTTCGAAAAGCTGTGAGCTGTGACACTAAGGACTTTAGTGATGGTTCCCTCTCCAAGTATTTTGATCCGCTTGCTGTTGCTGCGAATTAGGCCATTTAATTTTAACTCTTGAGGGCCTACAGTAGATCCTGAATCGAATTCTTCTAGGGACTCAACGTTCACTACCGAGTATGGGATTTTAAAGATGTTCGTAAAACCTCTGAGATGGGGCATTCTCTTAACCAAAGGATTTTGACCTCCCTCGAACCCCCTTCGTACTCCTCCCCCCGAACGGGATTTTTGGCCCTTCTGGCCTCTGGTTGAGAAACTACCTCTTCCTGAAGCATCACCGCGACCGACTCTTTGTCTTTTGTGTTTGGCCCCTTTTGGAGGTGCCAATTGATGTTGTTTCATGTTACCTCTAGCTGTATCTATTGCTGTGATATGAGTTATCTTGAAAATCGATTTGAGACTATGGTGTTGTGTCTTGTTCGATAATTCGTACTAAGTGACGGACTTTGTGCACCATGCCTCGGAATACCTTTGTGTCAGGACGTTCAACTGTTTGGTGAAGCTTTCGCAAACCTAATGACCGTATGGTGTCCGCTTGGTCTTTTTGATAACCAATTGTGCTCTTGATCCATTGTATTCGTATGGTGTCTGCCATCAGAATCTCCAGTAGTATTTCTTAAGAGTTGTCTTTCCATTAATCTATGGAGCGCAATTGCCCAAGAGCCTTGAGAGTCGCTGGAACTACGTTCACAGGGTTTGTGCTGCCTAAGATCTTAGTTACTATATCGGTTATTCCGCCCATTTCTAGAACGGCGCGTACGCTGCTACCAGCAATAACCCCTGTTCCTGGGGGGGCCGGCTTCATGACCACACGCGAAGCTCTAAATTTTGTGTTCACGGCATGCGGGATCGTGGTGCCGTTCATAGTGATAGCTATAAGGTTCTTTCTTGCTACCACAGCTCCCTTTCTTACTGCATCGGGAACAGCTGTAGCTTTGCCTATTCCGAATCCTACGTGTCCTTCTTGATCACCGACTACTACTAGAGCGGCAAAGCGCATCCGGCGTCCACCTGCTACTACCTTTGATACTCTTCGAACCTTAACTACTCTTTCCGTTAATGTCAGCGCTGTGGCATCTATTGTTTCTGTTTTTCGTAATGAAGAGACCACTAGAATATCAATCCTCCCTCTCGTGCTGATTCAGCTAATGCTTGTATCCTTCCATGATAGGGATAGCCTCCCCGGTCAAATACAACTGTTGAAATCCCCGCATTTGTGGCTTTGCTAGCTATAAGGCTGCCAACATTGGTGGCTACTTCGGTTTTGTTATGTTCCTGATCTTCGGAGATCATTCCTAGGCTTGAAGCAGAAATGATAGTTGTTCTGGAATGATCATCTATGATTTGAGCGTATATATGCCGAGAACTCCTGAATGTGCAGAGCCGAGGGCGCAAGGCAGTACCAACCACCTTTTTTCTTGCTCTTCGATGTCGATCAACTCTATGTGCTCGGGCTGTTTTCAACCGTGCCATTATTATTCCTCAGTATCTTTCTTTGAACATACTTCCGCATCACTATGCTCGTCTGCCACCAGTTTTCCCTGGTCGCAGCTTTATTTGTTCGCCCAAGTAGCGCACCCCTTTTCCTGTGTATGGGTTTGGTGGGCGAATCTTCTTGATACGTGCAGCGACTTCTCCAACTGCCTGTTTATCTATTCCGTCAACATGAATTCTATTTATACCTTCAATTTCTAGTTTTACTCCATCAGGGGGGGCGAAGTTCACATTATGGCTAAATCCAACCTGAAGAGTGATGGTTTGTTCGCTTTGTTGAACTCTGTATCCGACCCCCACGAGTTCAAGGGATCGGCGAAACCCAGACTCTACTCCTGTGACCATGTTAGCCAGTAGTGCTCTAGTTAGTCCATGTAAAGCCTTAGTCGGTTTTAGATCATCATCTCGGGTGACATTGATAGTCTCGTTAGTAACTTCACATTTTATACCAGTTGGTATTGATAACTCCAAGGAGCCACGAGGTCCCTTCACACGGACCGATGGTTCGTTGATGCTTATTTCTACTCCGTTAGGTACTGGTATTGGCATTCTGCCGATTCTGGACATCATTTCTCCTGCATTTATTGACTTGTTATGGTTATTAGTGTTTTTGTTACCAGACTTGGCAGATTAATTCTCCGCCTAGTCCGGAAGCCCATGCTTGCCGTCCTGTCATGACACCTTTAGACGTAGAGAGAATTGTAAAGCCTAATCCTCCCATAGGACGCGGGATATCATTCTTCTTAACATATATTCTAAGACCTGGTTTGCTGATTCTTTTTAGGTTTGTTATCGTTGAGTTGCGCTGATGATCGTATGACAGTTGGACACGTATTCTTCTTCGTCCGTTCGGATCTCGTGCCAAGTCATAATCGCGGATGAATCGTTGATCTTTGAGAATTTTAACAATAGATAGTTTGATCGCCGATGACGGTAGGATCACAGAGGTGTGACCGACCATTATCGCGTTTCGTATCCTTGTTAATAGGTCTGCTATTGGGTCTGTCATCTCTCTCTCTCTCTATTCCTACCAGCTCGCTTTTCTAACTCCTGGTATCTCACCAAGGAGAGCTCGATCGCGGAAGCAAATGCGGCATAAGCCGAAGTACCTTATATAACCTCTAGGTCGACCGCATACGTTACACCGGTTATGTTCTCGTACCTTATACTTATTAGGCTTTCTCCAAGCCGCAATTTTTGATGTTTTTGCCACGTACGCTCCACCTCAGTCTAGTTAGTTCGATTTTCTAGCTCGTTGTTTAATTAGCCACTATTTCACGAGTGAATGGCATGCCCATATTTTGAAGGAGTACAATTGCTTCTTCGTTTGTATTGGCACTGGTTACAATAATCACCTGTAACGGTCTTATCCTGTCAATAGTATTATAGTCTATCTCAGGGAAAATTACGTGTTCACGGATGCCTAGTGCGAAATTGCCCCGACCGTCGAAACTTGTTCGGGGAACTCCTCGAAAATCTCGAATCCTAGGTAGACTAGCGTTGACTAGCCGATCGTAAAAATCATACATCCTATGACCACGTAGTGTGACCATCAATCCCAGAGCCATGCCTTCTCTTACCTTCCATGTAGCGATAGATTTGCGGGCCCTTGTGACAACCGGCTTCTGTCCGGATATTAACGTGAGGTCTTGGGTTGCCGTTTCAATCGCACGCCCGTTGGTTAGTGCTTCGCCCAATCCCATATTGATCACTATTTTCTGAATTCGAGGTATTGCCATTGGGTTCTTATACTCGAAAGTGGCTTGCAATTGTGGCACAGCCTGCTCTCGGTATAGTTGCATCATTCTCCTTAGAGATGATGGGGGGGATTCAATTGTAGAATCCAAGGCTTTAGTCCCTGCCTTCTTACGAGTTCTAGGCGCGGACGTACCTTCTTCTGTATTTAATTTGGTTGATCTATTACTTCTTGGCATTTTTTGCACGCTCTAACATGTGTTATTTTTCCTGATACTTCCACTGTGGATATCATCGTCCTTGTAGGCTGATCGCAATGGGGGCAAACGATCATCACGTTTGCGACTTGGAGAGCAGCTTCACGCTGGATGATTCCAGATTGACGCAGTTCATTTGTTGCTTTTGTGTGGCGTTGGATGAAATTTAATCCTTCAACCACAACAGTGTTAGATTGGGGATTGTGTCTTATCACAGATCCTCGCTTCCCGCGATCTTTCCCCTTCATAATTTGCACGGTATCGTTAGTTTTAACCCTCATTCTAAAGAACCTCTGGTGCTAGAGATATGATACGCATGAAGTTTTTCTCCCTCAGTTCCCTAGCTACGGGTCCAAATATCCTGGTACCGCGTGGCATAAGTCGGTCTGATAGAATGACAGCAGCATTATCATCAAATCGTATGTAGGTGCCGTCTGGCCGTCGCACGGGAGACTTTGTACGGACTACTACGGCTCGTATCACTTCATGTTTTCTCACTGCTCCATTTGGAGCAGCCTCTTTTACGGCTGCTACGATTATATCCCCAACACGTGCGTAGCGTTTCCCGCTGCCTCCAGGCACGTTTATGCACATGATTTCTTTTGCTCCTGAGTTATCTGCTACGGTTAGCCGCGAGTACGTTTGGATCACGGTATTAGCTCCTGTTCCTTATTCCTCATCAATTGCTTCGCTAGTATCTTCAGCACCTTCATTTTGGAGAACTTCTTGGACTGATAGTGCTTGCCTATTAAGGATTTCTACAACTCTCCACCGTTTAGTTTTTGAAAGAGGGCGTGTCTCAGTGATTGCTACAAGATCTCCAGTTTTGCATTCATTACGTTCATCATGTGCATACGCCTTAGTTATCCGCCTGACTTGTTTGCCATACAGTGGGTGGCGCTGGCGCCACTCTAGAGAGATAACAGCTGTCTTATCCATGTTACTGGATACTACCTTACCTACCAGATTCTTTCGTTTTGTATTGCTCATGAGGTCTTTCCTATTCCTCTTTCTGTCATGACTGTCTTGATTCGTGCGATATCTTTTCGGGTAGCCTTCGGGAGATGCACGTTTTGGATCTGGCGTGTTGCAATCCTGAACCTCAAGTTCATCAGATCACGATAACTATCCTCTAGCTTTGATTCCAGATCGGAGTCTGAGAGTTCCCGAATTTCTATGATCGTCATGTTAATGGCCCTTTTTAGATAATTTCCTTGGTTATGACTCTGGTGCCAGTCGGTAGCTTATGAGAGGCTAGCCGAAGTGCTTCTAGGGCTACGTCTTCGCTAAGTCCACCTACTTCAAAGAGTACCCTTCCTCTCTTTACCACAGCTACCCACTGGTCAGTAGCTGCTTTGCCGCTTCCCATTCGAACTTCAAGTGGCTTTTTGGAAATGGGTTTGTCTGGAAATACCCGTATCCAAACCTGTCCCCCGCGTCTTGTATGGCGAGTTATGGTACGGCGAGCTGCTTCGATCTGCCGTGCAGTGATCCAAGCATTTTCAGTCGTCTGGAGCCCCATTTCACCAAATGCTACTGTGGAACCTGTGGTTGCGATACCCCTTCGTTTCCCTCTTTGGCTTTTTCTCCACTTAACTCTCTTGGGTTGTAGCATTTGTTGCTAACTCCTTGCTGGTCTGGTTATTGCCGAAGCCTGTTGTGCTTTCAGTTTCACTTGTTGGAGTCAATTTCCGATCAGGTAGGATTTCTCCCTTGTTGATCCATACCTTCACTCCAATTTTTCCGAACCCTGTTCCAGCCTCTGATATTGCAAAATCAATGTCTGCGCGTAAGGTGTGAAGAGGTACTCTTCCCATTATCACTTTTTCGCTCCGTGCAATATCGGCTCCAGCTAGCCTTCCAGCGCATATTATCTTTATACCTTGTGCTCCAGATTGCATTGTTCTTGTGGCAGTTTGCCGCATAGCCCTACGAAAAGCAATTCTGCGTTCCAACTGGTCAGCAACATTGCGTGCTACGATTGGAGCACTCAGTTCCGGTTGTTTGATTTCCTGAATGTTCAATCGTATTCTCTTGCCAGTAAGAGTCGTCAGTGAATTGCGGACTTCTTCGACTCGCTGTCCTTGACGACCGATGACGATACCAGGTCGTGCAGTGTGAATTGAGACTGAGAGATCTCCACTCCCACGTTCTATCTCAACCTTAGCTATACCAGCATCTTTGTAATAGCTAGCTATTTTTTTACGGATTTGTATGTCTTCTTGTATGAGTCTGCGGAAATCGGAAGCTTTTCCTGCGAACCATTTGGCATCCCAGCCTTTGTTTACTGCTAATCGAAATCCTATAGGGTGCGTTTTGTGTCCCATGTTATTGATCCTCTTCCAGCACTATTGTGATATGGGTTCTACGTTTTATGATGGGAAACACTCTACCTCGTGCTTGAGGTTTGAATCGTTTCAAAGGAGGGGCTTCATCTGCAAATGCTTCGGATACCCTTAGTCTGGAAGGGGTAAGCATATCATTGTTTTCGGCATTTGCCTGAGCGGATTTGACTGCTTTAGCTACCTGTGCTGCCATGGGACTAGCCATCAGGCTCAAGTCCGCAGAGACATCAATCAAGCGTCGCCCTCTTATTAAGTTGATAATGCGGCGGTACTTTTTCGCAGAACCTTTTATATTTTTTCTGACTGACCTGACTGCCATTATTATTTCCTATCTTCTGATCTGCGATGTGCGCTCGGACCTAGAGATATGGCCTCTGAATGTCCTTGTAGGGGCGAATTCACCGAGCCTATGGCCTACCATGGTTTCTGTCATGAAGACAGGTACGTGTCTTCTACCATCGTGGATAGCTATAGTCAGCCCTATCATGTTGGGCATGATCATAGAAGCTCTGGCCCAAGTCCGTATTACCGTTCGGCTTCCAGATTCTTGCACTTTCCTAACTTTTTTGTCTAATTTGGGGTGTACGTAAGGGCCCTTTTTGATTGACCGTGACACTTCCCCCCCCTTTTTATATTAATCAGCTTTAGGGTGTGTTGCTCAAAGCCTAAAACCTATTTCTCGTAGCGTCTTCTAATAATGAATTTCGATGTTCTCTTGTTTCTCCGCGTTCGTGCTCCAAGTGCTGGCTTGCCCCATGGAGTTTTAGGATGTACCATCCCAATTCCAGCGCGACCTTCACCACCTCCATGAGGGTGGTCATTAGGATTCATAGCGCTACCTCTTACGTGAGGACGAATGCCCCGATGTCTATTGTGGCCTGCTTTTCCTAGTTTGACGTTCTTGTGGTCTAAATTCCCCACTTGCCCTATCGTAGCCATGCATTCACTTAGTATTAGGCGAGTTTCTCCTGATGGCATTCTAAGTAGTGTGTAATCATTTTCTTTTGCCATGACTTGAGCAGCAACTCCAGCGCTTCTTACCAGTTGAGCTCCTCTACCTGGTTTCATTTCCACATTATGTACCATCGTACCTGTTGGTATGAATCTGAGTGGAATTGCATTACCCACACGGTTGTCTGCCTCTGGTCCAGCTTCTACTTCAGCCCCAATTGTTAAACTGTTAGGGGCAAGTATATAACGCTTCTCGCTGTCTGTATATTGAATCAGTGCCAGTCGTGCAGATCTGTTGGGGTCGTATTCTATTGCTATGACTTTACCTTTTACCCCTGTCTTGTTTCTTTTGAAATCAATGATCCGCAGCAATCTTCGAGAGCCGCCTCCTCTGTGTCGTGCGGTAATCCGCCCTTGAGCGTTTCTCCCACCATGTTTTTTCAGGGCCACAACAAGAGAGCGTTCAGGGCGTTTCTTAGTTATCTCTTCAAATGTGTATGTGACAGTTCCTCGTTGTCCAGGGCTAGTAGGTTTTAGTGCTTTTAGTGGCATTTGCCTTAAACTATGCTCCCTCGAAGAATTCGATACGGTCGCCATGTTGTAACTTAACTACTGCTTTTTTGCGCTTCGGTGTTTTGTATAACTTGACTCCGTATTTTTTTTGTTTACCTGGTTTGGTTATCATATTCACTGAGAGTACTTTTACCCCAAACGCTTTCTCTACTGCTTGACGGACTTGTATTTTATTGGCTGTAAGAGCTACCTCAAACACGTACTTATCTTCTTCTTGAAGATAAGTACTCTTTTCAGTAATTACTGGCTGCCTTAAAACCTCGTATATATTCATCTAACTTTCTTCTTCGTTCAGATCAACACTAGTTTTTGCTTGTGACCAGAGTTGCTGTACTTTTGCGATTGCACCTTCTGTCATCAGAAGATGGTCGTAGTTCATGAGATCTAGGACATTTAGTAGCGATGCCTTAGTTACCCTGACTTGTTCAATGTTGCGTGCAGACCGATGTAACGTCCTGTAATTAATGCGGGCTTGCTCAAGTTCTGAACTTTCGCTGCCCTGAGTTACATCTCCTGTCGCTATAAGTACTGAGGAGGGTAAACCCAGTTGGTTTATTGTTGTGATTACACTCTTAGTGCTGAATGACTGGATAGTTAGGTCATCTACTATGGTAAGTGAATCATTAGATACCTTGTCACTTAGCATGCACCGAATGGCTAGACGTCTCATTTTTTTAGGTGTTTGTTGTTTGTAACTTCGCACCCGCGGACCAAAAACAGTTCCACCTCCGCGCCATTGTGGAGAGCGGATGCTCCCTTGGCGGGATTTGCCTGAGCCTTTTTGCGGTCTCGGTTTTCTTCCTCCTCCTGATACTTCTCCTCGTGTCTTGGTATGTGCTGTCCCCTTTCGAGCGTTTGCACGATGGGCGACCATAACTTGATGAACAAGTCCTTTGTTCATCGGTACTCCGAATACTGAGTCGTCTAATTCTATGGACCCAATATCTTCACCATTAGTATTTTTAAGTTTATGTTCCACTGTTTCGAGTTTCCTAGTTCTTGTAAATTGTTACCAGGCCACCTTGCGGTCCTGGGACTGCGCCCTTGATGAGTAGTAAATTGCGATCTTGGTACACTTGCATAACCTGTAGCCCTTTTACGGTCACTTTTTGAGTGCCCATGTGCCCTGCCATTTTCAGCCCCTTCCATACTCTACCAGGAGATGTTCCAGCACCAATGGATCCTGGAGCTCGATGCCGGTCAGACTGTCCATGCGTTTTTGGACCTCCGTGGAAGCCGTGGCGCTTGACTCCTCCAGCGAATCCTCGTCCTTTTGAAATGCCAGTAACTTGGATTATTTCCCCAACGGAGAATATATCCGTGGTGATTGTTTGTCCAACCTCAAGGTCTTCAAGGTCCGATACTGGTATTTCTCGTAACTCGCGAAACATTCCGCCTGCGCGTTTCAGATGTCCACGTTGAGGACTATTAAGCTTCTTGGTTTCGGCGAAACCAAGTTGAACTGTATCATACCCGTCAATCACGCGAGTTTTTATTTGAGTGATCGTGCACGGACCAGCTTCTATGACTGTTACTGCTGTCACCGACCCATTTTCTTCGAAAACTCGAGTCATCCCTAGTTTTTTTCCTAAAATACCTTTGATCATCTTCGTTATTCCTATTGTTTTATCACGATATCAACGCCTGCAGGAATGTTGAGCCGTGTCATAGCATCTACAGTTTTTGACGTTGGTTTAACTATGTCAATGAGGCGTTTGTGCGTGCGTATTTCAAAATGTTCCCTAGAATCCTTATCTACGTGAGGGCTCCGAATGACACAGAACCGCCTTATTGTTGTGGGTAGCGGCACAGGACCTCTCACGGATGCCCCGGTTAGCTCAGCTGCGTCCACAATTTGGAGTGCTGAAAGGTCAAGGCTTTTGTGATCAAATGATTTGAGCACGATCCTCATTTTCTGAGTAGCCATTGTCGCTCCCTGTTATCCTTCCGTATTTCTTTAGGCTTCTGCAAGTGCCTTGGTGGCGTGGCTTGCTGGGACCTGGTCGTAATGGCTGAATTGCACGGAATGACCTGCTCTTCCTTGTGTTAACGAACGCAGAGCGGTGGCATATCCGAACATTTCGGCCAGAGGTATCATAGATTGCACTATTTGACCAACACGGTCAAGTCTTACTTCTCCTATTAATCCTCTGCGTCGACTCAGATCGTCTAGAACATCTCCAAGGAATTGATCTGGGGTTGTAATTTCAACAGCCATGACTGGCTCTAACAAACTACAGCCTGCCCGTCTTAGGGCGTCTTTAACTGCCATCGAGCCTGCGATGTGGAATGCCATTTCAGAGGAATCAACAGCATGGAAGCTTCCGTCAGTCAATGTTATTTTTACATCAACTACGGAGTACCCACCAAGTATTCCTGAGGTTAGCGCTTCCTTGGCCCCGTTTTCGACAGGCTTGATATATTCACGGGGTATTGTACCCCCGGTGATTTTATTTTCGAACTTTATTCCCGAATCTCTTTCAAGTGGCTCTATGGTAAGTACAGCATGACCATACTGCCCGCGACCGCCCGACTGCCTTACGAATTTGCCATCGCCCCTCGCTCGCTGATTGACCGCTTCCCTGTAACTTACCTTGGGTTGGCCTGTTCGGGCTTCTACTCCGAACTCTCTGCGCATACGATCTAGTAAGATTTCAAGGTGGAGTTCTCCCATTCCCGCAATAATTGTTTGACCGGTCTCATTATCGTGATGAATTCGGAAAGTTGGATCTTCTTCTCCAAGTTTGATCAGACTTTGTGCAAGTTTTTCTTGATCGGGGCGCGATTGGGGTTCCACCGCGATCGATATTACGGGTTCGGGGAAGTCAATCGCCTCAAGGATGATCGCCGTTCCACGGTCGCATAGAGTGTCACCTGTAAATGTGTCCTTCAACCCGACTGCTGCTGGTATATCACCACTTACGATGACTTCCAACTCTTCCCTATGGTTGGCGTGCATGCGTAATACTCTGCCTAGCCGTTCCATTTTTTTTCTTGTAGCGTTATAAACCATAGCACCCGACTTTGCCTGCCCAGAGTACACTCTTAGGTATACGAGTCTTCCGGCAAATGGGTCAGTGACTACCTTGTAGGCAAGCGCTGTAAATGGTTCATCGTGTGCGTGTCGTACTATGCTTGATTCGTCAGTAGGGTCAGTGCCTGTTACTGGGGGTACATCTTCGGGCGACGGAAGGTAAGTTATTATTGCGTCAAGAAGCGGCTCGACGGCTATGCCGTTTTTTGCCGATCCACAGAATACAGGAGTGACCAAGTTTTTTAGTGTTGCTCTTCTGAGTGCCGTTTGAATATCAGTAAATGTGGGTTCAGTATCTTCGAGATAAAGTTCAAGAAATTGATCGTCGTTATCTGCTATTGCGTTGAGTAATAACTCTCGGTGTTCTTTGAAGGCAGTCTGCACATTTTCCGTTTGGTCGGATATATTTTGTTTGACTAGTTGAGGAGTTCCCGTTTCTTGTTTTTCGTAGATGGTGGCTTCGCCGGTTATGAGATCTACTACACCGATGAAATCTGCCTCGACCCCTACTGGTATTTGTACCGGTAACGGCTGCCCCCCTAGTCTGGCTCTAACTGAGTCAGCGGAAGCAAAAAAATCTGCTCCAGTACGGTCCATCTTATTCACAAAACAAATTCTCGGTACACCGTAGCGATCGGCTTGTCTCCAGACAGTTTCCGATTGTGACTGAACTCCGGCTACTGCATCTAGTACGACAATTCCTCCATCTAGGACTCGAAGGCTTCTTTCGACTTCTGCCGTGAAATCTACGTGGCCTGGGGTATCAATAATATTAATATCGTGACCATTCCATTCAGTGGAGGTAGCAGCAGCGGTAATGGTAATACCGCGCTCTTGTTCCTGAGCCATCCAGTCCATAACTGCAGTTCCCTGATCCACCGTGCCGACTTTATAGGTTATCCCAGTCGTGTACAGGACGCGCTCTGTAACAGAGGTTTTGCCTGCGTCTATATGGGCGATGAAACCTACGTTACGAACTTTTGATAATTCTGTTCTGTTCGATATCTCAGACATATACCTAGTTTAAACCTTAAACCCTCTCTAGCTAGTACCCGTGACTATTAACTGTCATGTGGGCGTCACGTGCCCTCAATGGGGTGATTGAAACACGGGACTTGGTTACTTCCAGGTCCCTTACGCAGGATTTACCATCTGTAATGAACAAAGGCGCGATTTGCCTCAGCCATTCTATGCATTTCTTCTCTACGCCTGACAGCTGCTCCTTGACCTCTGGATGCATCCTGAAGTTCTTGAGCTAGTCTTTCAGCCATTGGTCGACCTGCTCGAGCCCTTGCAGAATTGATAATCCACCTCATTGCGAGCATGGTAGCTCTTCTTGATCTAACTTCAACGGGAACTTGATAGGTTGCTCCCCCGACCCTTCTTGGTTTTACTTCCATGGCTGGCGTAGTGTTACGCATTGCCTGTTCAAATACATCTATGGGAGATTGATTGGTAGAACCGGCGGCAGAATCTAGTGCACTATAAACTATACGTTGTGCGACAGTCTTCTTGCCATTAAGCATTACTTTATTGATAAACCGAGATAACTCTTCATTCCTGAATTTAGAATCTGGTATTCCCGCTCTTACTTCTGCTCGCCGTCTTCTTGCCATAATTATACTAACCAATTCCTTTATCAGATGAAATATCTCTGATCGATTACACATAAGTGGCTTTTACTAAACTTGTGCATCCCAGTATTCACTGTAAATTGCTTTAAGCTTTCTTTGTTCCGTACTTACTACGTCCATTTTTTCTGTTGCTGACGCCGGCAGCGTCAAGAGTTCCCCGAATTACGTGATATCGTACTCCAGGCAGATCCTTGACTCGTCCTCCTCTTATGAGGACTACTGAATGTTCTTGTAGGTTATGTCCTTCTCCGGGAATGTATGCAGTTACTTCCATCCCATTTGTGAGTCGGACACGGGCAACTTTGCGAAGGGCAGAGTTGGGTTTCTTAGGGGTGACGGTACGTACCTGCACACAAACGCCTCTTTTTTGCGGATTACCTTTAGTCGTGAAAGTTCTTGTTAGAAGCGAGTTGGAGGACACCCTCAGAGCCGGGGCCTTAGGCTTTTTTGTTTGGGGTCTTCGCCCTTTTCGGATTAGTTGATTTACCGTTCCCATTATTCTCTTTCATTCATTGTAGCTTTGTGGTTTGTGCAATCGCCACGCATTATTATGAGCACCGCGCTACTCTAGCAGAGCAGCAATGCTCTGTCAATGTTCCCGTGCCTAGCATGTAGGCAAATAATAACAGTGTATGTTTCCCGATTCACCTACTTCCGAATTGGGGTAACATATTTATCATTGTTGACTAGTCCTAGATTTTTAAGGGGATGATTAGTGAGCTCATTGAATTCATGGAGAAATGGGACTATTACGTTAGTCTCTGGGAAGACGGTATGGGCAGCTCTTTGCGATTTTAGTGGTCGTTCAAAAGGGGTCAGCTTGTATTGCAAACTTAAGATGGTGACTAAAGAACCTTTGCGTGAAGGGACGCAAATTTGGTGCCGTATGGGATTTGGAGAGGGGGTTCTATTTGTGGAAGACTTAGATCCGCCTAATGGCTTCACTATGACTGGAATTGTAGGGGGAATCCAGGCCCGGGTTTCGTTTAGGATTGTGGATATTCTGGATGGAGGGTATGTAGAAATTTGCATAGAATTGGATAATGAGGCGGTGTTAGAAGAGTCGCAATTAGCTTTTCTCAGAGAATGGATGATCGATCAGATTAATGCGATAAGAAGACAGGCTGAGTTAGCGCCTAAAGTGAGGTAATAGCATGGGTAAAAGAAGTGATAGACACAATATACTTAAGCGTTTTGCCTTGGTGGGTGATATCGGAGGAACAAATTGTCGATTGGGGATAATGTCATCAGCAGGTGAAATTGTGGAGCGAGCAAAGGATGTCAGTTCTCGAAGTTTGACTCCCCAGGAATTAGTGGAGCGCATGGAGCAGTTGTATATTGATTCAAGGATGCACTTTGATTCCACATATTCATTCGCTGGAGTTTCTTTGGCAATAGCAGGGTTGGTTAATCAAAAAGCTGGATTGTTGGAGGCGTCTCCGCATTTAGAACACTGGGTAGGTGTTCCTTTCATAGATATGTTCCGTGAAAAATTCCCAGGGGCGTGCTACATCGAGAATGATGCAACAGCTGCTACCTTTGCGGAGTTTCGCCTAGGAGCTGGTATCGGGGCAAAGAATATGGTTTATATTGCTATCGGGACAGGTGTAGGTGGAGGCTTGATTATTGATGGACATTTATATCGAGGGAGCGGAGGATTCGCCGGTGAGATAGGGCACATTTATGGAGGATCTGAAATTTTGTGCGCGTGTGGAAACTATGGATGCCTGGAAGCCATGAATTCGGGATCAGGGATAGAGGCTCAACTGCTCGATGGTGCGTTGGCAGATACATATGAGGATATTGAAAGCGAGAGCGCTTTTAGGGGATCGCTGCAAATTGGAGTGGCTGCGAAATCAGGACACATACCGGCGTTGGAGTTGATTCGAGATGTTGGGAAGGGTATAGGAATAGGGTTAGGCAATGTCTTGAATGTACTAAATCCCGATACATTAATTATTGGTGGAGGGTTAAGTGCACTCGGAGAAGAATTCATAAATTCGATAACAGTGTCTTTGCAGGCAACAGCTTTTTGTGAGATGACGCGAGACCTAAAGGTTAGTGGTGGAAGTCTTGGTGATTATGGGGGAATGTTAGGAGCGGGTCTGCTTTTGTTCGATCAACAGTTAGATTCTAAGAGGACCGTGTCCATATAGAGTAATAGGTATTCCCGTTAATAGCTTCTACTACTTCTAGATGTTCTAATGCCCTTACTTGCAATAACACTTCGTGAATTCTCGATCGCATTAATTCGATGTATGGTCCGTACGAGAACCGTTCCAAGATGCAGGTTATTATTCCAAAATGGATAAGCCCTGATGAGGTTCCAGGCCAAGGTAGAATGGTGAGAGATTCTGGCTTGGAGAAATCAGGACGCATGTTTTGAATCGCAGTGAATCTTTCTTCTAACGAAGATGCCATAGGGACTAGGTCTATAGATGGAGGCATCGTGTCATTGTTTCGAGTATCAATTACGATCGTTTGACGCAGAATCGGGAAATGTATGCTTATAACATCTGCCGATTCTACGTGCCCTTTGAGTTTTTCTATGTCAAACCGAAATCCGCCGTCCACATTCAAGCCTCTATAAGCTCTGTTCTCGGGATTAGGCAACGCCCATTTCAGATAGCATAGCGGTGAACCCTGGCAGAACCTTCTCCCAGTCTCCAACTACTCCAAAACGGCTTTCTTTGAATATGTTGCAATCTGGATCCTTGTTGACTGCAACGATGTTTTTGGCATTGGTGCATCCTGCCATATGTTGGCTTGCTCCTGATATTGCCCAGGTAAGGTAGAGTTCAGGGGCAATGCTCTTACCAGTGAGTCCAACTTGGTAGCTATGATCTAACCACCCGGCATCAACTACTGCACGAGACGCCCCTAATGCTGCTCCCATAGTTTTCGCGAGGCTCTCGAATGCTGGCAGATTCTCAGGTCCTGCTATTCCTCGCCCAACAGACACTACTATTCTTGCTTCCTCAAGTTTTTCGCCTTCCTGCTCTTCTATTATTCGCTCTATTTGGTTGACCTTCTGCACATTAGCATCAAGTGATAGAGGAATTTCTGCTATTTCCCCAGAACGAGAGGAGTCAGTGGGTAATGGGTCGAGAGTTTTCGGGCGCATAGCAATCACTTGAGGATCTTTGCTGCAGACCAGCTTTGCAAGGGCGTTCCCTCCATAAACTGGCCTAGTTGCGATTACTCGATTGTTGTCATCAACTTCAATATCCACACAGTCTTGGATCAAAGGTACATCGAATCGAAATGCAAGTCGAGGGGCGAGGTCCCGTCCGATCAGTGTTTTACCGACGAGTATTACTGAAGGATTGATTTGACTTGATGCTTGATGACAGGCTTCAAGTAGCGCATCGATATTGATGTTTGTTAGTAGGGCATCTTCTGATATGTGGACTTTGCCTGCACCGAGGTGTATTGCTTGCTGTCCTGCGTCCTTAGCTCCTGCACCGAGTAGAAGGCACTCAATGTTCTCGGTGATTCTGCTTGCTGCGGCTAGTAGCTCACCAGTGATGCTATCTAACGATCCAGTATCTGTGAGTTCTCCAATTACCAAAGCTATTTTGTTGCTTGCCATGATTACACTCCTGTTTGTGAATTGCGAATTTTTCCGGCATTATAGAGAGTTTGTGCGGTGTGTCTTGTTTATCTTATTCATGCCTTTGATTGTAGGTGGTGATTATATAAGTTTTGCTTCACGAAGTTTAAGGGCCAGTTTTCTCCCTGCGTCTTCGTCGTCATCGCCTTCTATGAATTCACATACGACATCTGAGATAGGTATGTAGAGATCCTGAATTTCAAGGCCACCGTTTAGTTCGTTAGTGTCTAGATTTATATCTCCCAAACCTAGTGAGGTTGGTTGCTTCCTACTAGCTTGCATTATGTTTCGTAGTGTAGGATATCGCACTGGGGCTAACTCGTTGCTTACGGTTACAACCGCAGGAAGAGTTGTTTCTAGTACTTCGTATCCGTCTGGAAGTTTTCTTTCGACTCTTACCTTGCCATCAACTATTTGTACATCTGATGCCATTGTTATGCACGGAATTCCTAATATCTCGGCAATTCCCAAAGGCACATGGGCTTGATCAAAATCAGATGCTTGTCTCCCGCAGAGTATTAGATCGAATTCACCCATATTTTGAATAGCCGAGGCAAGAGATTTAGCAGTACCGAATGCCCCTATTCCATCAAAAATGTCGTCTTGGAGTAACGTTAAATCATCAGCCCCCATTGAGAGAGGCTTCTTTATGACATCCATTACGAAGGAACTTCCGATTGAGATTACAGATACGGTTGCCCCATCGTTTTCTTTGATGCGAAGGGCCGCCTCCATGGCATTCTCATCAAAACCATTTAGGACTGGGGGTACCCCTTGTGGATCTAGTACCTTTTTTGTGGCGCTATCAATTTTGAACTGAGACATTGGGGTTTCCGGGTCCATTACTTGTTTCACGCATACGAGTATGTTGGCAGGCATAAATATCAACTCCTGTTTCAGGTAGTAAAAATGTGGCTAATGAACGTGTTATATCATTCGCAAACTTCGCTTGTCAACAAACTGGGCAAGACACGTCTTGTCTCAAAATTCCATGGTACGTATTGGGTTTTTCTGGGCATTTAGGCTCCTGAATTAGAACGTTACTGAATGAGTTAATTAGTTATTGGTTAAGATGATACAACGTTGATTAACCGACCCGGAACAAAAATGATCTTTTGTATTTCATGGTTTTTTAAGTGTTGTCTGATACGATCACTTGTCAGGGCTATTTCTTCGGCATCTGATTGAGATATGTCAATAGGAGTAGTGATCCGATCTCTTACTTTCCCATTTAGCTGAATCACTAAGGTCATAGTTTGATCGTATGCGAGATCGGAGTCCCATGAAGGTAGGGATTGATTATGAACGCTCTCAAGGTGTCCCGTCTTTTCCCATAGTTCCTCGGATAGGTGAGGCGCTATCGGGGCTAACATCAGCAGCAACTTAGTTATACAGTCGCTCCAAGTAACTCTTCGAACGGAGTTATTTCCCCAGTGGATTGCCATCTCGTTTGTTAGTGCCATCAAGGTAGCTAGGGCTGTATTGAATTTAAAATTCTCTGTGTCATCTAGTACCTTTTTAACAGTCTTGTGTACTAACCTCTGGAATTCAATATCATCAGTGTCTTTAGTGGATGTTAGAGTTTGTGTATCAAGCATTGTAAGATCCCATAACCGGTTAAACCAACGGACTACTCCGTTAAGGCCACTGTCGTTCCATTCTCCTCCCTGATCCCAAGGTCCTAAGAACATCAAATATGTGCGTACAACATCTGCACCGAATTGACTGACATATTCATCAGGGGATACGACGTTTCCGCGCGATTTGCTCATTTTTTGTTGGTTTAAAATAATCGTTCCCTGGTTGAACAATCTTGTAAAAGGCTCTCCAAATTTGACCAGCCCAAGATCCCGTAGCACTTTGGTGAAGAATCGCGCATACAGAAGGTGCATGACAGCGTGTTCCGCTCCCCCAGTATATTGATCGACGGGACACCAAGTGTTAACTTGAGTGGAATCAAATGGGGCAGTAGTATTGGTGGGATCAGTATATCTTAGGAAATACCAGGATGAATCAAAAAAGGTATCTAAGGTATCAGTTTCCCTTTCAGCAGGGTTTTTACACGATGGGCATGTAGTTTGTTTAAAAGTAGGATGTTGCTCAAGTGGAGACTCCCCGGTAGGTAGGAATTCCGCATCCTCAGGCAACAGTACTGGCAATTCGTTTTCTGGGACTGCTACTGGTCCGCATAGGCTGCAATGGACAATGGGTATTGGAGTTCCCCAATAGCGTTGTCTTGATACCAGCCAGTCACGGATCCTGTAAGAAGTTGAGCTACTTCCTTTTTTGACTAATTCTAAGGCAGTTGCAATTGCATTAGTAGCCTCGCTATTTAATAGTCCTGTGAATTTACCAGAATTCACTAGTTTTCCTGATCCAGTCCATGCGTAATTTAGTGTAGATGTTTCAGTTATTGAGTCATTTTCTGCTATGACTAATTTAATGGGTAGATTGTAGGTAGTGGCGAATTCGAAATCTCGTTGATCGTGCGCTGGGACACCCATTACAACTCCAGTACCGTATGAAGCAAGCACGTAATCCCCGATGAAGATAGGCACTGATTCCCCCGTGAGTGGGTTTGAGCAATAACTTCCTAAGAAAACACCAGTCTTTTTGTCGTCAGCAGAAAGACGGTCAATGTCAGTTTTCCTGCGAGCAGCTTCAATGTACTCTTCCACAACAGGAATCTCCGCAGCAGTAGTGAGTTGCCTAACTAAAGGGTGCTCGGGGGCGAGAACGATAAAAGTTACTCCATAAAGAGTGTCGACTCTGGTTGTGAACGTAGATAGCTTACCTATGTTTAGTTCGAGGTGAGAAATATCAAAATCGACAGTGACACCTTCGCTTTTGCCGATCCAGTTTTTCTGCATTAGCTTGATCTTTTCAGGCCAGTCTAAATCATCCATTACTAACAATTCTTCAGCGTATTTAGTGATACTCAGAAACCATTGGTTTAGATCACGTTTGTAAACTATGGTTTCGCACCGTTCGCACGCTCCATTTACTACCTGTTCATTTGCAAGGACTGTGTTGCACGAAGAACACCAATTCGCTGAGGCATTTGCTTTGTAGGCTAACCCTTCTTTGAAAAATTGCGTGAAAAGCCACTGATTCCAGGTGTAGTATTCCGGAAGTGAGCAGATAATTTCGCGGTCCCAATCATAAATTGCCCCAATCGATTGAAGTTGGCCACGCATGCGTTCAATGTTCCCCATGGTCCATTCGTGTGGGTGGATTTGCCTTTTGATTGCAGCATTTTCTGCAGGCAGTCCGAAGGAATCAAACCCCATAGGGTGTAGGACATTGAACCCTTGCATGCGTTTGTATCGAGCGTGAGCATCTGCAGGGGCCATGGCATACCAATGGCCGATATGCAAATCACCTGAAGGATATGGGTACATTGCAAGTTCATACCATTTAGGAGCATCGGTGTTGGGGTGGGTCTTGTATGTCCCATCCTGATGCCACTTGGTTTGCCATTTTTTGTCTATTTCATTTGGGGCGTATCGAAGTGGGTTTTGAATTTTCGGATCACGCATTGGGATCACCTTTGATTGAATACTATAAAACAAGACATTAGAAGGCATAGGGATTTTGGTATGAAACAGGATCTTCTTATCTCCTAGGTTAGTTTCTGTGAGACCTGTAGTTTCACAATATACCATCAATCGACTAAGATTTGATTTGCAATTCCTTCTGAAAATTTGGAAATTCACCCTTCAAATATCCCTTGACTGCTTGGTGCCATGGTTGGTATAGTTCAATTTATCAATTTTTAGTTGCAGGTAGTTCGTGTCCTCTTATCATGTTAAGGAAATTCGAAATGCATATGGCTTCGATGATGTTGCGATTGTTCCTGGAGCAGTCACGCTGAATCCGGAGTTAGCAGATACCAGTTTTACATTGGGAGAATGCAGTTTCGAAACCCCCTTTATAGCTTCAGCAATGGATGCAGTAGTAGATCCTTCATTCGCAGCCTTGATGCACGAGATAGGAGGGCTTGCTGTAATGAATTTAGAGGGTATTCAAACGCGATATGAAGATCCGACAATTGCTTTGGAAACTATTATCAAAGCCTCTCAGGACACCGTTACCACCGTTCTGCAAGAGGTATACACCAAGCCAATTGAAGAAAAACTTATACAGATTCGTGTTGAACAAATTAAAGCCTCTGGGAGTATATGTGCAGTTTCTGTTACTCCTCAAAACACCAAAAGACTAGCTCCTTTAGCTGTGGAAGCTGGTGCAGATGTGATAGTAGTTCAGTCAACAGTAACGACGGCTAGGCATATATCTCGTAGCTACAAAGGGTTGGTTCTTTCTGATCTGGTTCCTACTCTCAAAGGAATTCCCTTGGTGGTTGGAAATTGTGTGACTTATGATGCTGCACTAGAATTGATTGAAACAGGGATAGATGGCCTTCTAGTAGGTGTTGGGCCTGGAGCTGCATGCACAACTAGGGAAGTCACTGGGATTGGTGTCCCCCAGGTTACTGCGACTTTAGAGTGTGCTGCTGCGAGAGAAAAACATTATGCAAACACTGGCAAGTACGTGGCTGTGATAACAGATGGCGGTCTGCGTACCGGTGGAGATATATGTAAGGCGATTGTGGCAGGAGCGGATGCTGTTATGCTTGGTACGCCGTTCGCACAATCTGCAGAAGCACCTGGGCAGGGATATAACTGGGGTATGGCAGGAAAGGATTCTGAACTCCCCCGGGGTACTCGTGTCGGTACTGGGACGACAGCTCCTCTAGCTCAGATCATTAATGGTCCAACTGCAGTGACGAATGGAACTCAAAATTTCTTAGCGGCGCTGAAAGTGTGTATGGGGATGGTTGGAGCTCAAAACATAAGGGAATTCCAACAGGCTGAGCTTGTTCTTGCCCCGGCGATTAAAACAGAAGGCAAGCATCTACAGTTGAACTCTTAATTTGATCATTCTGAATAAGCATCCATTATCCGCCGTGTGATTTTATCGCATTGGGGATGAGCGATAAAAAGCGTGGCAGCCTGAGTTCTCGTGTGCTGATCTAGGAGTAGAGTTTCACCTCATTATCCTTTCGAGATATTCCGATACCAATGCTGCCGGGATTTTCTGTTGTGTTTCTCTTAGAGACGAATTATGTTATCGTGATGCGGTTCAGGAAGTAGTGAGTAACTGATGGGCCCGCGAATCGTTTGCTTGGGGAATCCATCATGCTGACGACGATATCCGATGGCTTATTAATAGCATGAGGGTTTGTGGAATGGAACTTGCTAGTACAATAACTACGTCAATCCGCAATGCCCAGACACAGCATTCATATCCAGTGATCCCTTATATACCAGTTGGATATCCAGATATAGAAACCACTTTCAATATCGTAAAGAGATTTGATAGATTAGGAGCGCCTGCAGTTGAGCTCGGAGTTCCATTTAGTGATCCATTAGCCGATGGAGTGACTATTCAAAAAGCTAGTCAAGCTGCGTTAGAAAATGGGGTCAACCTTCATGATTGCATTCAATTAGCTGCAAGATTGAGATCAGACGGAGTTACTGTTCCAATCATTCTCATGGGTTACTATAACCCGATTTATCATTATGGCGTGGAGAAGTGTGTCAAAGACTCACAGGCGAGTGGCGTAAATGGATTTATTATTCCTGATTTGCCGTATGAAGAAAGCGGGTTGATGTGGAAGTACACAGAAGATTACGGCATGGCTCTTGTCCCTTTGATTGCTTTAACAAGCAGTGAAGAGCGGATTTCTGTTGCCTGTACCAGAGCCTCTGGTTTTTTGTATTGTGTGAGCATCACAGGAGTTACTGGAGCTCGTAGTGAACTAGAGATAGCTCCGTTAAATAAAATGGTGCAGAGGGTACGTCGCAACAGTGATTTGCCTATAGCTGTCGGGTTCGGGGTATCCACCAGAAAGCAGGTTGAGGATTTGTGTTCCGTTGCTGATGCGGTTGTGGTTGGCAGTGCTTTTGTGCAGGCAGTGGATGGGGCTGGCCATGGTAATGCTGTTGATGCAGCAGCATCTCTATATGGACAACTTGCTAGGGCTTAGAGTATCCAACCTAACTATCAATTTATAAAAGCGAGAGGTTATGAAATGTCAGCAGTCAGAGGGATAAGGGGAGCTACAACTGCGGATGCTAATGACAAACAGAGCATTTTAAATGCTGCCCAAGAATTATTTACTGATCTTGTTGCGCAGAATGGGATACAGGAAAGTCAGGTGGCTGCAGTATTTTTCACGACTACGACAGATCTCAACGCAGAATTTCCTGCCCAAGTGGTAAGGCTTCTTGGGTGGACCAATAGTGCAATGATGTGTGGTCATGAGATGGTAGTTCCTGATGGATTGCCGATGTGTGTTCGCATCTTGATACTTGCAAATACAGATAAGGGGCAGGACGAAATCAGGCACGTTTATTTGAAAGGAGCGATTAAGTTGCGCTCTAGGGGGTTAACCCAGTAGTTACTAAGATCGATGATTTATGGGGGAATATAAAGGATATGTCACAGTTACATAACGTTAACATTCAGAGGATTGAGCCACTGGCGACACCTAAGGAATACCAAGAGCGATTTCCAATCTCAGATGAAGTGGCGAGGTTTGTTGCGGAGGGACGGGATCAAATCGCACGCATAATGCGAAGAGAAGACGATCGATTGCTTTTGATCACAGGTCCGTGTTCACTGCATGACCTTGATAGCGCGCAAGAGTATCTCGTTCGTTTGAAAGAGCTTTCTGAAAAATATAGTGATCGTCTGTTGATAGTCATGAGGGTTTATTTCGAAAAACCTCGAACTACAGTTGGATGGAAAGGTTTAATTTATGATCCACACTTGAACGGAAGTAGTGATATCACAACTGGGTTAACAATGGCTCGCCAATTTTTGATTAAAGTTGGTGAGATGGGAGTACTAGCAGCAACCGAGATTGTGGACCCGATAACCCCACAGTACATCGCTGATTTGATTTCATGGGCAGCAATTGGAGCCAGAACTGCTGAAAGTCAGACTCATAGACAGATGAGTAGTGGATTGAGTATGCCTGTTGGGTTTAAGAATGGGACAGGTGGCAGCCTACAACTTGCGGTTGACGGGGTGGTTGCGGCTCGCAGCAACCAAGCCTTCATCGGGGTCGATGAGAATGGACGTGCGTCCATGATTGTGACCGATGGTAACCCGAATTGCCATATAGTTCTGCGTGGAGGGAGTAATGGGCCGAATTTCGATAGTGATTCCATTGCTGATGCTTCTCAACGTTTGATGAGAAGAAATCTGGAGCCCCAACTAATTGTGGATTGTTCACATGCTAACTGTAATAAAGATTTTCGGTTACAGAGGGTAGCTTTCCTTGATTTATTAGAGCAGCGAGTGGCTGGTAATCACAGCATAGCTGGCATGATGTTGGAGAGTAACCTATTGGAGGGGAACCAACCCTTGGATGAAAGTGATCCAAGTAGTTTGAAATATGGTGTTTCAATTACTGATCCGTGTGTGGGCTGGGATGAGACGGTGGAGTTGATACAGACTGCTTATGAAATGCATGCTTAGACTTGGTCAAAGGCACACCCCAATCTAAGCATGCTTTGGGGTGTGCCTTGACGCGTGTTGAGGTGCATGCTAGTATCGCGGCACTCGCGAAATTAACCCTTACTATTAGGGCTACAGAAAGAGCATCATCTTCCCTATATGTCTCTTTATCAGGAACTTTCAGAGTCTCGTCCCAAGAAAGACGTAATTTTCGCAATCGGTGTGTTTGATGGAGTGCACAGAGGGCATCAACACCTCATGAGTATTGTTCGGGGTGAAGCTGAGCACAAAGACGCTTTTTCTGGGATAATTACTTTTGCAAACCATCCTAGAAATGTGCTGTTGCCAGATAATCCGATATTACTCATCAACGGGATTGAAGATAGGGTAAATTTACTTAAACATCAAGTAGATTTTGTCTTACCCCTTACGTTTGATATTGATCTCTCTAAGATTCGTGCCAAAGAATTTTGTCGAAACCTAGTAGAGCTAGTAAGGATGAAAGGGTTGGTGGTTGGTCCGGATTTCGCTCTAGGTTTCCAGCGAGAAGGGACTCCTGAGGTTTTGGCAGAGATTGGCCAAAACCTTGGATTTTCAGTCCGAGTGGTGGACCTTCTTTTACAAGATGAAAAAGGGATAAGTAGTACGGCGATTCGGGCTATGATTGAGGCTGGTGATGTTGTTGGTGCTGGACAGTGGTTAGGGTATCCAGTTTTTGTAAAAGGGCTAGTACGCTTTGGGGCGCAACAAGGTAAGGAATTAGGATTTCCAACTGCAAATATTATCCCTGGCACTGAGTCTGTCACTCCAGGGGATGGGGTATATGCTGGGTTGGTGGATTTGGGGGAAGGTAGATTGAGACCAGCCGCCATTAGTGTTGGATCAAAGCCGACTTTCGGGATCAATGGTCGAGTTATTGAGGCTTTTATAATTGATTTCGATTCAGATATCTACGGAAGCGTTATTAAAATTGAATTCCACAAACGTTTGCGGGATCAGTTAATTTTTGATTCGGTAGAAGATTTACAATCACAAATGTCCTTAGACGTTGAGGAAGTTGTGAAATTGATCTAATGGGTTTGTGCTTATATATGAAGTTCTGAGTGAAAGTTTCTAGTCGCAAATGATGTTTCCTTCGCAAAGGGGTGCCACTTTTGGGGAAAATGACTGATATTGATTTTATTCTTAGGCGTGGAGTTTCAGAGATCATACCCGAGAAAGAGTTTGTTGATAGGTTAAACGAGGGCCCGCCTCTAAGACTTAAAATGGGATTTGATCCAAGCAAGCCAGATATACATTTGGGGCATGTAGTGGGCCTTAGAAAGCTCAGGCAGTTGCAAGATATTGGGCATAAAGTAATCCTAATAGTGGGGGATTGGACAGCACAAATTGGTGATCCGAGCGGTAGATCAGCTACACGTCCAATGATTTCTCGCGAAGAAGTGGTTGAGAATGCCAAAACTTATACGGCTCAATTTTTTAAAGTAGTGGATCGAGCAAGAACTGATGTTGTGTGGCAAAGTGAGTGGTTTGGTAAGTTTGGCCTGGAAGATGTTATAAAACTAGCGTCGGTATTTACTACAGCCCAAATACTAGCAAGGGAAGATTTCTCTGTACGATATGCTCAAGGTCACCCTATCAGTATGAGTGAATTGATGTACCCATTGCTCCAAGCTTACGATTCGGTGGCGATTCAGGCCGATGTTGAGTTTGGAGGGACTGATCAAAAATTCAATGTGTTAGCTGGTCGCCAATTGCAGCAGTCTTGGGGGTACAGTCCTCAGATCTGTTTTTTTGTTCCAGTTATTCCTGGGACTGATGGTTTCGTAAAGATGAGTAAGAGTCTTGACAATTATATTGGGATTGACGAGTCTCCAGTCGACATGTATGGGAAAATTATGTCTATTCCTGATCACTTGGTATGGATGTACTTAGAGGTTCTAACTGATGTCTCTGAATCTGATTTGGTGAAAATGAAAGTAGCGGTTGAAGGGAATCATTTGAATCCACTGGAAGTGAAAAAGACCCTAGCTAAGCAGTTGGTTAACACTTTCCATGGATTTGACGCTAGTGAACAAGCTACTGAGAATTTTGAGAATGTTTACCAACGCAGAAACGCTCCGGAAGAAATACCGTGTATTGAAATTAAAAGTGAAAGCGGTATTATCAATGTTGTGCTGACCAGATTTTTATTAGAATATGACTTGGTTGATAGCAGATCAGAGGCAAAGCGGTTATTAACTCAAGGTGGTATTCAGGTTAATGGGCAGAAGATTGAATCAGATGAGTGTGTATTAGAGGCTGGGAGTGTATTGAAGATAGGAAGGCATAAATGGGCTCGTATAGTTGTAGTTGACCCATAATGTGCATCACGCTAGCTGAAAGTTCAGTCAACTAGGTATTTGGTTATAGATTATTCAGGTTGTTAGAAGAAGCTACCGACTGGCAGATTGAATCACTTTTTGTTATGCTTCAATGCTCATGATACAACAAACAATGAAGTGGAGGAACTGTGAACTTACGTATACCTGGCCCCACCCCTGTCCCGGATGATATTTTGCGATCAGGCGCTCGCCAAATGATTGACCATAGAGGTCCAGAATTCCAATCAGTCCTTTCAAATGTGACCGAAGGGCTCAAAAAAGTTTTTGGAACTGATGGAGATCTTTTGATTCTGACAGGATCTGGGACATCAGCGATGGAATCTGCAGTAGTCAATACGCTTTCATCTGGTGATAAAGTATTGGCTGTTAGTATAGGCGTCTTTGGTAATCGTTTTGCTGATATTGCGTCAGTTTATGGCGTCGATGTACAGCGCTTGAATTATGAATTTGGTGAAGCAGCATCTTCTGATGATATCGCTACGCTACTAAACCAAGACCCTGATATCAAAGCTGTTATGGTGACACACAACGAGACCTCTACGGGGGTCACAAATGATATAAGAGCTATTGCCAAAGTGGTTAAGCAGGATCCGAGTCGACTTCTTCTGATTGATGCAGTGAGTAGTCTTGGGTCAATTCCATGCCCGGTTGATGAACTGGAAGCAGATGTGGTCATTAGTGGTTCGCAAAAGGGATGGATGGTTCCGCCAGGGCTTGCGATGGTTGCTATGAGTGGTAAAGCATGGGAAGCATATGAAAAATCTAACCTACCTAAATTTTATTTAGATCTAGGTAAAGCTAAGGATTATTTGATCAGAGGCCAGACTCCGTGGACACCGGCGGTATCAATCTTCTATGCTTTAGAGACTTCATTGAGCAAGATCTTCACTGAGGGAGTTGAAAATGTGTATGCTAGGCATAAATTATTAGCTGAGAAGACTAGGGAACAAGTAAAGGCATTAGGGCTTGACTTGTTGGCGGATGAAAGCGTTGCATCTAACACTGTAACTGCGATAAAAGTACCTGAAGGTATTGATGGCAGGCAGCTAACTAAGCATGTTCGAGAGTCTTATAATGTCGTATTAGGGGGCGGACAGCAGAGCCTTGCAGGTAAGATAGTTCGAGTTGCTCATCTGGGGTACGTGGAGCCTACAGAAATCGACGATGCTCTCAGTGCTCTCGACCGTGGGTTGAGCGATTTAAAGTCTGCAGCAAGGTAGAAGCGTAGAAATAAAGGAGAAGATATGGCTAAGGTGCTTGTGGCAGATCCACTTCATAAAGTTGGCCAGGAGTTATTGCTTCAGGAGGTTGATATAGAAGTTGCTACGGGGCTCACAGAAGATGAATTAATTTCACGGATTGGAGAATTTGACGGCTTGATTGTTCGTAGTGAAACCCAAGTCACAAAAGCGGTTCTGAATGCAGGAATCAATCTGAAAGTTGTAGCGCGTGCTGGTGTTGGGGTAGATAACATAGAATTGGGAGCAGCCACCGATTTAGGGATCGCCGTAGTTAATGCTCCAACTGGTAATACTGTTGCTGCCGCAGAACATACGGTAGCCTTATTACTTGCCTTGGCTCGGAATATACCTCAGGCTTATATGTCATTACAGGCTAAAGAATGGCGCAGAAGTCAATTCATAGGAGTTGAGGTGCGCCATAAGGTTCTTGGAGTGGCAGGTTTAGGGAAGGTAGGAACTGAAGTAGCGAAAAGAGCCCGTGGATTAGAGATGAAAGTGATAGGATACGATCCCTTCGTGAGCCAGGAATATGCTACTCGGTTGGGAGTCGATCTTGTTTCTAAAGAAGAATTGCTATCACAATCCGATTTTATTACACTTCATCTTCCACTCACCTCTACGACTGAAAATTTTCTTGACGCTGATTCTCTTAAATTGGTTAAGAATAGCATTAGAATATTGAACGTAGCGCGTGGAGGTTTGATTCAAGATGAGGCTCTTTTTGCTGCATTAGAGAATGGTTCTGTAGCGGGTGCTGGTTTAGATGTTTTCCAATCAGAACCTCCTACCGACTACACTCTTATCGCACATCCTCGTGTTATCGCTACCCCGCATCTTGGTGCATCCACCGAAGAAGCTCAAGAGGAAGTTGCACGCGAAGCAGTAGCTCAACTCTTGATGGTTTTGAGGGGGGAAGCTGCTCCATATACAGTCAACGCAAGTTTTGCACCGCCCCGACCCGAAGGTATTTTGCATGCGTACGTTGGTCTAGCAGCGCTTGTTGGAAAGTTGGCAGTACAACTTTCCAGAGGACAACTGAGTGGACTGACCGTAAGATATCAAGGTGATATTTGTAACGAAGATACGAGTATATTAAAGGCATCTTCATTAGTTGGAGTCTTAGAAGAAGTTAGTAGTGAGAAGGTTAATTTGGTAAACGCACACTTGATCGCTGAAAGAAGAGGGTTGCGTATTTTGGAAGAAAAAGTGTCGGGGGAGTCTGAGAGTTATGGTAACCTGATAACCATAGAAATCCATACCAATATTGGTTCTACCACGGTTATCGGAACTATGTTACGAAACCAATCTAGGATTGTTAAAATCGACGACTATTGGGTAGACTTGGATCCGTCTAACAATTATCTTTTGGTTACGCGACATCAAGATCAGCCTGGTTTAGTTGGGGCAGTTGGAACTGTTGCAGGAGAGTGTGGAATCAATATAAGTTTCATGGAAGTGGGGAGGCAGACCCCGAGAGGGCAGGCTATGATGATCATTGGTTTGGACGATAAACTAGACCGAGATACACTAGATAAAATTCGAGGTATACCTTTCATAGACGACGTGTCGTTAGTAACTTTGTAAATCCTGTATGCCGTGAGTGGATAGGTGAAGGACGTTGGCGGTTGATATTAGTTTATTGAGTCGGGGGACACGGTTGGAGCGAATCGAATTCGCTCTTGATGATCAGTATATCCGTCGTTACTTGGAAGTTATCACAGGCAATGCTGAAGGTAGTGTAGTACGGAGGAGCATACCACCTCATGGCATAGCAACTCGAGCCATATTAGCATTACTGAATTATCTTAGCCTTCCATCTGGTACTGTACATGTGTCTCAGTCAATTACCTCTCATACTGAGGCAATGTTTGGAGACAAACTCACTATGCTAACAACAGTGACCCAAACTAGGGTTCTACGTATGTATATGCATATATCTCTCGGTTTTGATATTTATGATAATTCAGAGACTGGCCGATTGCTGGTTCAGGGAGATACGGTAGTTATGGTCCCATTAGAGCAGGATAGGTAGTGATGAATGATGTTCCAGGGGAGATTTCCGGTGAATGGCAGGAATTTGTTCAACGGCGAGTCGATGAGTATGCAGTAGCTTCTGGTGATCATAATCCGATTCATATTGACCCTCAATATGCGGCATCCACTCCTTTCAAATCTACTATAGTTCACGGTATGCTAGCTTTTGGGGTACTAGCTGAAATGATGGCAGCTTATTTTGGAGAGAACTGGGTGAGCGGGTCATTTTTGAAAATGCGATTTCGTGCTCCTATTTATGTTGGTACAGTGGCGATTCCGAGAGCGGTACTACAGTCTGATAAAACAGATAATGGATCACGTGTTGTTGAGTATGTTGTTACTTTTTCTGATGATCAAGGGAATGTTTTCGTGGATGGAACCGCACGGATTGATTTTCCGGAAAATAATTTATAGTTGGTCAAAAAACGGAGTTAGCTAATATTAGGTGTTCAGGGGTAGATGATGGCTATCAATAAAAGGCGTTTGCGTATAGCGGTCGATTCCATGGGGGGAGATTCTGCCCCCTTGGAGATAATACGAGGAGCTATACAAGCGACTGGTGATAGGAATTTAGAGGTCTTGCTTGTGGGGAATATGGATTTATTGGAAACCAGATTAAGGCAGGAAATCCATGATTCGGAGTTAATTTCAGTTGTAAATTCTGAAGGAGCCATTCCAGAAAATGAATCCCCTGTAAATGCTTTGAGACAAAAGCCAAAGGCCTCTGTAGCAGTGTGTGTAGAGTTGGTAAAGAATGGCTATGCTGATGCTTGTGTTACTATGGGGTCTACTGGTGCTGCAGTGGCAGCTTCTACGCTTGGATTTGGATTGATACATGGGGTTGAACGCCCTGCCTTGGCTGGACCTGTAATAGGATTTAATTCCAATGCACTTCTGTTAGATGTAGGAGCCGGGGTCGATCTTAGACCTTCTCAGTTGTTGAATTGTGGCATTATGGGCAAAGTTTTCGCTGAAAAAGTTTTAGAGATGGGAAGCATATCCATTGGAATTTTGAGTGTGGGGTCGGAGGAAAAAAAAGGTAACCGGCAGCTGAAAGAGGCATTTCCACTTTTTACAGAAAGTGGATTGCCATTTATAGGTAATCTTGAAGGGATCGATTTATTTGATGATCGGCCTAAAGTGATAGTTTGTGATGGTTTTCTTGGGAATGTCATTATGAAATACACAGAGGGTATTGGTGTTGCTATACAGGAGTTTATTGCCAAGGAGTTGGGACAAATATTGGATGCGGACGTTATGGAAGATATCCAAAGCAAAATTTTTTCCGCCACCAATGTGGTGGAAAGCTTTGGTGGTGGCCCTTTGTTAGGAGTCAACGGTATAACAATTATTGGCCATGGAAGGTCAAAAGCACCAGCAATTGCTAGTGCTATAAAGTTGGCAAAGCATGCATGTGATCAAGATTTTCTTGAAAACATGCAGAGAGAAATCCAGCAATTTTCAGGTGTAAGCTAATAGGTGTCTGTTGGATGAATTCGTTTGATAGGCTGCGTTGTCATGCAATGCTTAGGTATCTCAGATAATGGAGTTATTATAATCACGAGGTCTTTAATTTGATGACAGATAATAGAGTTGCGTTAATTACGGGCAGCTCAAGAGGGATTGGAAAAGCGATTGCTTTGAATTTAGCTGCGACTATGAAAGTTGTAGTCAATTACCGCTCAAATGAGGGAGATGCGAATGCAGTTGTTGAGCAAATTGTTGCTGAAGGTGGGGATGCAATAGCTGTACGGGCTGATGTTAGTAGCTCTGATCAGGTATCGAACATGTTTCGTTTAGCGAATCAGGAATTCGGTCCAGTTGATGTATTGGTGAATAATGCAGGGATAACTAGAGATAATCTGTTGCTTAGAATATCTGAGGATGATTGGGATTCTGTTATAGACACCAATTTGAAGAGTGCTTATTTATGTTCAAAAACTGCTGTCAGAACTATGATACGTCGTAGGTGGGGAAGAATTATCAATATTTCTTCGGTTGTCGGATCTATTGGTAATCCTGGTCAGGTCAATTATGCTGCCTCAAAATCAGGAATGATTGGTCTCAGCAAGAGTCTTGCCAAAGAAGTAGCAGCTAGAAATATCACTGTCAATGTTGTGACTCCAGGGTATATATCTACTGATATAGTGGAAGGGATTTCTCATCGGACGGAGGCTCAAATATTATCTCGTATTCCAGTTGGTAGATTTGGTATAGCTGATGATGTTGCAAGGCTGGTAGGGTTTCTGTCAAGTGATAGTGCTTCATATATTACGGGTCAAACTATTGGGGTTGATGGTGGTTTGGGCATGGCTTAGGGATCAGAACAAGTAGATTGAAGCATGGGAGTAAGGGCCAGATCATGGAAGAGCGAAAAGTAGCAATCGTAACAGGTGGATCTGGCGATATAGGCAGGGCAATTTGTTTAGAATTTGCTCGACAAGGGTATGCAATCGCTTTTACTTACATGCGCAGTTATGAGTCTGCTCGACACTTGGAAAGCGAACTTATAGATATCGGTGTGCCTGTGTTGAGCACAAAAGTCCAACTCGCCAATGCACACGATATCGCGATTTTTTTCGATAAAGTTGAAGCGCAGTATGGGCGTGTAGATTGCTTGGTTAATAACGCAGCTTCTGGAGTTCAGCGGGCAGTGAACGATATAACTGAAAAACATTGGAATTGGACTCACGATGTTAACGTTAAAGCTCCGTGGCTATGTTCGGTCGCTGCGTTTAAATTGATGAGGGAAGGCGGATCAATTGTTAATATTAGTAGCCTTGGGGCTAATAGGGTGTTACCATACTACGTTGCAGTTGGGACGTCTAAGGCAGCGTTAGAAGCGCTAACTCGATACTTGGCTGTGGAGTTTTCATCTCATGATATTAGAGTTAATGCCGTATCTGGTGGGGTGGTTCGGACTGATGCTCTCAATTACTTTCCTAACAAAAACCAAATGGAAAAAATTTCTAAGGAGAGGACACCAGCCGGACGCCTAGTGAGTCCAGAAGATATAGCTAGTGCAACCTGGTTTCTCGCATCAGACAATGCATGGATGATTCGGGGTCAGGTGTTAGTAGTGGACGGCGGTTATTCATTGCTTGGTCTGTAATCGAATAGTAGCGATGGAGTTTATTGGGATGTTTCGATGGGGTAAAGATAGGTTTGTAACTTTACTCCGGGTTGATGAATCTCAAAATCCTGATCATAATCTCGTACCCCTGATTTTATAAGGGCTAATCCTTCAAATCCACCATCTATCTTTTCTGCTATGGATGTCAACCTTCCAGATGAAAGTGTTGATCCCTTTATGACTATGTCGCTTCCAACTAATGGGGTGGTGCCGGCTCCTAATGATACCTTGACTAGATGCCGTTTAACTTTCTTATATGTATCTAATCGCAGTATTACCTCTTGTCCTATGTAACAGCCCTTATTAAAACTGATATCCGTACGCAACCCAATCTCTAGCGGGTTGGTTTTGAGATTGATTTCATTAGGGGCTTTGGGGATTCCAGCATAAATTCTTAATGCATCGCGTTCAGATGGTGATAACCACTGGGTGTTAGGTAATTCTGCGGCCAAGAACTTGTCGACATAGCTGCTCTGTACTTGGACGAGATAACAGGGGTATATGGGATCGTCAGTTCTAGTGATAACCAGAGTGTTTTCTTGAATAGAATCACATAAAGGGAAAGAGCGTGTCTCATTTGGAGTCATACCATGAAATTGATTATACTCATTTGGAGATATCTCATGGATAGCATTTAATTTATTGAGGATATCATCTGCTCTAGCTCCCATCACTTCAAGAGTTTGTTTTTTTTCAGTTATATCAATTACGGTGACGTCTTCCATAAAAGTATAGCTATCTAACCACTTTTTGATAATAGGCGCGGCATCGGGACTGGTGTAAAGATAGATAGCGTGATGGGTTTTTGCGATTCGAACACGATCGATTATACGTCCTTTAGGATTGGCAAAAACGGTTGTTATCGACCCCCCCACATCAAGCTGCATGATGTCGTTTGTGGATAATCTGTGCAGTAGGTCTTCCGCATCTGGTCCGTGGATTTCTAGTAGTCCGTAGGAAGGTTCCGGAACATATATATATGTAGGAGCGGTTATGAGAGTGTCGTGCACTGTGTTGCCTCGGTGTTGATCTGGGAGCAATTCATATCTCTGGATAACTGTGCATCTGTGATACTAGCTACATTTCCGACAGGGTTATGACTATTGGTATTACACAGAGAAGGATGTGCCACAGCCACAAGTCGATTTGGCGTTGGGGTTTTTGAATTCGAATCCTTTTCCATTAAGTCCATCATCATACTCGAGTACAGTACCTGCAAGGAACACATAGCTCTTCTTATCGACAAAAACACGAACGCCATGTTCTTCAATGATCTTGTCGTCGTCGCGAGGCCCTTCTTCAATGTCAAGGACATACGTCAGCCCAGAGCATCCGCCACCTTTGACTCCAACCCTAAGACCAAACTGATCCATGTTTTGTAGTTCTGCAAATTCCCTTACCTTGTCTGCTGCTTTGTGATCTATACTTATAGTAAGAGCCATATTTTAAGTCCTTATCAGCATTCTCTATGGTGTAGTTGCTGCTCTTTCGATTCATATCATTCTTCTGATGACCGTACATGCTGATTTTAACTAACTTTCGTAGGAATAGTCAACTAAAAGAGAGCATCATTCGATATTTGATGTTTTGGACTGTTCTCCGTTGCGGCTATGGAGCCTCGATGTTACGATGAACGAGAGGTGGAAAATTGGAAATTGCGGAGTTGCTGGCGATTTTGAATGATTTGGTTGTTATTGTTGTATCAGGGTTGATACTAGTATTGTTAACAGTATTAACCTTCATGGCTTTTGTGTTATATAGGAAACTCATGCCAATAATAGAATCTACTAAAGAAGCATCAGATCGTGTAAATAAAGTTACTGAGGTGGTGCATGGGCAACTTGGAAAATCTTCGAACATTCTGTTGACTGTAGGTAGCATTTTTAAACTTCTCGTGGGATTGTCCAGGAAGAAAGGAAAAAAGGATGGAAAAGAGTAGTGACGGATCAGGTTTTTTCTCTGGATTTATAATTGGAGCTATTGCCGGTTTCTTCGTAGCAGTGTTATTGACACCTAAAACTGGTGAAGAGACTCGAATAATGATTAAGAGAAATGCAGAAGAAAAGATGCCTGAAGTCAGAGAAAAGGCTGAGTGGATCAAAGAGAAAGCAGTAGAAAGAGCTCCTGAGATTCGTGAAAGAGCCGAAGAATTAGCTGCATTCGCACGAGATAGGGGGATTGCCGCGTTTGATGAAATACGGACTGCAGGCAAACCTCAAGTTGGGAAAGATTTGGATGAGGATTTTCAAGGTCCTCAAAAAGGATAAGCAGATATACTGCCTTTAATTAGATGATTTCTCTGCATGTATTGATAATTTAGAACCTAAAACTAGATGTGAGCTTGTGGGTAGGACCCTAGGATTTTAATGCTTGCAGTGTGTTTTCTGAGTGCTTGTAATGCAGCTAACACATGGGTTTGGGTCCTATGCCCCTCAAGATCTATTAAGAAAACATATCTTCCAAGGGTTTCTCTATTAGGGCGGGACTCTATTTTCGAAAGGTTTATGTTACGATTTGCGAATTCTCCAAGGCTGTAATACAACAACCCAGGACGATCTCCTTCAAATGAAATGCAAAGAGATGTTTTATCTTCTCCAGTAGGCTTATGATCCTCGCGTGCTAAAATTACGAATCGAGTTGCATTCCCTTGAGAATCTTGGATGTTGTTTGACAAAACGTTAGCTTTATATATCAAAGCTGCTCGCTTATTAGCTATAGCTGCGGAATTTGTTGAGTGTGGTTTGAGAACCTCTTCAACTGCAGACGCTGTGCTTAGAGATGCAACTTGGAGTGCATCAGGAAAATGATTATTTAAGAAGAGTTTGCATTGCCCTAGCGCTTGAGGGTGAGAGTAGATAGTATTGATGGTTTTTGGATCAGTTCCTGGTTTTGCGATCAAGCTGTGCTCTATCTTGATTATTAATTCTCGATATATCAGTAGTGCATTTTCTTGAATCAAGAGGTCCAGAGTGTCAGTTACGGATCCTTGCAGACTGTTTTCTATCGGGACAATTCCTTGGTTGGCAGTACCATCAACTACTGATTGGTAAATGTCTGGGATAGAAGCCTGTGGGTGCAAGGTTGCAGTATCATCGTGCTGCATTGCTGCGGCTTCCGTGTGTGTGCCTGCAGGTCCTAAATATGATAATTGAGTCCGCATCTAGTCCACTCCTGTGAGAACTCGGCGAACGTCTAGTTCTCTCTCAGGTGTTGTGACTACGAGAGCTTGGTCGTTGGGCTGGATTTCGAAAAGTTCATCTGGAAATCTAGTATTGCCTTCTTTTGTGACTATGAGGGATACTAGGCTTTCAGCTGGCATACTGATATCTACGAGCCTTTTCCCTACTGCCGATGCGTCAGGTGGAATTGTTATAGATACAAGCTCTCTAGCTGAACTGCCTAGTGCTTGCATATGCACTACTGATGCCGATAATTCTTCCTCAATATGTTGAAGAATGAGAGAAGTACTACTTATCCGTACATCCACACCAAGAATCCTAAACAGATCTTCATTTATGGGGTTGTTTATGAGTGCAATCGTTTTTGGCACTGCAAAGACGTGTTTTGCCAGTTGACAGGAAATTAGATTATCTTCATCTGTCCGAGAGAGGGCTATGAATACATCGGCACGCTTGAGCCCAACAGATGCCAGTAAATGTTGTTGGCATCCATCGCCAACTACACTAATTTGTCCCAGTAGTTCATTCGCTTGATCTGAACGAGTTCTGTCTTTTTCTATTATCGTTATTTCGTGCCCCTGTTCAAGCAGTTCCTTGGCAAGATTTAGCCCTGTTCGTCCGCATCCGAGTATTACTGCGTACATATCATAGTCCTTGGACGGAATTCGATATGGATTCCCCAATAAGGTGCGTGATGTTTAATACTTTAATTCCTTTGGACTGGTAGACGTCAGGCACTTGATCTCCTCGGGTGATACAAATAACTTTCGGGACTCCAAAAACCTCACGGGCTAATTGAGCGGTGAATAAATTAGATGCGTCTTTATTTAGCGTAGATATTAATACATCAGAGTGAATTATGCCTGCACGTTCTAAATCTTCGCGCAGCGTTCCATCTCCAAGGATACATGCCTTGACTATTTTGCTATCCTTAGCTTCAGAGGACAACCGCCGTAAATTTTCTGGATCATTGTCGATAACTGTGACATTGGCTCCTTTATCAGTAAGATCTGTTGATAACCAACGTCCTATCCACCCGCAACCGACTATGAGTACGTGCATTGCCATTAGCCTCTATTCAATTGATTCCCGTATCGGGGGTTCTCGGTTAAGCGTAACTTGGCAAGGTGCATTTTTCAGTATGTATGGAGCAGTAGTTCCAATAGTGTATGTGCCATATTGTTCCTTGTATGGCAGGCCCACTAAGATGGTTGTCGCGTTGCGTTCAATAGCTTCTTGTACGATTGCAGGTCCTACTTCCCGTGCTTGGATTAGTTGTGCATCAACATGGCATTTGCGTTTTCTCGCTATAGACTCAGCTGTAGTTAAGATATTCTCTCCGAGTGACGTTGCATGACTATCGTCAATATCTAAGGGCTGCTCTCTAGGTATTTCTAGAACATATAGAAGCACTACTGTGCCTCCACTAGCTTTAACTAGATCGCAGGCCAGTGTGATTGTTTTGGGATCGTGGGGGGCACCTTTTATAGGAACAAGAACGATTTCAGAGGTCATTGGTCGCTTTCATATAAGGACACACGCAGTGTCTATTTCTCCGGTGACTTTCCGGGCGGCACAGTATACCGTGTAGTATAGGGCTATTGCAAGTACTATGTTAGGAGGCTAGTGATCTTGAACAACGGTTTCAAGCCCTTCGTCTGTTCCTGCTATCAATAGCCAGTCCCCCTCAATAACGCGTTCGTCCTCATCAGGTGCAAGAATGACATTCCGGTCTCTTCTCAAGGCTAAAATTACGACATGGTGTCTATCTCTGGATCCGGAAAACCCCAACTCTCGTAGCGATTTTTGAGCCCAGTGATCGGGCAAGCGAAGCATGCCTACGCCATAGTTAGGAGTTAGCGCTATATAATCCCGGAGTTCTTGGCTAAATATAGTATGTGCCAAGCGGGTTCCGGTTTCTTCCTCCGGAGTTATTATTTTTTCAATTCCTAATCGACGCAAAGTGTCTGCATGGAGCTGATTGTTAGCTCGGGCTATGATTTGGGATTCTCTCACTCCTAGGCTTAAAAGCAGAACCGTCGTCATAATATTAGCGGTTACGTTTGTGCTGATAGCAACTACTATGGCATCGTATTCTCTAATCCCTAGATCGTGCAGTACAGTTTCGGCGGTCGCATCGGCTTGGACTGGATATGTGGTGGTTCCCCGGTGTTCTTCGATTATCTTAGAATCACTATCAATTGCTAGAACGTTGTGCCCCATTTGATGCAAAGTACGGGCAACTCGTGATCCGAATCGCCCAAGCCCAATAACTGCTATTTGTTTAGCCATTGTGTCCTCGATTTTGTTATTTTGAGTTTATCGTGATGGACATTGCTCGCATAATTTATCCAATAGTAACTTCTTCTGATGGATATCGGTATAATTCGTTTGGTTCTCTTCGAAACAGAACTAGCGCTAAGGTGAGAGGGCCTAATCTTCCTATGAACATAGTAATGATAACGATTAGCTCTCCCCATGGGCCCATCTGATCTAATCCACCTACGGTGAGTCCATTTGTGGAGTAAGCTGAAACAGCATCGAACAATATAGCTAGGAACGGAGTAGATGCGACGTTATCAACCGTGGAAGTCCCAATACTTGTTAGGGCTAATGCAGATATAGCGACTGCTGCAAGTGAGAGTAAAGACACAGATAGTGCAAGATTTACAGAAGAATTTGGTATTTCTCTTTTGAATGCGGTGATATGGGACTTATTGCGCAAAGAGGTGATCACTGCTGCAACTAAAATAGCTACAGTGGTGACCTTGATTCCCCCTGCTGTGGATCCGGAAGCACCGCCGATAAACATTAGCAAGATGTACCAGAGGGATGTTTGCTGTTCTATATGGGAAAACTCGAAAGTTTTGAATCCTGCAGTGCGACCGCTTATCGAATTGAAGACTGAAGTGGTGACTTTTTCGTGAAATTTCATGGATCCAATGGTGTCTGGATTATTGTATTCTCCTGCGAACAGTGTCAAAGATCCCAAAAGAATGAGTATTGTACTTGTACAAAGAATTAGCTTGGTATTGAGGGACCAGCGGTTGGGTTTTAACTTGTTGCGAGCGATATCCGCTAGGGTAAAGTATCCAATACTTCCAGCGATTATCAAGGCTGTAATTATTCCAGTCGATAGATATCCATAAGATCCGAATATCAAGGTATGGTCTCTTGAATGGATATCGAACCCTGAGTTATTGAACGCAGAAACAGCATGAAAAAGGGATTTCCATATTGTATCTAGTAAATGTGCAGATGGATTTCTGGCAACCTCATTGGTGAATATTGCAAGGAAACCTACGAACTGGATGGATATTGTGACTAACACAATATTTCGTGCAAGTTTGCGTATTGTCCCTCGTGGCCTTAGGACCCCGATACTTCTACTGAACTGAATGCTGTCTCTGAGCGTGACAGACCGTTTACCTAAGAATATTGAATAGAGAACTACAGCGGAAGTTATCATCCCTAATCCGCCCAAGAAAATGAGGGCCATAAGAATTGCTTGTCCAGTTACACTCCAATATGATTCCGTGTCTACTACGATTAATCCAGTAACTGTCACAGCAGAAGTCGCAGTGAAAAAGGCTTCGCGTATATCGGGGCTGTGATTCGCTGTTGTAGCGATTGGGAGAGATAGTAGGAGGGTTCCTACGAGTATCAATAATGCGAATACAGCTATTGGAGTAAGTGGGCTCGAGATAAATCCTCGACTTATGTGGGGTCTGACAAAAGGTATTTCAATGGGGGCCAATTCTGATTGGCGGGGCCTCCGAATGACTTGATCCCCACGCTTTGGTTTCCAAGGTTGTTCCAAGATTTTTTCTCCAGTAAGGAGTTGTTATTATGTGGATTCTCGGCTAGGAATTCTAGCTATGGCTGTGCCGCATGTCAAATCCATGGCTAATTAATTTGGAACGTTGAACCGGTTTCTTCCGTTTTGATTATCTCAATCCTAAACGGGAATGCATCTTTGATTTCGTCTATATGAGTGACGACGAGAATGCATTTGAAATCTTCCCTAATTGCATTGATTGACTCTATGAGTAGGGATTTGCCTTCGGCATCTTGTGTCCCAAACCCTTCGTCAATGAAGAGAGTTGGTAAAGGAGATCCAGCTCTCCGTGCCAGCATTCTCGATAGCGCTATGCGCAAGGAAAAATTCACTCGAAAGGCTTCGCCTCCACTGAAAAGTTCGTAAGGGCGGGTGCCTTTTTCGTCTGCTACTAAGATATCCAGAGTTTCACGAGGAGGGAGCCCTTTGGATGATCGTCGCTCCCTTTGAGTTTCTAACCTGACACTCATCCGGTTGTTTGTTAGTTTGCTTAACAGTTCGGAAGCCTCAAACTCTAGTTCAGGCAGGGCTTCATCTATCATGTAAGCTTGTAACCCATTCTTACCAAAAGTTGTACTGAGTTCTTGGAATACGTTCCGCTCAGAGTTTAACTGGTCCAGATTAGCTATAAGAGTTTCTCTTGTTGTCCCAAGAGCCTCAATACGGGTTAGTTGCCATGTTGCCTTTTGAAGATCAAGCGAAACAGATTTTGACTTTTGTTGTAACTGATCAACTACGAATACAGCATCCTTGAGGAGTGCGATAGACTTTTTTAGAATCTCAGGAGAGATGTGCTCGTCCATGCTTCTTGTTTTATGGGCCTCGAGTTTTTGGGAGTACTCTGTATTTCGTTTAGTAAGCTCTTCATAAATCTCTTGATCTGTACTGATTGCATCAGCTGCATACTGGAGCGCAGCATGCCTTTGATGGTATTTATCTCCATTTTGTTGCATTGCTATATTTATTTCATGGTGCTGCTTGGGAGCATAGGCAAGGGTTTTGATTTCGAGGGACAGCAAATGCAACTGCGATTTTCTTTCTTCGGCGTACGCACCTGTTTCCAGGATGAGGTTGATATTTTCAAGCTCACTGATGGTTTTTGAAAGTGTGACAGCAGCCTCTTTAGCTGATAGAAGGTTTATTTGAGCTTCGGTGGCTGCCGTATCGATTTTTCTCTTTTGATTGTTAAGGGCAGATTGCCTTTCCCTAACATCGTTAGTCAATCGGCTTTCTTTGTTTGTAAGATTCTGTAAATCATTCTTTATTGCATGAATTTTTTTGATGAGAACCTGCTGTTCTAGCTTGAGTTGGATGCTTATTTCTTGGCGGTGTCCCTCATTTAATACTTCACCACATACGGGGCAGATGGCCTCTGCTGCTGATATCAAATCGATCCGGGAGTTTGTTTCTTTTTGGGATGTGGACATAGTGCCAGCCAGAATGTTTGCCAGTTGAATCTGATCCGATAATTCTGACAATGATTCTGAAATCTGGTTGATGGCTAATTGTTCCTTTTCCAGTGATGTTTGTCGAATGCTAAGTCGATTAATCGAGGTTTCAATTATGGAGATTGCAGCAACTCTTGGTTCAAACTCTCCAGAAATCTGTTCCTTTAATATTTCCGAGAAGGATATTAGCCGTTGCTTTTCAAGTTCTATTTCTTGCTCTACCTCGCGCTTTTGCTGGGCAAGGCGTTCATACGCCTCTCGCTTAGTTTCCAGTTCATTGCTTCGATACAAGAGTTTTTGCCAATTTGCATACCCGTGCTCAATCTCAGTTCGGCTATCAAGTATTGCTTTATTATTGTTGATTCGTTTCCACAGTTGGGTTCGGCGATGTGAATTTTGTTCTAACTCCTTGATTAGGATGCTGATTTCGCTGATGGCTTGTTCCATGGCCATTAACTCTTCACGATGCCTTCCACTTTGTTCTTGTAATGTGAGGACATTGGTTTGAGCTGCATCTAGCTCGGTGTTAACTTGTTGTAGAATGTCTGAAGCATTTTTAGCTGCGATATGATATGTGGGGGCTTCAGATATTTCAGTATCCAATCTTTCCAACTCTCCGCTAAGTCTATTTGCATTATTCTCACAGGCCCGTGCCTTTACCCTTGCACGGTCACTGATGCGGTCATATTTATGTAGATCTAGCACATCTCCGAGCAAGTTTTTTCGTTCTGTGGGTTTGGCTGTCGCAAATTGGTCAGCTTTGCCCTGCATGAGAAATGATGTGTTGATGAATGTGGAATAATCCATGTTGAGTAGTTCTTTTATTATGTTTTCGGTATGCTTTACTGAGTTGCCAGTGATTGGAGTTTGTGTAGGTCCATCTAGGTGAAGTAGTTCCAGTTCGGTTTTGCCTTGCCTTCCTCGAGCACTAGATATGTGCTTGCGAATGGCTTTGTAACGTTGATCTTGAGCTAGGAACTCTAGTTCAACTGACATTTCTCGGGCCCCTTGATAGATCAAATCCTCTTGGCGTTCTGCACGAGACTCACCCCATAGTACCCAGGTTGTTGCATCAAGGAGGGCACTTTTCCCATGTCCATTATCTCCGCAAAGACAGGCCAATCCAATGCCCGTTAAATCTAACGGGGTTGGCATATACTGCCAGCTTAAGAAATTGGATAACCTTAAACTAAGTGGTAACAATTTTGCTGTGCTCCATTTGAAATTTAAATACATCCTTCATTACAATTTCATATCTCACCGTTATGCTAGCCTACGAGAGCTATAGAGATATTGTTTGTTATCTTACCTTTTAGGTATGTTCTTTGCGATATGTGGTAACCTTATTTTCGGGTGTGTCTGTGACTTGCGCTTGAGGTGGTTAACCCATAGACATCGCAGATGCTTCAAGGTTATTTGTGAGGGTTAGCTATGGTTTTGAATAAGTATCGGTCCGTTTACGAGTTAGGGATTAAGCTAAAAGCGAACGTGGAAAAGATTGTTACAGGAGTGAGTGATTCAGTAGATCTCGTCATAGCCGTTTTGTTGAGTAGAGGGCATGTTCTGATAGAAGATCTTCCTGGTACTGGCAAGACGACCTTGGCAAGGGTACTAGCTGCATCTTTGGCAGGTTCATTTGGTCGGATTCAGTTTACTCCTGACCTCATGCCAAGTGATATTACTGGCCTGTATTTTTACAATCAAAAATCCGGAGCCTTTGAATTTCACAAAGGCCCTATTTTTGCGCAAGTGCTTTTGGCAGATGAAATAAACCGCGCTACGCCAAGAACACAGTCTGCCTTGCTTGAAGCGATGCAAGAATATCAGGTTACGGTCGAAGGGGTGACCTGGATATTGCCGGCACCTTTTATTGTAATAGCGACTCAGAATCCGCTGGAACTGGAAGGAACCTTTCCACTTCCAGAAGCACAGCTAGATAGATTCATGGCTCGAATCTCATTGGGGTACCCAAGCTTTGAAAGCGAGCTCCACATTTTGAATAGCATTGAATCCGAGCGTGCTTTAGCCAACATGGAAGTTGCTGCTACAGTCGATGAATTGTTGGCAGCTCAGCAGCAGGTTAAAGAGGTTGAGGTTGAAGATTCTGTAGTGAGATATCTATTGACGATCGTTAGATCCACTAGAGATTATGAAGGAATTGAAATAGGGGCTAGTACGCGTTCCGCGCTGGCGCTTTATCGTTTATCTCAGTCAGTGGCTGTTATGAATGAGCGTGGCTTTGTTATACCCGATGATATAAAGCAGGCTGCTCCATATGTTTTATCACACAGGTTACTTTTGAATGCTCAAGGGCGGATGACTGGCGGTACAGGAATTGAGATTGTACAAAATATTCTCATGGAAACCCCTGTCCCAATCCGATAATAATTAGCTTTAGTGTTAGACCAGATATTTGGAATAGTGTTGAAGGAGCTCCTAAATGATTGGCGTTCCCAGCGTGAGTGTTTTCTCAGTGCTTATAATCCTTGGGTTAGCTTTGGGTGAGGGGTTCTTAGTTGGGTTGGGCGTTATGGGCAACCTAATGATTGGGGTGGCGTGGGTTTGGAATAGGCTTTCCCTTGAAGATGTGAAATATACTCGGCAAATCTCATCGACCAGAGCTTTTGCAGGCGAGTTGCTTCATTTGCATGTCTCAATTAGTAATGAGAAGCCGTTACCTTTGTCTAGAGTCAAGGCTATGGATACTATCTCGGCTGATATTCGGATTGATGGAGCAACCACTAACGCAACAGCAAATCCAGACTCCAGAAAACTGGTCCATTCGTGTGCAGTGGGTTGGTATGAAACTGTGGAGTGGAATTACCAGGCGTTCTTTCCCCACCGAGGGCACTATCCTATTGGGCCTGTCGAGTTAGAAAGTGGAGATTTATTTGGGTTGTTCAAATCGGAGGCACTTGAAGCTTTAGTTACTCACGTGTTGATATATCCGAATAAGGCGCCGATTCCCATAGACATGATTAACCTTGCTCCAAAGAAACCGATTGGAGAACTGCGCACTCGTTCCTGGGTTTTTCATGATTCCAGTCAATTTATTGGAACGAGGGACTATCGGTTTGGAGATTCTGTGAGGCATGTTGACTGGAAAGCAACTGCAAGGAGTCAGGCTCTAAAAGTACGGGAATTTGAATCTGAGGCGCAGCATTCAGTGATATTGGTCCTGAATCTTGATACGCTTGGAGTTGGATGGCGGGGGTATTCTAGCCTTCACTTGGAAAATGCCGTAGCAGTGGCTGCTTCTCTAACTGAGACTGGGTTAGAGTTAGGATATAGTGTTGGGTTGATTACGAACGGTGCTTCAGTGGCAGAAGAACGTCCAATGAGTGTGCCTTCATCTCGTAATCCAAAGCAAGGTTCTCGTATATATGATGTTTTGGCAATGGTAGGTCCGTATCTTATTGGCTCGATTGAAAGTGTGATTGAGAAAGCGCGACCAAGGTTTCCTTATGGGGCAACTTTGGTGCTGATTACTGCTGACTATTCGGAATCTTTGAACAATACTATGCAGTCATTGTCCAAGCAACATTATTCGCCGGTTGTGGTCTATGTTGGGGATAGTGAACATATAACAAATTCCCCATCTATACCATTTTATGACGTGCGAAAAGAACTCAAACAGTGGAATGAAGCAGTAAGATGACCCTCCTTAGATCAACACAGCTAATATTGGTTTTGCTAGTTGAAGCCTCCCTGATTTACACAGTTATTGCTATTCTGGGATGTGTATTGAAAATGGACGGCAGTTCATTAAACCCAGTGGCAGTTTTCGTTATCCTTGGAGTTTCTTGTGTGGCATCCCTATATTTTCAAAGCTCCTCTAGTGATCCTTTACTACCACAAATAGCATCTTTTGTTATAGGACTTCTCGTGCTGTATCTAGCTGTTGGTATTAGTGTGAAAGCGCCAGTAGCGGTAACTGCTGAGTATGGATGGATTTTCCATAGCTTTAGTGGTGATTATGAATATGTTGAACTAGGGCGCCAAGTACTTGGGCTAATCATAGGTGCGATTATTTGGTCTAGGGGTATGTCCATAGCAGCCACATATGAAATTGAAAATTTGTTGTTCCGTAGTTTCCGCATAGGTTCAATAATTGTTACGCTTGGATCAGTTGTTGATGCCCTATTCCCAATTTGGTTAGGCATGGATTGGGTCGCTCCTGTGTTTTTCCTTAGCGGATTGCTTTGTCTGGTGTTGATGCAATTTGATTCACATGAAAGTGGAGCCATAGTGCGCACTAGCTGGTTGTGGCTTGGGTTATCTATATGCGTACTCGTGGTCCTCATTGGTGTATCCTTTGCATTTATTGTCGGGGCCTCCACATCAGATTTAGCAAAAGAAGGTGTTCGGTGGTTTGGACTTGGCTTTAGTTACGCACTTCTGATTCTCGCGATACCTATGTTGTATGTTGCTGATTGGGCAATTAATAGTCTCTTTTGGGTTTTGGATGTAGTGTTGGGTTCGGAATGGCAACAACAAGTAGGTGGGGTTCTTGATAGTCTAAGGACTTTTGAACAACTTCGTGGAGAAGATGTCAGCGATTCTGAAGGGCATGGTTGGTTTACCCCCTTCGTAAAAGGGACTCTTGTTTGTATTTTCTTACTTATTGTTTTTGCAACTTTGTTCTTCTCATATGTTGCTGGTTCTAGTCGGAGGAGACCTTTAGTTGGCAGAAGTCAAGATACTGAAGGACGTGGTGTGCCAGAGGATATATGGAATCTTCTTAAGAAATTAATTCCTGAGGGAATAGGTGTTAAAAACAGTTTATTGGATGACCTTCCACAGGGCAATGATTCTAGGACGATCATCCTGCGTACTTACTACAAAATACTGGAACGAGCTGAGCATAATGGTTTTGCTCGACAAAAGTGGCAGACATCTTTTGAATATCAACAATTTACCCTTGTACGGATATTACCTTCTCATCTTTCACTCAAATTAACTTTTGGGTTTAATCAAGCTCGGTACAATAAGCAATCCACAATGGATATGGAGATCGACGAGGCTAGAGGAATTGAGCAAGAATGTGAATCCCAGGAAGGCATGGGCTTGGCTTAAACTGGAGATTATGTAAGTATAGGGTACTTGTATACAAATAGAGATTGGAGCAATGATGGCTATTTATGAATTTGAAGGTAAACGCCCAAAAATTGGAGTGACTAGTTATATTCATCCGTCGGCTGTTATTATTGGTGATGTAGAGATAGGAGAGGGATGTTGGATTGGTCCTCAAGTTTCAATCCGAGCAGATGTAAATGTGATACGCATTGCTGATAAGTCGAATCTTCAGGATAACGTAGTTGTTCATGGTAATAGCAATTTAGGAGAGTATTCTCATATCGGGCACGCGGCTGTGCTTCATGGGTGCACATTAGAGCAACATGTTTTAGTAGCAATTAATGCAGTAGTACTTGATGGGGTAAAAGTGGGGGAATGGTCAGTAATTGCTGCGGGGTCGGTAGTTGCACCTAGAGCGGTCATTCCTGCATATAGTATGGTAATGGGGGTTCCTGCCAGCGTGGTCGGGGCTGTCCCCGTGGAAAGGAAAGACACTTTTCGTGAGGATGGTGCTTACCTGACATTCCCGATGCGTTACCCTGAGAGCTTGGTGGAAATTTCTTTAGAAGATACACAAAATAGTAAGTAAATTACGCAAGGAGGAGGCTGATTACTAATTTAGATGGTTTGAAAGAACAATACCTAGCATTGGATAAGCAAGTAGCAATACAGCTGGAGTCTTCCGTTGATGCTAGTTGTCTTTTGGTATTCCCTTATGAGTATTCAGGGAATAACTCTGTGGTCACGATCAAAACAGATGAATTTAGTGCGGTGTGTCCTTGGACTGGCCTGCCTGATATTGGGTTGCTCTCTATTGAATATAAACCAGGTACGAGTTGTATTGAGTTGAAATCATTGAAGTACTACCTTTTGTCGTATCGGAGCGTGGGTATTGTTCAAGAGCATGTAGCTAATCGGATATTAGCGGACCTTGTAGATGTTTGTATCCCGGAGTGGATGAAAGTTACGCTGGCATACAATGTAAGGGGCGGGATGGAAACAACGGTGGTGGCATCACATTGTAACTAGTGAAGCAGTGCCTAGATTTAATTTGGTTTGTTCGTCCTGAGGAACCATTATTCTTCCAGCGTGAGCGTCTCTAAGGTATCTTTCAATGGGGTTTTGTTTCGCGTAGGAGGTTCCCCCGCCTAAGAGCATTGCTGTATCGGCCACTGCCAGGGCTGTTTCATCTGCAGATATTGAGGATGCCATACATAGCTCCAAGTCGGAATTACCATTATCTACTTGATTGGCTGCACGATATACGAGTGATCGAGTAGCTTCTAAGATAACTCTAGATTCTCCGACGTGTTTTCGTACTGATTCAGGAATATCAGTAGAGTCGTGATATCGCTCTTTCATTGCACGAGTCATGCAATGGAACACGCCACTTGCTATTCCTAGGTAAACTGCAGCATATGAGAGGAAGACGAATGGAACATGAATGCTCCGTACATCTTTCCACCCTCCGATAGCACCGACTAAGTTTGATTTTGGGATAGATCCAGAAAATGTCACGGCACAGCTATCGTTCCCTCGCATGCCAAAGCCGTTCCATGTGGTTTCAACTGTTATAGATGTTGAAGGGTTGTTTTTGTTTACAACGAAATTTGATATCTCAGATGTTGCTGGGTCGTGTTTTGCAAGCAGAGAGAAAATATCAGCAAAATGGGCGGATGTAACAAAAGATTTATGGCAGTTTTCTAAGCGAAAGTTACCGGACTCATCTTGTATTGCTAGGGATGCTATGTTCCCCGGCCCTCTTCGTGGTTCGTTCGCAGCGACCCCGGCGAACAATTTACCTTCCGCTATGGGTCTCAGAAGCTCGTTGGCCTGTTCTTTTGTAGCGAATTCCTTTATGGGGTTGATTGCTTCAAGGTGCATCTTGAAACACATCGCAGTGGAAGGGCATGCTTCGGCTAATTTTTCAATCACCTGGACTGTCGTAAGGTGATTACCGCCTAACCCCCCAAATTTTTTGGGGATGGTCAGGCCCCAATATCCGTTGTCTCCTAGCACCTTCAGCCCTTCCGTGGGGTATTTCCCAAGGAGATCAATATCCTTGGCTAGTGGCAGAAGTACTGAGGTGGCGATTGAACTTGCATTTTCAACGATGTGATTAGATTGATCCATGTTTTTATTGCCTATCTAACTGATGGAACATATTCAGTTCCAATATGCCCGTCGTTTACAAGTGCATTGAATTCTTCATCTGACACTCCGAGTACTTCACGGTATACATAGTCGTTGTCTTGTCCAAGCATCACCGGTCCGCGTCTTATCGTTAGTGGTGTTTCAGACATTTTAAAGGGTGCCGTAGGGTATCGATAAGTCCCTGTATCCGGGGTGGTTGATTCGACGTAGAAATTACGCTCTTGAAGATGTGGATCGTTGAGCGCGTCTCGAGCATCCATGACTGGGCCTGCCGTTACCCCGAAAGATTGCAAAAGGTGTGCTGCAGCTCGATGATCTTGGGATTGTGTCCAAGATGAAATGCGCTCATCAATAGTGTCATGATGCTGTCGTCGATTTAAATGGTCTTTGAATTCAGGTGCTTTTGCCCAATCAGGGTTGCCTAATGCTGCTACGAATTGATTCCACTCATGATCAGTTGCTATGGTTATCGCTATCCAACGATCATCTCCGTTACAAGGGTAACAACCTTGTATAGCGACCTCATCCCTGTTACCAAGGGATGTTGGGATTCTCCCAGTCATCGTATATTCTAAAAATGATTTGGAAAGATAGGCGAATGTCGCCCGGGCGGAGGGCAATTCTATTAGTTGCCCTTTTCCTGACCTATTCCGGTAAAGTAATGCCATCATGGCAGCAGCAGCAGCTTGAGCCCCTGCTGCTGCATCTACAACAAATTCTCCAGAATTAGTTGAAGGATCCATGCCTTGATAACCTCGTACTAATCCATGCCCTAGAGCGTTCGCCATATGGACACCAAACGCTCGATACCGACTGTAATCTCCAGAATCTCCATAAGCAGGCATACGAATAGCGATGATGTCCTTTTTGACTGATTTCATTGATTCGTAGCCAATCCCTAGCTTTGACATTGTCTCAGCAACGTTGTTATCGATGAATATATCAGAGACTGCCACTAGACGATTGAATATATCCTTCCCTTTTTGTGTACGAAGATCGACGGTCATGCTTAATTTATTGCGTCCGTGGTTGTTGAATTGAGGAGATCGATTCCAAGGATGGTCACCTCCTTGGCGATCAGGATAACCTCCGATAAATGGGGGTAGATTTTGAATAACTGTCTCAGGTGGCCTTGCCATAAGTCCTCGAGTTGTGGGGGCAAGAGTTTGAATCGATTCTATTCGTATTACTTCCGCACCCAAATCTGCTAGTAGTGTTGCAGCGTACGGACCAGCCCAGACGACGGTCATATCAAGTATGCGTATTCCTTGTAAAGGGAGCTTAGTCATAGTAATTATCCTCCGACATTCAGATGCAGTTTTGCTCTCTGAGACGTACTAGATCGTTTCTCGTATATCCAATATCTGAGAGTAGTTCTTGCGTATGTTCTCCTAGCTGAGGAGCTGGAGATTGAATCTCCCAAGGGGTTTCGTTCATAATCCAAGGGGCTCCTGGAAATAAGAAATCACCAGCAATAGGATGAGCTATATTCGTGAAATATGCTTGTTCTTTGAAATAGGAATCTGCCACTACATCTTCCATATTATTCAATGGAGCAGATTGGATGTTGTTTGCTTGGGTAAGTTGCCATAGTTCCTGTTTAGTTTTTCCCAAAATCCATGGGAAAAAAATCTCATCAAATTCAGCCTTAAGGTCTGCATCTTGCATCGCTTCGGGAGTTGACCATTTAGGATGTAACAATTCAGGTGGATTCCCTAACATTTGAACTACTTGATTCCATCGAAGTAGTCCTCCAACTAGTTCAAAGTATCCGTCTGCGCACGGATAAACTCCAAGAGGATATCCTATGCTTGATAAAGCCTTTCTTTCGGTTATCTCTCCGGTGTATTCATAAGCTAGTGTTGTAGCCATCCTGCGATCAATGGAACCGGTGAGGCACTCCATTAATGAGATGTCTACGTGTTGCCCCGCCCCCTCCATTCCGGCTCCATAAAGAGCACCGAGAGAGGCTACTGCTGCCACGGCTCCCCCTTGAAAAAGGCTCATATTAGGACCTAGCATAAGCGGAGATTCATCTTCCAGCCCGGTACTGTACATTTCGCCTCCCATTGCATACAGAACCATTTCGGAGATGCTGTAATCTTTATAAGGTCCCGTTTGTCCGAAGTTGCTTATAGAGATGTATGACAACTTGGGGTTGATTTGCCTAACGTCACTATAACCAAGCCCAAATTTATCCATTTCCCCTGGTTGGTAACTTTCCACGATGGCATCAGCGTTGGTTATCAATTCTCGCAGGATCTTTATTCCAACTTTAGTTTGAAGGTTTACGGTCAAGCTTTTTTTATTGGTGTTTAGAAACAAGAACATTCCACTCTTTTCGGGATGTGGTTTGTCTTCAGGGAAAGGGCCCATTCTTCTGGCTATGTCACCAACCCCAGGTTGTTCGATCTTGATTATTGTTGCTCCATAATCTGCTAATAGTTTTGTGGCATATGGTCCGCTGATACCCTGAGTGAAATCTATGATAGTTATGCCAGAAAGAGCTTTGTCTGCCATGATTGTCTCCTGTGTTTTGTTGAGTCCCTTTCAGTAACATTCTCTTTGCTTACTAGGTGTACGCGGTAGTGTAGTTTGGTTGTCCCTTTCAACTAAGGGTTATTACTCTAATTCTTCATTTTCGTCAGCGGTTACTGAGTAGCTAAGAGCTCCACCAATAACAGCACTAGGGCGTTGTTTTTCAGCCCGTTTGTCTTTTTTTGGTATTGAGTTTAGCAGTTCTTTTATTGTGGATACTGATTCTGAGTTACCACTGCTTGTGTCTACTGCTAAACCTTCTATTCCTAGATCTTTAATGAAGGTTAGTAAAGGGGGTGAAATTGCACCTTGTAATTCCAATAAAAGTGGTTTATCGATCACTGAACGGATAGTTCCTATACGACCTATCGTTTCTAGTGATACGCTTGTAGTGTTATCTAGGCATACCGTCACTGCATCAACAGGGATAGAGGCCATTCCGAATAGAGCATCAGTGGTGATAGATAGAGGGATTCTCAGAATCTTGGCTATATTCGGTTCTTGCATTATCTCAAGAGAGCTCACGTCGGCTGAGAGTACTATGAAATCAGGTTTCATGTCTTTAGTTTCACATACCCTACTGATGATTTTATCGATGTTGCTACTGCCCCATATTCCCCAAGGCAGATTCTTAGTGCTAGCAAGTTGCTTTTTGAGAGCGGTTAGAGTAGGTACAATACTGGCAACTCCGTCTGCTTGCGATAAATCTGATGAGGATGTATCGCTATGTGTAATAGCTATCAAAATTGGCAGTTGTCGGTCTGGTTGTTCTTGTGATTGTCCGAAACCGATCCGGCGTTCAGGTCCAGAAGCAATTCTTTCTATTAGATCCATAATTTCGCTCATTTAGTCCACCTTTGATTTCGTTCTTTTATTGTAAATTTCAACTATGAGGGTATCGTTTTGTGATAAAGATCTCCTCGGATATTACTCATTGGGGGCTTCTTCAGTGATTAAGATGCGGTTAGCTACATCTACCCCGAGGGGTACCGCACCGCCTGAAGGGCCCTGAACGACGATAATACCTCTGTAAGCCGCCTTCTCTGAAACGGCTATCACCTTATCTGGTAGAATCTCCTTTTCAACAAGATATTGGATTAACACTGTGTCTTCTTCTGGGACTCGATCGATGAAGTATTTGTGGTTTATTTTTGCTTTGTCTAATGGGATTTTAATTCGAGTATCTTTGCTGTATCCACTGCCTGGGATCGGGCCTCCGAAGGGGCATTTTTGGGGATTACCTAATTTCTTGACTATGCTCTCAAGGAGTTCTGGCGAAATGGCATGTTCAAGGCGATGTGCCTCTATATGCGCTCTGTGAAGTTCAACCCCGAGGAGATCTACAACCATCCTTTCGGCTATCCTGTGCCGGCGGACCATGTCTTTAGCGGAATGCGCTCCTGAAGCAGTGAGTACAACCTCCTTTGACGGAGTAACGCTCACTAATCCTTCCTTAGCCATTCTTCTAAGCATACCAGCCACGGAGGATGTCGAAGTTCCGAGGCGCTCGCCTTCGGGCAGGCTGCGGAGACGAGCAGACAATTCTCTAAAGGTTGTCTCGACTCCCTCTTCCGATAACATGTAGAGGCAGAGGAGGTAATTCTCTGCCACAGATGACAGTTCTGATGGCTGGTGATCTGTATCCATGGGGAATCTTCCTTTTGTGTTGGCCAAGGATATCTTTCAATGCAAAGCGTTTGAGGTTTCTTTTTCATACACCCTACTCTTTCGTGCAATTAGTGGTCAAGATATATAGCAATGAATATTTATGTTGCAGCGACTCTGAATTTGATGTACAAGTTAGATTGTGTAGTAGTGACGTTGATTGTTACTGAGCGTGGAATCAATTTGAAGCGAGGGGCCATGACATATGGTGTTATAGGTGTGACCGTCTGGACTCAGGATGACGATAGTCTACTGGTTATGGAGGAATTTTATCGAGACCAACTGGGTATGGACGTGAATTCTCGACATGGGGGGTGGGTTTCATTCAGGTTTGGTGTTATTCGGTTCAATATAGGAGTTCACCATCTTATCAGTAATCCGCCACGTGACCCATACAGAGTAATGGTCAATTTTGGTACCGACAATATAGTTGAGTTGTTTGACAGGCTTGAACGATGGGGAGTAACAGTCATACGTAGTCCTGAAAAGGAACATTGGGGAGGTTGGGTAGCGACTTTCCTGGATCCTGATGGGAATATGGTTCAATTGATTCAACTAGTAAAATAAAGGATGGAGGCCTAACAACTAGAAGCTAATTTTGGTTAGGCTTATGCTGGAACAATGAAGCAATCCGGGGTCAATGCAGTATAGGTGTTGTTGAATTTAGATACGGAGGTAGCAGTGTGTTAATTATCGCTAAAGACATAGCTGAAGAAATCATCAAGCATGCGCTTGATGATTTGCCTAATGAGTGTTGCGGTATTTTGGCAGGAACGGATGGGACAGTACTTGGGCAGTGGCGTGTTTTGAATTCTGAAGCTAGTCCGTATCGCTACAGGATGGACCCCAAGGAGTTTTTGGGAGTAAATAATTTGATTGAAGAGAGGGATTGGGATCTCTTAGCCTTTTACCATTCGCATACTAAGACCGAGGCCTACCCTTCGGATACGGATGTGCGATTGGCTAGGTTAGTTGATTGGCCTGAAGCATATTATTTACTTGTATCTCTGATGTCTCCGGGAAACCCAGTGATTCGGGGATTCTCCATAACTGATAAAGGGGTAGCAGAGGTGCACCTTGAAATTGTGCAATCTTGAATGTACTGAGAATTAATTCTTAAAGATTGGATTGCATGCTATTATTGGAGCGAACCTTTGGAAATCTGCAAATTATTGGAGATGGTTATGAAAATAGGCTTAATATCTGACACCCACACTCCAGGGGACGGGCGAGGAGTCCCTGAAAGCATATACAGGGTTTTTGACGGGGTTGATTTGATTTTACATGCTGGTAATATTTTCATAAGCTCCATTCTGGACGAACTTGAAACTATTGCCCCTGTGAAGGCGGCGGGAAGTAAAGACAGGGATAAGTTGTGTCTGGACAGTAGTCATATTTGGAATCCAACGGGTTGTTGGTGTGCAGATACCCGGGTGGAAGAGACGCAGGTTGTTGAAGCGGAAGGGTTTGTGCTCGGACTGATTCATGAGTTAGTTGTTCCTGGCTATAGTGACCGGATATATCCTGGATCTTTGACTCGAGGATTTCAGTATGATGAAGGGCAGCCGTTGATTCCTGATGATACCTTTGCGAAAAGGGTAGACATAATAGTTTTTGGCCATACCTGTACAGCTCTATATGAAGAGTATGGAAGCACGACGTTGATTAACCCCGGGAGCCCCACCCTTCGCAATGAACTCAGAAAGGTTGGTACTGTAGCCATGCTAGAGTTAGTCGATGGGACAAAGAGCGTTGAGATAATTGATTTAGCGACTCTTTAGGTGGGGCAGCAATGCGTAAACAACTGTGGGTGAAGTAATGTGACGTGCCCCTTTCAGGTGACTTCGATTAGATGGTCGGATTTTTGAATTATTTCGCCCACGATTGCGGATTGAGTAACTCCCTCGGATATTAAATCAGCGAGCAGTTGATCTGCGAGGTCAGCACTTATGGAAATCAACAACCCTCCAGATGTTTGAGCGTCACACAATAACGTTTGTTGATCGAGGGTTATATTTGGGGCCCATGAGGTGTAGCTAGTACTCTCAATCCTGTTGTTGTCTGTTCCATTTGGAATGGAGCCCTTATGAATAAATTCAAACGCTCCTTCTATATATGGCACAACTGCAGAATCAAGCCTAATAGTTACATTGCTTCCTTTAGCCATTTCTGCTGCATGTCCCACTAGTCCATAACCGGTTATATCCGTGCAGGCATTGGGGCTGAAAGGTAGCATTACCTTGGCTGCAACGTCATTGAGAGTTGACATAATCGCAATCGTTGCTTCAAGCCGTCCTGGTTGCATGAGTTGTTGTTTGGCAGCTGTGGTCATTATGCCTGTCCCAATGGGTTTAGTTAGTATCAAACGATCTCCTAGCATACTCCCGGCATTGGTAACATAAGCATGGTCATCTACAATCCCGGTAACTGCAAGCCCATATTTTGGCTCTTCGTCTTTTATCGTGTGCCCTCCTACCAACAGGGCTCCTGATTCTTTGATTTTGTCTGCGCCGCCTCGTAAGATTTCACTCAATATGTTTATATCTAAATTTTCGGGGAAGGCGACTAAATTCAGCGCAGTCAATGGGGTTCCTCCCATGGCATATATATCGCTTAGTGCATTAGCTGCTGCAATCAGACCGAATTCGTACGGGTCATCTACGATAGGAGGGAAAAAATCTACAGATTGCACTAAAGCAATGCCGTCTTTAATACGGTAGACGGACGCATCATCATTCGTGGTGAGTCCTACTAAAAGGTTAGGATGTTCAAACTTTGGAAGGCCTGACAGAATCTGCTCCAAGTCCTTGGAGCTGAACTTCGCTGCTCAACCACTGCAACTTGCTAGATGGGTTAGTTTTATGCTGTGTCGATCCAACTATGCCTCCTTTTATAAGAAGATTTATATTCAGGGAAAAGGTGCCCTGATTTAGTGTAGTCCTTCTATTAGGACTTGCCATATAATAGCATGGCGGATTTCGTTAAAGTTATAGTGGTAATTGACTGACTTATACAAATAAGCAGTTGGCCGTAAATAATTTTACCTAGAGGCATTGATTGATGAGTAATGTAGTTGATGTTAAGGCACGTAGCATACTGGACTCCCGAGGTCATCCTACGCTGGAAGCTCAAGTTGCGCTAGAGGGAGGTGCTATCGGGATAGCGGCCGTGCCATCTGGTGCTAGTACTGGTCGATATGAGGCAGTGGAACTTCGAGATCACGATGAGAGCAGGTATCATGGGCGAGGAGTGGACCAGGCGGTCTCAAATGCAAACCTCTATTTGAGAGAAGCAATTTTGGGCTTAGATGTTCGTGATCAAACACGAATTGATGATGCTTTAATCCTTGCCGATGGGACGAGTGATAAGAGTCGTATCGGGGCCAATGCGGTTTTGGCGGTTTCATTAGCTTGTGCTCACGCTGCAGCTAATGATAATCAAGTGGGCCTTTATCAATGTCTTAATCCTAATGATGCGAACTTGCTTCCGGTTCCATTCCTTAATGTTTTGAATGGTGGACGTCATGCTTCTGGATCGTCTGACATACAAGAATTCATGTTGGTTCCAGTTGGATTTGATCGCTTTAGTGATGCTTTGCGATGTGGGGTTGAAATATACCATTCTCTAGGGCGGTTGCTAGAGGAAAGAAACCTCCCGACGACCGTGGGTGATGAAGGTGGATTTGCCCCTTCGTTAGGATCAAATCGTGCAGCTTTGGATTTGTTAATGATGGCGATACAGTACGCAGGTTATAAACCTGGAGATCAAGTAATGTTGGCTATTGACGTTGCTGCAACCGAGTTGCATTCCGAGCGGGGATATAAGCTCTCGCTTGAAAATGCTTTACTGCAGGGCGAGCAGTTGGTGGATATGTATGAAGATTGGGCTAGAAGTTACCCATTGGTTAGTATCGAAGATGGGTTAGCAGAGGATGAGTGGGAAGATTGGACATTGATGAATGACCGCTTGGGTGGATTAGTGCAATCAGTGGGGGATGACTTGTATACTACGAATATAAGCAGGATCAGTATTGGCGTGAGTGAACGAGCGAGTAATGCTGTATTGATTAAGCCGAACCAAATAGGTACGCTTACGGAGACATTAAACGCTATTGATCTTTGTAACAGCGTCAATTGGGCAGCTATGATAAGTCATCGATCCGGTGAAACGGAGGATACGACTATAGCAGATCTAGCTGTTGCAACAAGAGTGGGACAGATCAAGGCAGGAGCTCCATCTCGCTCTGAAAGAGTGGCCAAGTATAATCGATTACTGAGAATTGAAGAGGCGTTGGGTTCCAAAGCAACGTACGCAGGTATGCAAGCTTTCAAGCATTTGCAATAGCCGTACTTAAACCTAATGAGGAGCTTGGGGATTATTATGAAAATTGGGATAAACGGGTTTGGGAGAACTGGGCGTCAAGTACTGAGGGCAACTATGGAGAGGTATCCAGATAAGCTTGAAGTTGTCGCGGTAAATACAAGAAGTGATGTTCGGACAAGTGCTCATCTTTTTAAATATGATACGAATTACGGTACTTATCCTGGTATTGTGGAAGCCCAAGAAGGTGCTCTTAGTGTGGACGGACAGAGGATCATTGCGTTTGCGGAACCAAGTCCTGAACAAATTCCGTGGAGTGATGTTGGTGTTGAAATAGTGGTTGAATCCACTGGTTCTTTTACGGATGCTGTTAGTGCTTCTGGACATTTGAAGGGTGGGGCGAAAAAAGTCATAATTTCTGCGCCTGCTCAAGGCGAAGACATTACCATCGTCTTAGGGGTTAATGAGGAGTTGTATGACCCGACGGAGCATATCATCGTATCTAACGCTTCGTGCACTACGAACTGCATAGCTCCCATGGTAAAAGTGTTGCAGGATTCTTTCGGGATCAAGCATGGGATGATGTCTACTGTTCATGCCTATACTAACGACCAACAAATACTAGATAAATCACATAAAGACCTGAGAAGATCAAGAGCGGCTGCTCAGAATATAATTCCTACCACAACCGGGGCGGCAAAAGTAGTTGGGATGATAATGCCAGAATTAGAGGGACGAATCCATGGCATGGCCTTTAGAGTCCCAGTTTCTACTGTCTCTGCGACTGATTTCGTTGCGGAACTGAATCGTCCGACGTCCGCTAATGAAGTCAATGCTGCGTTTAAGAAAGCAGCTCTCGGATCTATGAATGGTATTCTGGATTATACCGAAGAGCCACTTGTGAGCAGTGACTTTAAGGGCAACCCGCATAGTTGTATCATTGATGGTCTGACGACCATTGTCGTAGACGGAACGATGGTTAAAGTAATTGGCTGGTATGACAACGAATGGGGATACGCCACTCGTATAGCGGATTTTGCGGCATTGATAGCAGATAAGGGATTGTAAAGGTTCAGTTTGGAGAGATAGGACTGAAGGTATTATCTATGGTTGGACCGGACTATACTCTTCTTGATAGATCAGATATTGCTTCTCGTACGTTCCACCTTGATGCAGCTGGGATTCCTGCATTGTTTGGGAGATGGGAACCGTTACCGGATGGGGCAAGTAGCCACGTGGTGACAGCAGGAGGAGTTGCATTGGCGTGCAGATTTTTTTTGCACAGTAATGATTCCCCGTCTGTTCTATTTTTTCACGGCAATGGGGAAGTAGTTAGCGATTATAATAATATATATCCGTACACTTATGCACAGGGGATAAACTTCTTTGCAGCGGAATATCGAGGGTACGGTTCAAGCTACGGAACCCCTACATATTCCACGATGCTTTCAGATGCACACCATATTTTCAAATACTTTATGGAATATTTGGAGAGGCAAGCTTTTGGGGGTAAAATTTTTGTCATGGGAAGATCGCTTGGTGCGGCTTCAGCTTTAGAGCTTGCTGCTTGTTACCCTGATGCATTTCGTGGGGTGATTATCGAGAGCGGATCAGTAGGTATGAGGGGATTAGATCGATGGTTTCAGGGACCAGTAGAACGTACCAAATTGCGTAATCTTCAAGATAGTCACGTAGCGAAGTTGAAAGGAATTCAGATTCCACTGCTCACTATACACGGGAAGGAGGATAATATAGTTCCACTGGCGCATGCCTTTGAGTTGCAAGATGCGGTGTCCTCAGAAGTAAAGAAACTGACGATTATCCCTGAAGTTGGCCATAATACCATATTCTTATTCGGTATCAAGCCATATATTGAAGCCCTTGGATCATTTGTTTGTACCGCGTAGTTAGTTCTTATAAAAATAGGAGGGCTAAGCACAGGGGTGCATAAAAGGCATTAGCGTTTGAATTGCCTTTCTTTGTCTATCAGATGACGACTGAGAGTGGTTGTGTTACACTTATGTATCTGTTGAGTAAGTAAAATATTGGCGTTGAATCCTAAAGGATGAAGCATCAGGGCTCACGGAATTATGGACTAAAAACTCCTAGCTAAGAGGTGCCTGGATGAAACTTACAGGTGGTCAGATAGTTTGCGAATCTTTACTACAAGAAGGTGTGACTGATATCTTTGGACTCCCAGGGGGTGCAATGTTGCCGCTTTACGGGACATTGCCTCAATATCCACAGCTCAATCATATTCTGGTACGACATGAGCAGGGTGCGGCAATGGCTGCAGATGGCTACGCTCGGGTCAGTGGCAAGGTTGGGGTTTGTTGGGCGACATCTGGGCCAGGTGCGACCAACATTGTGACAGGATTGGCTAACGCTATGATGGACTCTGTACCTCTAGTTGCTATTACGGGGCAGGTAGGTAGACCATCTATTGGTAAAGATGCGTTTCAAGAAACAGATGTGACTGGAGTAACCCTACCGGTTACAAAGCACAATTATTTGGTGATGCATGCGTCTGAAATAGCAAGAGTGATAAAAGAAGCGTTTTATATCGCAAGAACTGGACGTCCAGGTCCGGTTCTCGTGGATATACCGAAAGATGTTTTCACTGAAGAAGCTGAATTTCTTTACCCAGATTTCTGTGATCTTCCAGGGTATAGACCTGCCTTTGATCCTGATGTCAAGGAGATTGAATCTGCTGCAGAGTTGATTAACGCTGCGAAACGTCCAGTCATATTGGCTGGCCATGGTGTCTTATTATCTGGGGCATCAGAGGAATTGCGCACACTTGCTGAAAAAGCGCAGATTCCGGTTATCACTACTCTCTTGGGTATTAGTTCTTTTCCGGAGAGTCACATTCTCAGTATGGGTATGCCTGGCATGCATGGTGTTGCTTGGGCAAGTTACGCATTGCATGAGGCTGATGTGATCCTGAGCCTTGGAGCACGATTCGATGATCGTGTTACTGGAGATATAAGCAGATTCGCCCCCGACTCGAAAAAAATTCACTTTGATATTGATGTTTCCGAAATTGGAAAGACACTACCTACGAGTGTAGGGGTTGTTGGAGATATAAAACTAGGGGTCAGGAAATTGATTCCTATGGTTCAGCAAAAGAGCCATGCGCAATGGATGAGGCGTTTGGAGGAATTAAGGGATGAACATCCATCTCTGACAATTCGCAAAACACCTAAGCTCTTGCCACAATACATACTTCAAAAGATATCACAGATTACAGAATCACAAGCGATTATTGTGACTGGAGTAGGGCAACATCAGATGTGGGCTGCGCAGCATTGCACTTTTGAAGAACCTGGAACTCTCGTCACTTCTGGTGGGCTAGGAACTATGGGATTTGAAGTACCAGCAGCAATGGGGGCAAAAGTTGCACGTCCGGATAAACAAGTGTGGTCTATTGCCGGTGATGGTGGATTCCAGATGACTATGTCTGAGCTAGCGACTATTGCAGAGAACAAATTAGAGATCAAGTTCGCTATTCTGAATAATAATTTTCTTGGGATGGTTCGACAGTGGCAAGAGTTCTTCTACGAAAGGGAATATACAGCTACTCATTACACTGGCAATCCAGATTTTGTTAAGCTTGCAGATGCTTATGGGTTGACGGGGATTCGTGTGGATAATTCTGCTGATGTGGAAGGTGCAATTCGCCAGGCAATAAATACACCTGGTGCGGTCATATTGGATTTCCGAGTTGAGCAGGAGGAGAACGTGTTCCCTATGATACCTGCTGGTCAAAGCATTTATGAACTTATGGAGGAGCCAACTGAAATTGAGGAACCTGCGTAAATGACTGCAGTAGCCTATGAACATACAATCGTAGCATTAGTTCAAGATAGGGCTGGAGTGTTGAATCGCATTAGTAGCATGTTCAGACGGAGAGGGTACAACATCGTCAGCCTTGCTGTAGGGCACAGCGAGAAAAATGGGTTGTCAAGAATGACTTTTGTTGTCAATTGTGACGATGTCACAATTGACCAAGTACGCAAACAGCTAGATAAACTCATAGAGGTAATCGAAGTTACAGATATGACTGGTTTGGCTTCTGTAACACGTGAACTTGCTTTGATAAAAGTCGCTACTTCGCTGGAAACAAGGAGTGAGATAATTCAACTGGTGGATATATTTCGTGCCAATATAGTTGATGTAACTATCGATTCGGTGATTATAGAAGTCACAGGGGATGAGAATAAAGTGGATTCTCTGCTGACACTTTTGGACACTTTTGGTATTGTGGAAATTATGAGGACCGGGCGAATAGCCATTCCACGTGGGATGGCGTTGGGGGGGTAGACTACCGAGCACCGGGCAAATAGGAAAGGGTGAATAATGGCAAAAATGTATTATGACAGCGATGCGAATATTGATCTAATCGCAAACAAAATAATAGGAATAGTAGGCTATGGCAGCCAAGGGCATGCTCACGCTTTGAACCTAAAGGACAGCGGTATGAACGTTCGGGTCGGATTGTATGAAGGGAGTCCTAGTTGGGAAAAGGCAGAACAAGCTGGGCTGAAGGTATTGACTGTTTCTGAGTTAGCCGAGGAAGCAGACATCATAATGATGCTTGTGCCCGATACGTCTCAATCGAGGATATATAGGGAATCTATCGAAGGTAAAATGCGAGCGGGTAAAACATTGATGTTTGCCCATGGCTTCAATATACATTACCAACAGATTATGCCTCCACCTGCCGTTGATGTCTGTATGATTGCCCCTAAGGCCCCAGGTCATCGTGTTCGGGAAGTGTATACGCAAGGGGCAGGGGTTCCAGCGCTTATCGCAGTATCTCAAAACCCATCTGGGGTGGCATACGAAACTGGATTGGCTTATGCACGAGGTATTGGCTGCACCCGGGCTGGTGTGCTGGATACAACCTTTCAAGAAGAAACTGAGACTGATTTATTTGGAGAACAGACCGTGCTCTGTGGGGGGGTCTCTGCGTTGGTTAAGGCGGGCTTCGAGACATTAGTAGAAGCAGGATACCAACCAGAATCGGCCTATTTTGAGGTTATGCATGAGTTAAAGTTAATTGTAGATTTAATGTATCAGGGTGGCTTGGAGTACATGAGGTACTCAGTAAGTGATACCGCCGAATACGGGGACTACACCCGAGGTGTCAGGATTATTGATGGATCCGTTAAGGAGCGTATGAAGGAAGTTTTGGCAGAGATTCAAGATGGGACTTTCGCACGGGAGTGGATAGCCGAGAATGATGAGGGGCGGCATCGTTTTCGGCAGCTACGTGAACAAGAAACTGAACATCCAATTGAAGCAGTAGGTAAAGAACTGCGAGGGATGATGCCATTCCTGCGTCCATGAGTGGTATCCATTCATAAGTTCATTCGAGATGAAAGGTGTTTCTCGATGATGTTAATAGCAGAGAGTTTTAGCTTGGTCCGTCGAAAGAACGTTCAGAGCAAGGGTTCGTTATTGGCAAACTGCGTGTCCCTTTGATTCAAGAGGTACAAGGTCCCCGGAACTGTGTTATCTCTAAGGCATTATTTCTGGAAGAGTAACAATCGGGGAAGTGGCTTCTGTAAGGCATTTATTGCACTGGACCTCTTCCCACTAGTGAATGCTGGTATCCTATACATATTTTGGAAATTATAGAGGGTGTTATGGAATCAGAAAAAGTTTTGATATTCGATACTACCTTGCGAGATGGGGAACAAGCTGCAGGAGCAGCTATGACCATTAATGAAAAAATTGAAATAGCAGAGCAGCTTGAAAAATTGAAGGTTGATGTTATTGAGGCAGGGTTTGCTGCGAGCTCTCCTGGAGATTTTCAGGCGGTCAGTGCTATAGCAGCAAAGATTAAGGGAGCTTCAGTTGCTTCTCTTGCTAGAGCAAATCCTGATGATGTTGACCGTGCTGCCGAAGCAGTTCAAAGAGCCGAAAGTCCACGGATACATGTGTTTCTATCTACGTCAGATATACATCTGATGCATCAGCTACGCCGAAATCGTGAAGAAGTTATGGATATGGCGGTTGAGATGGTTCGTAGGGCAAAAGGGTACGTTGATGATGTAGAGTTTTCCCCTATGGATGCCACGAGAACCAATCCTGAGTATCTGTATACAATGCTTGAAGCTACTATTGCCGCAGGTGCTACAACAGTTAACATCCCAGATACGGTGGGCTATGCGATTCCCGATGAATTTGCTCGACTGATACAGAGCATATTCGAAAACGTTTCGAATATTCACAAGGCTCGGTTAAGTGTGCATTGCCACAATGATTTAGGTTTGGCTGTTGCTAATAGCTTGGCAGCTGTGGCAGTGGGGGCTCGACAAATCGAAGGGTGTATAAATGGGTTAGGTGAACGTGCGGGTAATGCATCACTCGAAGAAGTCGTCATGGGCATTCGAACTCGTGGTGATATTCTTGGTGCCTTCACTGGAGTTGATACTCAACAATTATATAACTCGAGTAGACTGGTTAGTGATATAACTGGTTTTGCAGTACAGCCTAATAAGGCTATTGTTGGTGCAAATGCATTTAGACATGCTTCTGGGATTCATCAAGATGCAGTTATCAAGGAAAGAACTACTTTTGAGATCATGGAACCTACTGAGGTGGGATGGCCTAGTAATGCAATAGTGCTTGGGAAATTATCTGGTCGTGCGGGACTCAGGTCAAGATTAGAAGAACTTGGATATAACCTTGATAAAGAAGAGCTTAACAATGCTTTCAAAGCATTCAAAGACTTGGCAGATAAGAAGAAAGAAGTGACTGATCGTGATTTGGAAGCTTTAATGGCAGAGGAGAGGCGAGTTGTTGCAGAGTTAGGAGCTTTTCGATTAGATCATGTACAAGTTTCTAGTGGGGATACATCGATGCCAACTGCGACAGTACAAATAGTTGGACCTAGTGATGAAGTGTTGCGAGATGCAGCTACTGGTGCAGGGCCGGTTGATGCGGTTTGCAATGCTATAAATCGTATTGTCCAAGTGCCTAGTCGTTTGGTGGAGTATTCAGTCAAGTCTATAACTGAAGGACTAGATGCTGTTGGAGATGTAAGTATAAGGGTAGAAAGTGATGGCAAGACATATGTTGGTAGAGGAGCATCTACGGACATCATCGTAGCTAGTGCGCGAGCATATATGAATGCGCTTAATAGGATTATTGCTATTGGGAATGATCAGAGTCCGGTTAGTAGTGACTAACGTGAGAGGGTGAAACGGCATTACAATAGGAAAGTAGAGGTATTCTATGGCAACAAAAACGATGTTCGATAAGATTTGGGATGCTCATGTGGTCGATAAAGGAGAGGGTAAGCCCACTACTCTGTATGTCGATTTGCATTTAGTGCATGAGGTGACATCCCCTCAGGCATTTGAGGGGTTGCGTGTAGCTGGACGGGAGGTCCGACGACCAGAGTTAACAGTTGCGACTGTTGACCATAATGTGCCGACGACCGATCGTTCTTTGCCAATCGCTGATGATATCTCACGAAGGCAAATTGAGGCACTAAATACAAATGCACGAGAATTCGGTATTGAATATTTCGATATGTTCAGTCCTGGACAAGGTATCGTTCATGTGATTGGCCCTGAACAGGGATATACCCAACCTGGTAGGGTAATAGTGTGTGGAGATAGCCATACATCGACACACGGGGCCTTTGGGGCATTTGCATTAGGTATTGGCACCTCTGAGGTCGAACATGTTTTAGCCACGCAATGTTTGGTACAGCAGAAGCCTAAGAATATGGAAATCAAAGTGAATGGCGATTTGCCTTTTGGTGTGACTGCTAAGGATCTAATACTTGCAATTATTGGCCAGATTGGAGTGGGCGGAGGAGTAGGGCATGTCATTGAATATACAGGTAAAGCCATACAGGACTTGTCGATGGCAGGGAGGATGACAATATGCAATATGTCGATTGAGGCTGGTGCTCGTGCAGGTATGATCGCCCCAGATGATACAACGTTTGAGTATATGAGAGGTAGACCTCAGGTACCACAAGGAGAATTGTTTGAAGAGGCTATTGTGGAGTGGCGGTCACTTGTAAGCGATCCAGACGCTCAGTTTGACACAGTGATTGAGATAGACGCCTCGAAGCTTGAACCATTCGTAAGCTGGGGAACTAATCCTGGAATGGTTACTTCTATTACCGGTAAAGTTCCAGACCCTGAGTTGTATCATGACGCTAGTGAAAAGGCAGCAGTTCAGCGTGCTTTGCAATATATGGACTTAGAACCGAATACTCCAATCAGTGCAATACAGGTGGATAAGGTATTTATTGGCTCTTGTACGAACTCTCGGATAGAAGATCTCCGAGCTGCTGCAGAAGTTGTTAATGGGAAAAAAGTAAACGATAGAGTGGGTGCAATGGTAGTTCCAGGCTCATTCGCAATTAAGATTAAAGCTGAACAAGAAGGATTGGACTTAATATTCAAGAACGCAGGGTTTGAATGGCGGGAAGCAGGGTGTTCTATGTGTTTGGGGATGAACCCTGATATCCTGCAAGCTGGGGAGCGATCAGCATCGACGTCTAATAGGAATTTTGAGGGCAGGCAAGGGCCAGGGGGTCGTACCCATCTGGTAAGTCCAGAGATGGCTGCAGCTGCTGCTATCGCTGGACATTTTGTTGATATACGAGAATGGAAATAAAGCGGTACTTCGAATTGAAGAGGAGTTGATAATGGAGCCGTTCGTGAGAATGACTGGGGTAGTTGCTGCTCTAGATAGGGAAAATGTAGATACAGACCAAATTATTCCAGCCGTGTATTTGAAGCGGATTGAGCGTACGGGATTCGGCCAATTCCTGTTTTCGCAACCAGGGTGGAGATTTCTTCCGGATGGTCAGTTGGATCCAAATTTTGAGCTTAATAGATCAGGATATGAAGGCGCTACTATATTAGTCGCAGGGAAGAATTTTGGTAGTGGGTCATCCAGAGAGCACGCACCGTGGGCGTTATTAGATTATGGTTTTAAGGTAATTATCGCACCTAGTTTTGCCGATATATTCCATAACAATTGTTTCCAAAATGGAATGCTACCAGTGACCTTGTCGGAAGAGGTTGTTAGAAGAATCACGGACAAGGCGGTAAAACAATCTGGCTATCAGTTGACGGTAGATTTAGAGGCGCTTGAGATTTCCGATGGTGAGGGATTCAGAATACCCTTCGATACAAATGAGTTTAGGCGAGACTGTCTGTTGAAGGGGCTAGATGATATTGGATTGACGTTGCAGATAGAGTCAAAAATTGGTGCCTTTGAGCAAAGGATAAAGAGAATCTAGTACCTTGTTGCTGAATGTGAGGGTGTTATGGAGTTTACGGTTGCGGTACTGCCTGGAGATGGTATTGGCCCAGAGGTTACTGAAGAGTCGGTAAAGATTTTGAACAAGGTAGGCGAGTTGTATGGGCATCAATTCATCTATGAGCATGGGGACGTTGGGGGAGTTGCTATAGATTCCTTTGGCGTAGCTTTGCCTGCACAAACGGCGAAAATAGCAGCGGATTCTGATGCTGTACTTTTTGGGGCGGTCGGAGGACCTAAGTGGGATGACCCATCTGCTTCAGTGCGACCTGAGGATGGAATATTAGGAATTCGTCGTCACCTGAAACTTTTTGCAAATCTTAGACCTGTTCAAATCTATCCTGAATTGTTGCAAGCTAGTCCTATAAAACAGGAGATTTTAGAGGGCGCTGATTTTTTAGTGATTCGTGAGCTTACAGGGGGGCTATATTTTGGAAAACCGAAGAAGCGATGGGTGACTAAGACAGGTCGTCAGTCAGTTGATACTTTGAAATACAGTGAAATTGAGATTAGAAGGATAATTCAGGTGGCCTTTGAACTTGCTAGAGGTCGTAGGAAATTCGTGACCTCAGTAGATAAGGCCAACGTCCTAGAGACATCTCGTTTGTGGCGTCAAGTGGCAACTGAGATTGCAGCGGAATATCCAGACGTGGGTCTTGAACATATGTTGGTTGATACTGCCGCAATGCAATTAGTTTCTAACCCCAAGAGATTTGATGTTGTTGTGACCGAAAATATGTTTGGTGATATTTTGACTGATGAGGCGGCAGTGATATCTGGATCGATGGGGATGCTGCCTTCTGCCAGTTTGGCAGGGATTCCCAATTTGGATGAAAAGGTTCGAACACTTGGGTTATATGAACCAATCCATGGTAGTGCTCCAGATATTGCTGGCAAAGGACTAGCTAATCCAACTGCTTCTATTTTGAGCGCTGCATTGATGCTTCGTTACTCTATGAGTTTGGGGACTGAGGCAGCAGCAATTGAAAATGCAGTGTCTCAAGTACTTAATGAGGGGTATCGGACAGCTGATATTGCTGAAGGATCGTCGGATTATCTGAGTACTACTGCTATGGGTTCAGAAATATTAAGAAGGTTAAAGTAGAGTCCTTTTTACTCCGAAAGTTTCAACGAAGTTGTTTGGATGTAGCTTCGGCCACCGTAGCTCAGTGGTAGAGCAGCTGTTTCGTAAACAGCAGGTCAACGGTTCGAGTCCGTTCGGTGGCTCCAACCACATGGAAAAAAATGATATTCTCCTATACAGACACTTTATAATTGCAGCGGTGGTCCGTTCTTAATTCCAGATCTAGGAGGGCTATTGTGGGTAATCTCACCTTACAAAAATGTGTGGCATGTAGACGGGATTCTCCGCCTGCTACCCTTGAAGACGTTGCATTGCTGATGCCGCAGATCCCTGAATGGGAGATGGTTCAAGAAAATCAAATCCCTAAATTGACGCGGCATTACAAGCTGAAGAATTTTCAAGAGGCATTAACCTTGACTAGAATGATCGGGGAGATAGCTGAACAGGAAGGACACCATCCTAGGCTCGTGACAGAGTGGGGCTCTTTGGTCGTGACATGGTGGACTCATAAGATTAGGAATCTTCATAAGAATGATTTTATTATGGCGGCTAAAACTGATGCTGCTTGGGAGCAGTATCAAGTGTTTATTAATCCTCTTGAGTAGTGTCAATATTGGAAGAGTATATGCAGAATCCTCGGGTATCCTTAGTTTACAGTGAATCTATGTCGTCTTATTCATTACGAGATGGGCATGTGCAGCAGCCTGTACGTGTTCGATATGCCTATGAGTTGATGGATGCATACGATATGTTTAGAGAAGGGGCAGCACAGCTAGTGGCTCCAAGAATGGCTTCAGAATCAGAGATAAATGTTTACCACACATCTGAATATATTGAAGCAGTCAAGAGATTTAGCGATAACCCTAGTTCTCTAAATTCTGAAGCTTTTGGGTTTCATCCCTCAGGGGATACCCCGGCTTTCAAAACCATGTTTCCTATATGTTGTGAAATAACTGGTGCCTCTATACTTGGTGCTGAACTTATACTGAACGGTACTGCTGAACGCGTTTTTAGCCCCGGAGGAGGATGGCATCATGCGATGTCTAACCGTGCTTCCGGGTTTTGTGTTTTCAATGATCCAGTGATAGCCATTCACAAATTTCTAGAAGCAGGTTTGCGAGTTGCGTATATAGATATTGATGCGCATCATGGGGACGGGGTTCAAGATGCGTTTTACGATACAGATAAAGTTATTACTATTTCTATACATGAAAATGGGGAGTATCTTTTTCCAGGAACTGGGTTTACCAATGAAATTGGCACTGGGCAAGGGGAAAGATACTCAATGAACATTCCACTAGCACCCTATTCTGGAGATGCGGTTTATATGTGGGTTTTCCAGGAAATAGTTCCCCCGGTAATACGGAATTTCGAACCAGATGTAATAGTTACTCAACTAGGTTTAGATGGCCATGCATATGATCCGATAACTCATTTAAATCTTTCAGTCCAGGGATTTGGGGATATAGTAAAACAGTTTAGGGAGATGCGGTATCCTTGGCTTGCACTTGGTGGTGGTGGGTACGATGTTTGGGCAGTGGCAAGAGGTTGGACGCTAGCATTCGGATTGATGAACAATTTGGAACTTTCCGATGTTGTGCCTCAAAAATATGCATCAAAATATGATTTAATGTTTTTAAGAGACGATATCGCAACCTTTCCCAAAATCACCAAAGATTTAACAAATCTTACTTGGAACGCTGCTCTGAGCAGCGTCCAGCATATAAAAGAGACCTGGTCTACTATTTTTTCCGGATGAAAAGCAGGGATCAGTGACGCTAATATTAGCTTTGGTTTTTTGCTAGATCAAGAAGCAATTTATCTGCTTCTTCACCGACGCCCGCCTCTTTGCAATCTATGAGAGTGGAGTAGATACTCTTTTTTACCGCTTGCAACAGGATTGTATCCAATTGTGAGGAAGACTCGTAAGTCTGGCGTAGTGATTCAAGTTCCGCTAATCTACCTAAAAAGTGCGAGGCGAGAGGGTCCTTCGATTCAGTTGCAACGGATGTAGTTTCTGTTATTGCTGATTGAGTTGTGGAGTCTTCTGTCGATGGCACCAAGAGACACCTCCAAGACTAATTCTTTGCGACTCTAACTTGAGTGGCGGAATAATAACACACTAGAGAATGATTTCACAAGCTATAGGCATACTATATATTCCCATTATTTAGGCCGAATCTTATTTTATATGCAGTTCTGGGGATGTAGATTATAACTCGCGGTACTCACCTTCTACTGTTTTGTCGCTGCCCTCTTCGTCCATTTCATCTTCTTGAGGGGTAGAGACATCTGCTCCTGCAGCAGCATATACTTGGGCGCTAAATGCTTGAACAGCTTCATTTAATACTTGGAGCCTTTCCGATATCAGCTCGGTATCCTCACCGTCTAAAGTTGTACGTAGTTCAGTTATTGTGGTTTGGACGTTGTTCTTAATCTCTTCAGTTACCTTATCTCCATTTTCACTTAGTAGTTTTTCTGCACTATAGATTGTGCTATCAGCTTGATTTCTAACTTCGATACCTTCTTTCCGTTTGTGATCGTCATCTGCATACTGCTCGGCTTCTTTGACCATCCGATCAATATCATCATCACTGAGGCCGGAACTGGTCTGGATCGTTACTCGCTGTTCTTTGCCTGTGGCTTTATCTGTTGCAGAGACGTTGAGTATGCCGTTAGCGTCTATATCAAATGCAACTTCGACTTGTGGGACACCTCGAGGCGCTGGGAGTACACCGTCTAAAAGGAATTTTCCAATTGATTTATTTCCATTTGCAACAGAGCGTTCTCCTTGTAGCACGTGGATTTCAACACTCGTTTGGTTATCAGCTGCAGTGGTGAAGGTCTCTTCTTTTCGTGTTGGGATCGTCGTATTTCGTTGTATGAGTGGAGTAAAAACACCACCTAGGGTCTCCAGTCCTAAAGTTAGGGGAGTTACATCAAGCAATAGGATGTCCTGCACCTCTTTATTTAGGACCCCACCTTGTATGGCAGCCCCGAGTGCTACCACTTCGTCTGGGTTTACTCCTTTGTTAGGCTCTTTTTCAAATAGATCAATAACCATTTGTTGAACAGCAGGCATTCGTGTCATTCCCCCTACCAGTATTACCTCGCTGATCTGCTGTTTACTGAACCCGGAATCGCGTAGCGCATTATTACATGGACCTGCTGTACGTTGGATGAGGTCTTCTACTAGCTGTTCCAATTGGGATCTAGATAGAGTCATGACTAAATGCTTTGGTCCATTGCTGTCTGCAGTAATAAAAGGTAGATTTATTTCGGTTTGCATAAGAGTGGATAATTCTACCTTTGCTTTCTCTGCTGCTTCTTTAAGTCGCTGTAATGCCATTCTGTCTTGTCGAAGATCTATCGTATTCTCTTTCTTGAATTCGTCACACACCCAATCTATGATGCGCTGATCAAAATCATCACCTCCCAAGAAAGTATCTCCGTTTGTCGACTTTACTTCGAACACACCATCTCCTAATTCCAGAATCGAAATATCAAAAGTCCCGCCACCAAGATCATATACAGCGATGACCTCTTCCTCTGATTTACCTAGTCCATATGCTAGGGCAGCGGCAGTTGGCTCATTGATGATTCTCAAGACTTCTAGCCCTGCAACTTGTCCAGCATCTTGTGTTGCCTGTCTTTGGGTATCGTTGAAGTAAGCGGGTACGGTAATGACCGCTTGGTGTATTGGTTCTCCTAATTTCGCCTCGGCATCTGCTTTGAGTTTTTGCAGTATCATGGCTGACACCTCTGGAGGCGAATACGACTTATCCCCCATATCTACTTGGGCGTCACCTTTTGGACTTTTGGTAATCATATATGGAGCATGTGTCATCGCCTGTTTAACATGGGAATCGTTATGTTTTTGCCCCATTAGTCTTTTCACTGAGAACACAGTATTTTCGGGGTTGGTTATAGCTTGTCTTTTTGCTGCTTGGCCGACATACCGTTCGCCTGTTTTCGGATTTATGGCCACAACAGATGGGGTTACTCGATTTCCTTCAGCGTTTTCGGTTACCTCTGGTTCTCCTGCTTCGATGACTGCCATGCAGGAGTTAGTAGTGCCTAGATCGATTCCTAAAACTTTTGCCATAATTCAATTATCTCCTTATTCGTTGTCTTCTGTAGTTGATGCGGTATCTTGCTGAGGCTTATGAGCAACGGATACTTGGGTGGCCCGGAGTAATTTGTTATCTAAAAAGTATCCTTTTCTCAGTATGTTAACGATTTGCCCCTCCTCATATTCAAGGTGTGCTTGATAAGCGAGCCCTTCATGAAGAAGAGGGTCAAAAATATCACCTGGAGAAACTGATATAGCAGTTAATCCTTCATTGGCTAGGGCAGATTCTAATTTTCGATAAATGAGCTCTATGCCAGTTGCCCAAGTATGCTCGGTAGTTAGTTTTTCTTGCTGATTCATTGCCAAGTCAAGGTCATCCACCACGGGTAGCAGTATTGAGACGACCCGTGCTTTTTCTTTTCTTGTTGTTTCGATATTTTCACCAGCGGTTCGTCGTTTGAAGTTGATGAATTCCGCCTGTGCCCGCTGCATTCTGTCTCGATAATCATCTCTTTCGTGTTCTAATTGCGCTAGTGATGATTGCAAAATATCCTCAAAAGAGATGTCAGTGGATTCGTCAAGTGGGGTTTCCATATGGTCTTTTCTATCGGCTTCCTGATTCAGTTCGTCCATTCTCCGACTCCAAATTTCTTTAAGATAAAAGTAGTAGGGTTTTCTATGGCTGGTTGTTAGGCTGATTCGAATTTTCTTAATTCGATAATTTTAGCATATTAAATATAGCTTTTAGCCTACTATCTACTTCGGCTTGTATTGTTTTAGCAGAAGTGTGTTGGTGTGTACTTATTTGGATGTCAATCAGTCTGTTCAAGATATCTAGAATAAGTTCTACTCCAGCCAAATTGAGTCCTAGATCGTCTACTAGATGTTTAATAACTCTAAGACGGGCAATATCTTCTTCAGAATAGAGGCGACGTACCCCTACCGTTCTTGCAGGATTAATTAAACCCACCCGCTCATATTTTCGCAGCGTTTGAGGATGCACTTCAAGCAGTCTCGCAGCGACACTAATTACGTATACTCCCTCTAACTGGCTTTGGTGTTCAGCAGGTATAGATTCTCTGCCAATTCCATTGCTATTACGGTCAGTTGATGTCTCTTGAACCGTTTCGGTTATGTGTCTCCATCCTGATGACGGGCTGTAACTTATTCGAGTTCTTCTCATTATCGTACCCTCAGATGTTTTTGAAGCTACTGCAATTAATGATACAATCTTGATACGATGATTGTCAAGAAATATTAGTTATAATATATAGAAACAGCTAATCGTTTGGTGTTTCTATCGACTTTAGGAACTTTATGGCTTCGATTATTGCGTGGGTACTTGCTCGGAGTTTTACGTTTGTTCGATTGGAGCGAAATGTTCCTTCAATGGTTGCGCTGTGACCTTTGTAGCGAAGACCAATGTAATAGATCCCAGGATCTTTGAAGTCAAGGGATGCGGGGCCAGCAGCACCAGTGAGGGAGATCCCTACATCAGCTTTTGTTAAGGCGATAGCTCGTTCTGCCATCGATAATGCTACTTCTGGGCTCACGACCCCGTATGTTTGAATAATTTCCAAGGGAATACCTAGGTCTTTCTTCATTCGGGTCTGATAAGTTACAAATCCCCCAACGTAGTAGATAGAACTTCCAGGAATATCTGTGATAGCTGAGCCAATCAACCCCCCCGTCATTGATTCCATGGTCCCTATGGTCAGCCCAGTTTTTGTTAGAGTTTCACCTAATACGCCTGCAGGGGTATCCTCATCCGCCCCCCAAATGAAATCTCTAAGAGAATTAGAGATTTGCTTATCTAGATGTTCAAGTTTCATGTGTGCATCTGCGTCAGTGTCCCCTATGCTGATGATTCTTAAGTGAATGCCATCAGGTTTTGCGTATATTCCAGTGTACGGGTCCTTTATAGCTAAGAGGTCGGGAATTAATTCACTCACAAAGGATTCAGAAATTCCGAATGTTTTAATAGTCTTAGTTTCAATTACTGAGCTAGCACTGGTATCGGCTAGCAAATTTGGGGCGATGCCCTGCCACATTTTCTCCATTTCGTGAGGAACTCCGGGCATTGCTAGGAGTATTTGTTTTTTTGAGCGAATCAGTAATCCTGGTGCTGTTCCTGTTGTATTCAATATTGGTTGAGCTGAAGGGATTATGTCAGCTTGGCGGAGGTTTATAGTTGCTGGGGGGCTACCTGTTCGAGATCTTAGGAATTCCTTAATGTGGGTTTCAATGTTTGGGTCTCGATACAGATGCTCGTTGAAAACTTCTGCTAAAGCCTCTCGTGTAAGATCATCGTGAGTGGGGCCAAGCCCTCCAGTAATAAGGACCATTTCTGAACGATCCCAAGCTAGTGAAATAGTCTCAACAAGTTCCTTTAAATTGTCGCGTATCTGAGTGACGTGGGTAGCTTCCACTCCAAAGAGAGTTAATTGACCTGTAAGGTACGTTGCATTTGTATCAGTGATTTCACCTAGCAACAACTCAGTTCCAATGGAGATTATTTCTGCTTTCATAATGGGATAATCCTTGTAGCGGTTTACGGAAAAGTTCAGGAATTTGGATCGGGTTCTTACAGGAACTAGAAGTTTAGGAGTTAGAATCGATATATGGAGGGGATGCGAGGATTTTTAAAAGTGAATCGACCCATACAGCATCTATTGCGAGAACTGCATCTATATTGAAAATCTTCGAGTAGTAGGCGTTGCCGTCTGGAGTCTTGTTCCCCAAGTTCCATATTCTTTGGTGGAAAACTTCTAGTTCAGTCTGATTGGCCCCTTCCTCCATTACCCCGTATTCAAGGCGTATGGCTCCAAAGGGTTCATCAAGCCCATATTGTTTGGGATCGGTCATTTCTGCTTCAACACGATATTGAATTTGTGGTCCTTTTAGCAGTGGGGCAACTTGTGTATTCCAGGCATCGAGATTTACAGGATCCCTTTCATCAGGTCGCTTACTGGTATTGAATTGCCAACCGCGGGTCTTATTCTTTGCGAACGCAAGTTTTTCAATACCTTGCGAGATATCCAATTCACTGACTCGTTCAGTGCTGGCATGGAAATACCATTTGGCATAAGGTACATTCTTGAGCAGAGTGACCATTACGTCAGAGAAGGTGGCGTCGACTAGGTATATATCTGATGAATTCTTTAGGGTGACATAATCATTGGTACGATCCTCTGTTGGATTTCCAATGCGATACTCAAAAATTCTGTCTCCTTTGGCATACATGCGAATAATAGTCCTTGGTTCATCGAGCCCATATTCGTCTAAATCCATAGTGTTATCGCATAATAACCGGGAGGATCGAGGACCACTGAGAAGGTAAACTATCCCCCCCCAACGTTCTAGGTTTACTTCAATGGGTGATGCACCTTGAATAATCCAGTCGCTGTCTCTTTGCTTAAAGTCGATCTGTTCGGTTCCGTGTACCACTGTTACCCTGTATATGTCTTCAGGGGTAACAAGCATGACGAAGGGCTCCCCACAATCTTGGGGAGCATTTGGGTCAATTGATACACGTTGTGGTCTAGCTTGCGAGAAAATCACAGTACCCGCAACCATTATCAGGAGAACCAACAATATGACGGATGTTCGCACGTTCACGAGAGACTCCGATGAAAAAAGGACAACATTTTAATGCCTGCGCCACCATACTACGGTTCCCAGAATGAGGATTGTCGCAGGTAGTAAGAAAAGGCTGGAATATCGAATGAATTGAAATTCTTCTTTGTTGGTAACCAGTTCGCGGAATACTGTTGTTTTAGGTCTTATAGAAATTAGATCATAGTCACCAGTTAACCAATTTACAGAATTCAGCAAGAAGTCACGGTTGCTAAAAGCATCGAACCAACGGTTGGAGACAAAGTCAACATCCCCGAACACTACCATACGTGTCGGAGTTTCCCCGAGAGTTATTTCTCGTGGTTTATTTTCGGCATCTAATTCACCAGGAATTGGTCCATAGCTTTCCATGGCTACAGCTATGGCTACTGGTCCGACCCTGTCAAGTGTTTGATCAAAATTGTTATCTTCTTCCCGTGCTGTTATCCAACTTTCAAACGATGTGACCGCGAGGGGTATAACCTTCATTGAGGGAGGTATGAATTGAGGTGGTAGTGATGATGTTACCCCAACAGCATTTGGGTAAAAAGTTACATCCAAGTTGTCTGTGATAGTTACAGGATTTTCTCGTGGATAGGTATTCCCAAACTCTTCGGTATTGCGATTGTAAGAGGTTGGTTCCAGTATGGGAGTTCGGGGGCTTCCGGTCACTGAACTCCCTTGATCTACGATCATACCTGGTGCTGGAAAGGCTCTTGCAGCGGAACGATTCCAAAGATTATCAGTTTCATCCACTTCTGCTGGTATTTCCACCGTAGAAAGTAGAGCGATTCCCCAAGGGTGTAGGAGTTGACGCCAGTCTCTTGGAATATCTGGATCAGCTAATACCAACATGTTGCCACCCGTTTCCAGATATTCTTTAAGTAACTCCTTCTCGTTGGTACCTCGTGTTAAGAAACCACGGGATGGACCGGCTGCAATAATAACAGCTGCGTCCTCCGGAATTTTACCTTCCTTGAACAGATTTAAGGTATCTACTCGATAGTTGTCAGATATTAGACCTCTTACTGCTAGTCCGATGTGCTGATCGGTAGTTATGTCTGTGGGTATACGCTCGCCATGACCAATCAAGAAATACACAACCTTTTGCATTTCTCCTGTGACGACAAAAAGGGCACTTGTGAAATCCTGTTCGGTTACAGGTGGGGTACGAATGTGATGTCGCTTTCCTGTATCTTTGTTATCAAGGACGACGGTCCCAAAATCCGTTACGCCGTAACGCCTTGCCGTTGATGGATCGAGTTCAGGGTCGACAAACCGGAAACTAAACTTATCTGAGGTTTGGGCGAATTCGTATAACAGTGTTTCTGTCTGATATTTCAATTGCTGCTGTAGTTGATCGGTTGGGACAAAGAATGCGATTGCTTCAATTTCTTCGTCAAGTTCACTCAATGCGTTCACAGTTTGGTTTGCTAGGGTAAATTGTTTCGTAGCTGTGGTATCAAATCTGAATTCTTGAATAGCTACTATAAGGTATAGAAGTATCGTAAGTGCTAAAAACAAAAATATCATAATGAGAGTGTTGGCCCCATAACGACCTTTTCGCCCCGTTATGGTTCCGATGACAGCCTTGAATGAACCTACTCCTGCTACGACCAGCAATGCCATACCAAGGTATAAGACAGGACCCGTGAATGTCCTGAGATCTGGAGCCCACAGGTAGATTATCGTTGCTCCTACTAAGGCTATGCCCCCTGATACTGCGAATACCGGGCTCAGGTCCGAGAGCGAGTTAAAAACTTTAGTGAACAGCGATTGGTTGGTTGGATCTAATTCATAACGATCTGATACTCTGCGGGAACTCACTTTACCTCCACCGTCTGCTTTCCAAGGATCGCACTGTCAAGAATAGGAACACCGCAGCTATAGCCAGATAATATCCAAAATCCCGTGTTGATAGAACCCCTCTTAGAAAATCTTCTAGATGGCTGTTTATAGCCAATTCTTCTAGGATGGCTGCTGCAGCACCATCTACTTGTCTTGCTGCTTCTTGGCTGATGGTAAGAATCACCAATATCCCAAATCCTACCACTGCTGCTACAATTTGGTTTGGGCTGAGTGATGAGGCCAGAAGTCCCACCGAAAGAGCTGCAACTCCATACATGATGAATCCTGCGTATGCACTTAGAAGTGGCATGATATCAGGATCCCCAAAAACGAAAAGTAGCAGTACGAACCATGCCGTGAAAGAAAGTGTGCCCAGAAATATAGCAAGGCTTGCTATGAATTTCCCAAGCACGATTTCTGAGTCGCGTACAGGTGCTGTCATAAGAAGCTCTAGTGTGCCAAGTTTTTGCTCTTCTGCAAGCAATCGCATTGTAATAATTGGTGCCCATATAGGCATTATTAACACAACAGACCTGTCAAGGAATCCGCGTACTGACGCAACAGGGAAGGGTACGCTCAGTGCGTCAATGAAGAAAAATCCAGTGAGACCGACGAAGAAAGCTCCGATGATATACGCCATAGGAGATCCGAAATAAGAGCGGATTTCTTTTATTGCTATAGCCATAATATTTCGTATCAATGTTATTCTCTGTCTGTTGTAGTAAGCTCTAGGAATATTTCCTCAAGGCTCATTTCCATCGATTGAAGTTCGAGTAGGCCCCAACCTTTTCCAACTATAGCTTGAGCGATTGACTCTCTGATATCTCCATCCAACCTTGCTTCGATTAAGTAAGATTGATCTATGTCTGGATGGCGATGCACGTCCTGAACACCTGCTATTTCTCTTATAGTTGGCATAACTTCGTTGCTTGGCCCATTTATTGTTACTGAGACTCTTTGTGATCTCTGCAGGTGGGAAGAAAGATTCGCAGGTGTGTCAACTGCAACTACTTGCCCTTCGTGGATGATGATTACACGATCGCAGACCATACTAACTTCTGGTAGTATATGCGAGCTGAGAACAAGGGTATGTTTGCCTCCTAGGCTGCGTATTAACTGTCGAGTTTCTACTACCTGTATGGGGTCGATCCCTATTGTGGGTTCATCGAGGATTAGCACATCAGGGTCGTGAATGATTGCCTGGCCTATACCGACACGCTGACGGTACCCTTTTGAAAGATTGGAAATTAAGCTTTTAGGATATTCCTGCAATCCGCAAGTTTCGATTACTTCGGGTAACCGTTCCTTCATGGTGGCTACAGACATACCTCTCAAAGTTCCCATGTAGGATAAATACTCGCTGACTGTCATATCTGTGTATAGCGGGACTGTCTCGGGTAGATATCCAATTCGTTGGCGAGCCTTTAGAGACTCAGTGGTGATATCGTATCCACTGATGCGTGCAGAACCAGCAGTTGGAGGCATAAACCCTGTGAGGATACGCATGCAAGTGGTTTTCCCTGCACCGTTGGGACCTAGAAGACCAAGAATTTCTCCTTCTTCTACTGAGAAATTGATATTTTCAATCCCTACAAAGTTCCCATAGTGCTTGGTTAGTTTGTCAGCTTCAATCATTACAGCCATAAGCTAAAATCCTATGCGCGACACTTGGTTGCGATTGTTTTTCGTGTAGTAATCGAGTTGTCAGCTAGCGACCTGAATCTGCGCTGAATGCTGTATACGATGCGTTTTGCAAGTATAGACTATACTTAGGTAGCATCGCAACGTTAGGCGTAGGTAAAACTTTTGGAGTACTGACCACACCCGTGTCTGTCGCATGATAATTCATGGCTCTGAGAAGAGTTCCTAGTAAGTGGTGGTGCCATTTGTTATATTCTCTACACGATCGGCTGTACCATAATCTGAGACTAAATCCATGCAATTCCAATCCAGAGAGGTTCAGAAAAATAGATGGTAGTACAAATTAAAGTAACAATAGATGAATATCAATATGTTATCGAATTCCTCGAGAAAAGAGTCAGATTCACGAGGAGGTCAGTAGATCTTAGGGGTAAAGAGAATTCTGATGCAGTTGAACTAACAAACCATCATGAACGTGCGTTGGAACATTTTGATTCCGGCAACATGAGATTGGATAATGGAGAGACCTTTGAAGCAATTGGCGAGTATCGCGCAGCCATTGAATTATGGGACAATGATGCGCGCTTCTATAACAATTTAGGCATCGCTCATAGGCAACGAGGTGAATTGGATGAAGCAGAAGAGAATTTAAGGCAAGCTATTGAATTGGATCCTAGGTATCGTGACGCTTATAGCAACCTAGGGCTCGCATTGCTTGATCGTGAGATGTATCAAGAAGCAGTTGAGCACTCCACTAGTGCTATAGGAATTGACTCTAATTTTTGGTATGCCTATAACGGGAAGGGGATTAGCTTTTTGAGCACTTGGAAATAGAGACGATGCGCTCCCTGATTACGAGAAACTCAAAAGCTTGCAACAGACTCCTGGATTTTGAATCTAAGCCTTGTTTAGATAACAGCGCCATCGTCTCTAGCTCTTTTTGGTTAAAGATTACGTGTCAGTCGCTTTGGACTAACCTTTACCGATTCGGAATACTTTTGTGCCACAAGCAGGACACGTTCCTGATGTCGCTGGTCGACCGTTCTTAAGGGTCACGGGCGTTGGATTACTAATTTCCTTTTTTGCTCGGCACTTTACACAGTAGGCCTCCATAGCTAGATCCTCCCATAGATTAGAGTTATTTCACACATATGGTATATGTGGATTGCCTTGAATGCAACCCTTGAATATTACCAATGCAATAAGTTTTGTGATGGAGCGGGCGATGGGATTCGAACCCACGACATTCTGCTTGGAAGGCAGATACTCTTCCACTGAGTTACGCCCGCTGATTTTGAAGCGCTTAAAACAAGGCTATCATCAGTAACAGATTGTAGTCGTTTCTTATTTGGCTTGTCCACTAGTAACTAATTTGAGTGTCCTATAGTTCTTAGAATTTTGAGAACTATATTCTCTGAGCAGCAATGCTTTTGCTGCACTGTAGACATAGGCTTTGCAATTCTAGGGAGTGCGAAGTTACCGAAATAGAGTATCTGTGTTCCATTCTACGTATTTCTCGCTCCAAATCACGTTCAAGACGGTCATCGATTTCAAAATCCGTAATCGTGCCACACTCTCTGCAGAAAATGTGGTGGTGGTGTTCGTTCTGATGCGCAGTGAGTTCAATGACTTTAGTATTGTCTGGGGTTTGAAATTCAGAGATTATGCCCGAATCTCTGAGTTTCTTTATCACCCTGTATAGAGACGATAAGGCGATTTTATCCTTTGAAAGCCGAGTTATCTGCTCAACAGTTAAGGGGCGTTGTTCGTTCAGTAAGATGTGGAGAAGAGATAATCTTGGCTTTGTGACCAAAACATTCTTGGATGTTAATATTGTTCTTGGTATGTCGGTGTTAGATAATTTGTTGCTTGCCATGGGTGCATTATAACAAATTATTATATTGACAAGCATAGGTATAAGAATTAAGATTGCTGAATGGAAATGAGAACCATTCCTGTTTATTCCGTCAGCGCAGACACAATTATGGAGAATTGATGTACCACCTTTGCTTTATGGGCCTAATCGTTATTGGGTTAGTAGCTTGTGGAGGAAGTGATAGCGGGGTTGCTATTAATGAAAATGGGCATAGTGAATTAGAATCACGGCCACTTCATATCATGACTACAATACCTATTATTGAGAATTGGGTGGCAGAAATAGCTGGGGCTGATGTCATTGTAAGGTCGATTATACCGTATGAAGTAAATCCACACTCTTACCAGCTTGGGGCGAAGGATATTGCAGAAATAACAGAAGCTAGCGTTGTATTTGCAATAGGATTGGAATATGAGGCTAACAGCCTTAAACGGCTACTAGAGAGCCATCCAGAGGTTCGAGTGGTGCCCTTAGGACAATTTATAGATCCTATAAAAATTCAACAAAATGAGAATCAGAATGATCATGCCATCCATATATACGACCCTCATTTTTGGTTTGATCCAATAAGGGTAACTGTTGCGGTTCAAGTCATCGCAGATGAGTTGTCAGTATTAAATCCACAAGGTTCTGAAGTGTATAAAAAAAGGGCATCTGCATATTCGGCTAGAATGAAAGAATTGGATAACTATATCCAAGAACTTGTAATGGAAATACCTGAGGGCAATCGAACTTTGATCACATCTCATGAGTCCCTTAGATACCTAGGCGCGAGGTATGATCTCAATGTAGTTCGAGCTGTCATCCCATCCCTCAATTCTGATAAAGGGATAGGGCCGGGGCATTTGGTTGATGCAATACAGTTGATTCGCAAACACGACGTGAGAGTAATTTTCTTGGAGGATGAAACTTCAGATAGGGCTGCACAGGTAGTAGCGGCTGAGACAGGGGTAGATGTTGTGGCAGGACTTCGTGTGGAAACGTTGATCGATCCGACAGAAACATACACGGACTTTATAGAACATAATATAAAACTAATTGTTGAGACTTTGAAGGGTGATGACTAGAGGAGGTTATGAATTTTCGTAAACACCAAACATCTAATTTTGTTTGCAATGATTGCCAAACAAACGCTGTAGATTGTAGTTGCTGTATCCAAGTACTTGATGTGTGCGTGGAATTTGAAAACGTCCTTGCACTTGATACTGTGTCGTTTTCGATTACTACAGGTACATTGACAGGGTTGGTAGGTCCCAATGGTGGTGGGAAGAGTACATTGTTTAATGCTCTTGTTGGGTTACAGTCTATTGATCACGGAGAAATTTTGATAAACGGGCTACCCCCTGGCCATTCTAGAGGTAAAATCAGCTATGTACCACAGCGGGAACAGGTTAATTGGAGGTTCCCTTTATCTGTACAAGATGTCGTTGCACTAGGTAGGATCGGTCGAGGTTCATTCCTGCAGAAGTTGGGATTTGTTGGGGACCCTATTGTAGAAGAGTCTCTCCGGAAGGTTGACATGTGGTCGCATAGACACGATTTAGTGGCTAATCTCTCAGGAGGGCAGCGGCAACGAACTTTTATTGCTCGTGCCTTAACACAAGAAGCGGAGATTTTACTATTGGATGAAGCATTTAGTGGTGTTGATTTCGCTTCTCAAGAAGGAGTAATTGATGTACTTAGGAATCTTCGAGATGAAGGCAAGACGATAGTGATGGCGACACATGATCTGAATAGTCTTTCGGAGAGATTTGATCAGGTGCTTTGTATTAACAGACATATATGCGCTCATGGGAGTCCAGAATTAGTTTTTACGGAAGAAGTGCTGACCGAACTCTATGGTGCCCATGGGGAAAGTTTGGCTGAACATCGATTGGGGCGGCATAGTGATAGGCTTTGATGTTTTATTAGAGCCATTGCAGTACTCTTTCATGGTTAGGGCTTTGATTGTCAGTGTGTTAGTAGGTGTGATGTGCCCATTTTTAGGGGCCTTTGTTATAAATCGCGAGATGGGATTTATGGGTGACGCCTTGGCACATTCGGTTCTCCCAGGGATGGTAGTAGCTTATGGGGCTGGTGTTAGCCCATTTCTAGGAGCTATTCCGAATGCGATATTGGTTGCTTTGGGTATTGGGTACATTGTAAGGAAGACACGAGTTTCGAATGATACCTCTATTGGTATCGTTTTTTCTGCATTATTCTCTCTTGGACTAATAATAATGGCGCTTGTAGGTGGAATAAATGTAGATATTGAAGATATACTTTTGGGGCAGGTGCTCAGTACGTCGATTACTGATGTTTATCTGACAGTATGCCTTACTGGTATTGTGTTAGTTATTATGATTTTGCTTTATAAACCAATGGTGTTCGTAGGGTTTGATTTTGAAGGTTCCACCGTTGCTGGTATACCATCAGCAAAACTAGATTATTTGCTTTTAGTTTTGCTTTCAGTGGTTATAGTGATGTCATTGCAGGTAGTTGGTATTGTACTTGTCATCGGTATGTTGATTACCCCTGCTGCGGCTGCCAGTATGGTCGCAAAGCGGTTCCCGAAAGTTATTCTTCTAGGTATAGGATTTGGTGTGATTTCTGCAGTAATGGGTCTCTACCTTTCATACTACTTCAATTTGCCATCTGGCCCTGCTATAGCACTAGTATCGACTTGCATCTTTGGATTTTCCCTGATCAAGAATTGGGGGACCCGATGACTGTTTCCATAACAACTGTTATGGCTGGCATACACCAGATTCATCTCGGTAGAACTTCAGCCACTGTCATTGAAACCGGGGATGGGCCTGTTCTGGTTGATTTGGGATGGAAGTGGAGTTACAAAAAATTAAAAGAATCTCTTCAGGTGTTAGGGTACCATCCAGCTGATGTTTTGGTGGCTGCTGTGACACATTATCATCCTGACCATAGCGGGGGGATGAGATCATTTAAGCAGGCAACAGAAGCCAACTTGGCAGTTCACAGAGATGAGGCCAAGATATACACTTCTGAAGCACCAATTCCTCCTATCATGTGGGGATGGAGGGGCGCATTTGGGTTATTTAATCCCTTCTTAAACATCTTGGGAAGGAACCCAACTCCTGCTGACATATTACTTGAGGATAATGAGTTGTTACCAGTTGCTTTGGAGATTAGGGTTATACATACCCCAGGGCACACAGTTGGGAGTGTGTCTTTTTACGTTCCCTCGTATAGAACGCTTATAGTTGGAGATGCGATGATCTACAAGGGAGGGAAATTGTATCCTCCACATAATACCTTTAGCTACAACAGCGCCATTGCCTTTGATTCAATACGTAAATTGGCCCAATACAACTGTTCAGTTGTATGCTTTAGTCATTATCCACCGTTAGTGGGTGATGCCCAGAACTTGGTTAAGGAGCTAGCGGTTAGTTTGGATAGGTGAAGTATATAAATACAAGGGAGTGAGCAATGTACAGTAATCCCGCTAGTGGAGCAATTATTACCCTCTTCGGGAATGGATTTCCTTTTGCCACGGGAAAAGCTGAGAAGGCTCACACCAAAGGCAATATCAGGTCTAGCTTAGACAATATGGGTGTGATAATGGATAAAGGTTGGTTTGTGATGATTTACCCTGAAGGAGAGTTAACAGTTGGGGGCCCGATGCAACCCTTTCTTTGGGGCACTGGGTTAAAGGCTATAGGAGGAAATTTACTGGCAATCCCCATGGATACTATCATACATAAATTTGGAATGCCTGCTTCCTTCCCAAGTTTTCAGTGCGGCAGACTGGAGGTCAGCTTTGGAGCCCCGCTCTTACCTCCATGGGATGGAAGTGTTGAAGGCACCACTGAAAAAATTGAGGAAAGTGTCAGGAATCTCGCAATTGTTTAGTGAAGAAATGCCATATGGGACGTTTTGTTTTTGGGTTGGGACCTGTTAAGCATGTTTTCTCAAGTCTCGGGGTATCGATTTAGGTTTGATCGTTCGAAAATACTGCTGGTAGGACTCCTTTTATTAGTGTCTTTTGGTATGCGTATTTTCGGCATCGATTGGGACCAAGGAGCGATGTTCCATCCTGATGAGCGGGCAATTTTCATGAAGACTTGGGACTTAGCATTTCCGTTGGGCGACCTACGTTCACTTGTAGACGGCGAAAGAAGCACATGGAATCCAAAGTGGTTCCCATATGGCAGTTATCTGCTGTATCAGTTAAAAATTAGTTCGGAATTTCTAAACATCAGTGACTTTAGTGATCTCAGGTTTGTTGGGAGAACTCTGGCAGCTTTGGCTGACACAGGTACAGTGTTTGTTGTATTTCTACTTGGTCAGAGACTGTTCAATTTTGCAACTGGACTGGTTGCTGGCATACTCACTGCGTTTTGTGTCCTTCACATCCAACTGAGTCACTTCTACACAGCTGAGCCCTTCTTTACATTGTTTACGCTTTGCACCTTATGGTTTACCTATAAAGTTGTTCAAGGTAGCAGTCTTAGGGATAGTGCTTTTGCTGGGTTATTTTTTGGGTTGGCTATGGGAACCAAGATTAGTGCTGCCCCTGTTATTGGTGTATTTGGTGTGGCTTGTGTACTCAGTATGTTTCAGCTAACGAAGTGGAATGAAATTTCCTATGATGTAGCTAAACACCGAGTACTACCTGCACTGCGATTAATGGGTACGTTTCTTATGTCGGGGACCCTAGTGTTTTTTATCGTATGTCCGTACGCCCTACTAGATTTCAGTACATTTATAAGAGATATATCAGAGCAGCATGAGATGGTTACGCGCTCCGTGGATCTCCCCTACACTCGTCAGTATGAAGGTACAACTCGTTATCTGTATCAGATTACTCAGTTGTCTCTATGGGGATTTGGCTTGCCACTAGCTAGTTTCGTTTTTTCCGGCTTAGGGTACAGTTGCTGGAAGCTATATCGGCGACCAGACAAGGGTCTAGCTGTTCTGCTTTCCTGGGTAATTATATATACGATATTGACAGGATGGTTCGATGTAAAGTTCTTGAGGTATATGTTGCCTGTGGCTCCTGTAATGATTCTTTTAGGTACTTATGGTGTGCTTCGGCTAGCCCAAGATTTCAGTTCTGTGTCGAATAAAATCTCTCACGGTATTTCCTGGTTAGTTGTGTTGGTAACCATTTTGACGGCGGGGTATGCCGTGGCTTACCTGCGAATCTACACAGAACCCCACACTGCAACTCGGGCGTCTGTTTGGATCAATGGCAACATTCCTATTAACTCCCTGCTGTTGAGTGAGCATTGGGAGGAATCGATTCCTGGTATCGAGCAGTATCGGCATCAAAAACTTCCGATGTATGAGGTTGATAATGACGATAAACTGCACCAACTTTCCTTCATGGTCTCAGCTGCAGATTATATTTTGTTTTATAGCGATCGTTTGTATGGTACCGTCGGTCGTCTTGACGAAAGGTATCCAATAAGTCGCGGATTTTATCGAAAGCTTTTTGATGGTGATTTAGGCTACGAGGTAGCCCATGTTGAATTTGCTTATCCTCAGTTCTTAGGAGTGAATATCGTAAATGATACCTTTGCCCGGCCTAGATTACCGGTTCCTGAAGGGGTAATGGGCGGTAGCAAAAAGACCTTTGACCTGAATTTTGGATACTCTGATGAGAGTTTCACTGTGTATGATCATCCTTTAGTCTTAATTTTTTCCAATGAAAAACGACTTAGTGTGGCGGATATCGAAAGCCTTATTGAGGTGGAATCTGGGTGGGCACAGCCCGATGGCGTATTGAAAGATAACTATTATCTAGATCTTCCCGGATTACTTAACCTTAAAGTTCAGCCTGCTGAATTCTCTGATGAAGAGAAAGGTGTTTACCAAGAGAGCGGTACTTGGAATGAATTGGTAATGCCTTCTGATCGGAGTTTGGTGCTCCAAGTAGTTCTATGGCTTGTGTTGGTAATGGCGATCCATATATCTATCCTGCCATTGTGTTTAACTCTGTTTTCAGTATTGCCAGATCGCGGTTATCTTCTAGGTAAAACATTGGGCATCTTGCTAATTTGTTATGTGGTGTGGATGCTTGCATCTTTGCATATCAGTGCCTTTAGTAGCGTGACCATTTGGTTGACGGTGGGGGTTGTTGGTGTGAGTGTATGGGCGTGGGCCCTTTTAAATTCACGATTGTCTAAGGATATGTTGAAGGATCAGTGGAAACAGTGGTGCATCGGAGAGATGATATTTCTGGGAGCATTTTTGGTATTTTTAGTGATTCGTATGATGAATCCGGACTTATGGCATCCTTGGCGAGGTGGGGAAAAATTTATGGAATTGGCTTACCTTTCTGCTACCTTTAAGTCTGTATTTATGCCTCCCTATGATCCGTGGTTTGCTGGGGGTTACATGAATTACTATTATTTTGGATACTTTGTCATTGCTTGTTTGTCGAAAGCAATTTTTATTACCCCTGCATTGTCTTTTAATCTGGCGATTCCTTTGATTTTTGCACTAGTAGTCAGCAGCAGTTATTCGATTGGGTACAATTTGGCAGCCATTGGTGATCGGGATGGTACCAGTAGAATGGGCGGATTGAGGCTAGGGCATGTTGTGAGCGGAATTTTAACTGCACTGTGTGTAGCTGTCCTTGCGAATCTCGATGGAATGATTCAGTTGTATGAACAGATGCGGCATAGGTTCTTTGAGGGTGGAGGGTGGTCTAGTTTCGATTATTGGCGAAGTAGTAGGCTTATGCCTCCTGATCCACCAGGGCATGAAATAACTGAGTTTCCATACTGGTCGTTACTATTTGGGGATCTACATGCTCATGTAATGAGCATACCTTTCTGTTTATTAGTTGTTGGCATTTTGCTGGTCATTTATTTGCGGGGAATATCTTTCCAATTACGCGATTACGTCGTTTATGGGACACTTGCTTTAAGTTGCGGAGTCCTATGGCCTATGAATGCATGGGATTTCCCGACATATGTTGCCCTTATATTATGCGTTTTTGCATACGTCACTTTAAGGGATAATGGGTTCCAAAAACGAGATTTAATTAAGTCGGTGGCTATAGCTACGGCAGTTAGTATTCTTAGTGTTGTGTTGTATCTGCCGTTTCACCAGGGATACAAGGGATATGGATTAGGTTTAGTTGTTAGTACAACACAAACAGATTTTGTTCAATATCTTACGATTCATGGTCTATTTTTCTTTATACTCCTCAGTTTTCTGTTCTGGCGGTTTGGATCGCTTGTTGGAGTTTGGATGAATCGATATCTCGCTGTGACCATGGGTATACGATTGCCTGAATTGAGATTACAAAAGTATCTGTTTTGGAAATATGGTTCGAAAAAGTATGATGCCGATGTAATTCCTGTTGTTTCTTCTGTGATTTACGAGGGATGGGATAAGAATTATCAGAGGGAAGCGTATGCCGGATCGTTACAGGACACCTCCTTGGCTCCATGGGTGAAGTGGTTTCTCTTCGTTAGCTCAGTAGGGATTTTATCTTTACTTGCATTTTCTGGTTATTTTGTTGTCGTTTCGCTTTCTGTACTTGTTGCAACTATTATCTGGATTCTGGTGAGAAGTGCTTTGGGTGCGCATGCAGATGGAGCACAAGCCTTCGCATTATTAGTCGTTGCTATGGCACTTTCATTAGGAATAGCCGTTGATATTGTTACCTTCAACAACGACATAGGACGAATGAATACGGTTTTCAAGTTCTATGAACAAGCTTGGGTACTTTGGGGTATTGGCACTGGTTTTTTTCTATACACCTTGATCTCGTATTGGGTGATACCACGTAAACTGACTAAGCGTAAAGTGGGTTGGGCTGTAGTTTTCAGTATATTGTTTGTTAGTGCATCAATTTTCCCGATTTTTGGAACATACGCTCGTGTCCAGGATCGTTTTCAGCCTTTACCTATGACTTTGAATGGAATGGCTTATATGGAGGTTGCTACCTATAACGATCCTAATGGGCCTATAGAGTTGAAGAATGACCTCAGAGCTATTGAGTGGATGCGTGAAAATGTGAAAGGGTCCCCAGTGATTCTAGAGGGACGGACTCCATTGTATCGTTGGGGTGGAAGAATTTCAGTATATACTGGATTGCCATCCATAATTGGGTGGGATTGGCATCAAACCCAGCAGCGCATGGCATTTAACCAGGAAGTTAACAATCGTGGTCAAGTTGTGGACCTCATATACAATACTGAAAATCGTAATCATGCGATTGATTTGATCGATTATTATGATGTACGGTATATTGTTGTCGGAGAATTAGAGGGTTTGTATTATCAAAATATCGGGCTTCGCAAATTCGATGCTATGATTGGCAGTGATTTGGATTTGGTGTATCAGCACCCGGACGTAGATCCGAAAGTCAAGATTTATTACCGAACACCTCAAAATAGTGATAGCTAGTACAGAGGGACTTCTCTGATACGTAGGCTATTCTGGCGTGGTTATTCGTAGAACGATTTTAATCATGACTAGGTCAATCGGGTAGGATAGTGGTTGGCAGTAGAAAAATGTTGCGTTCAAGAGTCATACAATTTTTGTTTTTCATTCCCAGAGAGCTTGTGAATGATTTTCTATCTAAGAACTGTACTCAATTTGCTGCTGCAATCTCGTTTTATGCTCTATTTTCCTTGTTCCCATTAACATTGGCAGTAGTTTCTGGGTTAAGTTTTTTTCTGGAGGATCCGGAGTCTGGGGTTGATCTTGCACATCAAATCAGTGAGCTTGCTCCAGTTTCTAGCGACTGGGTTGGGGCAACAATAGCTGGGGTGGTGGAAAAGCGGGCTCTTACTGGGTTAGCTGCTGTAATTGGCCTATTGTGGGCTTCTAATGCTGTTTTCGGAGCTATAAGAAAAGGAGTAAATGCAGCTTGGGGTATATCAACTCCCCGGTCATTTTTGTCCGAAAGACTGATAGATCTGTCCCTGACATTTGGAGCTGCGTTATTGATATTAGTTTCTATATCCACTACGACGATTCGGACATTCTTACGCTACACAATTGATTGGGTGCAAGTGCAATTCTGTGGTGGAAATTTAATAGAAACGGAAGCTCCTATAATTCGTTTGGATGGCATATGCATGCTTGATCCCGCTTTTGTTTTTGGAGGGATTTTGGACTTAGTCGCTCCAGTTTTCGCTCCTCTTCTTACTCTGTTGACTTTTATAGTTCTTTATCGGTTCTTGCCAAATACGGTGGTGCGTGTTTGGGATGTGTGGCCGGGGGCAATGATCGCTATGATATCGTTTGAAGTGTTGAAGAGTGGATTTATATGGTATGTTGCTGCTTATCCAGCATATAACGTCGTGTACGGTACGCTTGGAGCGGTTGTTGCTTTGTTGGCTTGGATATATTTATCGGCTATCGTCTTGCTATTCGGGGCATTAGTAACATCTCGGTATTCTCGACATTTATCGGATAGAGCAGGAAGAATGGGATGGCTTTTCTGGAAGGCAGTTTCCGGGTCAGCTGATTGATGAGAATGGAAGGTTCTTACGATGATGTTTTATGACTCAATTCATAGTAGAAGCAATCTTAAGTATTGCTTTATCTTTGTACTGTTAGTAGCGCTGGTGTTCCCGTTGGCATGTCGAGACAATATCGTGCAGGATGACCTTGTTGTCGCTTCTGAATTGGTAGTAGAGGCCCCTGCAAAAGATGTATTGTTCACAGGTTCAGGATTGCCCAGTTTGGCTCCAATTGTTAGTAAAGTTATGCCTTTTGTAGTTTCAATCACTACTGAGCAATTACGCCCTCAATTTTTCTATCAGATTGCGGTACCGGGGGCTGGCACTGGAGTTGTTATTCAGTCTGATGGTTATATTGTGACCAATGATCATGTGATCGTAGGAGCTCGCAGTATCTCAGTTACTTTAGACGATGGCAGGCAATTCGATGCTCAAGTTGTTGGTAGGGATATTCAGAGTGATCTTGCGGTCATAAAGATAGATGTAACGGGCTTGTCGGCTGCATCTGTTGTTAAAAATGCAGAGCTGAGGGTGGGTGACTGGGTTATGGCCGTCGGCAATGCGTTATCCTTAGAAGGAGGCAACACAGTCACCATTGGTATTGTTAGTGCATTAGGGAGAACTATTCTTACTGATCCCTACGAAGATATCTATTTATATGAAACGATTCAGACTGATGCTGCTATCAATGCAGGAAACAGTGGAGGGCCACTTATTGATACGGAAGGGAACGTTGTTGGAATAAATGTCGCGATTGAAAGTACTGCCCAGGGTATTGGGTTTGCCATTCCATGGGGAACGGTTCAAATAATTGCTGATGAACTCATTGCCTCTGGCCGAGTAATACGGCCAATGCTAGGAGTTATAGCAGTTGAATTGACCGCTTCAATCGCTCGAAGCATAGGCAGAGAATGGATAAACGGAGTGCTTGTTCTCCGCGTTTTTGAGTCCACTAGTGCCGCTGAGATTGGATTACAGTCCGGGGACGTCATTATCGAAATAAACGGGGAATTTGTTGCTGATATTAAGGGGTTTCGACAGATTGTCTGGGGGCGTGCGGCTGGGGATACTTTGCAGATAGTATTTGATCGAGATGGGAAATCCTTTACACTGGAAGCTATTCTGCAAGAGAAACCGGAGGGAGTTAGTCTTCAGATACTTTGATTCGTGACTGATTTGAGTGGATGTTGGCTGATGTATTCTAAATTATCTTGCGAATTTGGGTGTAAGTCTCAGCAAATTAGCTCTGATGTACTCCCAAGGTTAGTGAAGTATCACCTATTTTGAAAATTGACTGTGTATACGTAACATCTGGGGCTTGACGCTGAATCGAATCAGCGAGAGTTTCCGTCCGGAGGTAATTCTCATAAAGCGTTATTGTATCCTGTATATAGTCAGTAGCTTCGTACTGTATGGATATGCGATCGGATATCCCAAAGTTAGCCGTTCTTCTTAATCCTTGCACGTGGTGGACTAAATCCCGAATCAACCCCTCTTGATATAGTTCATCTGGTATCTCAGTTGAAATGGCAACCACATAGTCGAATTCCTCGGTAATGCTATATGCGGGCTTCTCGATTTTTCGAACCACGAAGTCTTCAGGAGTAAGATTGATTCCAGCAAGAACAATGGGCGTCCCGTTCGATATTTTTCTGATTATTTCTTCGTGATTGGTAGTTGATAAACTAGTTTGTAGATTAGGTAAATGCCTACCGTGTTTCGGCCCAACGGATTGAGTGTTCAATTGCACTTCTTGATTGTAGAGAACTGCAAGATCACTTATCAATTCGATTTCTTTTACGTTTAGTTCTTCAAGGAGTTGTTGTTCAACGGATGGGACAAGATTAGGATTGATGTTAGCGGGCAAGAATACGGTGAGTTGCTTTAACGGTTGGCGAACTCTGATGCCTGCTTTACTTCGACTTGCTCTGCCCAACGAGGCTATTTGCATTGCCATTCGAGTTGCTTCTGATAAATCCTTGTCAATTAATTTCGAATTGCTAATTGGGAATGACGTGAGGTGAATACTTTCCTCGGCCTCAGGTGAGTGAGTTCTAACCAGATTTTGATATATCGATTCTGTTATGAAAGGAGTTATTGGTGCCATTAATTGGCACACAGTTACCAAACAGCTATAGAGCGTATGGTATGCAGCATTTTTTTCAGCATCATTTTCATTTTTCCAAAATCTTCGTCTGCTTCTTCGGACGTACCAGTTGGACAAGAGCTCAATGAAAATTTCTATCTTTCGAGCAGCTTCTGCTGACTGGTATCTGTCAAAGTTCAATGTGACTTCGGATATCAACTCATTTAGCTCGCTTATGATCCAACGATCAAGTTCGGTGAGGTCATGTTGGTTGATATTTGCAAGAGGTTCGAATTTGTCAATATTGGCATAGGTCACGAAAAAACTGTAGGTATTCCATAAAGTAAGGAACAATTGTCGCTTAGTTTGATCCGTTATGTTCTCTCCAAAATTCAAGTTGACTGCTGGATTGTGCCGTGCGAAAACCCACCGCATGGGGTCGACTCCTATTGTTTCTGCGGCATCTTCGAACCAGATTGCATTGCCTTTACTTTTGTGCATTTCTGCACCGTTTTCGTCCCTCATCAGTGCGTAGCTAAAAACGTTCTTGAAAGGTTCAGTGTCTTCGAGGACTGTAGACATTGTTAGAAGGGCATAGAACCAGTTCCGGAATTGTCCCGGAAAGCTTTCGGAAATCCAGTCAGCTGGGAACCAGTCTTGCCAGTGCTTACGATCAGATGTGTAATCGAGGGTTGAAAAGGGGGCTATTCCTGCGTCTAGCCAAGGATTGCCAACATCTAATATGCGACTGACGGGTTCGCCACAATCACTGCAGCCTATTTTTACTTGATCAATCCAAGGGCGATGCGGAGTTTTTCCATCGAAAATGTCCCATCCTTCGATAGCACGAGAGGCTAACTCATCTTTACTCCCCATAATTTCGAAACTCCCACAGGAGCACTTGTAAATGGGAAGAGCTAAGCCCCAATAGCGTTTTTTTGATATCATCCAGTCGTCCATATTTTGTAGCCAATCGAGCTCTCTTTTTAGCCCAAATTCAGGGATCCATTGAATCTTACTAGTTACGTTGGCGATCATTGATCTGAGATCTTTCATCGATATGAACCATTCAGTGACTAGTCGGAATACTAACTCGGTGTCGCAGCGCCAGCAGACAGGATAGCGGTGAGAATAGTTTTCTACTTTGTATAGACGAAGCGTTTCTTGGAGATGCTGGAAGATACTAGGATTTACGCTAGAAACATTCTGACCTGTCAACTCCCCAAATCCTTCGACGAAGTTCCCTGATTCATCAAGCGGTGCAATGACAGTGAGAGAAAATTCCTTACCTAATGCAAAGTCTTCTTCTCCAGCCCCTGGAGCGATATGGACAATCCCTGTCCCTTCCTCGTCACTGACATCATTCCATGGTATTACCATATGTGGCACATCTTTTTGCACTGCTAGTTCATTAAATAAACCATCATATTCGATGCCAACTAATTCTTTTCCACTCACTTCTTGTTCAATCTGGTAAGGCCCATCGAGTACTTTAAGAAGGTTCTTTGCCAGGTATAAATATTGGTCTTGGTGCGAGACCAGAACATACGAGATAGTTGGATTAATCGCGAGCGAAACATTGGACGATAATGTCCAAGGAGTAGTTGTCCAAGCGAGGAAGTATGTGTTGGGCGTCCCCTTTAACTGAAATTTGGCATATACGCTTTCATGGGTGACTTCTTTGTAGCCTTCGGTGACTATCTCGTGTTGAGATAAACCGGTCCCGCATCGAGGACACCAAGGCATCACGTCTGTGCCTTCGTATAGCCACCCTTTTTCATGGCATCGTTTTAGGAAATGCCAGATAGTGTAATTATTTTGGTCGGACATTGTGTGGTAAGAATTATCCCAGTCCATCCAGTACCCTAGTCGCACCGATTGGTCAGTGATTGTTTGCGCGAATTTCTGTACTCGCTCTTTGCAACGTTCTACAAAACGGTCGATACCGTAATCTTCAATGTCTTTCTTTGAGTGGAAGCCAAGTTCTTTTTCCACTTCTACTTCAATCCATAGACCTTGGCCATCAAATCCGTTTTGGTATCGTTGTTTATATCCTGACATAGTCTTGTATCGTTGATATAGATCTTTATAAGTGCGCCCCCAAGCATGGTGGACCCCCATAGGGTTGTTCGCAGTTATAGGTCCGTCGATAAAGGAAAAACGTTTCTTGGATTGTGTATTTTTTGCCAAGTATTTAGTAGTGATGTCATGAATCTTCCACCACTCAAGAATTTCATTTTCTAGGCTGACGAAATCAATTCGACTTGATACCGGTCGAAACATATTTGGGTTCACATCCTTGTCGTATTTTTATATCTGGCGAAGCAATCCAATCGAGATAATTTCTGTGTCATACAGCAGTACATGGACTTTGATTACTTTCTACAGCAAGCGTAGAACGGGATAAAGTACGTGTCAAGTTTGGGATGTTCTAATATCAACATAGTGTGTTACACCAGAAAGAGCCAGCCGTGCCCGTTGATTGCGTATGCTAGACTAAAATCCTATCTTTTTGTATATTTTACTGATGGGCAATGGAGATTATGACGAGAGTAGAAAACAGCTTGATTGGCCAGACTCTAGAGGCAAACATTAGCAAAATGTCTGAGAGTGGGCATGGAATTGTACACTATCAAGGGTTTGATATCCTAGTTGCCAACACTATCAAACATGAAAGAGTTGTTATTGAAGTCACCGCGAGAAGAAAGTCCTTCTTTGTAGGTGTGCTCAAGAAGATGGTGAAGTCCTCTCCGGTGAGAATACCATCACCATGTCATTTGTTTGGAACTTGTACAGGGTGTCAATGGCAACATATAGAATATGATGCACAACTATCTATGAAGCAGGATGAGGTGCGAATGCAGTTGACTGATGCACTCCCCAGTATTTCGGTACAAGTTGAGCCTACTATTCCATCTCCAAGTATATATGGGTATAGAAATCACGCACGATTTACAGTTCGCCACGGAATACTCGGATTTGTAGGTGCACTTTCCCATAGGTTTGTTCCTGTTAGCCAGTGCATGATTATGAACGAAAGTATCAATTACTGGCTCACGAAGCTTCAAGGGAATTGTTCACAGACCAGCCAGGTGGCTATCCGATCAGGTCAAAATACTGCAGAGTATTTGATACAACCTACAATGACATCGCCGCCCTTGGGAGTATCTACGGGGCAACAAACTTTTAGGGAGGTATTGGGAGATAATTCTTTTCAAGTTGGTTCGCCTTCGTTTTTTCAAGTAAATTCTGCCCAAACTATGAACCTTGTTGCAGAGGTAATTTCAGCGTTTGAACCTTCTCAAGCAGGTATAGTGGTGGATGCATATGCTGGAGTTGGGACTCTTGCGGTTTTGGTTGCTCCATATGTTACTAAAGTTATAGCAATTGAGGAATCTTTTTCAGCGATCGAAGACGCTAAAATAAATGTTCAAGGGCATTCAAATATTGAGATTATACAAGGTAAAACAGAGCTGGTATTGAAAGATTTGAGTCTGGATGTTGATGCATTAATCTTAGATCCTCCTCGGTCAGGGTGTCATCCTGATGCTATTGATTCAGTTAGGGCATTAGCCCCAAATAAAGTGATATATGTATCCTGTGATCCAGTATCACTCGGTCGTGATTTGGGGTGGTTAATCCCAGGTCTTTACGATATTGAAAAAATACAACCGGTTGACATGTTCCCTAACACACATCACATTGAATGTGTTGTTTCGCTCAAATTGAAATCATAGCCTTCTCGTAATACAGCGAAAGGCAGACGCTATAATTCAGGAGGATCAAATTGTTAGGTATTGGGTGGATTGAAATACTGGTGGTGTTATTGTTGGGGTTTGTTATATTGGGCCCTGATAAGATGATTGAAAGCGCGCGTATGTTAGGGAAAGGTTTTAGGCAGGTACGCGAGGCCACCGATGATATCACAAAATCATTGAGTGTAGACCTGTACGATGAAAAGCAGGAGCAACATTCTGAAGAGCAAGATGTGAAACCGGAGGGAAGTCATCCAAAAGTATAATATCTGCTTCTTGATAGGTAGCAACTTGGAGTACAAAGGTATGGGAAATCTGATTCATGCACATTAGAGGGCATCTCCTCGAGTTGCGCACCCGAGTGATGAGGGTTAGTGCTGTGACTCTCGGAGGTATGATAGTAAGTTTCGTGATGCATAAGCCTATACTATCGTTTCTTATGCACCCAGCATTTGGGTTAGCTGATAGCGCTGCAGTTGGTCCAGTCTTTACGGATCCCCTAGAATTTCTAAGTATAGCCATGCGGGTTTCTTTAGTGTCAGGATTAGTACTTGCCTCTCCCGTTTTGCTTTATGAAATTATTATGTTCGCAGGTCCAGGGCTGACTAAGGCAGAGCGTAAATTCGTTATTGCTTTTATGCCAGCTGCCCTACTATCATTTGGATTAGGAGCAGCTTTTGCATACTATGTGCTTTTCCCTCCCGCATTTACGTTCTTACTGAGCTTTGGGAGTGATGTTGCGACTCCCATGATTCGGATTGGTTCATTAATCAATCTAGTCGTAATGTTAATGTTTTGGATGGGAGTGCTTTTCGAAATACCAATAGTTCTATTTTTTCTAGCTAGAATGGGTATGGTGAATGCGGTAAAGTTGCGTCGTTATCGTCGGTATGTTGTTGTCGTTGCGTTTATTTTAGGTGCCGTAGTAACGCCAACAATGGATCCCATTAACCAGTCGATAGTTGCAGTATCAGTGGTACTTCTATATGAGTTGGGTATATTGCTTGCATGGCTTGGAGCTAGGAGACGATGAGCGTAGAGTCATAGTGATTATTTACTCCGAAAGATGGGGCCCATTTAAGATGGCTACATACAAAAAGTATCGGTTGGTAGGGGACGAGATTATTAAGGTTATGAGTTGTCTGGCTTTGCAGTATCAGGGGTAGATTCTGCTATCTGCTCAGGCTCATCGTTTTGGGATTTCTTGAATTCGCGTAGCCCTTTACCGAGACTGCCAAACACTTCTGGTAATTTCCCTGCTCCGAAAATCAGTAACACTATCAATAATACGATCAACAGTTCAGGGGCACCAATTCCGCCTATGCGCATTGCCAACCCTCCGCAAAGTATCCTATTCCACTACGATGCTAATCCTGATTGGACTTTCGGTCAAGTCAAGAGAGGCATGCTTCTATAATTCGCTATGTTTTTACTTGATAACTTGGGATAATCCAATGTTTGATGTACTATGGTAAGAATACTGTTTATATCAACGATTTGTGAATGCAATGAGTGATAGTGGATTACTTATGGAGGCGTGGCGTGCCATTATATGATTATGAATGCCTTTCTTGTGGAAAGGTTTTTGAGGTAAGACAGGGATTTAATGATTCTCCAGAGGCGCAGTGCCCGACCTGCAATCATGCATCCAAACGACTTTTTCGTCCTGTCGGGGTTATATTCAAAGGGTCTGGTTTTTATGTTAATGAATATGGCAAGGGACGTGAAGGGCCTCAGTCCGTATCTGATAGCTCTTCTAATGCTAGCTCAGATACGTCCTCTGGATCTGTCTCTTCAGACGACTAGCAAAGGAAGAGTTGTTGATAGGTGCGCTTTTTATTGCAAAAAGTTACAGATGGATCCGTTACTTGGGGAGATGAGCCAGCAAGTATTATTGGTATCGGCCTTGTAGTGTTGGTGGGTATTGGTGCGGGAGACCAACTTCCCGATATAGCATACTTGGTACAGAAAACATTGTCTCTGCGGATATTTCGTGATCCGGTGGATAATAGAGAGGTTTCTATTCAGGATGTGCAAGGTGAACTTTTGGTTGTTAGCCAATTCACTCTGTATGCAGACACTAGCAAGGGAAGACGCCCCAGTTTTGTAAATGCCGCATCTACAAGTTTTGCTGAGGAGTTATTTGGGGAAGTCTTGAACAAATTTGAGGCATCTAATTTGGTGGTTCGTACTGGTCAATTCGGAGCCCAGATGATACTCAAGCTTTCCAATGATGGTCCTTATACAATAATGATGGACTCAGTTACCGCTCATCGGTAATTGTTGTGTTTTGCAAGATTGGCATCAAATAGCTATTTAATTTGTGCATCTATCATCTCGAGACTAAGGTCTAACGATGGTGCCGAGTGTGTGAGTGCTCCGATTGAAATGATGTGTACTCCGGTTTGGGCTATCTCTTTCACAGAGTCAAGCGTTATTCCTCCAGAGGCCTCGGTGGTGACCGTGGAATGGAGGTGAGGTATGATGTCTTGAATTTGCTTTGACGACATATTATCGAGCAGTAATACATCTGCTCCTGCTTGCATTGCCTCTATAGCTTGTGCTTCGGATTCTACTTCGATTTCGATCCGTAGAGCATGTGGGGCTTGTTTCTTGGCTAGATTAACTATTGTGCTTATAGTGTGACCTATAGACTGTAGCGCTACTATGTGGTTGTCTTTGATCAATATCCCGTCGCCTAAATTTTGTCTGTGGTTTCGTCCTCCTCCGCATAAGACAGCATATTTTTCTAATCTGCGCAACCCGGGTGTCGTTTTCCTTGTGTCTACTATTCGTACATTTGTTTCTGATACAGCGTCGACGTATTTTGAAGTTTGAGTTGCGATGCCACTCAAATGCTGTAGAAAATTCAAAGCAGTTCTTTCTGCGGCCAGTATGCTCCTTACACTTCCGTTGATTTCAATTAAAACTTGATGTTTCTTGATGCGTTGCCCATCATTGCTTATTTCCTGTATCTGGAGAGTAGGATCGATGGTTTCAAGGATTTTCTTGGCTATGGGAATACCAGAACATATGCCTTCTTCTCGAGCAACAATTTGAGCGGTACCCTCAAGTGTAGATTCGATTAATGCAGTGCTGGTGGGGTCCCCTAGGGAATAGTCTTCTTGAATGGCACGTTCAACCAGTTGATTAATATCAGGAGAGTTTAAATTTACATTGTTTTGCATGATGATCACCTCTTGATTGAATATGATAAACAGGGGATATAGAGATTAATAGTGAGTTGTATAGTTGTCCGACTTAGCGATTCCGATGGCACTACGGGTGCTAGCAATGTGCTAATTTAAGGTTTATTTGAGCTAATATGGGTTTCCCATTCGGCTGATGGTTCGGGCCAGTCAGTTCTGAAGTGAGCCCCCCTGCTTTCCTCACGCAATAAAGCTGCTTCGGTGATCAGTCGAGCTACCAACAAGAGATTTTGCAGCTCATATGATTCCGTAGTTTTTACCCACTTCGAGATTCTCGTCCAGGATAACAGCTGCTCCTTTAGGGTTTTCAACCCTTCTCTAGATCGTATTATACCTGCACCGTCCCACACATGATCCTGCAAAGTAGAGAGAGTCGGGGGGGCCTCATCATTGGAAATATTTGTGGTATCAGTTGATAACACAAGCGCCATGCTAGTGCTAGTGCTAGTGGCTAAAGTATGAGTAGCTTTTGTTTCGGTGGTTCTTGTTATTATTCGCTTCCCAAAGACGATAGTTTCTAGCAGTGAATTACTGGCAAGTCTGTTTGCTCCATGCACTCCTGTACAAGCTACTTCTCCACATGCGAATAGCCCTTCGACATTGGTTTCCCCCCACGTAGATGTGCGGATGCCCCCCATCATGTAATGAGCAGCGGGAGCTACAGGAATGAGATCTTTAGTTATATCTAGTCCAAGCTGATAGCAAGTTGCATAGATATTTGGGAAACGGGTTATGATCCACTCTGGGTTGAGATGAGTTAGCTTTAGCCAGACTTGGCTTGTGCCTTGCTGTTCCATTTCCGAAACTATAGCTCTCGATACTACGTCTCTTGGTGCGAGATCGCTTAGAGGATGGTAATGATGCATGAATGGCTGCCCAGTTTGATTCACTAATGTTGCCCCTTCTCCGCGTGTCGCTTCGGAAATGAGAAAAGAAGGAGCATTAGGCAGTCTAAGGGCAGTAGGATGAAATTGATAGAATTCCATATCTACGATTTCTGCTCCAGCACGATATGCTAGGGCGACACCGTCGCCTGTAGCTACAGAAGTATTCGTTGTGTATCGAAATAATTGACCCGCCCCACCACTGGCTAAGATAATATAATCACCGAGAAACTCTTCTGTTTCTCCAGTGATTCCATCGAAAGTAATTACTCCTTGGGCATGGTTATTGTCAACCATTATTTCTGTAACTAATTTGTTTTCCAGGATAGATATGTTGGATAGACGTGCTACGGAGGCTAAGGTCATTTCAATATGTTGTCCCGTAGCGTCTCCTCCGGCATGTAATATGCGAGGGACACTATGAGCAGCTTCATTCGCTAGGGTTAGGGCTCCGTGGGTTGTATCGAATTGGACACCTAACCGAATCAGATCTGTGATGCGATCTGATGCTTCTGTGGAAAGGATGTCTACTGCTTCGCTATCATAGAGGCCGGCACTAGCAGCGATAGTATCGCTGCTGTGCAATGCAGGAGAGTCGTTTTCTCCTACAGAAGCAGCAATACCCCCTTGAGCGTATTGGGTGTTGCAGTCCTCAATACTCCCCTTGGTGAGAATGAGAGTAGGGCCATGGAGACGAGCGAGCAGCGCCGTATATAACCCCGCGATGCCACTCCCCACGATTATGTATTTGTAATGGGATGCTGCTGACATTAGTTATTCGCAGACTTGGTGAGCCTAGCTACCATTCAAGGCGATTACCTTGGCGCGTGTTGGGCAATAATAGCATATCCTTGTTGCTAGCGATACTTGCATAGCTGTGGTTATCGAGGGAATGGCCTGCCTTGAAGCCCTTTGAGGAAGCGGACTTCACCTAGATGGAAATATCCATGCCCAATGATAACACTTTGAATTAGCCTGCCGACAGTGGCTTGTGGGTTTTCTGGGGTTACAGGCTGATCCAAGTGCTCAGGAGTCATTAGAGAGAGCCCATCATCTAGCGCTTTTTGAACAGACTCAAGGTATCCTGTTAACAGTGCTTTATCTGGATGGAATGCTCCAACTTGATCAGGGGTGAATCCGGTGCCCGTATCGGTTTTTCCTAGTCCAAATTTTTCATGCCAATTATCTCGTTCCCAAATAGTGGAATTCCTTTCAATGGGACTAACACGATGAAAAGCGGTTTCTGCAATTCGGGGGAAGTGCCAGAGGAGAAATGCGATGGAATTAGCTTCATGAGTTGGTTTAAAGAGCAACTCTTCAGGCGCTAGTGGGGTAGTTTCTCCAAGGAAGCTTCGGAAAATCTCGAACAGTGAGGATTGTATAAATTGTATTGTATTCATCGTCCCCCCCTTTGGTCCAAGACGGTTATCAGAGAAATTCCTATCATCAGGTCGGGAATGTTTAGGTTAAGTTGAGCATTGCATCTAGCGCGACACGAGCGCTTTTTCGGGTTTGAGGATCAACAGTAATTTGGTTGTTGATAGTTCCAGCTTCAATTCCTTCTAGGATCCAGGCCAGATAGGCTGGATGAATTCGGTACATTGTCGTGCATGGGCAAACTACCGGATCTAGGCAAAATACGTTCTTATCTGGATTCTCAGATGCAATTCTATTGACTAAACTTATTTCGGTTCCAATTGCCCACGCGGATCCCGAGGGGGCTTCCGAGACAAGCTTGTTGATATGTTCGGTTGAACCCACGTAGTCTGCCACTGCAACAGTTTCCATTGGGCATTCCGGGTGTACAACGACTTTTAATCCTGGTACTGAGCTCCGAGCTTTCTCGATTTGTGCAGCGGTGAATCGAGTGTGGACGGAACAACGTCCTTGCCACAGGATCAGTTTGGCGTTCTGGAGAACTTCAGGAGTGTGCCCTCCTAGTGGTTTGAAAGGATTCCACACTATCATTTTTTCTAAGGGGATACCCATGCTTAAACCGGTGTTTCTTCCGAGGTGTTCGTCAGGGAAGAATACGACTCGTTCCGCTTGGGCGAATGACCATTCCAATGCCTTCCTTGCATTAGATGACGTACACACTATTCCACCGTTGCTTCCGCAAAGCGCTTTAATCGCAGCAGTAGAGTTCATGTAGGTTACGGGAAGTATCTCGGGTATCCCTCTTCCTAACACATCTGTTAGATCCTGCCAGCAATCGTTGACATCTTCCGTAGGTGCCATGTCTGCCATAGAGCACCCAGCAGCCAAGTTTGGTAAGAGAACCCTTTGATGCTGGCTGGTTAGTATATCTGCAGTCTCTGCCATGAAATGTACACCACAGAAGACAATATTTTCAGCATCTTTTTCGCTTACAGCCTGCTGGGCAAGTTTGAATGAGTCTCCACGAAAATCGGCGAATTTAATAACCTCATCTCTTTGGTAATGGTGCCCTAAAATTAGCAGTGATGATCCTAATCTTCGTTTAGCAGATAAAATTCGCTCTTCGAGATCTGCAGCCTCCAACGGGTAATAATCTTCGGGAATTTTTTGCCACTGAACAGATATTTGCGATTCCAGCTCAAGGGGGAGGCTTGTTAGGTCATTCTCTGTTCGGCAGAATGCATCTTGCTCTATTTCGGTGATCGGCAATAGGGGGAGTCGATTTATAATTGGCATAATGTTTCTCCTCGCTAGTCTTGGATAAGGGTTCCCTTTAATGACCAAGGTCCCGTGCTTTGAACCTCGACGATTACCAGCTTTCCAAGTAGTTCTGACTTGCTCTCAAAGAAAACGATCTTGTCCGTTCTCGTTCTACCTTTCCAACGTCCGCGCTCATGCCCTTCTACTAATATTTGGTATCTGTTTCCGAGGTACGTATTATTGATTTTGCTGTTAATATCTTGCTGTAAATTTTCCAGGAAATGCTTTCGACGCTGTTTTTCCTCCGTAGGGACGTCATCAGGTATCTTGCGTGAAGCTATAGTTCCGGGACGCGGGGAGTAAGCAGCTGTATGAACTTTGTCAAAACGAACTTCTTCCAAAACGCGTATGGTCCCTTCAAAATCTTCCTCTGTTTCTCCAGGGAACCCGACAATGATATCGGTGCTAATAGAGACTGAAGGGACTGTTGCACGTATGGTATCAATTATAGACAGATACTTGTGGACTGAATAGGGGCGCCTCATCCTCTCGAGTACACTATCGCTACCAGCTTGTATAGGGATGTTTATGTGTTCGCACACTTTCGGCAGTGACGCGACTGCCTCAATAATTCTTTTACTCATGTAGTTTGGATGTGAAGTGAGAAACCGGATGCGATCAATCCCGGTGATCTCGTTGACAGCTTCTAGTAAGTTGGCAAGGTCTACTTTCTCTTTGAGATCATTCCCATACGCATCGACAGTTTGCCCCAAGAGCGTCACTTCTCGTACTCCTCTAGGAACAAGATGTTCTATTTCGTTCACGATGTCATCTATAGTTCGACTCACTTCTCTTCCACGTTTGTACGGGATTATGCAAAAACTGCACATTTCATCACATCCATGGATAATAGGCACATAGGTAGTGACCTGGGGATTCAGGGGAGCTAAGGTACCAACACATCCTTCCCAATCCATGTCAAGTTTATTTCCCAATAGATCAAGAAGTGGCTTATATTGTTGTGGCTGCATGAATACATCTACGTAAGGGAAGGTCTTTTGGAGTTCACGTTGCTGGTTTGGTCCTACCATGCATCCCATCACTGCGAGTATAGTAGTGGGTTTTGCTTTCTTGAGGGGCTTGAGTGACGTAATGGTGCCTACGACCTTGTCTTCTGCACTTTGTCTGACTACGCATGAGTTTAATACGATGACGTCCGCATTTGCAGGCGTTGTGGTAGGTAAGAATCCCATTTGGGAGAAGGCGCTTTCAAGTCGTTCAGTATCTGCCTTATTCATTTGGCACCCGACGGTCCAAGTATAGTAACGAGGGGGGGATTGCCACTCGGTTGATTCCTGGATTTTTAGATTTAGCAACTCTTGAGTGGTATCCATTATAATTCCCTTATTCCTGTTGAAATTCTGCGATGGCGGAGGGAGTGGGATTCGAACCCACGAGCCCGATCACTCGGGCTAAGCGCTTAGCAGGCGCCCGCACTAGACCTCTATGCGATCCCTCCCTAGGAGCATACCCCTATTCTAACATGCCTTCGGAGCCATGCAAGGAGAGCATGGGGTCATTTGTCCGTTTCAATTGTGCATGTTTTGCTTCATCCCAATAATGAAACGGCAATAGGGATGAGATTTATGCATTGAAGTTTGTTAGTGTGCGTCGATCCAGATTTCTCCGTCCTCAAAAACTTCTTTCTTCCAGATGGGTACAGTTTCTTTCAATCGGTCAACTAGGTAGATACATGATTCGAATGCTTCATGCCTATGAGGAGAGGAGAGTGCCACTACTAAACTGATGTCACCTATTTCTAGCTTCCCCACCCGGTGCCCTATTGCTATATCGTGGATGGTCCATTTTTGTTTGATTTCGCTACAAATTTCCTGTAATTTCTCTGTTGCCATTGGGTTGTAGGCCTCGTATTCTAGATACAGTACCTTTTTACCTGCAGTTTCTCCTCGTGTAGTTCCAAGGAATGTGATTACTGCCCCACTCGATGTGCTCTTTACAGCTTCTGTGAATGATGCCGGATCTAATGGCGCACTGGTCACGATAATCATGAGGCTCCTCCACTTACCGGAGGTATTATTGCTATCTCGTCTTTGTCAGATACTATTTGGTCAGAAGTAGCATAATTTCGATTCACAGCAAATACCAGTTCTTCAGGACGCGTGAATATAGAGGGATATGCTTGGTTTAAGTGTTCTGCAAGTGCACCTATTGTGATCGCTTGGGGAACGTCAATTTTAGTATACGATTCTTTCATCTTTTGCCGATCTCCTGCGAACAGTAATATATGGAGTGTGATCATAACCTCTTCTTATTTGCGGGCATACACCAAGAATTATGTAGCTAGGGAGTCTGTATAGCTCGCCAGATTACTCTGAATCTTTGCGCAGATACTATCACACTTCCTGTTGCTATCACTAAGATAGAGAGGAAGAGAGTATGCGAGAACCAAGGTGTAGTGATTAGCCCGGTAACGATTAGCACCATTCGTTCTGGGCGAGTGATCCACCCTACCGAAGAATTCACACCGAGGCTTTCTCCTTTGGCGCGGAGATAACTCACCATTAGGCTGCTAGCTAAGGCAATAAATACTGCCAAAATTTCTACTTTAACTAGGATGCTGGATAACTCATTTGGCAGTATGTAATAGCTTACAATACTTGTAAATATAACTGCCTCAGAAATCCTGTCGAAGAAAGAATCTAGTAAAGAGCCCTGGCTAGAAGCAGATCCGGTAGTGCGAGCCATTATGCCGTCGAGCATATCCAGGCTTGCACCAACTAGAAGAATACATCCGGCTGTGAAAAGAGATCCTTGAAGTATAAAGCTTGCGCCAATACACGTTAGCACAAAGCCGGCAATAGTAATTTGATTTGCCGTTACCCGTGCTGGCAATAGGATTTTAACTGCAATCAGATGTAACAGGTTTGAGATTTTTACTTTCATCATGTCGCGTGGGTTAAACATTAGCCATTCAGTCTATATTCGTATATCAATTTTTGAGATGTCAGGATTCTTTTGAGAAGCATGGGTGGCAATAGTTTCATAGTAAATAGAGTTAATCTTTGTTGTTATAGTCGCCCAATCATATGCTTGGGCAGTGTTCATCCCATGAGCTCCCATGATAGATCGCAGATAAGGAGTGCGCACTGGCGTATGCAGCGCAGTAGCCAAGGCGTCCGTATTTTTTGGTGAAACTAAAATGCCTTCCTTTCCGTTTGTTATTACGCTGGCATATCCAGGTATGTTACTTGCAACAATGGGTTTGCCTGACGCCATCGCTTCAAGTAAGACGATCCCGAAACTCTCTTGCCCAGTTGCTGGGCTGCAGAAAATATCAGCTGCGTGGTAATAATCGGGTAAGTCTGTATGTGAGACTTCTCCTATCAGTTCTACGTCTTGCAGGTTTTTCTCAGCTATGAGGTGATACGATTCTTTGTCCAAAGTTCCAGGGCCAACTATTATAAGCCTGACATCATTTTGGTGCCACTTGAGCTTACTGAATGCAGACACAAGATATTGTAGACCTTTTCGCTTTTCTAACCTACCTACAAAGAGAATGTTAGTTTTATCAGCTTTAAATACTTCTGGGGTTCTTCTGGGAGATCGAAATCTAGTGTAATCGATGCCGTTGGGTACTATGTCATAGTCGCTGGGGAAATTCCTATCAATGTGGGTTTTTGCTGGGTGGGAAACAGCTATCCTTCTACTTAGTTTGTTGAAGGAGCTGTTTAAAATTCCACTGTAGGCGAAGTATTTTTGAGAGTTGTTTCCGTAAGCGTGGAAAGTACCTATAATTGGGCATGAAGCTAAATGCAGGCATGCTAATGGGAGAAATGGAACTAAGGGTTCATGGATATGTAAAATATCAAAGGCTTCTTGTTTGAGTACAGACTGCACTTTTCTCATCAGCCAAAATGATATTGATATACGTGCTATTGATCCTCCGGTAGGCATAGGGACAGATGTGCCAATGGGAATCAACGAATCAGGCAGAGGTATTGACCCTTCAATGGAACAAGGTGCGATAATTTTGACAACGTGCCCTAGCTTGGTTAACTCTCTGCTAAGGTTACCAATATGGGCGGTAACACCACCTGGATAGGAGTAGTCGTAGGGTGACACTAAACCGATCTTCATTGCTGACCCTGACTTTGAGGATAATCCATAATTTGACTTAGTGAAATGATGTTCTCATATTAATCTCTGATGAATTCCTCAACCATTTCTCGTGCTATGTCGTCGGTATATTGTATTGGAGGACTCTTCATGAAATAGGCTGAAGGGGCAGCGATGGCTCCGCTCATCTTTCTGTCAAGAGCTATCTTGCAACATCGTATCGCATCAACTACAACTCCAGCAGAATTCGGGCTGTCCCAGACCTCTAATTTAAGTTCAACGTTGAGCGGAACATCTCCAAAAGTCCGTCCCTCCATCCGTATATACGCCCACTTCCTGTCTTCTAACCAAGGCACGTAATCACTTGGCCCCACGTGGATGGAATCTGCTGGCATACTGTAATCTAGCTGTGAGGTGACGGACTGTGTTTTGGAAATCTTTTTGGAATCAAGACGCTCTCTCTCTAGCATATTGTAAAAATCAGTGTTCCCACCGAAGTTTAACTGATACATTCTCTCTATCTTTACTCCCCGATCTGCGAACAGTCGTGTCAGGAGTCTATGGGTGATAGTTGCTCCAACTTGAGATTTAATATCGTCACCGATTATCGGCAGTCCGCTATCTTCAAAACGTTTTTGCCAATATGATTCTTGAGCGATGAATACCGGGAGGCAGTTGATGTATCCACATCCAGCAGCAAGTACTTGCTCAACGTACCATTTTGTCGCTTCTTCTGCTCCAACTGGCAAGTAGCTTATAACTACATCCACTTCTCTTTCTCGTAGTATCTGGGTGACGTTATCTGTTTCACCGGGTGCTTTTGTTATAATTTCAGATAGGTACTTACCTAAGCCATCGTGTGTCATTCCACGGTTGACTTGTATTCCGAGGTTTGGCACATCTTGAAACTTGTATGTGTTATTTGGTGATGCAAAGATAGCCTCTGAAAGATCCTTGCCCACTTTGTTGGTATCGATATCAAAGGCTGCAACAAACTCAATATCGCCTATGTGGTATTTGCCCATGACTGGATGCATTAGTCCAGGTATCAGTTCATCTACTGCTGCGTCACGGTATTTAAATACCCCTTGAACAAGCGATGACGCGCAGTTACCTACGCCAATTAGTGCTACTCTTATTTTGTTTCCCTGAGTCATCAGTTACTCCTAATTAGGTGAACATACAGTGCGGCATGTCGGAAATATAGCCGAGTGTATTCCTATGGTAATCCGGATTTTGTATGTTATTGTTTCTAATGGTATCTGAAGGGTGGTGCCCATGCAATATGTAAACTGGTGATTTTATGTGTTTACCTGAAGTATCCAGCCTTGTTGTATGTTCTCACCATATTAATTCCATACCTTTGATTATGGATTGTACTATGTATTACAGTGAAAACGGTCTCATCAGTGATGCAGTTCTGATTGTACAGGTTATCGGAGTTTAACTAAGATTGATCATATAATGGTTAAACTAGTCCATGATCCTAATAGGCATATTACGTTATCTATGAAAGATACTTGCTGAGGGGCAACAAGATTGATTGACATCGAAATCATAAGGCAGAATCCGGATATCCTGCGTGAGGCTTTAAAGTTGCGTGGCGAAGATTTCAGTGTCGTGGATGATTTAATGTCTATGGATTCCTCTCGTAAGGAACTTGCGCGTCAGGTTGAAGAATTGCGTGCTCATCGCAATCGTGTCAGTAAGGAAGTTGGGGCGTTTAAGAGCAAGGGGACAGATCCACAGCAAGTTAGCGATATTGACGGTATACGGTCTGAGATGAGGGAAATGGGGGAGTCTATCAAGGGGCTGGATCAGCAATTGAACGAGATTGAGATTCGCCTGCGAGCAAGTTTGATGACGGTTCCCAACATACCCCTTGATAGTGTTCCTGTTGGTAATGATGAATCAAGTAATTTGTTGGTACGATCTTGGGGGGAACTCCCGGAATTTGAATTCCTTCCAAAACCTCATTGGGAACTCGCTCACGAACTGGGAATAATTGATTTTGAGAGAGGAGCTAAACTGGCAGGGTCCCGTTTTTTTGCTCTTAGGGGTGCGGGCGCACGCCTCGAGAGGGCTTTGGTTAATTGGATGCTGGATGTACATCTTTCTGAACATGGATACACGGAATGGGCCATCCCGTATCTTGTGAAAGCCGATGTCATGGAAGGTAGCGGAAATTTACCAAAGTTTATCGATAATTTATACCATGATGTGGAAGATGATTTATGGCTGATACCAACTGCCGAGGTACCATTAACGGGTATTCATCGCGACGAAATTATACCCGCAGGGGCACTTCCTTTATCTTACGTGGCATTTGCTCCTAGCTTCCGACGAGAAAAAGCTGCTGCAGGAAAAGATACAAGAGGGATAAAAAGAGTTCACCAGTTTGATAAAGTTGAGTTATATAAGGTTGTAGAACCTGAAGAGTCTGTAAATGCCTTAGAGGAGTTACTTGCCCATGCTGAAAAGATTTGCGAATTATTGCAGATACCTTATCGGGTTATTGAAATATGTACCGGAGATCTAGGATTCCAGTCTGCAAAAACTTATGATATTGAGATGTGGGCTCCTGGTGTTAGCGAGTGGCTTGAGGTGTCTAGTTGCTCAAACTGTTGGGATTTTCAGAGTAGGAGGTCGATGATTCGTTACAGACCATCAGCGGCAGAACGGCCACAGTACCCACATACCCTAAACGGTTCAGGGTTAGCGGTCCCAAGGGTTTTGATTGCTATCATTGAGAACTACCAGCAAGTGGATGGATCCTTCCGTGTGCCTGAAGTGCTCGTTCCCTATATGAAGATGGACTATGTTGTGAAACAGACTTTCTTCTGATTTGTTGGTCATAGTGTTATAATTCTGGTTTGTAGGTTGGTCTCACGAGTGTAAAAATGCTGTTGGTATGTGAATAATCACTCCCTCCCATTCGTCCAATCGCTTTCAATTTTCTAGGGTCTACTCTGTTGTCAGTAATGATTTTTTCGTCTAAGTGTATTGCAACCACTTCAGCGAGTACTAATCCGGATTCTGTTTCATTTTGACCTATTGCGATGACTTGGTTAAGTTGGCATTCCAAATTTACGGGGGATTCGAGTACACGAGGAGGCTTTATCATCGCTGATGGGGCAGGAGTCAGTCCTGCGATTTCGAATTCATTGGTTTCTGCGGGATATTCAGCGGCGGTTTTGTTCATCGCTTCACTTATGCTTTCTACCACGATATTGATCACGAATTCTCCAGTAGCTTCGATATTAGCCAGCGTATCCTTTGGTTTGGAGGGGGTGTTGCGAGCGATGGATATAGCAACGGTTGGGGGATTCGAGGATATGGCGTTGAAGAATGAAAATGGCGCCAAGTTAAAACTTCCAGATTCAGAAATTGTAGATATGAAAGCTATAGGGCGTGGAATAACGACACCTGTCAGTGCGTAGTAGAAATTTTCGTTACTTCGTGGATCTATGATCATGATTTATCCTTCTGGCACCTTTCATTTTATAGTAAGCGCAGTATACATAAGTGTGGTCAATTTGTTGCCTTGACATCAAGGATAGCCTACAACTAGAATAGCTTGGTTATGAATGATTACGCGATAATTAGGGCCGATGGGCGACAGTATAAAGTATCTGAAGGTATTTCCATACATGTCGATCGTTTGGATATTGAACTAGGAGAAACTAAGACATTTGAGGATGTTTTGCTTCTTTCACAAGGTGACACGCTGTTGGTGGGCAATGGGTCTCAAGGAGTTGAGGGAGCCAGGGTGGTTACTGAAGTTCAGGAACATGGACGAGACAAAAAGATTGTGGTTTTCAAGTATAAAGCTAAGACGCGATACCGGAAAAAGCAGGGACATCGACAGGGCTATACCAAGGTTAAGATAAATAAGATCCTTGCTCCAGGTCAGGATGGTTAATTGATATGGCACATAAAAAGGGTGGTGGAAGTAGTCGTAATGGAAGAGACTCACCAGGTCAACGCTTGGGCGTTAAGCGTAGTGATGGGCAGAGAGTCAATGCGGGCACGATACTTGTGAGGCAAAGAGGAACGAAGATTCAACCGGGAAACAATGTGGGTCTTGGTCGTGATTTCACGTTATTTGCCAAATTAGGTGGAGTGGTACGTTTTGAACATGCCACTAAATTCCGGAAACGAGCGAGTGTATATCCAGTCGAAGTGAACTATGAGAGCGAACAATGAAACCAGACATACACCCTTCATATTACGAACAAGCTAAGATAGTATGTTCATGCGGCAACACTTTCAACACAGGTGCCGCCAAAGAGGAATTGCGAATTGAAATCTGCAGCAAATGTCATCCTTTCTTTACCGGGGAGCAAAGAATAGTTGATACTGAGGGCAGAGTTGAGCGGCTGCGACGTCGTTTCAGCCTGAGTGATGATGCGTAGATGTTAAAGAAACGGCGATAGTTCACTAACAATGACTGAGCAGCGACCTTCTCCTACCTACGGCGGTCAAGCCTTGATAGAGGGCGTAATGATCAGAGGGACCTCGAGGGCTGCTTTGGCCGTGAGGTTGCCCGACAACACCATCTATTCGGAAGAATGTCCACTTCCTCCTTTCAGCACGGGAAAGCGCAGAAGAATCCCATTTCTAAGGGGCATTTTAGTCCTCGGTGAGACTCTTGTTGTTGGGGTAAAGGCTCTGACACGATCTGCCAATCTTGCTGTTGAGGAAGAAGAAGGCTCTGAGCCTCTCTCTAATTGGGCCATCACCCTTACACTGATGAGTTCGGCTCTCATAGGCGTAGGCGTATTTTTCCTATCTCCCCTGTTTATTGCCCGACTTTTTGGGAACTTCGTTGAAATGAGTTCGATAGCCGTTAATACCATTGAGGGTTTAACAAGGCTGTTATTGCTCATTCTCTATGTTTGGACAATTGGTAGAATGGCCGATGTCCGACGGGTGTATGAATATCATGGGGCAGAGCACATGACAGTTCATGCGGTTGAGCATGGCGACGCTCTCAACATTGACAACATAAGGAAGTACCCTAAGGAACATCCTCGATGTGGTACTGCATTTTTGTTGACGGTGATGCTAGTGGCTTTAGTAGTTTTCTCAGTGATGCACACTGAATCCATTTTTGTTAGTGCAGTTCTCCGTGTGGTTTTTATACCAGTTATTGCTTCGTTTAGTTATGAAGTAATAAAGTGGAGTGCGATGCATGGGAACAGTTGGGTAGGTAAAATTACTTCTACTCCAGGATTGTGGCTTCAGAAGATTACCACTCATGTCCCGGAATCAGATCAGATTCAGGTGGCAATTGCGGCGATGGAGGCCACTATGGCTTTGGAGAAAAGTAGCCAACAATAAAGTGGCCAGCAATATCGGTGTCATGTTTTATACTTGCCAATCTGCTCAGATACAAAACATGGGACCGGACAGGGGAGTTGAACTCACGACGATTTGCTTGGACGCTAGGTGCTTAGTCGTTGTTAAACGTAAGCCACTGGCCCTGGGCTTTGCAAGACTATTTGTAGGGTTGCTTATTGGGAATGCCGTTCACTATCCGCTATGGGTGTGCAGCTCTAGTCCGCTTCCCCATCCATGATTATGGTCCTCCTTTGGTCCTCGAGGACCTTCTGTGCCGGTTTTACCTTGCGCTCAACACTAGAACGATAGTGCCAAAACCGGCACAGAGTAAATGTTTCCATCTTGAATAATGTATTGTTCGAGATACCATCAGGATCACAGTTGAGCACCTAATTTCGCAACGTGCAAGTTTTAGCAAACCCAAATAGGGGGTTCCACACAGTTGAGAGATTTTGCCAGAACGACCAGAGTAGCCTTTATTTGTTGTTTATAGTGTACTCAGCAGGTTTCTCTTGGATGCGTTTCTCTTTTGATAGTTTATCTAAATGAGTTTTTACATTTCCGGCTGCTGGTTTACGTAGTTTCTTCTTGAGATTCTTAGGATAGATTTCTCTGACGATTTTCTCGATGTCGATGATTCCTTTTTCTAGTGCTCCGAGTATTTGGTTCTCTCGTAGCTGGCGATGGTCGATATACCATTGGATTCGCATGTTTCCCGCTCGTTTTAATTTTTGTCCTGCTGGTTGAGATACCACCTGTCCGTGCGCTGGGCATATGGTGTCGACTCGTAATTTCCCGAGTTGTTCTAGAGATTTCATGTAATCTGCGAGGTCCGAAACTGTTGAAGGAGAATTTCCAAGTATAATGTCGCCTGTAAAAAGAATCTTTTCCCTAGATAGGTAATAGCATACATGATCATCAGAATGACCTGGTGTAAATACTGCTCGCAGAGAGACATCTCCTCCGGTACGAAGTATTTCTCTTGATTGTAATTTGACGATCATATCTTCGTCATCCACGAATGTTTGTAGACCTTTTACTAGCTTGGGATGGCATCTCACAGGGCATTGCATGATTTCTTGGAGTCGCTCTATACCTCCAGTGTGGTCACCGTGTCCATGGGTAATGACTATTGACGTCATTTTGGGTTTTCCGAGGTGCTCGTAATAATTCGTTATCGTTTTGGTCCAACGCCTGCTGTGTTCCCCTGTGTCTAGCAGTATCATTTCCTGTTTAGGATCGCCGATGAAGTAGACGTTACTGCCCCCGGGGTGCATGACTTGGGCATTTTTTTCATTTTCAATATGGCATTGATAAACGTTCTTGGCGATTTCCACGGTTGACTCCTTCAGTTATAAGTCAGGACTTTTGTAATAATTTGTAATAAGAAGAGTATTTTATGGGGTGTAAACAGTTCCCATTTTGTACAGTCTTCGTGGGTTCACATACTGAGCGAAATTATATCATCGGGTGGACTGTATGGTACAGCAATTTGCATTTGTTATTCTAGTGTGTCGATTTGGAATAGCAGTAAAATGGGTTGCTATCAGCTACAGAGTGAGAATGTCTGCTGTGTTCTTTTTGTGTTTGGGGGGGGGAAGGTCTATAATGGACATGTTTTAGTATAATGTATGGAGGTATGGGATGGCTTTCACAAGAATTCACCATGTGGGGATTGTGACCCCTGATCTTGATAACGCTAGAAAGGTTTTGGCCGACGGCTTTGGATTGGCGGTCGACGAGCACAGAACTCCGTCGCCTGACGGTGACCCTGGGTATGGTAATACTTCAATATTAGAATTCCCAATTGGCGAGATGCGGTATGAGGTAGCGAAGCCTAACTCCGAGGACAGTCTCCCCGGTCAGTTTTTAGCATCAACTGGAGGTAGAGGGGGAATTTATTACATCTCTTTGGCTTCTGATAATTTTGCGGTAGATCTGCAAATATTAGTGGATCGTGGTGTGAAAATTCAAGAAGAACTAAAAGGACAGCAGTCAGTTTTTCTGGAGCCCACCTCTGTCTTGGGACTGGGTATTCAAATAATGGCAGAAGATAACTACTACGCACATCCTCATTTCTTAGGCAACGGCAATTTGACAGGTATGGCGCACGTGGGGATAGCAGCTCGGAGTGCCGAGGAGTCTAGGCATCTTTGGTCGGATATATTTGGTTTCTCAGAGGATAAATCGGCTGAGAGGGGGCAAGAAGGTCCGGATCCGAAGCGAGAAAAAGGTGCAGCTGATGATCCAGTTCACTTGTTGGAATACCCGGTTGGTGGATCGGTCATAGAGATAAGTCACCCGACTACTGACGATAGCGGTACTGCTCGGCTTGTTGCACAGAGGGCTACACATGGGGCTGTTTATCATCACACTTGTCCTTATGCTCCAGATGTACATAGATTCACGGATCAGGCAGTAGAAAACGGAGTAATTCAAATTGGATCTATTCCTCCCAGAGGAGAGACGGAAACGGTTGTTGCTTGGTTCCATCCTAGATCTTGTTTAGGAATGCTACTTGAGGTATGGAATAGAGCTCCTGGAGGGGAACATCACCACCATCCAGCCTGATAGTGGTGAGAATTGAACCAAAGAGTAGAAGTGACAATAGTTGACTGAAAGGAGAAAAGTATGATCCGCAGTTTTGGAGGGTTTACACCGAAAATACATCCGGATGCTTTTGTTAGTGAAGCAGCGTATGTAGTTGGTAACGTCGAAATAGGTGAAGGTTCTAGTATCTGGCCTGGAACTATAATACGTGGGAATGTTCATAAGATAAAGATTGGGAAGTATGTAAATATACAAGATAACTGCGTTGTTCACGCAGACAGTGAAGCTTCTTACGGAGATTATGTAACATTAGGGCATCATGTGATATGCCACGCAAAAACGCTTGAGGACCATTGCCTCGTGGGCAATGGGGCTACTGTCAATGGTGATGCGATAGTAGGGCACCATTCAATAGTAGCTGCAGGGTCGGTGGTTTTGGAGAGGAAGGAAATTCCACCGAATTCCTTTGTAGTAGGAGCGCCTGCTGACGTAAGAGGTCAAACTAATGAGCGGCATTTACAGATGATCGAAGGAATAGCGAGGGGTTATAGTAAGAACGGACAGTTGTTTAAGGCAGAAGGGTTGCAAGACCCGGATCAAGAGAAATTCACCGATCCAGATGTTTAGGACTAATGCTTTGGTATAGGTTAATTGCTTGAGATGTAATGTCTCTGTTGAAATAGCTTCAAGGGAATAATGATCATGGGGAATGTTCGCAATTATGATGTCGTCGTCGTAGGTGGTGGAATCGTGGGACTTGCGACTGCTATGGCGCTAAAAAAATCCTATCCGAAGACTAAGATAGTTGTTCTGGAGAAAGAAGATGGCATTGCGTTACATCAAACCGGGCACAATAGTGGAGTCATCCACGCTGGTTTGTATTATCGCCCTGGGTCTCAGAAAGCTGGGTTTTCTGTCAATGGTGGAAAAAAACTTCGGAACTTCTGCGACGAGCATGACATACCCTATGAGCTAGTGGGGAAGGTCGTGGTGGCGACTAGCGATGCTGAAATCTCTGCTTTGGAAAACCTTTACCAACGAGGGATTGCCAATGGTATTGAGGGCTTAGAAGTAATCAACTCTTCCCAATTGGCCGATATCGAACCCCATGCCTTTGGGGTTCGTGCTATCAGATGTCCAGCCACAGGTATCGTGGATTATTCCAAGGTGGCGCAGGCATATTCTTCCTTAATGCAAGAGGATCAAGTCGAGCTTATATTAGGAACTGAGGTTCTTGGTGTAACCGAGTTGAATGGGAAAATCCATGTTTCGACGACTACTAGTGATCTTGAATCTCAATATCTTATAAATTGCTCTGGCTTATACGCAGATCAACTTGCTGAGAAGATGGGATTGAATACAGGACTAAGAATTATACCCTTTCGTGGGGAATATTATGTATTGAGACCGGAGAGATCATATTTAGTTAATGGACTTATATACCCGGTGCCGAATCCAGAATTCCCTTTCCTTGGGGTGCATTTCACAAAGAGAATTGGTGGATCAGTTGAGGCAGGACCAAACGCCGTTCTGGCATGGGCACGTGAAGGGTACCGGCATCTTGATATCAATCCTAGTGAGTTTGTTGCAACACTCAAATTTGGTGGGTTTTGGCGAATGGTTGGGAAATACTGGAAGACAGGAATGGGAGAATTCTATCGCTCTTTGAGTAAGTCAGCCTTTATTGATGCTCTCAGGGTAATGATGCCTGAAATTGGCTCATCTGATCTGGTTCGTGCTGGTGCTGGTGTGCGAGCACAAGCTGTCGACTCACAAGGGAATTTAGTTGATGATTTCAGAATAGTATCTAGTCATCGCTCGATTCATGTGCTTAACGCTCCATCTCCAGCTGCTACTGCCTCGCTTTCTATCGGTGAGCATATACGTGATATAGCTGCTGAAACTTTTCAGTTGCCTAAATAGAACCCTTGTGAGGCTGGTGTGATAATTGACACTCAGACTGCAACAGCGTCTGAAATTTCGCTGACCCATACTCAAAATCAAGATACAACGGGTATGCTCAATCTTCGTTTGCGTAACCGAGGACCTAGTGGTATTTGGGTAATATCCGATGGTATGGGAGGCCATGTGAGTGGCACGCAGGCTAGCCGTCTCATTGTTCAAGGATTTCTGGACCATTTTTTACTATCCTATTTTGACCTAGTTAGGTTTTCAGAGGATTGGACACAATATCTCCGGGAATTAGTTGCTGAGCTTGATACAGCGGTATATAATTTCGGATTTTCTGGTGAGGCATTTCATAATGATCCACATCGCAGTTTAATGGGGGCGACTATCACTGGCGCTGTGTTGGTAGATAATTGTTTGTACCTAGTACATATTGGTGACAGTCGTTGCTATTTGTTACGGAATGATAGTCTGAGCCAACTGACAGTGGATCATATAACAGCGGATGGGGAATATCTTACCCAGGCATTAGGCTCAGGAGATCCTTTGCACCCGTTCACTACTATGTTGAGAATACAAGCTCAAGATAGATTGATATTGTTGTCTGATGGGGTGTACAAGGCTCTAGAAATTAAGCAGATAATGGCTATTTTGGGGAAAGAGAATCGACTTGAAAATGCTGTTCGGTGCTTAGTGCAAACAGCTTCAACGGCAACACAATTCGGAGATGATGCGAGTGTTCTTCTTGTTGCATTTGGGTAGCAAGGCGAGGACACAAAATTGGAGAGGCTCTTGAGGGATCACGAATTCAGTTACGAAAATAGACCCAAAGGAGTTCCAGAGAGGATAGGAAGATTTACTGTGCTTCAAGAAGTGAGTACCGAACAAACTGTATCGCAGACATCGGTATATGAGGCCCTTGATCCACTTACAGGAGAAAAAGTTGCATTGAAAGTCCTAGAGGATGAAATGCACTCATTTGCTGTCTCAATAATGTCGGCCTTAATGAGGGACAATGATATCGAAGATATCGTCTCTGAGTCTGCTATTTTATCTAAGATTCAGCATCGAAATATCGTGAGCATACTGGAAGTAGGTGCTGATGCAATCCGAGGGCCTTACATTGTTATGGAATGGATTGAAGGGAATACTATTAGTCAACTTATATACTCAAGACGGGATGATGATCCACTAATATCCCCAATGACGTGTGCATCGATTTCCATACAATTGCTTGAGGGCTTGTCAGTAGTTCATCGACATGGAGTCATCCATGGGGATATCAAACCTTCGAATATACTTATTGATGTGCATGGCGTTGTCAAATTGGCTGACTTTGGGGTTGCTCGATTAGTTCAGTTGAATGATGGAGGACTATTTCGGGGAACATTGGAGTATTTAGCTCCGGAGCGTGAAAACTTTAACTCCCCCACTGAATTATCCCCGACAGTGGATCTCTATTCTGTGGGGATCGTGATGCTAGAAATGTTGAATGGCAGAGTACCTAGTGGTTTTGATGAGATCGAATCTTTGATCCTGTTGATTCCTGAACCTTTAGGAGAGATAGTACGAGAGGCGACTAAATACCATTCCAAAGACAGATTTATTTCCGCGGAGACCATGATTGATGCTCTCCGTAAATTTACCAACGAGGCATAAGTTTATTAGGCAGATTCTAAATTGCTGATGGTCAGACTAACTTATTGTGGGTTCCAGTGTGTAGGGTACTTCTAATTCCTGACTGATATCACGAAACCATTGGATAACTTCTTTGTGTAACGGTATTCCCTTAGCCCGACGATCAGTTTCCGCTTCGTATTCCGGTTGTCCTGGAACAAGGACTCGTTCGTGTCCTTCTGCAGGAGGTGTGGCCTTGAGATATTCCATCCATTCATCCATCATTTCTTTGAATTCATCTACTGGAGAGAATGCGTCTATGCTATATGCTGCTACCATGTGTCTTGAATCACCTCTTTGGCCTCCCATTCCAGCAAACCCTCCTCCAGATAAGATGCCACAGAGAATCTCAACAAGACCAGCGAGCCCGTAGCCTTTGTGAGATCCTCCTTCGCGGTTGCTGCCTAGTGGAAGAAGGTTGAGTTGTCCCGGAGCGTATTCTGGTGCTGGCCCCTCTTGCATGATGGGAGTTCCAGTAGTATCTGCGACCCATCCTCCAGGGATTGAGGAGCCTATTCTTTCCGCTAATCTCATTTTATTGACGGGTACCACACTTGTAGCGAAATCCAATACAAAAGGGTGTTGGTTTCCTGCTGGGACTGCCACCGCAATGGGGTTTGTTCCTAGTCGAGGTTCTCTCCCGAAAGTTGGCACTACCGCTGGGCCAACTGCAGTCATACATACACCTATCATATCGTGTTTTAAAGCTTTCATTGCGTGATAGGACGCCATTCCTAAATGACGTCCATTTCTCATAGTGACCATCCCCATACCAGTGTGTCTGGCTTTTTCGATTGCTATATCCATTGCTTTGGGAGCGATAATTATACCAAGGCCCCCATCACAATCTAGGGTTGCTGTTGCTAGACTTTCCCTTACGGTTTTTACTGTTGGGTTGGTGTTTATATCTCTGTTATTGAATCCTGCTATATAGTAACGGAGCATGTTTGAAACACCATGACTGTCTACGCCTCGTAAGTCTGCGGTAACTAGTGCGTCGGCACCTAGTGTAGCGTCATCTGAGGGCACACCAACTTTTTCAAATAGCGACACCACCATATTGCGAAGAGAATCCTCATTTACACGTACAGCGTCCTGTTCTGGAACGTGAAATTGTTCTAACATTAGTTTCCTCCTAGTAAATTTATGTGCCGCAGGTATAAATTCTTTCTGGTAGTGTAATTCATCCAGTCAATGGACGTACTTATGATGGGGGTAAAGTGTTGAGTAGGTTTACGCTGGCTTTGAGAGGATGGGTTTTTTGGTAATAGCTATGAATACTAAAGCCAACACGTTGAGAACCCCGAGGAACATGAAAGCGGGGTCGTAACTGCCGTAGTGATCACGAATTAGGCTAACCACTATAGGAGACGAAACCATGCTTATTGTACCTACGGGTGACATAAGTCCTCGGATTGTTGCGAATCGATGTCTTCCAAAGTAGTCCGCTTGTAATGCGGGTATCAGAGGCAGTACCCCAGAGTATGTTGGTGAGTAGAGTATCAGGAAACAAGCAATGCCAACGGGACCGGGTAGTAGGGTAAACAGGATTAGTCCTGTGGACTGAAAAACGAAGCAAAATGCGATGACCTTTCGTTTGTCAAATCGGTCTCCTAGCCAAGCAAAGCCGACCCTCCCAGGCATTCCAAGGAGTGCCATCAGACTTAAGATTTGCGCTCCTTCAACATGGCTCATTCCTCGGTCCTGTAGCATTGCAACTAGAAATAATGCTACTGATCCCGTTACGAACATCCGTGATGAGAACATGAGTGCGATTGCCCAGAAAGCCATCGTTCTTATTGCTTGTTTAGCGCTGAATTCAACTTCAGTGGAGTTAGTATTTTGTGCTTGTTGCCCACCTGAGGAAGTGTTTGTTTGGTCAGATGGCTCTGGTTTGTCCCCATCAGGTAGCAATCCGTAGTCTTCAGGTCTATGTCGTACCAAGGTGGCCAAAGGGATCCCAAGAGCCCATATCAAACCGCCCCCGCCTAACATAGCGGTACGCCATCCCCATTTTGAAATTACCCATGCAAGAGGCGTAGCCAGAATGCCCCCAAGGCTCAGCCCCAGATTCACTATTCCCATGGCGGTAGATCTTTTGCGCGTGAACCAGTTTGCAACTGCAGCAGTTGGGGCGTTGCCCATGCCAGCACTGACACCACCTTGAACCAACAAAATATAGACAAGGTAGAAATAGAGTAACTGCATGTTATCGCTGACCGGAAGCTGGCCAGCCCTGCTCAAGAGGATATACCCAGCGCCACAACCGATGACCCCCACAAGCATTAATACGCGTGGCCCATATCGGTCAATGAGGTAACCCATGAGAGGTGCCATCACCCCTCCCTCAAGTCGAGCTATTGAGAGGGCTGTCGCAATTTGTGCAGCCTGCCATCCGTTGGTTTCTAGTATCGGCGTTAGGAAAATGCCCATACCGTAGTAAGAGAAAGTTCCCATCAGGAGCATCATTGTTGCTCCTGCAAGAACGATCCACCAACCGTAGAATATTCGAGGGCTTTTTGGGGAATTCATGGAGTTATCCATATTTTGACTTTGATGTAAGCATGCAATGGATGAGAACGTGTCAGGATCCCACGCAGCAAGCCTCTTTCGTGTCAGATCCTTTCGTTCCCTAGTTGTCAGATAATGAAGGCTTTAGTTCCCTAGTCTTAGAAGATCCTTTGCCTTGCCCAGTAACCCATTGCGTTGGACATAGCCCGAGCTGCTGCTTCCATTTCTACTATTGCGGGGAATCCTGCGTCCAAGAATTTTCTAGCAATTCCAGGCTTGTCTGTGTTTTCCGAGAATGGAATGTCTGAGGTGACAGTTACTAATATTGGTTTAGTCGTTTTGGTAGCCAATGTCTGTAAGGTCTTAATTCGGTTTTCAACGAAGTCTTTATCCCTATCTGCGGCCCCAGCAGATATTTCCACTACGATCAGGTCAAAATTATCGTCCTGGGCGAGTATCTCGAGAGTTTTAAGCGTAGCCTCTTCACCTCTTACACTAGGTCCTTCAAATGGGTTGCTGAAGCTTCCCCCAACCCGGGAGCTGTATTCTTCAATAGCAGCTAGCGACTCGCTACTTGGAGAAGGTATATGGAATCCTTGTCCACCAAAGACTTCAGCGATTTTCCCTGAATGACCTCCAGAAACAGTGATCAGAGCGACGTTAGGTCCCGTTTGCTCTAGCCTCCGCAGTATCATGGCTGTGTCAAGCATTTCTTCAAGACTTGTCACCCCTATGGCTCCACTAAGCGTTAAGACTGCTTTCCATACATCAGCAGGTATAGCGGCGCTACCGGTGTGAGCCATTCCGGCCCTAGCTGCCTCGTCACTTTGGCCTACTTTCCATATCAGAACGGGTTTCTTTTGGATCGTGTACCTTAGAGCTTCGAAGAATTCTTGTCCGTCTTTCATGCCCTCAAGGTACATGCCAATCATTTCAGTTTGGTCGTCATCGGCTAAGTACCGCAGATAATCAGTTGAATCTAGGACCGTTCCATTTCCGAAACTTATCCCTTTAGATACGTCTATTCCGTGGTGAGGAGCAGCAGATCCTATCGACATTGTTGTGGTACCACTTTGCGATAGGTAGCTGAAATATCCTGGAGTTCCCGTATAGGGCATATCGGGGGTGGGTCTGATGCCAATTTCAGGTATGTATAATCCCATACAGTTCGGCCCTACTAAGGCGATCCCAGCTTCAGTTGCTATGTCGTAGACGGCTTGTTCGAGTTGTTCACCTTGTTCAGTGTGCATTTCGGCAAATCCTGCAGCGAAGATATGCGCCCCAGCTACTTTTTTTGCTGCGCAGTCTCTCAAAATTATGGGGACTACAGTATTTGGCACCGATATGCAGACGTAGTCGATGTCCTCAGGGATATCTTGTATGCTTTTGACGTTCTCGAAACCTAATTCTTCTGCACCAGGCCATTCGCTTTCGTCAATGTTTACGTGGTATATCTTCCCATTCCGACCTTCTCCTTGTTGAAATGGTCCATGGGCACGGAGCCAGTTGTAATTATTTATTTTTTTTGCTCCTACAACTGCTACGACCTTTGGGTTGAATACCCGATCAAGTTGCTCAGCTGGTGTACTCATATTGCTCAATTCCTTTTATACCTAACTTGAGTGTTGGGGGGTGTCTGGTTGAGATGTCGGACTTACTAAAAAAACTCCGAGGTGCTATTTTGATGCTAGTTAGTCACATTGGCGATGCCATTTAACGTAAAATTAACATACATGATCGACTATGTCATTTGCATCCTAAGTTGTCAAGACGCTAGGGATGTTGGGTATATTACCAGAGGGGCTTCTGCCTAGGTGCAATCGGAGAAGTTGCCATATTATGTCCATAGTCTGCAACGGTATAATGTATACTGGGCAATCTAATAGAGTTTAGTTGAGACAAACCCCATTTACGTTTGAGCCAAGTGACGGAAGAGATCAGGGAGGTTTAGGATGGTCAGTCTGGATTTCAGCGAAATTTCGGGAGGCACTATAACAACCCCTTCAGGGTATCAAGCGGGAGCAGCATATGCCGGTATCAAGACATACTCAGATGTTTTTTCAACTGATTTAGAAAAATTGGATGTTGGAATAATCCTTTCAGATGTATCGTGTACAGTGGCTGGAGTGTTTACGCAAAACGTCCTTCGATCTGAATCTGTTCGTTTATGTGAGCAGCGTATTGTATTAGGGCGGAGTCGTGGAATCCTAGCAGTCAGCGGGTGTGCTAATGCGTGTGTAGGAATTCAGGGAATGGTTGATGCTTCGCAGGCGACGCTAATTGCTTCTCAACGGCTCAATATTGAGCCTAATGAGTTGTTATTTTGTAGCACTGGAGTAATCGGAGTTGAATTACCTATGGCATTAGTGGACAAAGGAATTCAGGAACTGCAAATATCATCAGAGCATGGACATGCGCTTGCAACGGCCATTACTACAACAGATAAGAGGACCAAAGAAATAGCGGTATATTTTGAACTGGACGGAAAACGAGTTTGTATCGGAGGGATAGCTAAAGGCGCTGCTATGATACATCCTAATATGGCTACTATGCTGTCTTTCCTCACAACTGATGCATCCATATCAAACGAGTTGCTGAATAAAGCACTTCATATTGCTGTTGATTTATCTTTCAATATGATAACTGTTGACGGCGATACGAGCACTAATGATTCCGTTATAGTGATGGCTAACGGAGCATCGGGGACACCTGAACTTCAAGACGCATCAGAAGAATTTACTATGTTTCAACGGGCACTCAGTCACGTTTGTGAGTATTTGGCCAAAGAGATTATTCGTGATGCTGAAGGTGGTACGAAAGTAATCCAGGTGGATGTCATGAATGCCGCTACTATCCTGGATGCGCGTTTGGCAGCTAGGACTGTTGCCGGATCAGTTTTGGTTCGTAGTGCTGTGTACGGGCACGATCCGAACTGGGGAAGAATCTTAGCAGCTTTAGGACGTAGTGGGTGTGAGGTGAGAGAGGGAACACTAGCGTTGTTTGTGAATAAGATTTGTATTATGGAAGACGGCATGCCGATACCGTTCTTTAAGGATGCAGTAGTTGCTGCGATGGAAAGTTCCAATATTACGTTTCGGATCGATCTCAAATTAGGAAATCATAATGCGACTGCCTGGAGTAGCGATATGACTGAAGAGTATGTACGGTTGAATAGTGTATATACCACTTGATATCGGCTTGTAAGAGATCAATATATTCAGGGGGATAATATGGCTAAATGGGAAACTATTGAAGTGGAGCGTGTTGGTAGAGTATCAGTGATCCGGTTTAATCGTCCTGAAAAGTTAAATGCCTTCAATGACGCCATGAGTACCGAGTTCCGCTTGGCTATTGAGGAAGCAAATGAGGATCCTGAGGTTGGGGCAATTGTTAGTACCGGTAACGGTAGAGCCTATAGTGCTGGGGCAGATGTGGGTGGATTCAATGCTACTTTTCAAGAGGGGCAGCCTAAACCCCAACCAGCACGGAAGAGGCAAAGTGCCTTTGAGCCTCAATTTTTGATGGAATCCAAGCCAATAATTGGAGCGATCAATGGGATAGCGGTTGGAATGGCAATGACCGGACCTTTATTATTTGATACTTTGCTTGCTTCTACTGAGGCAAGATTTTCGATGAGGTTTGCTGCTATTGGATTGACCCCAGAAATTGGGAGCAGTTGGATGTTACCCCGCGTGATTGGGTTGCACAATGCCCGAGAAATGATGCTTACAGGCAGAATTTACACTGCAGCAGAATGTCAGGAATTTGGATTGATCCGTAGATTATATGAGCCTGGTGAGCTTGTGCCTGCTGCTGTGAAATTGGCTGGAGAAATAGCATCAAACCCAATGTCTACACTTGCAACTATAAAACGGTTGATTTGGGATGATGTTGTGGCGAATGATGTTGCCAGTGTTTGGCGTAAATCAAGTGAAACTTTTGCTCGTGCCCGTACGACCACAGAACATAGGGAGGCGCTGTTAGCATTGAAAGACAAGAGAGTTGCTAAGTTTCATGATAATGAATACATGGCGGAACTTGCTGAGCGTATATCCAAAGGGATTTCTTAACAGAATGTTCTGTATATATCGAGATAGCACGGAGGTAATTGGGGCATGAATCCAGTTGTTGTAAAAATAGGAGGTAGTACTTTAGGAGAACATGACACCACTATTCGTGATTTGGTAAGACTTCAGGGTTTGAGGTTGCCCGTTGTGGTGGTGCATGGTGGAGGTAGCACTATTTCGGATTGGCTAGAGAAACAGGGAGTAGAGACTGAATTTGTTGAAGGGTTACGAGTTACTACTAGCCAGAGTCTGGACGTAGCCGTTGCCGTTCTGGCTGGGTTGATTAATAAACAAATAGTTGCAGAATTGGCTCATCAGGAGGGGAAGGCAATAGGGTTAAGTGGTGCTGATGGAGGGCTATTGATGGGGCAAACATTTGATGCAAGACTTGGATTGGTCGGTAATGTAACCTCGGTTGATAGTTCTATTTTGAAGTTAGTGCTTAATCATGGGTTTATACCAGTTGTTGCCCCTTTAGCCGTCGAAAATGCAGGGCAGCATGTTTCTGATTCGGGGTTGTTGAACTTGAACGCGGATACAGCTGCTGCGCATATAGCGATTGAATTGAATGCTAGCATGCTTGTGTTTTTGACAGATGTTCGAGGAATCCTGGATGCTGAAGGTAAGTTATTAGAGGCAGTGGATATGCAGCGCGGTGAAGAATTACTTTCATCGGGAGTCGTAACGAGAGGAATGATTCCGAAAGTCGAAGCATGTATGAATGCACTGCGTAACGGTATTCAGAGTTATATTGTGGATGGACGTACTCAAGGGGCACTATTTGGGTTGGTGAGTGAAGATGATTATAAGCCAGAAGGGACTGTTTTTTGCAGCCAGCCTAGACTCTAGATTTATCCAAACATTGTTTTGCTGGTGAATTTTGAACCCTGTTTAGCAAACTGCTTCATCATCTGCTGCATTTGTTTGAATTGGCTGAGTAGTTGATTTATGTCTTGAGCTGTCGTTCCACTGCCCTTTGCAATTCTTCGGCGTCTGCTTCCATTTATGATAGATGGTGATTGTCTTTCCTCAACTGTCATTGAATAGATAATGGCTTCTACTTTGCTTAATCGGGTTTCATCTACATTGAGGCCTTGGTTGCCAAGTTTCTTTTTTATTTGCCCACTCCCAGGTAGCATATCAAGCATCTGAGAGATAGGCCCCATTTTCCTGACTTGTTGTAGTTGTACAAGGAAATCATCCAAATCAAAGGTGGCAGTTCTCATTTTTTTTTCAATTGACTCGATATTGGTATTTCCGATAGTAGCTTGCGCTTTTTCCACTAACGATAAAACATCACCCATTCCAAGGATGCGGGAAGATAGCCGATCAGGATGGAAAATATCGAGCATGTTCAACTGTTCACCCGTACCGAAAAATTTTATCGGAATTCCAGACATATGCCGTATTGAAAGAGCGGCTCCGCCACGTGCGTCTCCATCCATTTTGGTCATGATGAGCCCAGTTAGCGGTACACGGGAATTTATTTCGGTTGCTACACTGAGTGCTTCTTGTCCCGTCATTGAATCAATGACTAGCAGGATTTCTATTGGGTGGATGGCTGTAACTAACTCTTCTAATTCTGTCATTAGTGCGTCATCCGTTTGTAGCCTTCCAGCGGTGTCTATGATGGTGTATTGGGCTCCTTGCTTTTGGCCTTCACTGATTCCTTCTAAGGCAACCACGGTGGGCGTTGCTGCCATTACATTCTTATACACGGGCACATCGATTTGTTTGCCTAGGATTTCAAGTTGATCTGCTGCAGCTGGGCGAAGCAAATCACAAGCCACTAAATTGACTGATTGCTTTAGCCGCTGAAAATGGAGTGCAAGCTTTGCCGCGGTGGTGGTCTTACCTGATCCTTGTAACCCGACTAATAGTATGGGGGATGCCATGCCGCTTGGCTCAGCGATACCTTCTTCTGATGAACCAAGGATTGATGTTAATTCTTCTTGAACTATTCGGATGATGTTTTGACCAGGAGTTAAGGATTCCAGTGTGATAACATCTGTGGCTTTTCCTCGAACTGTTTGAATGAAAGTGCGTACAGTCTGGAAGTTGACGTCAGCTTCTAGTAGTGCGATTCGGACCTCTCTCATCACAGTATCAAGGTCTTGGTCAGTGATTCTGCTCTGATCATTCAGCTTGGAAAAAATGTTTGTCAGTTTATCTGTGAGAAGTTCGAACATATTAGATGACTTTCTATTTGCAGATTCAGCGCATAGCTAAGGTCGCCTGTGCTTATTATAAAGTTAAACAGAGCATGGTCTTCAAATTTTCCAAGTTGACGTTATTATTTCGTTGACTTGACGACAAACCATTGTTGCAGTGCGGCTTTTATTGCCTGGTTGGTGGATTCATCTTGCTCTTCAAGAATGGTACGGAGATCCAGTATGACTGTATTATCTTCTATCCTACTGACTACGGGAGGGGTTCCATTACGTAAGATGTTTGCCAAGGTTTGTACCTTGGGAGTTCCAATCGCTAGTCCATCTCGGATTCGAGGGTGAAACTTCAGTAAGTATGTCGGTAGAGTCTCCCCTGGAAGACTCCCGCCTCCAATTGTGGAAATACCTTGTTGTACACTTACCAGGTTACCTTTGTGGGGATCTTCAAACGAGAATCCGTCCAAAAAGCTATACATTGTTGCACTTAGTGTACCGTCTTCTCGGTATACGACGTGTGAAGCCATGTGATTCCACCATTCTTGTAGATCTTTGACGTAATTGATTGCTCGAGCAAAAAGATCGTCCAATGGTGCGCCAATCATACGCCATATTGGTATTTTGGTGGAAAATTGAGACTTCACATAGTGTGACAAGGTAATTTCAAGTGCTGCCAAACTTAGTTTATCGATGCGAAAGGCTCGTGCAAGGGGATGTTTCGCAAGCATTTCGATGTAAGGAGCTTTCCCTACGATGATGCCGGACTGGGGACCTCCCAGAAGTTTGTCACCAGAGAAGAACACAAGATCAGCTCCGGCCTTTATCATATCTGATGGAGTGGGTTCTTGAGACAACCCATACTGGGAAGTGTCGATAAGACAACCACTGCCCAAATCAACTAGTACAGGCACACCGAATTCATATCCGAGGCTTATGAGTTCCTTAAGGTCTGGAGCTTCTGTAAATCCGACCATGGTAAAATTACTAGGATGTACTTTGAGCAAAGCTCCAGTTTGGGGAGTTATTGCGTGCCTGAAGTCCTCAATTCTTGTTTTGTTTGTACTGCCTACCTCTACTATGTTCGCTCCACTTTCGTTGAGAATATCTGGGATCCTGAACCCGCCACCAATTTCGATTTGTTCTCCTCGCGAAACCAGCACATCTCTATTTTTGGATGTAGCAGTAATTGCTAGAAGCATGGCAGCTGCATTATTGTTTAGAACCAATGCATTTTCAGCATTTGTTAGAGCAGTTATAGTTGAGATTACGTGAGTTTGTCTGGAATCTCGGCTTCCAGAGTGCAAATCGACTTCTAGATTGGAGTAGCCTTCTGCAATTTTGGTTAACTTGTTTAGGTCTTCGGTAGCTAATGGAGCTCTTCCCAGATTTGTGTGTAGGATTACCCCGGTTCCATTCACTACGGGCTTTAGCGAGGATGATGTAAGTTTCCTGATTCGGTTGTTGATGTCTCGCAATATATCTTCATATGAAGATATAGCTACTGTTCCTTGACGAATTTTAGAGCGGTGTTCTTCTAAAATAGATCTTACCGTGTTGATAACTATACTGTGGGTAGTGATTGTCAGAGAATCACTAAGCAGGGGATCTAGAAGTACATCATTTACGCTAGGGAGTGTTCGCAGCGCTTTCGAGATTGATTTCTCTGCCGATAGGGGGTTGTGGGGTTTGCGTCTCATTACATTATTCTAACAGTCGAGCGGAGTAGGTTCTAGTGGTACCTATTTTTATATCAGGATCGGCGTCCCAAATACTATTAACAAATTCCAGAATGATTCGGTGAATACCAAATTAAGCTTGACCTGATCCCGCTAGATTTATACAATGAATGGATTGATTATGGGGAGTATCGGGTAATTTAAGGAGGGTGGAATGATAGTTATAGGAGTAACTGGAGGTATTGGTACTGGTAAGAGCGAAGTGTCAAAGATCCTCGGAGAGTTGGGGGCCGTAGTAATAGATGCAGATAAAGTCGGCCACTCTATATATCTACCGGACACCCCTGGATGGCAGGAAATCATCGATGCCTTTGGGGCAGACCTTATAGGTGAAGATCGTCATATTGATCGATCTAAGCTAGGACCAATAGTATTTGGAAACCCTGAAGCATTAGCAACATTGAATTCTATTACGCATCCTAAGATTCGCCAAAGATTAATTGAACTCACAGAAGAAAATAGAAATAAAAGTAGCAAGGCTGTCGCCATTGAAGCCGCAATATTAATTGAGGCAGGATGGGTGGATCTGGTGGATGAGGTATGGGTGACGGCTTCTCCTTTAGAAACAGCAGTTGATCGTGTTAGCAAGAGAAACAATATGCCCGCTGAGCAGGTTCGAGCCCGCATAGTTTCTCAGATGCCACAGGATGAACGGTTGAAGCATGCTACTGTTGTGGTTACTAATGATGGAGACTTGGATTCCTTACGTGAGCAATTGAGTAAACTCTGGGCTGACCGTATTTTGTAAAACGAAAGTTGTGAAATTCTATGGCTTCAGAAAAGAAATTGTACCAAGAGTACCTAATAGAAGAATTCAGTGTTCAGGACGAGCCGTTCTATGTTCCGGTAGGAGATGAGATACAGTTATTTGAGGCTGCATATTCCCAGAAATTACCGATCCTTTTCAAGGGACCAACTGGATGTGGCAAGACGCGATTTATTGAACATATGTCTTGGCGACTTCAACAGCATAAGAGGCAGCGGGAAAATAACGATGAAGCAGAGATGGCACTTGTAACAATCGCCTGTCATGAAGACCTTACGTCGAGTGACTTGGTGGGTAGATATCTGTTGGATCATGACAGTACTCGATGGATCGACGGCCCGCTGACACGAGCGGTAAAGGTTGGAGCTATATGCTATCTTGATGAAGTTGTTGAGGCACGGAAAGATACCACCGTTCTGATTCATCCTCTTACCGACCACAGAAGGTTGTTACCTATAGAGAAGCTGGGGGTTGTGGTGGAAGCGCATGATGAGTTTTTGCTTGTTATCTCGTACAACCCAGGGTACCAAAGTGCTATAAAGGATTTGAAACATAGCACACGGCAGCGTTTTGTTTCCATTGAGTTTGATTATCCGCCAAGAGATCTCGAAGCTCAAATAATCCAGCATGAGTCTGGAGTGGATGCTGAGACGGCTACCCAACTTGCCGTCTTGGGGGAGAAGGTGCGAAATTTGCGAGAATATGGGCTCCAAGAGGGGGCAAGCACTAGGCTGTTGATATATGCAGGTAAATTAGTGGTAAAAGGAATTGCGCCGAGGCGTGCTGCACAAGTAGCAGTTACCTGGGCTATTACCGATGAAAAGCAGGTTCAGAAGAGTGTAGCAGAAGTTGCTGAAGCTATTTTTGAGTAATAGCAGCGCCTCAGAGGCTTGTTTTAATCATCGATGTAAAGTGCTATAGTGAGGTACATATGGCTGATGCTGCGACTGCCCAGATGATTCGCACAATACTTTCGGATAGGGAACCAAGGGAGCTTCCAAGTGAGGGGAAAAGGGCTGCTGGAGTTTTGGTCTTGTGTTCAAGTCGCGGTGGTTATGACTCTCTTATTCTGACGAAACGCACCAACAAAGTTGAACACCATAAGGGAGAGATATCGTTCCCTGGTGGCGCTAAAGATCTAGGGGATCCTGATATTATTGCTACGGCATTGCGTGAAACGCATGAAGAGATTGGAATTGTGCCAAATGATATTGAGGTTTTAGGGTTTCTTAACCAAGACTCAACGCGCACAGGATATCTGATATCTCCGGTTGTTGGTAATCTAACAGGGACCTCTAAATTTCGGGCAAGCCCCTATGAGGTTGACACAATTCTTGAGATACCTATCAGCCATTTATTGGACCCGAAATATACCCAGTATGAGGAATCAGTTATGCAAGGGGATCTCATTTCATATAATGCCTATTGGTATGGAACAGATTTAATTTGGGGTGCCACTGCAAGAATTCTTACAGAATTTATTAACCTAACGGCGCATTGTTTCGTAAATAATTCAGTGAGTTGAAGGTGGAAAATCTTTGATTTGGAAAAAGGAGATTACTAAATGAGTTCCACTAATGATCGGTTTAATACGGTTACCGATGAGATGGCCAAATATCCGTCAGCCGTTTTAGAAGAATTTCAGGCCGCGTATTCTCAACTGGAAGCGGTTTTATCTTCTGATGACCTAGATAAATGGATGACTAAGGGACTTTCATTAGCAACACTCACAGTCCGCTCTTGGGAGGCAGCCTCGGAATTCTTTCGTTCTAGCTTAGCAATTCATCAATTGGTGGGGAATGAGGGAATGTTTGTGTGGGGAGATTGGGGCTATGAGTTGTGTCAAGACTCTCCGACTATTGCAATCGCATATTTTAAATCTAGCACCTTAGCACTTCCGCTCATGAATTCCGAACAAATTCCTGAATGGGCTCGTATGGGGAGGTCTTTGTATAAAGGTAGCTGGAAATCAACAGCACTGAGCGCTCGTTTTTTTGAAGCTACTCCTAAATTGTTAATGGGACTTCAATTTGATGACATGGAAAAATTCACAGATCTACTGGATGCAATTGCGCGGCGTTCATATGAGTTGGCAACGGAATCAATTGATCTCGGTATTAAAACGTTTCCTGGGATGCTTGTTGGTAAGGGGGCTTTCATAGATCTGTTGGGAAATCTTTCCTATGGTAATTGGAAAGATGTGAAGGCGACCTTTGAGGTGGGGGGGCAGGCATTGACTAAAGTAGAGCGCACTAATCGCGAACTGTTTATGGATTTAACTAAATCCGTTGCTAGATCTGGTGCAGTGAATGTGCCAGATTTCCTCCAAGATGCTTCAACTGCGTTGGGGGAAGTACCAGTTGAGGCTCATCCGGCTATTCTTAGTATGTCTGAAGCATTGGCCAAGCTTTCGCCTCCGACTGTAGTTGACTTTATTCAGAGTTGTCCGAAGGTCTTTGATCGGATTACACCAGATCAATTGGGTTATTGGTTTGCTGAAGGTATGCGGTTGCTTCGAGAAAATGGAGACGGAGGTACCTCTTACTTTCGGGTCGAATCTTCTCGCTCTGAAGAATTCCTTGATACTCTGGCTAGTGGTGTTCAATTAGAGAGGATTCAGGAATTGTTGCGTATGTACTGTCGGGCTCTTTGTGGTGCTAATGTAGATTTAGCTGTCACAGGAGATTTGGTCAAAAAGGGTATTGGGTGGGTAGAAAATGAGCGACCTACAACGGAAGGAACTACAGTATTTCTCCCTGCTGTTGTCGATCGCTACTCGGAAAAAGGCGATAATTTTTTATGGTTTAAGGTTGTTGCTACTCATCAGGTTGCACATTTAGAATTTGGCAGCTTTGATTTTGATTTTGATCGTTCAGCCAACGTATTCGAGAACAATCGATTCAATATGAAAATAAGAGAAATTAAAGTGAATTCCGTAGCTACAGATATAGATGATACTGGTATCGAATCAGCGTGGGTAACTGATGTGTCGAGGTTTTTTGATTTATTCTCTGATCGTAAACTTATCCTCGATATCTTTACTTTACTTGAGGATGCTAGGCTTGACTTTCTCGTGAAGCTTGGATATGCCGGGATTCGATCTGCTTACCAGCGTATTCAGTCAGAAGCATTGGAACAGCGTCCAAGTATCGATGGGTTATTGGCGCGTGAGGCATTAATGGAGGTGTTGGTTAGGTTGAGTCTTGGTGAAGCAAAGCAACTAAAGATTCCAGCAGATTACAGGGAAGCTACAAATCGAATGATACGAGTGATATCTCGACTCCTTAACCCGCTTTCAAATGTGGAGGATACAGCAGAGGCATCTCTTCAGATATACCAAATTGTTGCTGGAATTCCAAACGACAATGTGGAGGAGTGGGACGATATGGACCCACAGGATGAGGATGAGGGTATTCAGGAGACTACTATGGAGGAAGCAGCGGTGTCCTCTGAGATGGTAGAGGGGCTTCCATCGGGGGATTCCGAGTACCAGTCGCCTGAAAATGTTGATTATCGTGGAGAATTTAAACCTGAGCTCACTCAACTTTTGAACCAATTGAGGTTAAGTCAAGAAGATGCAACTGGGCAGCAGGCCTCGGCGCAACCGATCTCTTTAGATCAGTTAGAGCAATTTTTAAAAAATAGCGCTGAAGTGGAAATTCAAGCAGTTGAAGGAAAGATTGACTCTAGCAGTGGCTTATATGCTAACAATCTCCTTAAAGAATTTGGAATGTCCTCAGTAGGCCCACAGGATTCAAGCGATTCAGACTCTGGTAGGGTTGATGATGACAGACCCTTGGAAGCAGTAGATCCACAAACGTTTCTCTACGACGAGTGGGATTTTCGCGCGAATGATTACAAGCCTCGGTGGTGTATGGTCCGAGAAAAGATTATGGCTGAAGGAGAGTCTCCCTTTTATCAGAAAACACTTCAGGATTACGCTGGGTTAATTAGCCAGGTTAGACGTCAGTTTGAATTGGTACTGCCAGAGTCTTTTCGGAAAATAAAGCATTTACCAGATGGAGAAGAATTTGATTTGGATTCCGTCATCGATGCGATCATTGATCGTAAAAGTGGGATCAGCCCTACTGACAAAGTTTACTGGAGGCGCAACAAATCTGTTAGGGACGTGGCTGTAGTGTTCTTGTTGGATATGAGTGCTTCTACTGCAGAAGCTATCGAGGATACTAAGAAGAAGCCTGATGAATGGGATGCGCCGGACGATCCCGTTGAATATATGTTGTGGTTGCGTGCCAAACGCAATCAAGGGCTTCGACGCCCCTACAAGCGCATCATTGATTTAGAAAAAGAGAGTGCAGTTATTTTGATCCGTGCGCTAGAGAGTATAGGAGACACTTACGGCATATACGGCTTCTCAGGGTACGGCAGGGAAAACGTAGAATTTTATGTGATCAAGGATATAAATGAAGCGCTCAATGATAAAGTAACCCAAAGAATTGACAAGATTTCCCCGATGCATGCCACGCGGATGGGACCAGCGATAAGGCACGTAACTGCTAAATTGGACCGTTTAGATGCGAAAACCAAGTTATTGTTTTTGATCAGTGATGGGAGGCCTCAGGATCGTGGATACAGCAGAGAGGGAGTCGAAAAAGAATATGCCGTTCATGATACGCGAATGGCACTGGTTGAAGCTCGCCGTAAAAATATTACACCTTTTTGTTTAACTGTTGATAAGCAAGGGCATGATTATTTGAAGACCATGTGTCAAGATATGGGGTATGAAGTTCTAGATGACATTGCCCAGCTTCCCGAGAGGCTTCCTTATCTTTATCGCAAGCTGACGATGTGATATTGCATATTGCGATGAGCGTCGCTGATATTCATTTGCAATGATCGCCATGGAGGTATGATGTCTGTAATAAACGAAATGGAAATACGAGGTTTAGTAGTTGGTGTATTTCAAGAGAATTGTTATATTCTCGCATCGAATAAAACTAAAGAAGCAATCGTTGTTGATCCTGGAGATGATCCTGATAGGGTAATGGAAGTTATAAAGGATATGGGAGTGACGGTAAAACTAATCACTAACTCTCATGGACATGCAGATCATATTCTTGGTGTTGCGGGTGTTCAGCAAAGTACTGGCGCGAAATTTCTCATTCATCAGTCAGATTTAAGTTTGCTTGATCAAGGAAGTGAGAGTGCCAAGCAAATGGGACGAGAAGGGATAACGGTACCAGCCCCAGATGGCTATGTTGAGGACGGTGATTTAGTTGGGGTTTCTGGCCTTGATCTTCAAGTTATACATACCCCCGGACATACTCCTGGGAGCGTGAGTTACTATGTGAATGGACTGCTGTTTAGTGGCGATACACTGTTTCGTGGTTCGATTGGTAGAACGGATTTTCCTGGGGGTGATTATGCCCAAGAGATGCGAAGTATAGTGGACAAACTGCTTCAATTGCCTGAAGAAACTATAGTCCTTCCTGGGCACATGCTGGAGACTACGATTCGTCAGGAAATTGCTACGAATCCATTTATACGCGAGGAGTTGGTTCGCTTGCGTGAGTCAGAATGATAACTTCGTAGGGGAGAGGGCTTTTGTATTGGAGTTAAGGAGATTCCCTGTTTAGGAATAATAACTTGTACCCCACTGCAGCTAGTATAGCCCCTACGATTGGTCCTACCCAGTATATCCAGTGATGGTCCCAACTCATACTTACTAACGCAGGGCCAAAACTTCTGGCAGGATTCATGGAAGCGCCCGTTAACGGGACTCCAAGAAGGTGATCTGCCATCACGGTCAATCCAATTGCAATTGGAGCAAGTTGACCAATGCCTTTCGGGTCTACAGCTGCCGCAAATATTACGAAGACCAGAGCGAAGGTCAGGATAATCTCTATCCCCAATCCTTGTGCGGATGTAATTCCTGCTCCCAATCCATGTGAACCTAGGTTCCCTGCATCTGGTAATAGCCACGAAATAACCAATGCTCCTAAAGTAGCACCAGTTAGTTGGCACGTTATGTAGAGTATTCCTTTGGTGATAGATATGTTTTTTGTGACGATCATTGATATCGTGACAGCTGGATTGATGTGACCTCCGGAGATATTAGCAGTTGCTGTGACGAGAAGCATGATAGCTATGCCGTGAGTTATGGAAATTACGAGGAGCCTGGGTATATCAAGCTCACCACCAGTAATGTTGCCAGTAACTACAACAGTACCGGCCCCGAGTATGACGAAGAAGAACGTAGCGAGAAGCTCAGCGGCTCCCCCTACGATAAAGTTCATTTTAGGTTGTGTGTTTGCGCTACTCATATCAAATTCCAATTCCAAGGGAAGGATTGATTTACATTGAGGTTGGCATGATTTTAACAATCGTAGAATCAGATGTCAAATACGGATCGTTTTGAACTCGGCATTTTATTTTAATTATTCTTAGATTGGGAAGAAAGATGTATTGACTTGAGACTAAGCACTTGGTACTCTATGAATCAGTCTTTAATAGGCGCATTGTGCGAGATGTATTGCACATAATTTGATTAGCGAACGATATAAGGTGGGATTAAATGATAAACGAAACCTCTGTGATTACATTGACGAGCGAAGCTACCGACAAATTGAAAAGCATAATTGATGAAGAAGGTCAGCCTGGAGCAGCTTTGCGGGTCTTGATAGTTCCTTCTGGTGAAGGGTTCCAGTATATGCTTTCTCTTGAGGATGCCCCAAAAGATGACGATCTGGTTGTTGAGCAGGATGGGGTTACCGTACTAGTTGACGAAGAGAGTGCTCCATTAATGGAGGGAACGCTGATTGACTATGTGGATAATCTTATGAGATCTGGGTTTGTAATAAGCAACCCTAACTTGCAAATGGGTGGCGGCGGTTGTGGATGTGGCGGGAATTGTGCGTGTGGCGCCGGAGGTCACTAGTCTGTTCAGGAATCCGAGATACATAGAATAATCCTGAGGTTGAACTGAGGAGGTTGGGTCTATGAGAGAGTACATACTAAAGCGACTATTGCTGATGATACCGACTCTATTAGGCGTGTCAATATTGGTTTTCAGCTTGATTCGCTTGTTGCCCGGTGATGCGGTTACTGCCATGTTGTTGGAGGTAAGTTATGTAACTGCTGAAGACATTGCAAGAATACGAGAACAGCTAGGACTTAACGTTCCTTTCTTTGAGCAATATAGTAAATGGATTGTTGGAATCATAACTCTGGACTGGGGCGAGTCATTATGGACCGGTCAGCCAGTGTTGCCCAGTTTGGTGGATGCTTTTTGGGTGACGGGTGAGTTGGTACTAGCTGCCACGTTGTTTGCGATGGCGTTGGCTATGCCATTAGGGATAATATCTGCCATACGTCAGGATAAGGCTATTGATTACGTGGCACGTCTGTTCGCAATTGGCGGAATATCTCTGCCAAACTTCTGGCTGGGTATAATGGTCATTCTTGTCCTTTCAGTGTATTTCAATTACCTTCCACCGATCGGATATGTAGCTCCATGGGAAAATCCTTGGGACAACTTCCAGCAATTCTTGTTTCCTGCTGTTGTGTTGGGGTACGGTTTAAGTGCAACTAAGGCAAGGATGCTTCGCAACACCATGCTTGAGGTACTACGGCAAGATTACGTACGCACAGCTTACTCTAAGGGCTTGCGTGAGCGTGTTGTTATTTGGAGACACGTACTGAAAAATGCCTTCATACCTGTCTTGACTTTATGGGGAGTTTCTTTTGCTCGTCTAATGGGGGGAACAGTGATTATTGAAGTGATCTTTGCTCTACCAGGAGTAGGAAGATTTATGTATGAAGCTATCCTTGAACGTGATTACCCCGTCGTTCAAGGAGGAACTATGTTCTTGGCGACAGTGATGGTGTTCACTAACCTGCTAGTTGACTTAGCTTATGCATGGTTGGATCCACGTATTCGCTATAGTTGATGCGACGAATTATGGGCGTGATTGTATGAAAGTAAGTCGGCCTAGTTATTTCTAGGCCGACTTACTTTTTCTGTGGTTTATAGTGTGTGTGGGCACATCATGGATTCGCAGTTAAAAATCTTATCATAGGGGTGCAGTAGTTATACTGCTTGAATGACTTTTGTTTTTGATGTTGGCTAGGGGGCGAGATCGCTTTGTAACTAGTGTAGTGGAGACTAAAACGAAACATTGTGGTGATTGTTATGCCAGGGATTTACACACGTCATGGCGATGAGGGTCAAACATCTCTCCTTTACGGTGGGAGAATCGATAAGGATGACTTACGGTGTGAGGCCTACGGTACTACTGATGAAGTTATATCACTGTTGGGGTTGGTTCGAGCATCTACCGTAGATCAAGATGTGCGTTTATTGACACTACAAGTCCAGCAACAATTATTTATTGTAGGTTCGGAATTGGCTACAGCCCCAGAGGATTACAACACTTTTCTGAAGCATTTTTCACCTGTTACTCCGAGCATGACACAGGAACTAGAGTTGCAAATTGACAGAATGTTGCTTCAAGTAAATCTTCCGGATGCATTTATTATCCCTGGAGCTTCTGAGGGCTCGGCCCTTATTGATGTTGCGCGTACTGCTTTGAGAAGGGCAGAGCGTAGAGTTGTGACCCTTGACCGGCAAGGCTTGCTTGCTAACACGGAGATTTTGAGATATCTGAACCGGTTGGCAGATTTTCTGTTTGCTCTTGCTCGCTACCATGACCGAGAGTTGCCGGTTGAACATCTGACTCCTCAGGTTTGACAGATAAAATATTCTAATTTTCGGTTGGGATTACTATGACTAAATTGGAAGTTGCAGTGGTTGATTACAGAGCTGGGAACCTACGAAGTGTGATAAAAGCACTTGAGGTAGTTGGGGCTTCTCCTGTAGTTGTTGCATCAGGGAAAGACCTTGAGCGGGCAGCGTGCATTGTTTTTCCTGGACAGGGTGCGTGCGATAGTGCGATGGGGGTATTGGAGGCTGGAGGGCTTGCTGCATCCATTAAGACAGCAATACGGATGGGTACACCGTTTTTAGGGATTTGTTTAGGCTTACAGTTATTATTTGACTTTACCGAAGAGGGGAACATTCCATGTCTCGGGATTTATCCTGGGGAGGTTGTAAAGATAAAATCTCAGATCAAAGTTCCTCACATGGGATGGAATGATGTGGAGTTCACCGGAGATCATCCCGTGTTTGCGCCGCTATATGGAACTCAAGATCAGTACTATTTTGTTCACAGCTATTATGTGAAACCATATGATGATGCAATTATAGCAGGGAGGACTGACTATGGGGATGTTTTCTGCTCAGCCATAGCAGTGGATAATGTACTTGCAACGCAGTTTCATCCGGAAAAAAGCGGGAATCCTGGCTTGAAGATTTACGATAACTTTGTGAAATTTGCGCTTAAGCTTCAATAATTCAGTATGAATATTGAAGCTGGTTCAGATGGATATTTGGAGTGGAGATGTTAGTTATTCCTTCAATAGATTTGCGTTTTGGAGAAGTAGTGCGATTATATCGTGGTAATTTTTCGCAAATGACCACTTATAAGACTGATCACTTGGATACAGCTAAAGCATATGAGATTGCAGGCGCTGAACTTATTCACGTCGTTGATTTAGATGGAGCTTTTTCTGGTGTCCCAAAACATTTACCTCAAATTTCAGACATCGTTAGATCCGTGTCAGTTCCTGTTCAAATGGGTGGGGGACTCAGAAGTAAAGATTCGATAAAAGAAGCGTTTGCGGTTGGGGTGTCACGAGTTATTCTTGGCACTGCTGCTTATGATATGCCCGATCTAGTTGAATGGGTGATTGTTAATTATGGAACTCAATCTATTGTGGTTTCACTTGATGTACATAATGGATTTGTAGCACTTAAAGGATGGAGGGATACCTCCCAAATTCAGGTTGATGAGTTGCTGCATAAGATGAATATACTTGGAGTTAATCAGTTCATCTTCACGGATATATCCACTGATGGAACGTTGGAGTCGCCGAATTTTCTTAGTGTTGAGGAGCTTGTTGGTTATACTGATGCCCTTAAATCTTCCTTTATTAGTTCAGGTGGGGTTGCCACTATCGATCACCTCAAGAACCTGCAAAGGTTGGGCTGTTATGGTGCAATTGTTGGTAAAGCACTGTATGAAGGACACATTGAATTGAAGCAGGCAATTTCAGAGGTAGTTTCCGATTCGTTTCATGGTAAGGAAATAGGGAATGCTTAGAAAACGAATTATCCCGTGTCTGGATGTTGATAAAGGGAGGGTCGTTAAGGGTATCAATTTCTTAAATTTGCGTGATGCTGGTGATCCTGTTGAGCTTGCGGAATTCTACGATGCGGAGGGCGCAGACGAACTAGTGTTTCTTGATATTGGGGCTAGCCATGAAGGTCGTGAGACAATGGTTGAGGTCGTAAGGAAAGTTGCGGACAAGATTTTCATTCCGTTTACAGTTGGCGGTGGTATTAGGACGAGCGAGGATATTCGTTATATGTTGGAGTCAGGCGCGGATAAAGTATCTTTGAATACTGCTGCGGTTTATGATCATGGTTTGATTAGGGATGCAGCGAAATACTTTGGGAACCAATGCATTGTGGTTGCTATTGATGCCAAGAGAATTGACAGTACTTCCCAATTAAGCGCGGGTAGTTTTAATGTACACAGAGATATTAAAGTTTCAATGGAATCTCGATGGGGTGTTTATAGCCATGGGGGAAGAGAGTTTACCGGGATTGATGTGATTAAATGGGCGACACGGGCAGCTGCTTTGGGGGCGGGTGAATTACTTGTAACTAGTATGGATGCAGACGGCTCTCAATCGGGATATGATTTGGATATGATGCAGACAATTTCTCGTTCGGTATCGATTCCAGTGATCGCTAGTGGTGGAGCAGGAAATCCGGAGCATCTGGCACAGGTGCTGGAAATAGGAGAAGTAGATGCGGTTCTTGCAGCGAGTATTTTTCATTATGGGACACATTCTATTCACGATGTGAAAACGTTCCTGTCAGAACGTGGTATACCAATCCGGCAAATTTAGGAGATTTTCTTGATGACTACGGACGTATCCCAAATTCAGGCAATTGTTTTTGATCTCTACAATACTCTTTGTGCAAACACTCGTGCCAGATGGATTGAAACGTTCAAAGAGATATGTTTAATCGAAGGGTTATCCATTGATCCTGATGATTTGTATAGTCATTGGAAAGATTTGGAACTTAGCACTCGGGTAAATCGAGTGAACCTAGAGGATCTTTCCCGTACACGGGAATTTACACCTTATCGTAATGTCTGGGGAAGCTGCTTTAGTCAAGTATTTGAGGAGTTTCAATTTGAGGCAAATGCTGAATTGGCTGCAAGACTTTGCGTTGAAGGTATGAGTAAGTGCCCTTTATTCCCTCAAAGTAAAGAGGTTCTTGATGTCCTCAGAACAAAGTATAAGCTCGGGTTGCTTTCTAATGCAGATGAATCTTTTCTACAACCGTTTTTAGCAACTGCAAATCTTTCGTTTGATGCTGCATTTTCATCTGAAAATGTTGGGGCTTATAAGCCTCATCCTAAGGGGTTTACTGACATAGCAGCAGAACTTGGATTCGAACCCCACCAGATTCTTTTTGTAGGGGACACATTAAGGGATGATATATTAGGAGCTCAAAGAGTTGGTATGATGACAGCACATGTTGTCCCAACATCGTTAATTCATACTGAGGAATTAACTGTTCCTGATTTTAAAATTAGGACTGTCCGAGGCTTGTTGGATTTTCTGTGATAGAACATGAATGAGGTGGTTATGGTTTTGCTTGATAAAAATGGGTTGATTCCTGCAATAGTCCAGGATTCCATTACTAAAGAAGTTTTAATGCTTGGGTACATGAACCCAGATTCGATTGCAAAGACATATGAAGATGGAGTGGTGTGGTTTTATAGCCGTAGTAGGAAGCGGTTGTGGCAAAAGGGAGAAGAATCTGGTAACTACCTAACATTTATATCAATGCATAGAGATTGTGATGGAGACACTTTGTTAGTGAACGCTGAACCCAACGGCCCAACATGTCATACAGGTGCGATTAGTTGTTTTGCGCAACTTGTAGATCAGAATGTTGCTTTTGAAACGCAGTTATCGAATGTGCAGGTGCTAGATAGACTCTATGATGTTGTACTAAGTAGAAAGGATGATAAAGTATTATCAAAAAGTTATACTCGGGATCTATTTGATGCTGGGATTTCTCGGATAGGGCAAAAAGTAATAGAGGAGTCTGGAGAACTTGCGCTTGCTGCCGTTGATGAAGGAACTGCTGATGCAGCAGTAACCGGGGAGGCAGCAGATCTACTTTATCACATTTTAGTTTTACTAGTAGCCCGTGGAATTGATTTCAGCTCAGTAATGCAGGAACTTGAATCGCGAAGTGGGTGAGTGTGATCGTAAGCTCTAGGGAGTATGCAGAATTATTTATTCGTAGAGGGCTATTATGATACGTGCTATTTTGTTTGACATGGATGGCGTTTTGGTGGATAGCTTCGATGGTTGGCTAGATTTAGTTAATGCAGCTGCAAGCCATTTTGAACGCTCCCCCATTAGTCGGGATGAATTCCTGAAGGTGTATGGGCAATCTACAGAGTTGGATGTGGAGATATTTTTCCCCCTTCAATCTGTTGATGAGGTGGATGGGTATTACGAAACTCAGTTCGAATTACTAGCAGAAAATGTTAAGCTAATGCCTGGGGCAAAAGAGGTTTTAGAAGAGATAAAAGGTCGAGGTATTGGTACAGCTGTAATTACTAATACTGGTGGTGGATTGGCACGGAGTATGCTTGAGAAGGTAGCCCTAAGCCCTTCATATATTATCGGTGGAGACGAAGTTGTGAGTGCTAAACCAGCTCCCGATATGTTGTTTTTGGCATGCGAACTCTTGGGTGTTTCTATATCAGAAGTGGTTCTTGTCGGTGATTCACGATTTGATGTTGAAGCGGCGTTTGCAGCAGGAATTCGTTCTATAGGGGTCAATGGTATTCATGGAGACTATTCCATTGGTACACTCCATGGTTTGTTAGAGAAAGTGTCCGAGATTGAGGGTGTTAGTTAGGGAGTATAGTACACGTAAGGGGGTAGCTTTAGAGATTGGATGGCATGCTAGTTTTGGGGGCGTGTAGAGACGCTCGCATCAATATCCAATACTTTGGTTGGTTGCCATAGCTCGGTGGTTTGATCGTATTTTGCGAGTGCGAGAAAATTTCCAGACATTCCATATATTCTCAAAGGGCGGTCCAGTTCTCCGAGGTCAACATTGTCTAGAGAGAAAGGACGTCCCTGTCGGATGAGGGCTTCTCTGCCTTCGTTGATTACGGCGTGTTTTAAGTGTTGAACTAATATGTCAGGTGGTTTGAGATCATCCTTCCAAGCACTACTAGAACTGATTTGTTCATGCATTGTCTCAAGTGAGATCGAGTCGTTGATATGGAATGGACCCGATTGCAGACGGGTCAGTGAAACCACTGTAGCTCCACATTCTAACAATTCTCCAACGTCATGTGATAAAGATCTGACATACATACCTCGTCCACATTGTACTTGGATTGCTAGGAAAGGAGGATCCCACTCTGTCAGTACTATTGAATCAATTCGTACTGGCCTGCTTGGTCGATCTACTTCGTGACCGTCTCTTGCTAATTTGTATAATCGGGTGCCATGGTGTTTCAGTGCACTATACATTGGTGGTACTTGTTCCAATGGTCCCTCAAACAATTTGAGAATATCCTGTACCATTTGTTGAGTGACATAGGTACAATCTTTTGTATTGGTTACCTCTCCATCTATATCGTACGTGTCAGTAGATAGCCCTAATTTAATGCGAGTATGATAAATTTTAGGGCTGTCTACGAGATACTCCATAAGTCGAGTTGCTTTCCCTATACAGATTGGTAGCACCCCGGTAGCCAGTGGGTCCAGTGTTCCTCCGTGACCTATTCGCTTTTGTTTGGTCCATCTCTTGATATTTCGTACTATGTCCATCGATGTTGAGCCTGAAGGCTTTGATATGTTCAATACACCATCTATTTGTTCGGGTGTTTGATTAGTTGAACCCATTTAGGAGCACCTTGTAACAAATTTGACAAAATATTCTTGATGATGCGAAAACAAATAACAAGCTATGGGTCAGGCATAATGATACGAATCATTTTAAGTTTCGTATCATTATGTCGAGTCGGTTCTCAATGTTTAGATTATCGTCTATCACGAAGGTCAGGTTGGGTGTTTTTTTCATATTTAACGTGCGACTGAGGCGTTTCCTTAGGTAGGGAGTTGATTTTTCTAGAATAGGGAGCAAAGATGAAGGATCTTCTTGGGATGAAGGTAGTGCAACGAATATCTGGGCTGTACTTAGCTCCGGTGATAGCACTACTTTAGTCACGCTCATCAATTGAGGGATTCGGGGATCTCGAATTTCATGGAGGAGTAGGTCCCCAATTTTATTTCTTATAGAATCTTCAGAGCGGTTTTTATGACGTTCTTTTTGTATATTCTCAGGATCCATTGTAGGCTCGTTCGGGCGTCTCCTGATTATGACTGTGGTGAAATACTTTGTTCATGGAGGTTATTGTCTACGGAAAATTTGGACCGTATCTCCTTCTTCATATCCGGAGAATCCGTCAATGATTATGCCACATTCGAGTCCATTTTGGACTTCACTAACATCTTCCTGGAAATGACGCAGGCTAGTGATCGGGCCTTCATGGAGCGTTTGATCATTTCGTATGATTCTTGCCCAGGAAGATCGGGTGATTTTCCCACTTTGGATGTAGATTCCTGCTATTTGGACTCTCCTGCCAAGTGGGAATACGGCCCTTACTTCAGCTGTTCCTTCTTCTATTATACTCTGTTCTTTAACTGCCATGCCACTGAGAGCAGATTCTATGTCTTCAGTCAGGTGGTAGATGATGTCATAGTATCTTATTTCAATTCCTAGAGTTTCTGCCAATTTAGCCGCACCGGGTTCAGTTCTTGTTGCGAAAGCTAGAACTATCGCGTTACTTGCACTAGCTAATAGAATGTCGCTTTCAGTTATGCTTCCACTTGCTGAGTGCAATACATGTACTCTGGCATGATCTGATTGAATATTTCCGAGCGCATCTCTTATAGCTTCAATTGTGCCTCGAGCGTCTGTCTTGATAATGATGTTCAAGTCTTGTATATCACCTAGTTGAATTCGCTGGTACATCTCCTGTAAGCCTTTGGAATTAAGGCGAGCGATTTGCTGTTCTAATTGGCGATTTTTCGCGATCACTCGAGCAGTTTTCTCATTTGTAGCGTAGTTAAATAGTTCTCCTGATCCAGGTTGTTCATTAAACCCCAATATTTCTACAGGAGTTGAAGGCCCTGCTTCATTAATTCTTAAACCTTGATCATTAAACATGGCCTTTACTTTGGCCCAAGTGCTTCCTGCGACTATACTATCCCCTAGTTTGAGCGTTCCAGATTGTACAAGGGCAGTCGCCATTGGACCCTTTGTTTTATTCATTTGGGCCTCTATGATCACGCCACGTGCTTGCCCGTCATGTTGCGATTGTAGTTCAGATATTTCTGCAACAAGGAGGATGTGGTCAATGAGGTTTTCGATGCCTACACCGTCCCGAGCAGAAACCTCAACAGATATAACCGTGCCCCCCCAGTCCTCAACTAGAAGCTCTTGCTCAGCTAGCTGTCGCTTAATTCGTTCAGTATCTGACCCAGGGAGATCCATTTTGTTCATTGCAACAATGATTGGCACACCTGCAGCCTTGACATGATTGATAGCCTCTAATGTTTGTGGCATAACCCCGTCATCAGCTGCAACCACGATAACAGCTATGTCTGTAACTTGAGCACCTCTAGCCCTCATTGCAGCGAAAGCTTCATGCCCAGGTGTATCTATAAATGTTATTAGATTTTTCCCATGGTGTATTTGGTAGGCGCCAATGCGCTGGGTGATACCACCTATTTCAGCTTCTGCTAATTTGCTATTGCGGATGGCGTCTAAAAGAGTTGTTTTCCCATGGTCAACGTGTCCGAGAATTGTGACAACCGGTGGTCGACTGCTTACCGTAGCACTGTCGAGTTCTTCTTCCTTATGGCGACTCACCGAATCTTGTTCTATTAACTTATTTGGTGTGTATCCGTATCCTTGGGCTATAGGAGCTGCAATTTCATAGTCAACGGCTTGGTTGATATTTGCCATGACTCCTACGCGCATTAACTGTTTTATAATTTCAATTGAACCAACATTCAATATAGTTGCTAATTGATTGACTGCGATAGTTGAAGGTAGTTGGATAGCTCTTTCTTGTCTAGGCGTGTTTGCATCTGCAGTTGGTTGTTGCAAATTGTTCTGATTCAAATCATTATCCGTTTGTTGCTCGGTCATTACACTTTCCTAATTAAGTTCTGTTGTTTTATCATGGGACCCAACTGTTGGTTATCGGTTATTGCTGAGAGTGTTTGGGGGGCCAAGTCAACGCGTCCCTTCCAGAATACTTTCAATTTGCTCCTTCAGTCTTGATGCAGCTAGGTGATTCAACTTAGTTTTCAAATGCCGCTCAACCATTGTTGGTGCTTTTGCGAGTTTGTTCATGCAAGTGACTGCATTACATACATAACATCCTCTACTTTGGCTAGTCCTGTTCCAATCAATACTGGGCTGGGACGTGATATCGTTAGCTATGCGTATTAGGTCTGGTTTTGGTTTAACTAAGCGGCATACTATGCACTGTCTAGTTTGATGAGTTTGCGTTTGTTGTTGACGTGATCCTTCCTGTTTCTTATCGGTCATCTTCCCCCGGGTTAAGTGCTAACTGGGTTCGTTTGCTGATCAGGTCCTTTGCGGGCACGCTTGCCTTTTTTGGGATCAGCTGTGTTGTTGCGCCCCTTACCTCGCTTGCCTTCAGTCTTGCTTTTTCCATATCGTGGTCCGAGGATGTCCTCAGCAAATCGGATGCCGGAAGTATTTTTTTGATCAGAAGTTGTCTCCCACATTCCTTGTGCGAATTGGTCGTTCCATACAGGAGGGGTATCATCTGTGTTTGTTAGATTATCCTCGGGTTCATCAGAAGCTTCTTGAAGCAAAAATTCAGCCTCTGGGTCAATATCCTCTCGTATCTGTGTTCCAACTTCAGAAGTGGCACTAGTAATTTCTGAAGTTAGCGTATTCTCACCTGTGTTAGTTAGTGGGGTTAATTCTTCTGTTTCAACTGTAGCTGCAGTTGTAGGGATGGAGTTTTCAGTTCCCGTTGCTTCTAAAGCTACTTCGGAGATATCGTTCACTACGACCGCTTCCATACTATCTTGTACCGGTGCAGAAGGCTCGTTTTGATTTGACTGAAGTTCAACATCACTTTTTATATCAATCTTCCAACCACTCACCCGTGCTGCTAATCGAGCATTTTGTCCTTCGCGTCCGATTGCTAGGGAAAGATGTCTCTCTGGGACTACGACAAGTGCTTCAGAATTATCTGCATCTAATTCAACTCTTAGCACTTGGGCAGGGCTGAGAGCATTTGCTATGAAAATAGCTGGATCATCGTGCCATTGAATCACGTCGATTTTTTCATCCTGGAGTTCTTTGACGATATTCTGGATTCTACTTCCACGTATTCCTACGCATGAGCCGACGGCATCCACCCCTTCTTGCAATGCAACTACAGCTACTTTGCTTCTGTGACCTGGTTCTCGTGCTATGGATTTGATTTCTACAGTGCCGTTATTGATTTCAGGCACCTCAATTTCTAAGAGGCGCTTGAGTAGGTTTTTATTGGTTCGGGATACTATAATCTCGGGTCCTTTGGCAGTTCTTCGTACTTCGGAAACATAGACTTTGAGTCTTTGGTGTGGGCGAAGTCGTTCGAAAGGTATCTGTTCGTATGGGGGGAGTACTGCCTCTATTTGGTTAATGTCTACTATTATGTATCGGTTAGACTCAAATCGCTGTATCTGACAGGTTACGATTTCCCCTTCCTTCTCGAGATATTCTTCGTAGACCTTTTCTCTTTCAGCATCACGAAGGCGTTGAAGTATGACTTGTTTAGCAGTTTGAGCGGCTATCCTGCCTGTGGAGGATGGCACCTCTATAGGTATTTCAACTAATTCTTCAAGTTCCGCGTTGGGAATTATGGTCCGGGCTTCGGTTAAAGTTATTTGTGTGTTAGGGTCGTCTACCGAACTTACTACGGATTTTGCTGCAAAAACGCTGAATTCTCCAGCATTTGGGTCTATTCTTACGATGATCTCCTGTCCAGCCATTGCTGGGTCTCTCTTATAGGCAGACGCTAGGGCATCTTCAACAGATGACATGATCATATCCATCGGCAGATTGCGCTCGTTGGCGAGCTGTGTTACTGCTAGCACGAGATCGCTTTTCATAGTTCTAGCCCTTCTTTCACTACCCTATAAAATTTTATCTAGCTTCCAATCACCCTGAAGAAGCAAAAGAGTGGGTGAAACGCCCACTCTTTTTAAAATAAAGACCTCATTTTTACTTAAGTGCGATAGGTCACATAGCTGTACCTGATTCGCAGCTCAAAGCCTCACCATTCTACCAAGGTAACTAGGCTAACGCAAGTTTAATAAGACGTTTCCAAAACTGGATTTATTGAGAGTCACACTACCTTATTGTGGTAGCAACTGACATAGCAGCTCTTTGAACCTAATTACTACTTGCATATCGCATTGATATAACCTGATTGGAAGCTTGTTGCAGCACCACCTTCCGGGTCACATAGGTGACCCGGAAGGTCCGATACGTTCCTACCTAGATGTAACGAGATTGAAGTGATATATGAGGCTTCCTCTATCATGTGGGTATCATTCTCAGGCAGTAGAATGGTGGTTGCGTTGCCTGCGGTGAGGAGATTTGTGAGTTTGATGGTGATCGATCGAAGCGTAGATGGTTTCCTTTTGTTTCCCTTGATAGACTTAACTATCCCTTAAAGTTAAGCGCGCATGCACGGGAGTAGAGATGGAGGAGGACCCTAAGGAAAATTCTGGCACTCAACTATACTGTAGTTGAGTGCTGTACAAAAGTACGAGGAAGTAATTCCATGAAGGGTTTAGGGATGAAGTCTAGAGAAAGTAGTTGAGTAAACGACTGAGTTAATCGGGGAGCACTGTTTGGGGATCTGCTGTTTTCGTGATAACCTCGTGAACATCTTGAACAAAGTAACTTAAATCTTCGGAGTTTATCTAAATAGCCGAGGTTGTAGCATTTGTCTCTTTTGAAGCCTTTGAGGCGTTCGAAGTTCTAGTGTAAAATTATAGGTGCGTGAGGGCATGTGTATCTGTAGATTCGATTGTAAATATCGCCACCAAGGGCTATTGTACTTCTAGTGACGTATACACTTCAGCTGGTACAGGCCTTGTAGTCGGCTTGACAGCTTTGTGATGGCACTCTAAAATTCTACGGTGGTGTATTTAGATTCCTTAAGACTGCTGACCTACCGTATGGGTTGCAGTATAATTGGGCTTCCCAATTGTTGTATAATACGGGAGTGAGAACAGGATGCAGTCGTAAATAACTAAAGTGAGGTGGGTTGTGCCCGCGGTACCGAAGAAAAAACACTCTCGAGCCAAATCTACTCGTCGGAGTAGCCTCTTCTCCCATAGGGAAATAGGGCGTGTTTCCGCTAGGTCCAGGTGCCCGCATTGCGGTGCTACCAAGGTGCCTCAGCGTGTGTGTGCGTCCTGTGGTCAATACAAGGGCAGAGAGGTATTCCCTGCAAGCAGGTAGTACACTTACAAAAGCTGCAGTTGAAGGTCTTATAGTTGGGTATTCGCTGTATAAGCCTAAGGTGTAGTTGATCGTGAATTATCTTAGTTTATTCGTTAACGCCAACGCAGAAACTAGTCGCGATATGGCGTTGCTATTCCCTGGACAGAGTTCTCAAACCGTTGGAATGGGATTGGAACTGTATCAACACTCTGATTCAGCAAGAAATGTGTTTTATCTTGCTGAAGAATCTCTTGGAGAATCCTTCAATCAGACCATGTTCTACGGTCCGCCAGAGGATCTAACTGCTCCTTCAATAGCCCAACCTGCTGTTCTGATCGCTAGCATAGCCTGTCTTTGTGCAATGAGTGAATATATGCAGCCGAATGCATTTCCTAGTCCACTATTTGTCGCTGGCCATAGCTTAGGGCAGTTAACTTCAGCGGTAGCGGTCGGGGCCATAGCTCTTGAGGATGCGATATGGCTAGCACGTCAACGTGGGCTGTTAATGGAATCTGCATTGAAAGAATATCCTGGTACTACTGCTTCTATAGTCGGGTTAGACCAAATTGTTATAACGGAAATAGCTCGCCAAGCAGGAGTAGATGTAGTTCATGAAGAGGCATCTGATCGATTTGTTATAGCTGGAGGAAAACTTCAAATGGCTCGTGCAATTGATCTTTCAATGGCACGAGGTGCGATCAGAAGTATTTTGATGGAGTCTGTTGGAGCAGCACATACTGCATTGATGAATAAGGCTGCCGAAGCATTGAGAGTATTTATTGATGAAATTGAAATCAAGGATCCCTTGATACCGATCATATCTTTAGGGTCTTCAGTTCAATTAGGCAAATCAATTGGGGTGCGAAATGAGCTCGCAAACGAATTGTGTGCTCCACTGAGATGGAGAGATAGCCTTGAGTATATGAGCGCGCAGGGAGTCCAACGTTTTGTAGAAATAGGACCAGGTCAGGTATTGAGTTCGTTGGTACGTACTTGGGTTCCGTCCGCTGATGTAATAGCTTTGAGTGGGCCTACTAGTATTCAAGGGATGCTTAGATGATAAAATGCAAACTTCTGAAGAGTTAGTTGAGTGCGAGGAAGTTGACCAACAGATCATTGGTCAACTTCCTCGCAGAAAAGCTCGAGCTGCAGCCATGCAAGTACTTGCAAAGCTTGATCTCGTTGATAGTGCGAAAGATGAGACTGTAACTTGGGTGAGTAGGGAACTGAATTTGGATGGCAGGGGCCGTCGATTTGCTGTATCGATTATCGAAGGTGTTTTGGAACGCAAGATACACATCGATGATTTGATAGGGCGTTATGCTGTTGAATTTCCGGTTCACCAATTGTCAATAGTTGATCGGAATCTCCTGAGAATTGCAGTGTTTGAAATATTACTTGAAGGTGACACTCCCGTTAAGGTTGTCATTAATGAGGCTCTTGAATTAGCAAAATTGTTTGGAGGAGAACATTCAGGTAAATTTATCAATGGAGTTTTGGGGTCGTTAGTTGATGAGGAGGGATAGGCTAGTTGATTTCTTATGGAAATTAAGCAATTTTGTGTAAATAGCTTGCATGCAATACAACCTTGTGCACTTGTAGTTTGGTCATCGTCGCTGTTATAGTGCTACTGCAGTTTCCTAAGATACGGTGATGATGGTCACCGAATTCACTGAAAGGTAAGTATAGTGGCTAGTATTATAGAAAGAGTCCAGAAGGTTGTTGCTGATAGACTAAGTGTTGACGAGGCTGAAGTCATCCCTACGGCCATGTTGGCTGAAGATTTAGAGGCGGATTCCTTAGATTTGGTGGAATTGATAATGGCCTTGGAAGAGGAATTTACTACTGACGATATCCCTGTTGAGATATCTGATGAAGACGCAGAGAAAATAAGGAGTGTTCAGGATATCATTGACTATGTAACAGACAAAGGTGTTACTGACTAACTTATCTGAGATTGGGTTTCAATTTGCAATAAGTTTGAAGGACAGATTTGCAGGCTATATCAAGCTTCGAGTCTGTCCTCCGTCTATATTAATGCATGTTCCGGTAATCATACCTGCTCTGTCTGAACACAGATAGGCTACCAGATCCCCGACAGGCTCGGGCCATCCAAATTTACCCATGGGAAGATTTGTTTCAATGAATCTTGAGACAATCTCTTCTGGCTGGGTTGATTCAAACCGCTCCCAACTACCCCCGGGGAACTTTATAGACCCGGGCGCAATTGTGTTAACTAGTATGTTGTCAGAGGCGAGTTCAAGTGCAAGATGTTTTGACATTGCTATAAGTGCTGCTTTGCCTGTCATGTATCCTACAGTACCGCCATACTCTCTGCCCCAGATGGAGGCAACGCTTACTATTCTTCCCCACTGAGCACTTCTCATAGATGGGGTTACAAGTCGGATGAGGCTTGCTGCTACAAGGAGATTTAGCTGTAGTGCTTGTTGAAGTTCTTGGTCAGTTGTTGTTTCTAGTGTTGGCCCACTTCGAGAACCTCCACCTACGTTGTTTATCAGAATATCAACAGGGCCTATGGTTTGAGCAGCAGAAACAATCATTTCAGGTGCACCATCTGTAGTTATATCAGTTTCTATTGATACAACTTTAACTCCTAAGTCTTCGATTTCTTTTGCTGTCTCTGCCAAGCGCTTTCCGTCACGGGCGCATATAGTAACGTTGCAACCTTCGTGTGCTAAGGACAAGGCAATTTGTCGCCCAAGCCCTCTGCTGCCTCCAGTTATTATGGCACTTCGATTAGCTAATCCCAAATCCATAGACATAGCTCCTGATTTACTTGTATTTGATTTCCCTTTTAAGTGTACTATGTTTGGGAGAGATTGTAGAGTGATTACTTTGTTTTCTCATATTGCTACTTTTTTCTGTGAGGTTTTAGATGACTACGAAAAGGCTTCCATCATGGTTTAAGGTGGCGTTCCCCGGTGGCAATAATTACCGTCAATTAAGGACGTTGCTGAGAGATCAGGATCTACACACTGTTTGTGAAGAGGCGAAATGTCCCAATATCGGTGACTGTTGGGAGAGGAAAAGCGCTACGTTCATGATACTGGGCGACATTTGTACCAGGGCATGTAGGTATTGTGCTGTAACAAGTGGTAGACCTATAGGCTTAGATCTTACGGAACCTGATCGGCTAGCCTTAACTGTGGCAAAGTTGGCACTACGATATTGTGTTATTACTGCTGTGAATCGCGATGATTTGGATGATGGTGGAGCGTATATTTTTTCTCAATGTGTCCGGAGAATTCGCTGGAGACTTCCTGAATGTAAAGTAGAGTTGTTGATTTCAGATTTTGGAGGTAAGCAGTCAGCGTTAGAAGTTGTGATGGAATCTCGTCCAGCTGTTCTCAATCATAATATTGAAACTGTTCGCGAAATATTTGGTGGTGTTAGACCAAAGGGAAACTATGATCGTTCTTTACAGGTATTGAAACAAGCAAAGCAATTAGCCCCATCAATACCTACGAAATCAGGGATGATGGTAGGGTTAGGAGAGACGCGGGACCAACTTATCAGGACAATGGAAGATCTACGGTCGGTAGATTGCGATTTGCTGACGGTAGGCCAGTATTTGCAGCCATCTGCGGCTCATCTTCCAGTCAGCCGATTTTATAATCCAGACGAATTCAAAGACATCAGTGTGATCGGGTACCAGTTAGGATTTGCGCATGTAGCAGCGGGGCCTTTGGTACGCAGTAGTTATCACGCTGACACACAACATGAAGCTGCAATGTTAAGGATGTCAGTCTCTGCTAGTTAGAGAGTGAGTCTGGTTCTGTTCCTACACTTTCAGCAAGCAACTCCAGGAGGTCTTTTGCTTGTTTGGTTTCTCCTTGACCTTTAGCTCCAATTCCTTCTGTGAACATTTGGAGACAGAAGGGGCAAGAGACTCCAACGACATCAGCTTCTGTTTCAATGAAATGTTCGGTTCTTATGTGGTTCACTTTTGTTCCAGGCTCTTCCATCCACATCCGGCCCCCTCCTGCTCCACAGCAAAATCCTTGTTCTCTACGGCGATCCATTTCTACTATTTTTAGCCCTGGGATTGATTCAGCAATTTGTCTAGGTTCATCAAATACACGGTTGTGTCTTCCCAGGTAACAGGAGTCGTGATACGCCATAGTTACATTCAGTGTTTTGATTGGTTTGAGCCTGCCGGTTTCAAGCAACTCATTGACGAATTGTGTATAGTGGACTACTTCATATTCACCATCTAGTTGAGGATACTCGTTCTTTAGTGTATTGAAGCAGTGAGGGCATATAGTAACGATTCTTTTAACATCATAGCTGTTGAAAGTTGCTATATTCTGTTGGGCTACCGTCTGAAATAGGAATTCGTTGCCCATTCTACGCGCAGGATCACCGGTGCAGGTTTCCTCAGACCCGAGTATTGCGTATTTAACTCCAGCTGCCTTGAATACTGATATCAACGATTTCGGGATCGCTTGACTTCTCACTTCAAGCGCCCCCGTGCATCCGACCCAGAATAGAATCTCTATATCTTGAGGGTCTTCTAACTCAGCCATTAGGGGAACGTCGAGGTTTTCAGCCCAGTCAGTTCTACTGAAGGGGGTACCTCTCCAAGGATGACCACGTTGCTCGATATTTTGCAGTGCAGTCATAGCTGTTGCAGGGACGTCGTTTTCTTCCATAGTCATGTAGCGGCGCATATCTACGATACTATCGATATGTTCAATAAACACAGGGCAAGCTTCCATACAGGCTCGACAGGTTGTGCATGACCAAGCAGCTTCTCTGCTTACCCAATCGACAGCGAGTGTTTCTGGCTCTGGTATTGGTTCTCCATTCTTTTGTGCGGCAAGAATTACAGGGCCACGCGTTGCTGCGTAACTTCGTAAATCTTGGATAATTTTTCGAGGAGACAGAGGTTTCCCGCTAGCCCATGCGGGGCATTGGTCTTGGCATCTGCCACAGTTTGTGCAGGAATCGAAATCAAGTAGTTGCTTCCATGTGAAGTCACTTAGGTCTCGTGCTCCCAGAGCAGAGCCTTCATCTAGGAGAGTTTCCATATCTCCCATTGAGCGCAATGCTCCAAGGGGTCTATTGGAACGCAGTAAGGCGTTTGCAGGAGCAAGGAACATATGACTAAGTTTGGAGAAGCGTACAGCTCCGTAGACCAGTATTCCGGACCAGATTCCAACGTGTGTCCAATAAAGAAAGAAGTGGGTGGTTTCCATTCCGTTGGTGCTCATCCCTACTCCGCTGTAAAGTGTTGCAAAAATGTTGCCAATTGGTTCTGCCCATGGTGTTGCCGGATTTGTAGCTGCAATTCGTAACCCTTCAACCATGAATCCGCTGATTACGAGTAAAGAAATCAGGCTGAGGATCCATCGGTCTTCAATCAAGGTATTCAGCCGTTCTGGGCGCAGTACACTTCTTCGGTAGACTGCCATGATTAGTCCCACCACCATCATTAACCCACCCATATCCCATATGAAACTGGTTTGGACACGAAATTGGGATGTGGGAAATTCGAAGCCGTTAAGAGAAGGAGCTATAAATTTGTGCCAGTTTGATTCAAGTGCATCTAATGAAGTTGCTATCAAAAGAATAACAGCTCCCCACATTAAGCAGAAGTGCATAATGCCTGGGTATAGTTCCTTCTTCACAAACCGACGATGCGCGAGTAGGTCAATACTAGCTAGCTTGAGACCACGGGCGATACGGGCATCCCAGGCACCAAGGTCTGGAGTACTTTTGCCGAGGTTGAAGATTTTATATCGTTGGTAGAAACCGTATATCAAAGCTACTGCGGCTATCCCTATCGTTATGTAAACCAGAGTTCCTAAGAGGGGATAACCGATATTCCAATATTCTTCTCGTCCGGGTAGTGGAGGCAGTTCAGGCATCACTTCTCTCCCAGTTCATGAATTCTTCAATTATTCTACCTTATGAAGACAACAGCCTGCCTTTATGACAGTACTTTGCTCATGGTGCTGCCAATTTCTGCAGCAGAAGGAGCTATAGTTGCACCAGCTGCTTTTAGAGCCTCAACTTTGGCTGAAGCGGTCGCTGCTGCTCCTGTGATTATGGCACCAGCGTGTCCCATTCGTTTTCCAGCTGGAGCAGTGGAACCTGCTATCATTGCTACTATTGGTTTTTTGAATTCAGATTTGATGTAGTCGGCTGCCTCTTGTTCTCTAGTTCCTCCAATTTCACCAATCATCACCACGGCATGAGTATCAGGGTCCTCGTTAAACAGTTTAAGTGCGTCAGTGAAACTCGTTCCGGTTACTGGATCACCTCCGATGCCCACACAGGTACTTTGTCCGATTCCAGCTTCAGTGAGCTGGGCGACTGCTTCGTATGTTAACGTGCCACTTCGTGATATAACTCCAACATTCCCCGAGGTATGGATATCTCCAGGCATGATACCCACCTTGCAATTGGCCCCAGGAGATATCAGTCCTGGACAGTTTGGCCCGATAAGATGAACTCCAGAACCTTCTAGGTGAGCTACCACTTTAATACTGTCTTGCACTGGTAGTCCTTCAGTAATGCAAGCAATAACTTTGATTCCAGCATCTGCCGCTTCAAGAATTGCATCAGCTGCTCCAGCGGCGGGTACGAATATAAGAGAAGTATTTGCTCTTGCATCTCTGACAGCTTCGGCCATACTGTCAAAGACCGGCACAGTATCCTCCCAGAATGCACCCCCCCTTCCAGGAGTTACCCCTGCGACAAGGTTAGTTCCGTATGCCTTACATCGCTCAGCATGGAATGTGCCTTCGCGTCCAGTAATTCCTTGTACTACCAATCTGGTATTTTCATTGACTAGTATCATCTAGGCCCCCTTCTATACGCCTATAGGTGGTTCATTGATAATTGGGCATAAGGCGAATCTATTTATTTTGAAGTAGTGGTATTGCTTCGCGTAATTCGTTCACAAATGTTAGTGGAACATTTGATTCACTAAGGATTTTACGTCCTTCTTCGACATTCGTTCCTCGCATTCTCACTATTATTGGCATGCCGCTGGCGAGTTCACTATAACCTTGGATAATACCGCGGGCAGCAACATCGCAGCGTAATATGCCCCCGAATATATTTATGAGAACTTGGTCCACTTTGGGATCAGCACATATAAGTTTGAATGCCTGGGCAATCTTCGTCTCATCAGCTCCACCTCCAATATCCAAGAAGTTGGCGGGCTCAGATCCAGCTGCTCTGACAATATCCATTGTTGCCATTGCTAATCCAGCACCATTTACCATGCAGCCTACGTTTCCATCAAGTCGGATGTAATTCAATCCGTATTCATCGGCTTCCATCTCCAATGGATCTTCTTGTCCCTTGTCGCGCAATTCGCGGTTTTGTGGGTGACGATTCAGGGCATCATCTTCGAGGTCGATTTTTGCGTCAAGGGCTAGGAGTTCTCCTCCATCTGTGATGGTAAGCGGATTGATTTCAACGAGACTAGCATCCTGTTCTCGGAAAAGGTTGTAAAGGTTGCCAACGAGGGTTGAGAAAGGTCTCACAAGTTCCGTAGGTAGACCTAAGAAATACGCTACTTTTCTTCCCATGAAAGGTTGGTATCCAATCGTCGGATCTATGCGCACTTGGGTTATCTTATCGGGAGTTTCATTTGCGACTTGCTCAATATCTATTCCACCGGAGGCACTTGCAATAATTACAGGGGCTTTGATTGATCCGTCTACTGCAATGGCTAGGTATAGTTCCTTATCGATGGCGATGGTTTGTTCAATGAGCACCTTGTTTACAGGAATGCCACTTGGGCCAGTTTGGGGAGTGACTAAACGCGATCCAATCAATGATTCGGCAACTTCGTGAGCTTCTTCAGGGTTGTTTACTACACGTATGCCGCCTCCCTTCCCTCTTCCTCCAGCGTGAATTTGAGCTTTGATTACAGCTGAACCTTCCAGGCTAGAAGCGGCTTCCTGGGCTTCGATAGCAGTAGAAGCAATCTTTCCTGTAGGTATTGGGATTCCGTAACGAGAGAAGAATTCTTTGGATTGGTATTCGTGCAATTTCATATAATGCCTCGCTATGATTTAGTTAGAGAACTGAGAGGTTCTGGTACGTTTCAGTTCAAAGCAAAGTACCTGCTAAGATGAGGGTAGTGAGTGAAGTTTCGGTCGCGTGATGTGGAACCGTTACACATCTGTCTCCCTCTCAATATGTGGCAGCAAGTATATATGATGTTTTCTTCTTTTGCTATGATGATTTAGAATGGTGTGGGTGAAGCTTTCCGCAGACAAGTGAATGGCAAATTTGAAAAGCATTGCGCCCGTTAAATTAATTTCGGAGGGGTGGCAGAGTGGACGAATGCGACGGTCTTGAAAACCGTTATACCCTCGCGGGTATCAAGGGTTCGAATCCCTTCCCCTCCGCCAGAATTAGGCACGAAATCAATGGTTTCGGG